>Ga0307373_10010451_pt1 | contig 13643 bp, 9 predicted proteins | sample OX2MG_FD_202534 | JGI IMG/M metagenome (GOLD analysis project Ga0307373, IMG submission 202534) | Soil microbial communities from Risofladan, Vaasa, Finland - OX-2 | ecosystem: Environmental > Terrestrial > Soil > Coastal area > Acid sulfate soil | place: Finland: Risofladan, Vaasa | collected... | reverse complement strand
TGGCCGGCGACGGGGAACCGGGGAGCCGGGTGCGCACGCTGGTCCTGCTCGGGGCGGACCCGCTCAACGACTTCCCCGACCGGCAGCTGGCCGATCGAGCCATGGCCGGGGCGGACCTGGTGGTCGCCGTCACCGGGCATCTCAACGAGTCGGCGGCCCGGGCAGACGTGGTGCTGCCGGCCGCCGTCGCCCACGAGCGTCCGGGGACGACCACCAACGTCGAGGGGCGGGTGAGCCGGCTCGGGCAGAAACTGGTGCCGCCGGGCAGCGCCTGGGAGGACTGGGTGGTCGCCGTCGAGCTGGCGGCGGCCCTGGGTGCCGATCTGGGCGTTGCGACGCTCGCCGACGTGCGGCACGAGATCGAGCGGGTGGCACCGGCCTACCGGGGGCTCCTTCACGAGCGGATCGACGCGGCCGGGGCGGGCGACGGACTGGTCGTCCCGCTGCCGGCGCCGGGCGGTGGACCGGTGCGCCCGATGATCCCGATCGATCCCGTGGCCACCCCCGGGATCGAGTCGGTGGAGCTGCAGGGAGCCCCCCCGCGGGTCGGCGCTGCCGGGCCGGGCACGGAGGCGGGCACGGAGGCGGGCACGGCGGCCGGGCCGGGCACGGAGGCGGGCACGGAGCCCCGGTTGCTCTCCGCCGGACCGGGACCGGCGGGGGAGGGTCCCCACGTGCCCCCGGCCGACAGCTACTCCTTGCGCCTGGTGGCGACCCGCCGCTTGTACGACTCGGGGGGCGACGTCACCAACTCGCCCCCCCTGGCCGCACTGGTGGGGAAGATGGTGGCGCACGCCAACCCCTACGACCTCGACCGCCTGGGTCTCGTCACCGGTGATCTCGTGCGGGTCCGGTCGAGCAGGGGCAGCCTGGTGGTGCCGGCCGATGCCGACGCGGCGGTGCCCAGAGGCGTCGTCGCCGTCGACTTCAACGTGCCGGCGGCCGCGGGCCCCCGGAACGCCGCCTCCACCCTGATCGACGCGGGCGACCCGGTCACCGACGTGCGGATGGAGACGGTCTGATGGGCCCGCTGCTCGGAGCCCTCCACCCCGCCTCGGCGGCGCTGGCGGCCGCCCCGTCGTCGGGCGACCCGCTCTTCGCCCACGGCGTGGGGTGGTTCGTGTGGGTCGTCGTGGCGATAAAGGTGCTGGTGGCCTTTGCCGTCCTGATGGTGTCGGTGATGCTCATGATCTGGTTCGAGCGCAAGGTCATCTCGGACATGCAGAGCCGGATCGGCCCGAACCGGGCCGGACCCTGGGGGCTCCTTCAGACGCTCGCCGACGGGACCAAGCTGTTCTTCAAAGAGGACCTGCTCCCCGACCGGGCGGACGCCGGGGTCTTCAGGCTGGCCCCCTACCTCTCGCTCGTGCCGGCACTGCTGATCTTCGCCGTGATCCCGGTGGGAGGGGTGGTCACCATCTCGGGCCACACCTTTGAGCTCCAGCTGGCCGACCCTCCGGTGGGCATCCTGCTGGTGCTCGCCATGTCGTCGATCGCGGTGTACGGCGTGATGCTCGCCGGCTGGTCGTCGGGCTCCAAGTACCCCCTTCTCGGATCGGTCCGGGCTTCGGCGCAGATGATCTCCTACGAGGCCGCCCTCGGCATGACCGTCGTGATGGTGGTGCTGATCACGGGTTCGCTGTCGACCCGGGCCATCGTCGACTCCCAGTCGGGCGGCGTCTGGGACTGGAACCTCATCCGGCTCGGGATCGTCCCGTTCTTCCTCTTCATGGTGTCGATCACCGCGGAGCTCACCCGCCCGCCGTTCGACCTCACCGAGGCCGACTCCGAGCTGGTCGGGGGCTTCAACACCGAGTACTCCTCCATCCGGTTCGCCCTCTTCTACCTGGCCGAGTTCATGAACACGATCACCATGTCGGCGATCGCGGTGACCCTGTTCCTCGGGGGGCCCAACGGTCCCATCCCGAGGTTCATCCCCACCTCGGACGTGTGGATGCCGATCCTGTGGTTCGTCGCCAAGACGATCGTGTTCCTCTTCGTGTACGTCTGGCTCCGCGCCGCGCTGCCCCGGCTCCGCTACGACCAATTGATGGACCTCGGCTGGAAGCGCCTCATCCCGCTCACGCTGGGATGGCTCATGATCGTCGCCGCCGTCGTGGTCTGGCGGTGGTGGGGCCTGCTGGTGGCGGTGGCGGTGGTCGCGGCGGGAGCGGTCCTGCGCCGGGCCTTCGCCGTCGGTACCGAGCGCGGGGGTGAGCACACGGTGCTGCCGACCGTCGGTGCCAAGGTGTCGCCGGCCTCGCTCTTCCGCCCGCCACCGAACGCGCCGGGGCCGCCCATGGCGTCCTCGTCCTCGTTGCCGGCCCCGGCGCCGTCGCCGGAAGGAGCCGGGTGATGGGACTGCTGAGCGATCTGAAGGACGATCTGAGCTTTCTGGGCGGGTTCAAGCTGACGCTGCAGCACCTCACCCGGCCCCGCGTCACCCGGCAGTACCCCGACGAGAAGAAGCCCAAGCAGCCGCGCCAGCACGGGCGTCACGTCCTCAACCGCTACGAGGACGGGATGGAGAAGTGCATCGGCTGCGAGCTGTGCGCCGGCGTGTGCCCGGCCGACTGCATTTACGTCCGCGGGCTCGACAACCCGCCCGACGACCCGGTATCCCCGGGCGAGCGCTACGGGTACGTGTACGAGATCAATTACCTGCGCTGCATCCACTGCGACCTGTGCGTTGAGGCCTGCCCGACCGAGGCCATCACCGAGTCCAAGCTCTTTGAGTTCTCCTTCACCAACCGGGCCGACGCCATCTACACCAAGGACGAGCTCGTCGTGGACGACGACGGGCGGCCCAAGCGGCTTCCGTGGGAGGACTGGCGCAAGGGTGACGATCTGCACACCTCCGGCTGGATGCGGGCCACCTCGCCCTCGGGCAGCGCGGCCTACGAAGGGGAGGTGCAGTGGTCCGGGGAGCTCGGCTACGGCGTGCGACCCCCCGAAGGGGGCCAGTCCGGTCGGCGCGACGACGCGGCGACGGGCACCAAGCCCCTGCGCGAGGTGCTCGAGGCCCACCTGCTCGATCAGGACATCCCGTTCGAGCACCGGGGCATGCGGGGCCGGGCCTGGCGGGCCCGGGTGTCGGCGGAGCGGAACAGGGCCAAGATGCAGCAGAGCCGGGATCGACTGGGTGAGCTCCGCCGGGCGCGGCGGGAGCGGAAGCATCCTGCGCCCCAAGGGGAGGAGGCGGGCCGATGAACGGGATGCTCGTCCTCGCGGCCACCCGCGCCACCATTCCCGATGTGGTCACCTTCGTCGTCAGCGCGGCCGTCGTCCTGGCCGGTGCCCTGGGCGTCGTCCTTTCGCGCAATCCGGTGCACGCCGCCCTGTCCCTCGTGACGACGCTGCTCGGCATCGCTGTCCTCTTCGTGGAGCAGGACGCCGACTTCATCGCCGCCGTACAGGTCATCGTGTACGCGGGCGCCATCGTCGTGCTCTTCCTCTTCGTCATCATGTTCCTCGGCGTCGACCGCCGCGAGAACCTGACCGAGGAGCCGCTCCGCGGGCAACGGGTCCTGGCCGTCGCCCTGGTGGCGATCGCCCTGGCCGGGGTGCTGGCCCTGGCTGCCACCGCTCACTGGGTGACCGGCGCCCCCACCGTCGTCGGTCCGATCAGCACGCCGCAACGGTCCGAGGTCGCCCAGCTCGGCGTGCAGCTCTTCACCAAGTACCTCTACGCGTTTGAGGCGACCGCTGCGTTGCTGGTCATCGCCGTGGTCGGCGCGGTCGTGCTCGCCCGGCGCCCGCCCGACGCCGCCGACGCCGATCCACCCGAAGGCCGGGAACCGGAGGGCGGGGTATCGGAGGTCGAGCCGCCCGAGGGCGGGACCGAGGCTGCCGGGCGCGCCGCCGAGCAGGCGGTGGACCCGTGGATCGCCGAGGGCGCTCCACCCGCCCCGACCGAGCGCGAGGAGGTCCCGACGTGAGCCTCGGGGGTGGTTGGTACCTGGGGCTGGCGGCCGTGCTGTTCGGCATCGGCGCGCTGGGGCTGCTGGTGCGACGCAACGTGCTGGTCATGTTCATGTGCATCGAGCTGATGCTCAACGCGGCCAACTTGACCTTCGTGACCTTCTCGCGGATGCTCAATGACATCGCCGGCCAGGTGCTGGTGTTCTTCGTGCTGGTGGTCGCCGCCGCGGAGGTGGTGGTCGGTCTCGGGATCGTCGTCGCCATCTTCCGACGCCGGACGAGCACGACCGCTGACGACCTCCACTCGCTGAAGGGCTGATCCCACCTTGCTCCACGTCGCATTCCTCATGCCGCTCCTGCCCCTGGCCGGCTTTGCCGTGCTGGTGGCCGGTGGTCGCCGCATCGGGGACCCGCGCGCCGGCTGGGTGGGGACGGTCGCCGTCGCCGGCTCCTTCGTGGCCGCGTGCATCACCCTGGCGGGACTGCTGAACGTCACCCCGGCCTCCAAGCGGGTCTTCACCCAGACCTTCTTCACGTGGATCCCGGTCGGCGGCCTGCACGTGAAGGTGGCGCTCCTCGTCGACCCGCTCTCCATCACCATGTGCATGTTCGTCACGGGCGTGAGCATGCTCATCCACCTGTACTCGATCGGGTACATGAAGGGCGACCGCGACTACTCGAAGTTCTTCGTCTACCTGAACCTCTTCGTGTTCTCGATGCTGGTGCTGGTGCTGGCCAACAACCTGCTGGTGACCTTCGTCGGATGGGAGGGCGTGGGCGCCTGCTCGTACTGGCTCGTCGCCTACTGGTTCCGGCGCGAATCGGCGGCGTCGGCGGGGAAGAAGGCGTTCATCTACAACCGGATCGGGGACACCGGGTTCCTGCTGGCCATGTTCCTGATCTTCTCCAAGGTCGGCTCGCTCGACTACCTGACCATCTTCTCGCACCGCCAGCTCCTGGCCGGGGGGACGGCCACCGCGGCGGTGCTCCTCCTCTTCCTCGCGGCGACGGGCAAGTCCGCCCAGATCCCCCTCTTCAACTGGCTGCCCGACGCCATGGAGGGCCCGACCCCGGTGTCGGCCCTGATCCACGCGGCGACCATGGTGACCGCCGGCGTCTACCTCCTGTGCCGGATGAACCAGGTGCTGGCGCTCTCGCCGGACGCCAGGTGGGTGGTGGCCATCGTCGGCGGGGTCACCGCGTTCGTGGCCGCCACGATCGCCACGTCACAGCAGGACATCAAGAAGGTGCTGGCGTTCTCCACCGTCTCCCAGATCGGCTACATGGTGCTCGCGGTCGGGTCCGAGGCGTACATCGCGGCCATCTTCCTGATGGTCTGCCACGCGTTCTACAAGGGGCTCCTGTTCCTCGGTGCCGGCTCGGTGATCCACGGGCTCGACGACGAGCAGGACCTCAAGCGCATGGGAGCGTTGCGGAAATTCCTGCCGTGGACCTACGGCACCTTCCTCGTGGGTTGGCTCTCCATCGTCGGCGTCCCGCCGTTCTCGGGCTTCTGGTCGAAGGGCGACGTGCTCACCAACGTGTACGCGAAGAGCAAGCCACTGTGGGCCCTCGGTGTCGTCACCGCGCTCCTCACCGCCTATTACATGAGCCGGCTGTTCTTCCTGGCCTTTTACGGCAAGGATCGATGGGCCGAGGCGCTGGGGGACCAGCCGGCCCACCACAACCCGCACGAGTCGCCCTGGGTCATGCGGGTCCCGCTGGTCGTGCTGGCGGTGGCCGCCGCCGCCGGTGGGGTCCTCGACCTCCCCTGGGTGCACCACGACAGCTTCGCCCACTTCCTGCAGCCGGTCTTCGCCACCAGCCTCTTCGACGCCAACGCCCATCCCCTCAACCAGTGGGTCCTCGCCCTCGTCGACGCCGGGGTGGCCCTGGTGGGGATCGCCGTCGCCTGGCAGCTCTGGCGGGTGCGGGTGGATCGTCCCGCACTCGAACCTCCCTTCCTCCAACGGGTGTGGTACTGGGACGACTTCTACGACGCCGCCATCGGGAGGCCCGGGCAGGCCCTCGCCCGCTTCTCCGCCACCGTGGTGGACGGCAGGATCATCGACGGGGCGGTGAACGGGGTTGCCACGCTGGTGCGGAGCGCGAGCACGGGGGTCCGACGGCTCCAGACCGGCTACGTCAGGAACTACGCCCTCGGCATCGCCCTCGGGTTGGCGGCCATCCTCGTCTTCGTGGCCAGCAGGACGTGGTGGTCGTGAGCCACTCGCCCGGGTTTCCCTTCCTCACCGTGCTGGTGATCCTGCCGGCCGCCGGTGCGCTCGTCTCGGCCCTGTGGGTGCGCGCGCCGCGTTGGGCCACCGAGGCCGTCGGGGTGGCGACCGCCGTGGCCACCCTCGGCTTCGCCATAGCGACGGCGGTGCTCCTGCACGCCGGGAACGGCGCCTACCAGTTCGTCTCGCACCACGTCTGGGCGAGCTCGCTCGGGATCGACTGGTTCGTCGGCGTCGACGGGATCTCCATCTTCCTCGTGCTCCTGGCCGGCGTCCTCTTCCCGATCGCGCTGGTGGGCGCCAGGGTCCGCCACAACGTCCGCTCGTTCACCGCGTGGATGCTCCTGCTCGAGGCCGCCTGCATCGGGAGCTTCATCTCCCTCGACCTGGTCCTGTTCTTCCTGTTCTTCGAGCTGACCTTGGTTCCCGCGTACTTCCTCATCGGAAGCTGGGGGTACGCGCGGAGCGCCTACGCTGCCATCAAGTTCTTCGTGTACACCTTCCTCGGGTCGGCCTTCCTGCTGGTCGGGATCGTCGTCGTGGCCTTCGTGCACCAGAGCCAGACCGGTGTGCTCACGTTCTCGCTTCCCGTGCTCGAGCACACCCATCTCTCCTCGACCACCGGGATCCTGCTCTTCGGGGCCTTCACCGCGGCGTTCGCGGTGAAGGCCCCGTTGTTCCCGTTCCACACCTGGTCTCCCGACGCGTACACGGAAGCGCCGACCGGGGGTTCGGTCGTCATCGCCGCGGTCATGGCCAAGCTCGGGACGTACGGGATCATCCGCTTCGATCTCAACCTCTTCCCCCAGGCGTCGAAGACCCTCGCACCGCTCCTGTTGACCCTGGCGGTGATCGGCATCCTGTACGGCGCCCTGGTGGCGTGCGCCCAGCGCGACCTGAAGCGGCTCGTCGCCTACTCGTCGCTGGCCCAGATCGGTTTCATCGCCCTCGGCACGTTCGCCTTCACCACCGTGGGGCTCTCCGGCGGGGTGCTCCTGATGGTCAACCACGGGCTGATCGTCGCCGCGTTCTTCCTCCTCATCGGGTGGATCTACGAACGCCGCCAGACCTGGCAGGTCTCCGAGCTCCGAGGGCTGCAGGGCCCCGCCCCGATCCTCGCAGCGGTCTTCACAGTGGTGATGATGGCCTCCATCGGGCTACCGGGCCTGAACGGGTTCGTGAGCGAGTTCCTCGTCCTCTCGGGCACGTTCCTCACCCACCGGTGGTGGGCGGTGGTGGCCACCGGCGGGGTGGTCGTGGCCGCGATCTACCTCTTGTGGGCCTACCAACAGGCCTTTCACGGGGAGGTCGACCCGGCCAATGCCAAGACCCGTGATCTCAGCTGGTCCGAGCGAGCCGTGATCGCACCGCTGATCGTGCTGATCGTGCTGCTCGGGGTGTACCCCAAGCCGGTGCTCGACCGCATCACGCCGTCGGTCAACCGGTTGGTCGCCCATGTGGAGCAGGTCGCCGGCGGCAGGCAGCCGGCCGTGGCCCGGGGCGGGCCGTCCGGCCCCGGGACCGCCGCGGCCGCGCCGACGCCACGGGCCGGTACGGCGCTCCGGGCCGGAGGAGGTCAGGTCCCGTGATCGCCGGTCTCCTGCTCGCCGCCGCCCACCCGGCCTCCGCGCCGCCGATCGCCATGCCCCACATCCGGTACCTCGGGATCCTCCCCGAGATCGTCATGCTGGGCGGGGCGATCCTCCTGCTCGGGGTCGCCTCCCTGGTCCGCCGGCCCCTCCGCGTGACGGTCGCCACCGCGGGGACGGTGGTGATCGCCGGGACCTCCCTCGGGCTGGCCCTCTGGCAGTGGGCCGACGTCTCGAGCCACGGCGCCTACACGACGGTGGACCGCGCGGTGGTGGTGGACGGGTTCAGCGTCCTGGTCACCGTGCTGGTGTGCTGTGCGATGGTGCTCACCGCGCTGGTGGGGGACGGGTACCTGCGACGGGAGGGGATCGACGGACCGGAATTCCACGTCCTGGCGATGGTGTCGGCCTCGGGCGCCATGCTGATGGCCGGGGCCAACGACCTGATCATCGTGTTCCTCGGGCTCGAGATCCTCTCCATCTCCCTGTACGTCCTGGCGGCGTTCAACCACCGGCGGTCGGCCTCGGCCGAGGCCGCGCTCAAGTACTTCATCCTGGGCGGGTTCTCGTCGGCCATCTTCGTGTACGGCATCGCGCTCACCTACGGCGCGACCGGCAGCACCAACCTGACCCAGATCGCCGATTACCTCTCGCACAACGTGGTCACGTCGAACGGGCTGCTGATGGCCGGCCTGGCTCTCCTGCTGGTCGGCTTCGCGTTCAAGGTCGCCGCCGTGCCGTTCCACATGTGGACCCCCGACGTCTACCAGGGCTCGCCCTCGCCGGTCACGGGGTTCATGGCGGCGGTGGCGAAGGCGGGGGGGTTCGCCGCGCTCCTCCGGGTCTTCGTCTCCTCGTTCGGCCTGTTGCGGGCGGACTGGCAGCCCATCGTGTACGCGCTCGCCGTCCTGACCCTGGTCGTCGGGGCCGGGCTGGCGATCGTGCAGCGGGACGTGAAGCGGATGCTGGCCTACTCCTCCATCAACCACGCTGGTTTCGTGCTCGTCGGCCTACAGGCGGCGACGGCCAGGGGGGTGAGCTCGGCGCTCTACTACCTGCTCGCGTACATGTTCATGGTGATCGGCACCTTTGCCGTCGTGACCTACGTCGGCCGAGCGGGCGACGTCGGTCACGACCTGACCGCCTACCGGGGGTTGGCCGGACGCCAACCGCTGCTCGCCTTCGCCCTGGCGGTCCTGCTCCTCGCCCAGGCCGGCGCGCCCTTCACCACCGGGTTCCTGGCCAAGCTGCAGGTCGTGGTGGCCGCGGTGGACGCCCACTCGGTGCCCTTGGCCGTCGTCGCGATGGCCACCGCCGCCCTCGCCGCCTACTTCTACCTCCGCCTGGTCGTCCTGATGTACTCGTCGACGTCCCGTCGGGCCGCCGGGGCCGGCGGACCCGGGATGGAACCGGCGGAGACGGCGGGGACGGCGGGGACGGCGGGGACGGCGGGGACGGCGGGCGGGCTCACCCGCGGCCCTGCCCATGACCGGATCGGGGACCGGGACGGACCGGCCCTGCCGGTGTGGGCCGGAACCGAGCGCTCGGTCGCGCTGGCGACCCGCCTCAACGCCGAGGTACTGCTTCAGGGCGGGGCCGAGCCGGAGGGTTCCGAGGCGCCGGCGACCGACGGGGGTCCGGTGGTGGTCCCGCGGGCCGCCATGGTGGCGATCGGGCTCTGTGTGGCGGTCACCGTCGTGTTCGGCGTCATCCCCGGACCCCTCGTGGACTTCGCCCACCAGGCCACGCTGTTCTTCCTCCCCTGATCCCGTTCTCGGGAACCCGGGCCCCGTTCGGCGGTCCCTGACCGGTTCACGCCACGCGGCGGGCGCCCCGCCGGGTCGTCGCGAGCGGCTCAGGCCGCGGGGGCGCCCCGCGGGGATGTCGCGAGCAGCCGGCCCACCACCGGGATCTCGGTGAGCGACTCGGCCCGGAGGATCTGAACCACCGTCGGCACGAACTGCTCGGCCGAGTCCCAGACCACGTAGCGGGGGAGCCAGGACGGCTCGTACTTCGCGTTGAACCGCCACAGGGACTCGATCTGCAGCACACCGGACAGGCGTCGCAGGGCCCAGCGCTCGACCCGCTGGGTCAGCTTGTCACCGCTCTCCCCGTCGAGCAGGGAGCGCATGGCAGCGAAGTTGAGGCTGAGCCCGCGGTCCCCGCTCTCGCGGAGGTGGTCGATCGTCGAGACCAGGGCGAAGTCGAGCAGCCCGTTCGGGTGCTCGCCGGGGTCGCGCCGCATCAGGTCGAGGGAGTAGCCCCCGATGGCCGGGGAGGGGACGAACTGGCACACGGCGGCCGGTGCGCCGTCGGGCCCGCTGACCACCGTCATGAGCAGGCCGGCATCACGGTGGTCGAAGATCCGCCCGAGCATCATGGAGAACCCGCGCTCCTGGTCCCCGCGCCGGTTGCGCCCTATGAGCTCCATCAGCTGGGCCGCCGATTGCTCGTCGAGCTCGGTGGGATCGACGATCCGGACGGTGTACCCGTTGCGGCGGACGCGACCGACGGCCTGGCGCAGGCCCTTCATCCGCCCGCCCTGGAGCGTGAAGGTGGTGACGTCCACGACGGCCTCGTCCCCGATGTAGAGGTACCGCATACCCGAGTCGCGGTAGATGGGCAGCCATTCCTCGGCCGCCGCCATCACCCCGACCGCCCAACCGTGCCGGTCGGCGTACCGGCGGAAGGCGTCCCACACGTGGGCCCGCTCGTTGCGGGGCCCGATGGGGTCCGGCGACACCAGGCAGACGCCGCCGTACACGGCGTAGGCCACCAGGCTGTCGCGGTGGAAGAACCACTGCTTGTCGTCACGGAGGGCGAAGTAGTCGAGCGTGCCGGCTCCGTGGCGCCGGACGAGGTCCCGGGCCCGCACCTCGGCCGCTCGTCGACGGGGCGCGGACGCGCCGGCGGAGAGGCGGTGGTCGACCACCGGCCTGGTCAACAGGGCGACCACGATGACGGCCAGGGCGATGCCCACGGTCAGGAGGCTGGGGTAGATCCAATCGTCGATGTTGTCGGGGAAGGGGACCGTCCGGAGGCCGATCAGCCTTTCGGCGGTGGCGCCCAGCACCTCGGGCCAGGGAGGGAGCGCTCTGTGCTTGAACGCCCCGCTCAGCTCGATGGCGAGCGAGGATGCCCCGACGGCGGCGGCGGCCCCGACGACCAGGGTGAGGAGGGCGGAGCGCACCGACCCGGTGTCGGTGGCCGCGCCGAACCGGTTCCGCTCGATCAGCAGGAGGCCCAGGACCGCGGCGGAGAGCAGGACCCCCCCCACCGCGGCGTCGTGGGCCACGTGCAGGCCGATGGTGACGCCCAGCAGGACGACCGACACCAGCCACGATCGGCGTTGACCGCGCAGGACGCCGCGGGCGAGCATCATGAGCCCGACCCCGGCGAGAGCGACCAGGGCGCCGGCCGCCTGGGCCACACCCAACGGCAGGAACTGCTCGACGAGGTGGAGGCGGCCGCGCAGCGGCGGGGTGACGGCTTCGAGCAGGTCGACCAGGCCCGCGACGAAGATGGCCGCGGCGGCCAGCCGCCGCACCCGACGTACCCGGGTCCGGTCGGCGGCCACGTCGGGCGGAGGGGGCCAGATCGCCCCCCGGGGCCACGACGCGACCAGGGCCGGGTGCAGGTCGGCGGCCGGCTTGTGCCCCTTCAGGACGTGGTCGCTGGTGGCCAGGCGCTCGAGGAACGTCGACGTCGGGAGCTCCGCGTCGGCAAGGAGGAGCCGGACGTGCAGGTCGGCGCCCGTCTCGAGCTCTATCCAGCTCGACTGGCGGTGATGGAGGAAGACGGGAGGGAGCCCGCCCCGCCCCGGGTGCTCGCGCACGAGCTCGGCCGTCCCGCCGGGCGATCCGAAGAACCCGGGATCGAGCTGCGTGAGCTCGGCCTGCAGCCTCCCGCCGGCGATGAGGCCCGACGCGCCACCCTCGATAGCGGCGCGCGCCTCGTCGAGCGCCGACCGCCGGCCGATCAGCAGCCCGTGGGACGGGTCCGGTTCGCTGAGCAACGTCACCTTCCGTCTCTTCAGGTACGGCCAGGGAGGAGGGAGGTCGCCGCCCCCCAGCGCCGTCCACGCGAGGCGCGACGCGACGGCCACCACCAGGGCCAGCACCAGCAGCACCACTACGGTGGCGCCGACGGTGAAGAGCGTCCGGTCCGCCCAGTTCGCCGCGTGGGCCTGGGCGAGAGCGTGGTGGGGTCCCGGGCTCCGGCCGAGCACCCGGGTCAGGGCCGAGAAGACCACCGGGAGCCGCAGGAGCATCGCCACCACGGCAGGTAGCAGGGCCACCCAGAGGAAGAGCCGCCCCAGGCGCCGGTAGAGGAGCCGGGAGGTGACGAAGCGACCGGACACCGTCGGGTCCTCGAGCCTTCCCACCCCGGTCAGCCACGGTCGGGGCTCGACGGGACCCCCGCCGGCCGAGCCGGTCGGCGGGGCGGAAGGACGCCCGGGGCGCACCAGCACCCTGCGGGTCCCGGCCGCGGTCTGCAGGAGGAGGTCGACGGCCGGCAGGACCCTGGCTCCCAACTCGGCCAGGAGGTTCCCGACCTCGGGGTCCTCCCCGACCTCGGGGTCGCGCCAGCCGGGGATGACGACCAGCCGGCAGTCGGGGCGCGAGGTGAACCCGCGGATGGCATCGGCGAGCTCCCGGTGAGCCGCCAGGGCGGCCCGGACGCCCTCGGGGCGGCGCGAGGGCTCCGGCCCGGCCACGGCGAAGAGGTTCCCGCACACGACCACGACCCCGGGTCCCTGCCAGTCGTCGAGGGTCCGGGCGAGATCGGAGGCCAGGGCGCGGGAGGAGGGAGTGGGATCGGCCAGGAGCAGGAGGTCGCCCAGGACGACCACCCGCCGGCCCAGGGGGACCCGTACCTCGGTCACCTCGGTCTCGTGCGGGGCGGGCAGGATCGCGGGTCGGAGGTCGATCGGGCCGAAGGGCCCGGAGGGTGCTCGCCGTGTCCGCACCGCGGTCTCCCCGTCGGCGGGGGTGCTGGGCGTCATGACCTCTCAATGGTGCCACGCCGGCGCGTCGTTTCCACCACATCCCCCCGGCTGCCACCGGGACCCCGTGCCCCGGGGCCGCCCGGGGGGCCGGGGGGCCGGCCCGGGCTCCCCGGTATGCTCCGACGCACGGTCACCGAGGCCGGCTGCGCGAGCCACGGGAGAGGTGGGGATGGGTCCGGAGTTCGGCGTCCACCACAACTGGCGGTGGCGGGCCGGCCCGGTGGCGCCGGGGAAGGCCGTGGTCTTCGACATCGACGGCGTGCTGTCCAACGCCGCCGGGCGCCAGCATTTCCTCGATCGGGGCCGTCGGGACTGGGCGGCGTTCTTCGAAGCGTGCGGCGACGACCAGGTCATCGAGGAGATAGCCCGCCTGATGGACCTTCTCGACCCGGAGCTCGGCGTCGTGCTCCTCACCGGGAGGCCGCACCGGGTCCAGCCCCAGACCCTCGCCTGGCTCGACCGCTACGGGCTCCGGTGGGACCTGTTGGTCATGCGGGACCGGGGGAACTACGAGCAGGTCACGGACTTCAAGAGGGGCGTGGTGGAGGAGCTGAGGGACTTCGGCTTCGACCTCCGCCTGGCCTTGGAGGACGATCCGTCGAACCACGCCATGTTCGTGGCCGAGGGGATCCCCTGCGTCTATATCCACTCGGGCTACTACGAGTGAGCGCACCGGCCCGGCCCCGCACCGGCGCCTCGACCGGTGCCCGCCTCCGGCGACCCGCCGCGGCCCATCCGCCCGAGAGGGCCAGCGCGGCCATGACGAGCACGGGGACGTCCCCGAAGCGGACGTAAAGGGTCCGGCCCACCCGGAGCCCGACCACGCCACGGAGCACCGCGGGCTGCCCGAGCGTGCTTCGTCGGACGAGCCGCCCCCTCGGGTCGACG
>Ga0307373_10010450_pt1 | contig 13645 bp, 6 predicted proteins | sample OX2MG_FD_202534 | JGI IMG/M metagenome (GOLD analysis project Ga0307373, IMG submission 202534) | Soil microbial communities from Risofladan, Vaasa, Finland - OX-2 | ecosystem: Environmental > Terrestrial > Soil > Coastal area > Acid sulfate soil | place: Finland: Risofladan, Vaasa | collected... | reverse complement strand
GAATGCCTGGAACGACCAGATCAGCCTGATGAAATCCAAGCCGGTCAACCTGATCTCGGCCAAGGATAAAATGCCCTTCGAGGTAACGCCGCTGATCCCCTACCTGACCCGCTATGACACCAAGCCGGAGCAGCAGGCACAGCGCTAGCCTCCTGTTCCGCGAAAAGCATCCGTTGTCATGGGAGAAGGTTGTCCCAGGGTGGGGCGGCTGTATCCGCAGCGTTAAAAAGCGAACGCTGCGGTACAAAGACAATCCAGCACGGATTTGTAGCGCAGGGTCCGCTCTTTGACCCTGCGGTTTTTCCATGGGATTCAACGCAATACGCGCAACATTAAACAACAAACGTTGCGGTACAAGTTTGAAACCCGCCCCTATGAAAAGATGCGGCGGTCGGACGCGCGGGATGCCGCCCCAATGCGGCATCCCGCAGGCCTTATCTCCTGATTGGCCGGTTGCTTCTCACAATTGCTGGCGCTCGTATTCCTGGGCGTTGGGCATCTGGTAGGTGTACACGTCGCCGGTTTCTTTTCGAAGCTCATCAATACGATTCAGTAGATCGGCTGTCAGCTTCGCGTAGCGGGGATCGCCGTAAAGATTATGAAGCTCTCCCGGGTCTTCCTGCAGGTCGTAGAGCTCGAATTCCTGCGGCGGCAGAAAATAGTGGATCAGCTTGTAGCGATCGGTGCGGACGCCGCGGTTCGGCCTGACCTGCTCGGCGCCAGGGTACTCGAAATATTCATAGAGCCAATCCTTGCGCCAGTCAGTGGGCGGAGTCCCTTTCATGAAGGGGACCAGGCTCCGTCCCTGGAACCACTCGGGAATTTTTATGCCAGCCAGCTCCAATATGGTTGGAGAAATATCGATATTCAGCGCCATCTCCTCACGGGTTATGCCGGCTTTTAACATGCGCGGATAACGGATGGAGAGAGGAACCCGGATCGAAGGCTCGTGCATGAAGCGCTTGTCATAAAACCGCCATTCCCCAAGGAAGAACCCGTGGTCCGAACTGATGACAATCGCCGTGTCATCCAGGGTTCCTGCCTTTTCGAGCGCATCCATGATCCTGCCGGCGTTGTCATCGTTGTCCACCACCCCGGCGTAATGGTCCTTGACAATCTCTTCGAGCGAGCGCGGATCGTCACCTCCACTAGAGCGGGAGCCGATCTTGTTGTCGGCGTTCTTGAACGCCATAGGCTTGCCGGGGTACCCTTTCAGATCGTCGTCAAAGGTGATGGGCTTGGGGATCTTTACCCCGTTGTACATGTCGAGCAGGCGGCGCGGCCGGAAGAACGGAGCATGCGGCGCGACGAACCACAAAAAGAGACAGAAGGGTTTCTCACGCTTCTGATTCATCCACTCGAGCGCCCGGTCTACCACAAGGTCATCCACATAACTGTGATACCGTTTGGGAGGCTGGACCTTTCCATGATGGCTTTCGATGATGACCGGATGATAGGCGTTGGCTCCCGCCGCCTCGATTCCAAAATAAGTATCCCAGTTAAGTTTGCTCAAGTCCTTGATATGAGCCTTGCCGAAAAAGCCGATATCATAACCGGCATCGCGCAGCATGTCGGCAATCGTCGGAACCCCCTCGGGAATCGTGCGATCGCGGTTGTCAATCGCCCCGGTTCGGTGAGGATAAAGACCGGTGAGGATCGATGCCCGCGACGGCAGGCAGAGCGCGTAGGTGACAAAAGCATTGCGAAACGTGATGCCTTCGTTCATGATGCGGTCCAGATGCGGCGTGGAGGGGATGCTGTCGCTCATGGCACTGAGTCCATTCGCGTCCCAGCCTTGTAGCTTACATGCGCTGAATTCATCCGGCCGCAGGCCTTCACCCAGGAAAAAAACAAAGTTCGGCCTCGGATCTCCGCCGGCTGCGCCGCCCATCGTTGCTCCCAATGAGCTGCTGACCACGCCGAGAGTGCCCAGCGCTCCCACACCTGCTTTCAAGAAATCCCTTCGGCTGCGTCTGCCGCTATCGTTGTTCTGGTCCATTGGATATCCTCCTCCAAAAAGTATTAAGGTAAAACTCTTGACCCTGCGCCAGGGAGACGGTCATAACTGCGAACGGCACGCGATCCTCAGCAATCAACGCCCTTTCCAAAAGCAGCCAGGCGCAACGCCTGCGCCCGCGCCGCAACGCCTGACGGTCGAATCTTCAAGCGCCTCGCCCACCGAAGCCCAATCGCCTCTTGGCCTCGGCCATGGCGCACCCCGATCCAACAAAATTTCATGGCGGTTACTGTACCGCAGTCGTTTGCGGAACACCAACACATCCGGCGAAGGGTTGCGACAAATTTGCGAGCCTCACGTGTCCCTCACTGCATGCACCTTCCTTGGCGCTTACCCCTGGTTCGTATCCCGTGAACTCCCATTTTCATTTGTCGGGTACTTCGAACTTGTCCCCCGTATCGCTGATCCATTGCTTCAGGCGTTCGATCAGCTTCTGGCGCTCCACGCGGACCTTGTTGTCATGCGCCAGATTGACCAGTTCATAGGGGTCCTCGTTGAGGTCGAACATCATCCACGACGTGTTCGCGAAGCAGCAGTATTTCCAGCCGTCCCGAGTCACGAGACCGCGCCAGGGTGTATTGACGTGGTCTGCCATTTGTTCGGCAATCGGTTCTTCCAGGTAGGCAGAGTCCGGCTCGCTTACCTTGGGGCGGTCGGCCAGACGGTAGTGCGAGTAGTCGGTGCCTTCCATCCAGGAAGGCTTCCGGATGCCGCACAGCCCCAGCGTGGTGGGTGCGATATCCACGCTGTTGAAAGGAATCGAGGGACGCCCGCTGCGGTTGCCGTTGTAGTAGGGCACGCCGCCGCTCACGATCATCGGAATGCGGATGGATTCCTCGTACGGGTGCGTCTTGCTGAAGGTTCCGTGCGAGCCCATCATGGTGCCGTGATCGGCAAACTGAAGGATGTAAGTGTTGAACTCCATGCCGGTCTCATGCAGCGCCTTCCGGACGCGTCCGATGTTCCAATCCAGATTTTCGATCTGGGCGTAGTAGCCGGCCAGCCAGCGGCGCGTCTGCGTCCGGATCCGCTCGATGGGCGGAACGTTGGGCCGGAGCTCAAGCTGGCCGCCGTTGTAGTGGCTCATAAATTCCGCCGGCGCAAGATGGGGAGGGTGAGGCGGCTCGACGGAGAGTGCAGCGAAGAAGGGTCGCGCCTTGCCCGATTTCGCCTCCTCGCCGCGCTCTTTCAGGTATTTGATCAGCAGGTTGGTAAGCTCATCCGTTTCATATCCGGGCAGCCGGTAGTGGAAAGCATCTTTTCCCGAGCCCCCGTGGACCCAGCAGTCCCACTGGCTGTTGTTGTTTTCGTAGCCAATCCACTCATCGAATCCGCCGCGCCGGTCGGGAGGAACAATATGCATGGCGCCGCGGCCGTTGTGCTCGTTCCATCCGGAAAGATGCCACTTTCCAAAGTAGGCGGTCTGGTACCCCGCCTCATGGAAGGGAGCGGTAATAGTCGGCTGGCCGGGCGGCAGGGGATATCCGTTGACCGGAACGCAATGGTGCGGATAGCGGCTGGTCAGCATCGTGCCACGGAAGGGAGCACAGAGCGGATAGGAAGAAACAGCATGATCGAAGTTGACCCCCGTACGCGAGAGGATGTCCATGTTGGGCGTGTGCACATTGGGGTCGCCGTTGCAACTGATCGCGAAGGAACGATGCTGGTCACCCAGAATCCAGATGACATTCGGCTGCGTGCCGGTCGCCGCCGGTTCCGCAGGCGCGCCGGACCCTTCACCGGCGTCTCGAAGCAAAGCCGCGGCGCCAGCGGCTCCGAGAGAATTCTGAAAGAAGCTTCTGCGATTCATAATGTCCTCCGATAAAAATTAATTCTCTGATAGTCATTGATAAATGGTAATAAACAGCGCTCGGATTAAGGTTCCGTTCGCGCTCTGCAAAAATGTCACGCGGGCGCGCTTACTGATTCCCTTACTCCTTGTTCGCCGCCTGGCTCCCGGGGCCGGCTCACCGCGCTCGGCGGCCAAGGAGATGCCAAGGTCTTGATGGAAAAATACCCGCCTGCTTGCATGCCGGGTTTTCGGGAAATGAAATCATCAGGGCCAGCCTTCAGAAAGCCATGGAACCCTTAGAAAGGGTCTATGATGTTTTATTCCAGCGACAGAGACAATGTCCTCGGACTCCAGATGACAGGCGCCCCGCCGAAACACTTCCATTCAGGATAAGCTATCAACGCCTTTCGCCCTGTTTGGGAGCAATCAAATCAGTTTTCGGATGCTCTGGGAGAACCATCGGAGGAAGCGGCTTCTGGTTGAAATCGAAATCCTTTTTCAGGTCTCCCAATATCGGCAGATCTTCACGCACCGTCGGCCTTGGGTCGGGCCTTCCATCCGTCTTGGGATCCAGCCGCGCCCCTCCCAGGAAATCGTCCTCGATAAATTTCAAATAGGCGTCAAAGCTGAGAACCTGATGGTCAATCAAATGGGGCTTGACGTAAGGAGAAATCACCATCGCCGGCACGCGCAGGCCATACCCGTTGATGTCTACCGCTGGAGGCGGTACATGATCGTAAAATCCTCCCCAATCGTCCCAGGCCAGGAAGATCGCGCTGTCTTTCCAGTCGGGCCCTTGCATCACGGCGTTGATCAGGCCCGTCACATAGCTCTCGCCAACGGACACTAAGGCCGGAGGATGTTCACTGACCTTCTGGGAAGGGGAAATCCAGGAGACGGACGGCAAGGTGCCTTCGCGGGCCTGCTTATAAAAATTTTCCATGGGCTGAATGTTGGAAAGCTGGTGATCGTTTTTAACCGTGTCGAAGTAGGGCAAGGGATTCCACCAGCCTTCGGTCCGGTCTTCAAATTCTTCGTGCGAGCAAGGCCCAACCCCTGCGGCGCAGTTCGGGTTGGCGCTCTTGAACACGTAAAAGCCCCAACTCACGTGATGCGCGTGCAGCAGGTAAGTAATATCCGTCCAGGCGTAAATGGGTTTGGTTCCGGGAGGCCCATTCCGCTGGCCGCCGAACATTTGACCGCGGAGGCCCTTCATAAACCCACCCTTAAAATCAGGCACGATTCCTGAAGCGTTCATCTCGTTGATGCAACTCATGGGATCGTTGTGCTTGCTGCAATAGGCTGACCACGCTGAAACCTCGAACAGATGCGCAGGCAGGCTCCAGGAGGCGACGGAACAGAACATGTGGTCTTGCAGCACGAATGACTTTGCATAGGTCCAGTAATTGGGAATGTCTCGCCCGTCGTGATATCCCATGACATCCGGCACAGGGGAGTTTGTACAGGCTGGGTCGTCAGGGTTGGCGCAGCCCTTGCGGCCATGTTCTGCCAGAACAACGAAGCCGTCCATCCTGCCGTTATCGATAGCCTCCAGGCTGCTGTCCGCGTTGTGCGGGCCTCCGCCATTCTTATCGTTCCTGTCATGGTAAGGACTCACGCACTTGCCGGTGACCGGATCGGGGTTACACACCGTGAAAGCGCCATCCTTCCTCGGCAATCCATCGACGCCGGGAAAGGTGCCAAAGTAACTGTCGAAGGAACGGTTCTCCTGCATGATGATGATGATATGGCGGATCTTGTGGATACCTGCTGGTCTGGAACTCTGGGGCTGAGCAGCAAAGGTTCCTGCGACTATCATTAATAAGGCAAGGGCAAACGCGCAGAGACTCAACTTTTTCAGAGCAGAGCCTAATGCCGGTTGCCATGAAGACTTGCGGACCCAATATTGCCGCATAAAATGGATGCTCCTTTCAATGAAGTGCTTATTGATAACTTTATTCACAAATATCAAGATGTTGCGTCGTTCAACGCTTTCCAACGGAGCGTGGTGCCGGGCTGATAAGGGCACATGTGGCGCAAAACCGCATGACTTTCCTCCAATAACCCGCTTCAAGTTGCCACGAACGGGGATGTCCTCGGTCCTGTTCGGGGACCGATGGAAACCGAAACAATCCCGCATGTTGTTGGCCTGATGAGTGTGAGCTATTGACTCCCCTTCACCGGTTTCGGAGCCACCATGTCCGTTTTGGGATGTTCCGGAAGAATCAAAGGCGGCAACGGCTTCTGATTGAAGTCAAAAACATTTGTCAGGTCACCCAGGATCGGGACATCCTCGCGGACGTCCGGCCTGCGATCCGGTCTGCCATCGGTCTTGGGGTTTAATCGCGCCCCTCCCAGAAAATCGTCTTCGACGAATTTCAAGTAGGCGTCGAAGCTGAGAGTTTGGTGGTCGATGTAATGAGGTTTGGCATACGGGGAAATGACCATTGAGGGAACGCGCAGGCCATACCCATCAATATCCACCGCCGGGGGCATTACATGGTCGTAGAAACCGCCCCAATCGTCCCAGACCAAAAAGATCGCGCTGTCTTTCCAATCCGGACCCTTCATCACGGCATTGATCAGGCCCGTCACATAGCTCTGGCCGACAGACACTAACGCAGTGGGATGCTCGCTGACATCTGAGGAAGGAGAAATCCATGAGACGGAGGGCAACGTCCCAGCCTTCGCCGCCTTATAAAAGTTTTCGATCGGCGTGACATTGGAAAGCTGATGATCTTCTTTCACCGTGTCGAAATATGGCAAGAGGTTCCACCAGCCGGGAGTTCTAGCTATTTTTTCCGCGTATGGGCACGGCCCCAGCCCGGTATCGCAGTCCGGATTAGAGCCCTTGAAGACGTAATACGCCCAACTTACATGATTCTTGTGCAGCAGGTAGGTAATGTCCGTCCACCCGTAGACGGGCGCCTGCGGCTTCGCGGACATCCCCAACCTCTTCCTTACTGCGGCCGGGACCCCGGCCCCCATATCCGGCGTCACCGCCGGATTTATCGTGTTGATGCAGCTCATCGGGTCGTTCTGTTTCGAGCAATAGGCTGACCATGCTGAAGTCTCGTACAGATGCGCGGGCAAGCTCCATGAGGCGACGGGACAGAACATGTGGTCCTGCAGCACGAAGGTTTTTGCGTAGGCCCAGTAATTGGGAATATCCTGCCCGTCGTGATATCCCATGACATCGGACGGAGCTGAGGGACCGCATATGGCACGGTCAATGTTTGGTCCGCACCCCCTGCCGTGGTTCTCAGCCACAATCACAAAGCCGTCCATCCGGCCATTATCGATATCCTGCACGCTGGCAGCGGCACTGTGGTCCGCTCCTGCGTTCTCATCGTGCCTGTCGTGATAAGGGCTTATGCATTGCCCTGTTCTCGGATCGGGATTGCACACCGTGAAACCGCCATCCTTCCTCGGCAGGCCATCGACGCCGGGAAACGTGCCGAAATAGCTGTCGAAGGAACGGTTTTCCTGCATGATGATGATGATATGACGGATTTTATGAATACCTTCTGGTTTGGAAGCCTGGGTCTGGCCAGCGCAGGTCCCTGCAACGGTCAGCAGCAGCGTACAGGCAAAAGCGCACAACCCTGATATCCATGGGGATTTGTGGTTCCAATGTCGTGGCATAAAATGTATTCTCCTCCCAACAAAGCATTGATCCGTAATCTAATTTAGAGTCATCAAAACGTCACGTCGTGCCTTGTGTTTCAGTCGCCGCTCCTGCTGCAGGCAGGTTGAATCTGCCGGGATCACCTGATTCACTCGGGTTCCAGGGCCTGTGTGGAACTCGTTCTCTGCCATGTCATGCCGAGCCCGTTCGCCCTCCAACTGCGAACGGCCATGAGTGACACGAGGGGGCTCAGGGTAAACGGGAATCTCGCCTTGCAGTGGTAGCCACGACAGTGTTTTATCTGCCGTGGGCCGTTCCCCTTCCGAGATTCCTCGTCGCCCTTCGGCTCCTCAGAATGACACGCAACATGAGGATCCAATAACTGTGCAAAATCAACCGGAGTTCCCATTTTGACTTCTCAATCGACCAGTAACATACTCCTAACCCCCCTTCAATGCAACGAAACTTCTTAACAGGGTGATACGAACCGGTCGCCGTCAGCGCCGCCGACGTTGAGAGCCTCATCAAATCCCTTCGCTTGTTCTTCAGCTATCGATCAAGGGTTAAAACGCACCGGACCACTTATTGGGACGGCGTGTAGCGCGGCCGAACCCCCATGCGGGGCAGAGAAACTGACGGGTGATACCCGCATCCCCAAACGTTGCGTTCCGGAACGTGGGCCGGAATAGGGACCACCAGGGGGGGATTCGGCGTTTGGTCGAAGTCGAAACAATCCCGCAAATCCAGGGCGTAATGGTCCCGCGCTGTCAGATGGGTCAAACCCCACCGCTCCTCAATAAACTTCAGGACGGAGGTGAAATCATACATCTGATGCGAGATATAGGCCGGCTTGGCGTATGGGGAGATGATGATGGTTGGCACGCGAGGCCCATAACCGTAAGCGTCCACCATGGGCGGCTCGACATGATCGTAGAACCCTCCGTAATCGTCCCAGGTCAGCACGATGACGCTGTCTTTCCAGTAACGGCTTTGCATCAGGGCGTTGACCAGGCGCGTCACATACCACATCCCCTGGGCGATGGGCTCGGGAGCGTGTTCGCTATCCTCCGTGTCCGGAACGATCCAGGCGACCTGCGGCAAGGTCCCGCGTTTCAAATCCTCATAATATTGTTTCAAGGCCACCAGACGCGCCATGTCTGCCGGGTTGTCGCGGACGGCTTTGAAGCCCGGCAGGGGGTTCCAGATCCAGAAGCGTTTTGGATCAGGGTAAAACTGATCATTGATACCTGCGTCCCTGCTTACCCCGGGCGGAAGAGGTTTCGTTTCGTTATAGTACTTCCAATCGAGTTTCGTCTTGTTAAACAATTTAATGATCGAGGCAAAGCTGAAGCCGTCGGGGTCGTCGAGTGCGTTTTCCACCTGCTTCAAAGTGTGCGGCATAGGCCCGGTGATTCCCCCATCCTGGGCCGCGACCGTGTAGATGTGGTTCTGGAGGCTGGGTCCCAGAAACGAGGAAAAGTAACGGTCGCACAACGTGTAATGCCGAGCGTAGGCCCAATAGTTGGGAAGATCCCGCTGGTCATAATAGCCCATGGTGTAGTTCGTGCCTTCGGCCCACACGAACCCGTCCATGTTGCCGTTGTCATAAGCGGCGTGAGCTACCTGCCATTCGTGGGGCAAGTCGCAAATCGGCAGGTTGGTGGCGCTCATATGAAAAGGTTTCACGCATCGCGAGCTGCCCGGCAGCACGGGAAGGCACGTGCCCGGAGGGATGCCGTCCGCGCCCGGAAACGTTCCGAAATAGTTATCAAAGGAGTGGTTTTCCTGAATAATCCAGATCAGATGATTGATCTTGTGCATTCCCGCTGGCAGCGTGGTTGTGGGGACCGTTTGAGCCGTCCCAGTTGAGACCGTGAAGAACACCAGAATCAGGAATTGGAGAATTGCGATCAACCTCAGATGCGTTTTACGGCGTTTTAAACATTCGCGCATTAAACACCCCCTTTAAGAAGCATTCATTATTAATGACGACTTTTATTGGTCGACATTCTTTAAGATGAACTGCTGGGTTTGATCCATCCACTGATCAAAGTTCTTGCTCTTGCGCGTGGTGATTGCCCGTTGGCGGACAAGAATAAGCTGGGCCTCTTCCCGACGTCCCATCTTTACGTAAGTCCATCCTGGCCTGTACCGGGCGTGCGCCAGCGATGGGTTCAGCACAACCAAATTTTCGTCAAGCCAGGATGCCCCTGGGATATCTCCCCGAAGGCGGTCAACCTCGCCGAGACAATAATAGTTCCGTCCGTCGCCAGGACGCAAGGGTGCGGCCAATCGCAGGATTCTTAGGGCCTCAAACATGTTGCTCAAATTTCCGATCGAAGCGAACAACTGATCCAGTGGGCGCGGATTGCGAAACGACGACCGATGCGGGGGGAGAGCGGCGAGGGCGGAACCCGACGAGCCGCCCTCTGCGTCCAGTGTCTTCCGTGCGCTGCCCGCCCCGGAGCGGAGCTCCAAAGCCCTGCTCCAGATCCAAAGCGACAGTTTTCACTCAAGGTGAGATCGTGCCATTTCGCAGCGTCCGTACGCACGGTGCCCAAAAATCGCGCACGGCCTGGATGGGCATCCTTCGTTAGCGCCCTATTCTTAGAAGCTGACCTTCAAAGCCAATTGAAGCTTTCGCCCCCGGCCCGAACTAGAAATTTCTCCGAAGTTCGAGGTTCCAACTGAGTTTCCGGGAATTCCAAAATACGGCGTGTTTGTGAAGTTGAAGGCTTCGAATCGGAACTGTGCATTGACTCGCTCCGTGATGTTAAAGCCCTTGTACAATCCGAAATCCCAATCCGCCAGGGAAGGACCTATCATGGTATTTCTTCCCAGGTTCCCGAAGGTGTAAGGCGCATTCGGCGCGAAGGCAGCGGTGTTGAAAAATTCGTTGACCGGGTCCACGCCTGAAGGCCGGGCGGGGTCGCCGACAAGATTCGGACGGTTGTCAGAGTTAAGCGTCCCCGTGTTGGACGGATCACCGGGAACGATGATGGTGAACGGCGTCCCGGAAGTCAGCGTCACGATTCCCTCCGTACTCCAGCCACCCAGAACGGCATCGACCGCCCCATTCCAGCCGTTGCCGAAATGCCTTCCCCGGCCAAACGGAAGATCATAGATATAGCTGGCCACAAACCGGTGTGTCCGATTCTGGTTATCGAGCCCTTTCTCCGCTCTCAAATTGTAAACATTCTGAGGGGCACAGCCCGCCGTGTTGCCTGAACCAGCGAAACCACAGGTATCGCCCAGAGTTTTGGAAAAGATGTAAGAACTGAGAAGGGTGAAGCCTCCCGCGAATCGTTTTTCCACTTTGGCCTGGAGGGAGTTGTACGTGCTGTTGCCAAAGAACCCGTGGCTGCTAAAGTCCGCCAGAGGGCTGATCACCACATCCGTTCCCGGGAAGATCACGGAGGTGAAGGGCCGGCGGGAGTTGATGTTTCCGGGTCCGGGAGCCGGTTGATTGAGATCCAAGCGTTCGGCCAGGTGATGGGTTCCCGCTCCGTAATAGCCGAGTTGAAGCATCCAGTTATGTGAAAAGCTGTGCTGGATGTTGAAGTTCCACTGTTGAGTGTAGGGAAAATCGAAGACCCTCTGAAAACTCGAGAGGACAGGGGAAACCGCATTCTCCGGCGTCAGAAAATCGGGAACGCCCCCGGAAAGGGTTACGACAGGGTGAATGCTGTCAGTGCTGATCAGAGAGCTGAATTTGAACGGCGGGTTATTTTCAAGAAATTGCCCTCCGCCCGTTCCTTCCATCGTGCCGTAAAAGATTCCATAGGCCACCCGCACGACCGTCCCGTGGCCCAAGTCATATGCAAGGCCCAATCGAGGAGCAAAATTGTTGGAGTCAGCAGCTATCAACGACCGGGACTCGCGCGAAGGGCCATTTTGCGCAACAATCAGGTGCACCTGGGGATAGTAGAGGGAACTGGGATCAAAATTGGCCAATCCGTTTTTCTTGTCCACCCACGGCAGGAAAAGCTCATAGCGCACACCGTAATTAAGAGTCAGTTTCGGAGTCACCTTCCAGTTATCTTCGACGTAGCCGGCATAGTACTCCGTTCTCATATTGATGTGGACACTGGTCGACGCAAAGGTCGAGTCAGGAATGCCCAGCAGGAAGTCAGCAAATGCACTTCCCCCTGCATGACTCAGGGAGTCTCGCGTGAAATGGCCGTCGAAGCTAAAGTTGCCGAGCTGCTGCTGAGGGTTGTCCAGGAAGCTCTGCAACCGTTGGAAGGTCCCTCCGAACTTGATCTGGTGATTGCCTTTGATCACCGTCGTGTCGTTAATTAATTGACGGTTCTGAGATTGGGCGATATTGGGCGTATAATTCGGTCCGCCCAAGTTTCGAAAGCCCGTCAGGCTGAACAGGGCCACGCCTGACATCGACTGATTGACGCCCGTCAGACCCGTTTGGGCGTTGAGGTTTTGGCTGAAAGGCCACGTTCGGAGAGTGGCCCGGCGGTTCCAGGCAATCTTGGTGCTTGAGATGACGTTTGGAGAGAAGACGTGGTTCCACTGCGCGCTGGCCACGGTTCCGAGATATTTGAACGGGGTCCCACCTCCCAGAGGTCCGGGAAAGGCATTGTTTGAAAAATCATATTCACTGGACCAATCAAGAGTTCCGCTGAAATTATCGCGGGCGCTCATGTTGTAATCAACCCGAGCATCATCACTGAAGGAGTTGAATCCGCGCGGGGAAGTGAACGTATAGTTGCGTGACAAACCGCTGTTCTGCGGAAGCGGAATGAGCGGGACCAGTTGGCCTGCAACCGAATCGAACCGATCCGTCGGAATGATGTTGCCCTCAAATGCCTGCCGCGTCCCGGTGTTGGGATCGTAGGTGGCCGGATCGTAGATCGGCTTCGATAGCTCAGAAAAATCCCCCTGCCGCATCTTCACGGTCGGAAGCGTGCTGACAACGCTCGCATATTCCCGCCGCCGCTGCCATTCCATAGCTTGAAAGAAGAAAAGTTTGTTCTTCACGATGGGGCCGCCAATGGTCGCGCCGAATTGATTGCGCCTGAACGGAGCCTTCGCTTGCGGAGCTCCATTGAAATAATCCCGGGCGTCCAGGATTTCGTTGCGGACAAATTCCCAGGCTGTTCCGTGGAACTGGTTCGTGCCGGACTTCACTTTCAGGTTCAGCACGCCCCCCATGGCCTTTCCAAACTCCGCCGAATATCCGTTGGTCTGCACCTTGAATTGCTGGACGGCGTCCACAATAGGCTTGACCGCCTCGGCCTGGCGTCCCTGAGCCGCAATTTCCAAATCGTTGTTGTCCACGCCGTTGATCATGTAATTGTTTTGCGTGGTCCGCTGTCCGTCGGAGCTGAAGCCTCCGAACCGGCCGCCAATGGGCTGAACGGTTCCTTGCGACAGAAGCGCCAACTGAACATAATCGCGGCCATTCAAAGGAAGGTCCACGATTCTTCTGGAGTCGATGACCTGCCCCTGGCTGGCGGTCTGGGTATCCAGAAGCGGCGCCGCGCCTGTCACCTGAACGCTCTGGCTGACCGCACCCACTTCCAAACTCATGTTGACAACCGCCACCTGCTGGACGTCCAGCGTGATTCCAGAATGCACCGCGGTCTTAAACCCTTTCATCTTCACCTGGATCGTGTATTGGCCGATCGGGAGAGACGGGAATATGTAATTGCCTCTAGCATTCGTAACTGCTGTGGATATCTGATTCGTATCGACTGCGGTCGATGTCACCGCGGCTCCCGGGATAACCGCACCGGAAGCGTCTTTGACCGTCCCCTGAATTTGTCCCGTGTCTCCTATTTGAGCCCGTGCGCAGATTGGCGCGAAAACAAGATAGAACGCCAGGACAAGGATGCCCGAAAGTAGGCATGACTGCTGGGATTTGTGGACTTTCATAGAGCCTCCCTTACAAAAATCTTTCCTCTTGACAAAACTTAGTTGTGTGATCGCCACGAGGATCAATCGGTGGCAGTACCTTTTCAAAAAACGTTTGTAATGTCAAGGATAAAATGTTGCGATCGCTTGCTTGATGCGGAAATTGCGGCAGGTTCTTAGTACTACTACGTTAGGTGCATTTTGGAGCGACAGGCTCCGAGCATAAGGAATATGGGATTGCGACCCGGTTTTTGCAGCCGCCATAGCCGCCAAATCGGCACTCGTTTCGCGGGCAGTAAAATCGCCCGTCTCGAACAAACCTAACGTAGTAGTATTA
>Ga0307373_10010448_pt1 | contig 13646 bp, 9 predicted proteins | sample OX2MG_FD_202534 | JGI IMG/M metagenome (GOLD analysis project Ga0307373, IMG submission 202534) | Soil microbial communities from Risofladan, Vaasa, Finland - OX-2 | ecosystem: Environmental > Terrestrial > Soil > Coastal area > Acid sulfate soil | place: Finland: Risofladan, Vaasa | collected... | reverse complement strand
CGCCAAGAGATCGACGTAGAGAAGAAGCAAGCCGCAGAGCTCAACCAGGACTCGCTGCAGGACGCTATCCTTGCGCGAGAAGTCGACACCAACAGAGAGTTGTACAAAAGCGTGCTGGCCAGGATGAACGAGATGGGGATGGCGGCGGGCATCTCCGCCTCAAACGTGTCAATTGTAGATCCGGCCGAGGTCCCGTTGTTCCCGTCAAGTCCGAACACCCCACTGACTCTGAGCCTTGTGGGTTTATTGGCCCTGTTTTGCGGTGTTAGTGGAGCGTTTTTGCTCGACCACTTTGACGACAGCTTCGAGAACCCGGAAGAAGTCGAATATTCGCTCAAACTGCCAAGTTTGGGATCAGTACCTAATTTTCGTGAGTTGACCCGCGCTAATCAGGGCGTACTGCGACATTGGTCGAGTCGGCTGCCCGTCTCCTTGAATCATATCTCCGACGTTGGGGAGATGGCTCAAGGACTGTGTTCATTCGCCGCTGCCGGAGAAGCCTATAGGGCGATTCGTATTAGCATTTTGCTTTCGAAAGCGGAAACCCCTCCAAAAAGTATACTTGTCACCAGCGGAAGCCCCAAGGAAGGCAAGACTGTGACTGCAATAAATCTTGCCATCGCTTTTGCGAAAATGGGCAGCAGAGTGCTGCTGGTTGATGGTGATCTTCGGCGCTCGCGATGTCACGAGATTTTGGGCTTGGGGCGTCGCGCCGGACTGACCGAGGTGCTCACGGGTTCCGGCTCCGCCGAGGAGCTTATAGCTCCAACGGGGGTTGACAGGCTGTGGTGTCTGACGGCGGGATCTCGGCCGCCAAATCCGGGCGAACTGCTGGGTTCGGCAAAAATGGCGTACACGATTCTTTGCCTGAGAGACCATTACGATTTTATTATACTTGACTCCGCTCCGGTGATGCCGGTCACAGATACTCTGCCCCTTACTGCTGTGGTTGACGGCGTACTGTTGGTGGTGGGTCCGCACACGCCGAAGGAGCAGGTCCGCAGAGCCAGTGCTCGACTCTCTCAGATTCGGACTAATGTGTTGGGCGTGATCCTGAACCAAACTGAGTTGTCCGAGGACGACTACTACTATTCTCGCTCCAGTCTTGAGTACGTCGATACCGCAAGCGACGCAGCCGGGTGAAAGCTGTGTTCGGACTAGCTTGATCTTCGATCGTTCAAACGCGTTTGCCTGTTTGGCGGGAATCACGCCGCGTGTCGCTCGCACAATTATAAACGAAAGAACTGAGTAAGATACGGCGGCGGGCGACCTTGCGTCATTTAAACGAGAGGAGGCCTTCTAACGATGAGCCGGATATTGGTTACGGGAGCTGGCGGATTTATCGGTCACCATCTGGTGGCTTATTTGAAACGGAATGGTTACTGGGTTCGCGGAGCGGACCTGACTCATCCTAAATATGAACCGAGTGCCGCCGATGAGTTTGTGGAACTGGATCTTCGTCGGCGAGAGAACTGCATGGACGTAACCTCGGAGGTTGACGAGGTATACGCGCTTGCGGCCGACATGGGAGGAATGGGCTTTATTTCGACTAATCATGCGCGGATTCTTCATAACAATGCGCTGATAAACATTCATACGCTCGAGGCTTCGCGGACAAATGGGGTGAAGCGATATTTTTACAGTTCGTCCGCGTGCGTGTATCCAGAATACTTGCAAACAAGCGACAGTGTTACGCCGCTAAAGGAAGAAAATGCTTACCCGGCGGCGCCGCAGGACGCGTACGGCTGGGAGAAACTATTAGCGGAACGGCTGTGTCTACACTATCGCGATGACTATGGAATGGAGACCCGGATTGTGCGGTTTCACAACATATTCGGCCCGCTTGGGACATGGGACGGCGGACGCGAGAAGGCGCCCGCCGCATTGTGCCGCAAAGTGGCGCTTGCGAAGGCGACAGGTCAGCATCAAATCGAGATCTGGGGTGACGGTCAGCAGACACGGTCGTTTTGCTACATAGACGACTGCGTAGCCGGGATTTACAAGCTTATGCGTTCGGATTACCGAGAACCGCTGAATTTGGGCCAGGACCGTTTGGTTACGATAGACCAGCTTGCCGACATGGTGGCAGATGCGGCGGGTATTTCGATCGAAAAGAAGCATATCCCGGGCCCTCAGGGTGTGAGAGGTCGGAACTCGGACAATACGCGTCTGCGCGAGGTGTTGGGGTGGTGTCCGGAGGTCAGTCTGGAGGTCGGCCTAGCGCGTACTTACGAATGGATAGAAAAAGAGGTGAACAACTCGCGCAAGACCGGAAGATCATTGAAGACAGAGGCGCTCAGCGACAAGCGGGTTGCGAATGGGGCGTGGGCATTCCGGTGAATGCCAGGACAAATGTCCTTGGGGTGGGCGTAAGCACCACTAACATGAAGATGACTTTGGATGTCATCGACGGATGGGTTCGCCGACGCGAGGCACAGTACGTGTGTGTGACCGGCGTGCATGGAGTTATGGAAAGCTATCGAAAGGGGGAGATACGGCGAGCTCATAACACTGCAGGTCTCGTCGTCCCCGATGGAATGCCTTTGGTCTGGCTCAGCCGCTTGAAGGGACACCGTCATGTAGACCGGGTCTACGGTCCCGATCTGATGCTCGCCACGTGCGAAAGGTCTGTGCGGCACGGCTACCGCAATGTTTTTTACGGCGGCGGGCCTGGAGTAGGAGAACTCCTGGCGGATCGTTTGCGAGCGCGCTTTCCGGGCTTGAACATTGTTGGCATTTACTCACCGCCGTTCCGCGCGCTCACAGCTGATGAGGACGCTGAGATCACCGCAGCAATCGAGCGCGCGCGGCCCGACATCGTCTGGGTAGGAATCAGCACGCCCAAGCAGGAGTCGTGGATGGCCCAGCACGTAGAGCGACTTCGACCAGCCGTACTTATCGGCGTGGGCGCCGCCTTCGACTTTCACGCCGGCCTGAAATCGCAGGCTCCACAATGGATGAGAAGGACAGGGCTCGAGTGGCTGTTTCGCCTAATTCAGGAACCGGGAAGGTTGGGACCCCGCTATCTGAAAAACAACCCGCAGTTTTTAGCACTCATTTTGCTACAGATGTTCGGCATTCAGTCGGGACGAACTGAATATGCGGGAGTTCGCGATACCACTGCGTAGGTCAAGAAGCCTCCAGGCCGGAAGCGAAATACCTGAGTGTGTGCATGTTCAACGGGTTAACAAGGCTGGTAAATGAGAGTTAGTGGCTCTGTAAAGGCTGTCCTTCTGTTCGCAGCGATCGCTGGCCTATTGCTGGCTCTGCGGCTTTATCCTGTTGTACGCCGGCCAGGAGTCGCGTGGGCTATGAGGAACGACTCTATCGGATATATTCGTCTCGCTCAGGGCTTAGTGGCAGGATGCGGATTCGCCCCCCGATTCGGAGGTTCTTGTGGGTCACCCGAACTGTACCGTACTCCAGGTTACCCGCTATTCTTGGCTGTTATGCCCACTGTGCGGAGCGCTCTTGTAGTCCAGGACGTGCTCGGCGCGGGAGTATGCGTTCTAATCGGACTGTTTGCCTGGCGACGCTGGGGATTGCTCGCCGGCTTGTTGGCCGAGTCTCTGCTTGGTCTCGACATTCCGTCAATAGCAAATGGTAATTTAGTTTTGAGCGACACGCTGTTCGCTTTGATCATCACCGTAGCGGTTCTAATCCAACTTATCGGCCTCCGTGGACACGATCTCGACGGATGGAGCGTTGCGTGTCTTTTAAGCGCTGGCCTCCTTATCGGAATCGCGGCTCTGGTACGGCCTATCGGACAGGTGTTAATAGTCGAGGCTGCTATTCCGTTCTTTCTGTGTCATCGAGCGTCGACGAAAAAAAGAATCGTCTCGATGTGTCTGGCTTTATGTCTTTCAAGCCTGGTTGTAGTTGGTTGGTCGTACAGAAACTATGAACAGCGGGGAGTATGGACGTTCAGCAGTGTCGGAGCCGTCAACCTCTACGCTTTCAATGCGGCCGGGGTGCTCGCCTATGAAAGCGGCAGAGGTTTCGACGAGGTCCAGGAAAAGCTAATCCAGTCGGCGCCCCAGCTTGGAATTGCGAAATTGTCGGGTAACGTGACTAGAACGTTCGCTGCGGACCCGGCGTTTGTGGATTTACCGCACGATACGTGGACCAACGCTTTCGACGCGGATCCGCGGGAAATGGAGAGGCGTGCCGCGCGCATCCTGCTAGCACATCCCTTGGTGGCGACATTCGCCACTCTCAAAGGATTCCTGCGGAATTGCTTTTCGGTTCAGCGACTCGCGTTGAGTAGTTTCTTTTTTGGAGGCCGCTTTGACTCGGGACAACAACAGGCAGATGTCGGAATTGTCCGCAAAATCCTGTCAACCTTGTCGCAGCCGTGGCTTTTCTTTCTACTCTTCGCCGAATTCGCTGTACTTGTGTTTACATGGATCGGAGCGGGCATGGCGCTGGTGTGGATTTGCCGCGGAACGTTTGATTCTGTCGGACCAATACTCATTCCGCTGGGTGTCGCCATAGTGCTGCTCGCCGCTGCTGCGGGTCCTTTGCAAAATAAGTCTGACCGGTTCCGTGTGCCCGCGATCCCAATGCTCGCATTGGTCGCCGCCTTCGGTTGGAGTGAATACGTCAGCGCCACTCCGCGCAATTCGCTCGATGACAAACTGGCAAACGATGTCGACGCGTAGTGCCGTGGACATTTTACGCTGCGGGTGCTCCGGCAACGCCGACTCGTTAATACCTCCTTCGGTCGTGAGCGATTGTCGAAGGCGCGCAGGCTTACACGGGAAAGGGTCGCGGCGGTGTGTGCTAGTTTATAGCTGTTAGAAGACGGTCTAGCCTAATTTCGGGGCTCGCAAATATCTCTAGCTACGACGCATAACCGCGCGCGTGAATTCACCCGAATGTCCTGGGGAAACCGCTGGGACGCCGAGGACCGCCGCCTCATAAACTTACGAGGCACGACACTAATGGCCGAAATCCGAAAGAAACTGTGAGCGCGAAACGGAATTAAAATTCGCTAGACTGCTCGCCGCGCAGATTTGCACGTGGGCATCTGAAAACACCTGCTCCAGCGGTAATCGCTTCGTTAGTCCTCCATGAGTTCACTAAATTTCGGACGGTCAGCTATAGCCAGGGAAGCTGAACAAAGTGTCGGCTCGGCTCCTGCAATTGCGCCCGAAAGGCCGTCTGAAGGCGATCCTTGGAAGGGAGCACGCGCACAGAAATGTCTCCGGCTGGCGAGATATGTTGTTATTTCGATTTCCGATATCACCGCGCTGCTAGTCTCGTTCGTGTGCGGCTATGTCACATGGTCGCATTTGGTATTGGGGCAGCCTTTTGAAACTTACGTGGAGTTACTACCGTTGTTTTGTTTGTTTCCCGTGTTTTACGCAGCGGTTGGCCTGTATCCAGGCTTCGGACTGGGAGCCGTTGAGAGTATAAGACGCCTAGCTTATTCGACCAGCCTCTCCTTTCTGGTGCTAGCTGCCGCGAGCTTTGCATTTAAAGCGGATCCACGCTACTCGCGGATCACTTTCGTTATTACCTGGGCTGCTGCGTTAGCGCTTGTGCCGCTCAGTCGATCGCTAACGTTCGGAATCGCCAAGCGATTTCTTTGGTGGCGTGAACCGACTTTGGTGTTCGGCACGTTACCTCAGATTGAGCTTACAATCCGTTCAGTGACTAGTTTGGATGCTTTAGGATACGAGATAGTGGGCGCGGTGTGTCAGGACGAAAGAATGTGCGGTCGTCTTGTTCGAGGCGTGCGCATTCTCGGAAATCTGAAGGTAGTTCCCGAACTTACAACGCGAGGCGTGACCACGATGTTGGCTTGGGACAATCCGTCGGTCGCGTCTGAACTTGCTGACATACAGGAACAGATATATCAGATGCTGTTTATCCGCGAGGAAGGCCGCCTTCCCATAGAGCGGGTCCAGATGCGGAATCTCGGCGGCGTCCTGGGCATCGAGTTTACCAACGAGCTTCTTCGTCGTGATAATCAGATCATTAAGCGTTCGCTCGATCTTGTAGGGGCGGGAATGTGTCTGCTGATTGCGGCGCCGATAATAGCGATTTGCGGAATGATTATAAAACTTGCGAGTCCAGGACCAATGTTATTCCGACAGCAGCGTGAAGGTTTACACGGTCGAAGATTTGCGGTGTGGAAGCTGCGTACGATGCGGCCTGACGCCGAGGTGCGACTTGGAGAACTTCTGAGGGCAGATCCCAAGCTCCTGAAAGAGTGGCAGCAAAATGTCAAGCTGTCGCACGACCCGCGTCTAATACCAGTCATTGGAAAATGGCTGCGGCGATTCAGTCTGGACGAGTTGCCTCAACTGTGGAATGTCATTGTCGGCGATATGAGTCTGGTCGGTCCTCGGCCCTTTCCGGAATATCATCTTCGTCTGCTGTCGCCTGACTTCAAGCGATTTCGTAGCAAAGTGCGGCCCGGGCTCACGGGAATGTGGCAGGTTGCGGTGCGAAGCCAAGGGAGTGTGGCTGAACAGGAACGCTTTGACAGGTATTACATCAGGAACTGGTCGGTCTGGCTTGATATCTACTTATTGGCGCGAACCGTGACGGCAGTGCTCACGGGACGTGGGGCGTGCTAGGCCGACATGGAGACTGCCGTGAACGCGGGAGGCACGGCGCGGCGCGGCCGATTGTGAGCCTGGCTGGTACGCTCCCGGGAGTAAGCGAGAGGCGGAGGACATGTTCAGCTACTCGGGATGTGTTTATGCCAAAGGTTGCCGGAAGGGCTTTATGAAAAAGGGAGCGGCGACGGTCGCTGCGCTGCTGGGAATCGTGTACGGGGTGGCGGTAGTAGGAACGTCAAACGCAGGAAGCAACGCGCTGATCATTAACGGGCAGAGGAACAAGGTGTATGCAAACCTGCGAATCAGTTCTACCCGAGGAAACTGCGTCAGCATCGTTAATTCTTTCAATATTACCATTGAAGCGTCGGACGTCGGGCCGTGTGGCGGGCATGCCGTTTACATCAGCGGAGGCAGCGGCAACAAGGTGTTCGACAGTTATCTGCATAGCGAACATCCGGGGAACAAGTGCTGCGATAGTCACGAGGGCGTCCGGATTACGGCTGGATCTTCATTTGCGACGATTCAAGGTAATGTCATCGCCTATAACGAGACTAACGTTCGCGTGGATCGTGGCGCACACGACATCATGGTTAAGGGAAACTACCTTGTGAACCCGTTGGGACCGTATCCGCGCGGACAGAATTTCCAAAGTGATACAGCCGAGAGGCTAGCGGTCGTCGGAAATTATGCGTACAGTTGCACGCTGAACGGTACTGGCAAGCCGTGTCCAGCTCTTCCGCGTTTTCTTTATTCCGAGGTCCAGGAGGATTCCATAAATTTTTTCAAAACGGACAGTTTCACGGCTGCAAACAACTACGTGGTTGGAGGACATAGCGGGTCGGGCTGCGGATTGATCGCGGATTTCGCCGCGAACGACGGCGACTTCCGCTCGAATGTTGTGGTGGACACGGGACAGTGTGGGATAGGTATCGCAGACGGAGTCAATCAGGTTGTGAGCGGCAACCGGATCCTGAACCTGACGCCTATCCATGGCGCGGGAAACACGGCGCTCTATGTGTGGAAACAGTATTCCCCTGCATGCGGTCCGGTGCGCGTTTTTAACAATATCACAGATGAACTGAAGGCGGACGGATCGCACTCGGGCTACTGGGACGGTGGTGGCTGCAAACCGATCTCCCTCAGTGGCAACGTATTCGGAAATGCCGCGTACAATGCGCTGTATCCGATCGCCAGTACGGTTTTGCCACCTCTGGTACCGCCGATTCCCAAACACTGTGTGGCAACGAGCCCATATTCGACTCAGACGTCGGCGCCTCCCTGTAGGCTTTCTGGCGAAAGCACGCCTGCGAACACTCGGCAAAGCCTGAACCGGGGCATAGCGAGCGCCGCTGAACAGGCGCACAAGCCCTGAGAATAAATTCGCGACCGCGTGCGTCGGGAGACTTCAGGGTTAAAAAGTGCAGCAAGCCTCCGAGTCGTTTTAAAAAAAGCGTAAATGTATCCATTCTCCAGCAGCGGCGATTGTTAGCTTAGACAGGGAAAACCGCTTTTTTGAGTATGCTTCTAAAAACCAAAAAGATGCTGGAGGTTCCGCTTGGATCTAGGCAGGCTGCGCCCTTGGTTAGTAATGTCGAGTGGCAGCGCTGGGGCGACGCGGATCCGCTTTGGGGCGTAACCTCGTGGGCGGGCAAGGAAAAGGGTGGTCTCAACGCTTGGGCTGACGCGGAGTTTTATGCGCTCGGCCGATCCGACTGGTCGGACTTTTCGCGGCAATGGGCACGTTACGGTCTCGACAGGACGAGTTGCGTCGAAATCGGCTGCGGAGCCGGGCGGATCACCGCTCATTTGACTCGTGACTTCCAGGCGGTACATGCGCTCGACGTTTCCGAAGGCATGTTGGACTACGCCAAGGCGCGCATCGAAAAAGCCACGTTCCATCTCACTGACGGCGTTCGGATTCCTCTAAGTGACAGTTCGGTGACTGCGGCGTTCTCATGCCACGTGCTGCAGCACTTCGACTGTCCGAAGGATTCACTTGCCGTATTCGGCGAAATCTATCGCGTGCTGATCGCTGGTTCGACCATGATGATCCACCTGCCTATCTACAACTGGCCGGCGAGTCATGGGCTGTTCGAGCGGATATTTTCAATCCGACAATGGCTCTCACGTTGTAAAGGAGCCATACAGCGAATGTGCCATGTACCGATGATGCGTAGTACTTGGTATGAAGTCGCCTGGCTGACAGAAACACTAGGTCGACAAGGCTTCGTGGACATAGAGCTTCTGATATTTGCAGTGTCGTCAGACCAATCTCCGCATCCATTCGTGTTGGCTAGGAAGCCTTCTTAGCATGGAAAGCTCGCAAAGAGTAATGTCCGCGCCTTTTGCGGCACCGGCAGGACTGAACTCCCCGAATCGATCGTGCGCTTTACCGAACGCCGCACTGTTCGCAAGTGGCTCGCCGTCATCGGCTTTGTCCTTGCGCGGTATGACGCTCGAACTGTGGCTCATACTTATCTATATTGTCGCAGCCACCGTGGGAGACTTGAAGGTCGCAAAGCTCAGCGTTCAGGTCGGTGGCGTCCCGGTTTTCTTTACCGACATTACACTAGTTGTTCTTCTCGTAACGTCGTTCATACGATGGCCGGCGCGATTTCTATATTGGGCATCCGAAGGAACGGGCGCGGGTCTTGTCGGTCGCGGCGTGTGGCTACTGTGCCTTCTGGCTATGGTATATTTCGCGTGTGCGGTGCCTGAGTATCATCTTTACGCGATGCGCGACCTCGCAATTTTCGGTTACAGCTTGTTCTTCCCCCTTACGTATTTCGCGCTCCGCGGTCGGGAGGATGCGACGAGACTGCTCCGCTACTTCGTTTACTCAGGTGTTGTGCTTGCATTGCTGGTGTTGGTGCAGTTCGCATTGTCTGGGAGGAGAGGGCATGCGGGACTTGGTTTAATCGCCGCAGCCACCAGGTACTCGGCGATGCCAAGCGCTGGCGGCCGCTCCGGCCTGGGCGGGATGGTGTTGTTGCTGACTAATGATGACGACGCGGCATTTGCGATGTTCGCGTTGGCAGCTTTGTCGGCTTACATTATGCTCGACCGCAAAAGACGAGCTTTTCATATACTGTGTGCGACGGCCTGCTTTTTTGCCCTGGCCACGAGTGCGAGTCGAGCCGGAGTCGTGGGGTTGGTGCTGGCTTCGGGGCTGACCTTTATTTGCATGGGCCGGAGATACCGAGGCCGTTACTCTTTGTTCGCCGCTACGTGTGTGATGGCGGTCGTTATGGCGCCGGTGCTACCGGGCGCAATGCCCGGGAGCGAACTGTTGCGAGGGCTTCGAATTTCTGTGATGAGTGCGCTAGGGGGGCCCTCGGTCGATTCCGACTCGGAGTTTCGAATTATTCGATGGCGCTATGCCACGGACTTGTGGCTGGAGCGTCCAATACTAGGGGTGGGGTTCGGACGCGAGATCGTCCCCGCCGGCCTCGTGGACGCGAACGAGGGTCGCGGGGACTACAACGTGGGCATGCCTCACAACACGTTTCTGTTCCTTGCGGCGCGAACCGGCATAATCGGGTTAGGCCTGGTGTTGTTCTGCTGGTTGGATGTGTTCAAGGGTCTTCTAGGGAGTTTTCGACGCATTAGAGGCCCCGACGAACTGGCCGTGATGAACATTTTGATAGCAATGTTCGGCTTTGCGATGTTTGTCCTTTTCTTTGAAAGGCCGGTGACAAATGCCGCCTTTTGGATTGCGATGGCAGTCGGTGCACGGTTAACGGCATACGAGGGCGCGAGCTCGGTGCGCTGAGCTGCTGACCACTATGCTTTCAGTGTTGATGGCGCACAACTATTACAGACAGCGCTACCCCAGCGGGGAGAATGAGGTGTTCGAGGCGGAGAGCAGGCTTCTGACCGCCAATGGACATCGAGTGAACCGATACGTTAGAAAGAGCGACTCGATCGCCGCCTTTTCCGCTAAGCGACGCGCGTTGTTACCTGTGCAAGTGATGTGGTCGCGAGAAGCGTATACGGAAATCAGGAACATAGTAGCCGAGACCCGACCCGACATTGCGCATTTTCATAATACGTTTCCGCTCATATCGGTATCGGCTCTGCGAGCGTGCCGTGAACTTGGAGTGCCGGTCGTTCAGACGTTGCACAACTACCGGCCGTTGTGCATGAACGGTCAGTTATTTCGAGATGGCAAAGCTTGCTCGAGCTGCGTCAGAAACCCCGTCTCATGGGCGGGGATGCTGCACCGCTGCTATCGTGGTTCGCTCGCTTACAGTGGGGCAATGGCGCTGATGCAGTTTGCCCAAAACATGGTCGGTTCGTACGCCCGCGACGTCGATCTGTTTTTGGCTCCCAGCCAATGGGTACGACAAATGTACATTGCGGCTGGCTATGCGGCTGAGAAAATAAGTGTCAAGCCACATTTCGTGGAAGACCCGGTAGCGCCTTACGCGGGGGAGAGACAATACGCGCTGTTCGTTGGGCGGCTTTCCCCGGAGAAAGGAGTGCCCACGTTGGTCGCGGCCTGGCGACAGCTACCACACATCCCTTTGATAGTGATCGGCGATGGCCCGCAAGCCGAAGAACTTAAAGGCTTAAGTGAGCAACTGTCGAACGTTACATGTTTAGGCAGTGTCGATCGCGCTGTCGTGCTGCGTTACATTCAGCGAGCAAGCTGCCTTATCGTTCCATCCGAGGCGCCCGAGACGTTCGGGGTGGTGGCTATTGAGGGGCTTGCATGTGGTACGCCTGTGATAGCTACCAAAGTAGGCGCTTTACCGGAGATCGTAGTTCACGACTTCAATGGCTACTTGTTCAACCGAGGCGATGCGAAAGATTTGGCGGCCAGGGTGGAATACCTGTGGACGCATCGCGGATACGCAAGAAAGTTGGGATCGAATGCGCGGCAGGACTATGAGAGGCGTTTCACCGCGAAGAACAACTACGAGCAGCTCATACGCGAATACAGCAAGGTGGTTGAGTCGCATTCATGAGAAACATTCGCCTACTGTCAATTATCGATTACACCACGTTTAGTGGGCCGCACAATCATGATCTGTGTTTGAGGAAAATCTTTGACGACAACGGCGTGGATACGACGGTGTTGCTGCCCAATGAGCCAGGTGACGCGCTGGTCAGGCTTCGCGCGGGAGGGGTGAAGGTTCTTACCTGCCCGTCTCATCGACGGTGCGCTGGCGTGGGGAGAGCAACGATACACGCTCGATACCTGGCGGCTTTTGCACGTAATGTTCGGTTCGTCAGAAGAGCTATCAGGGAATTCGACATAAATCTGGTCCAGTTGGCTGATCCGTTTCATCCGCATGGTGCGGTAGCCGCAAAGCTGGAAGGGTGTCCGGTGGTGACGCACGTCGTTGGCATGGGTGGATCTCTGGCGGCGCGTATGATGGGGAGTCTGGCCTGTCGCTGGGCGGACGTAATCCTGTCGACTGGTGTCAGACCTCGAGCCGCCTATCCGGGACTGAGACGACTGCGCAGGCATATGGTGAGCTATTTTCCGCCTATCGATATAGCGATGTTCAGGCCGGACGTCGATCGCAAAAGAGCTGCACGAGCTGAACTTGGGCTCGCTCCCGAAGAGATAGCGATAGGATATATAGCGCGACTGCACCCGGAAAAAGATCATCACACATGTGTGCGCGGTGCTGCGCTGCTTCACAAGCGCTTTCCAAACGTTCGCTTTATCATGATGGGAGGAGTTCACGGGGGCTATTCGGAATATTTGTCATCGATTTGGAAAACGGCCGAGGCGCTTGGTCTGCGACCGGGCACCGACGTGGTTCACAAGGATGCCGGTGCACGCGTAGCCGACTTGGCGCAGGCCTTCGACGTGGGTTGGTCGACGGGCTTTCAGGAAGGCGCAACCAGTTCTGTGGGCGAGGCGATGGCCTTAGGAATACCGGTGGTCGGCGCAGGAAACAGCGCGGTGCGGGAAATGATCGAGGAAGGCGTGAGCGGTTTTCTGGTGGGAGTCGGGCAGTCAGAGGATTTGGCCAGAGTGACGAGCGCATTGATTGAGGATGAGATGCTTCGAGAGAGGATGGGTCGAGCGGCACGAGAGCGAGCGGTGAGACTGTTCAGCACTGAAGTATGCGCCAGGTTGCATCTTGAAGCATACGACGTGGCCTTGTCTGGCGTTTCAGGAAACCGTCGAAAGCGCCCAGACACCTGGCCAGCTACTCGCAAATCCGATACGGCGCACATCGGCTCATGAGTGAGTCCGGTAGCGGCTGAGGCAGGTTGAACACTGTGTGGGCGCTGGCGAGACGGTTTGGCGAACTCGACAGGCGGGCGGCGAGCGGGCACGATGAATCGAACGAGCGAACAGCCTAAGCAAGGAAGCATCCACAAGCTTGAGGGATCCGGTGATGCCCAGACGCTGGCGACAGGCGCGAGCGTCGGCCTTAGCGGTGCCGTGGTGGCGCGCGCCCTTAACATGGTTGGTCAGGTATTGATGGCGCGCCTCCTCGGAGCCGCCAGCTTTGGTCTGTATGCCATCGGCTGGACTATAGTTCGTGTTCTCGGGAGCATCGGGAGTCTGGGTCTCGAATCAGGGGTCACATATTTCGGCGCCAACTATCAACGTCAGCCATCCAAATTCAAAGGCGCAGTGATCCAGTCACTTGCAATACCATTTGTCTCCGGGACCGTGTTGGGAGCGGCGGTGTGGCTGATGGCGCCAACTCTTGCTCACCAGGTATTTCATAAGGTGGGCGCTTCGGCAGTGATACGGTGTTTCGGAATGGCATTGCCGTTCTACACTGTGTGCTTCGTCGCTGGTGGAATCACGAAACTTTCTCAACGCATGCAATACTTCGTGTATTCCAATCTGGCTCAGGCGAGTGTCGCTTTGCTGCTGTTCTGCGCCCTGTTCTTCTTAGGATGGGGGTTGGCAGGCGCAATTATCGCAACGGTAGGCGGATTTGTCGTCGGGGCTCTAGTATCGCTTTGCTACGTTCGGCGCCTGTTTCCCGTAGTGTTCGCCAAGGACGTGCGACCGCGGTGGGCTGGAAGCGAATTGCTGCAGTATTCGGGCTCAGTGATGCTGGCAGGAATCGGATACACTGGTCTGATGTTTGT
>Ga0307373_10010445_pt1 | contig 13649 bp, 7 predicted proteins | sample OX2MG_FD_202534 | JGI IMG/M metagenome (GOLD analysis project Ga0307373, IMG submission 202534) | Soil microbial communities from Risofladan, Vaasa, Finland - OX-2 | ecosystem: Environmental > Terrestrial > Soil > Coastal area > Acid sulfate soil | place: Finland: Risofladan, Vaasa | collected... | reverse complement strand
TTGAGGACCCGGTTGGTACCGACCTCCATACCGTGGGCGCGCTGGGCAAAGTCCACAAAATGGTCCGCACGCCGAACGGAAATGTCGTTGTGTTCCTCGAGGGACTCACGCGAATTCGCGTTGTCGAGGTCCTCGGACTGAAGCCATTTCTTCGCGCGCGCGTGGAGGAAATGCCCGACACGGACGACGCTCCCGAACCCGAATTGACCGCCCTATTCCGAAATACTCAGGAGCTGTTCCGTGAAGTCGTCGCGCGTTCGCCTCAGCTTTCCGACGATCTTCAGGGCGTGGCTTCCAATATGGAATCTCCGGCGCAGCTCGCCGACTTCGTCGCGGGCACATTGCCTTCGCTCAGTACCCTCGTGCGCCAGGAGCTTCTCGAAACGGCCAGTGTGCGCAAACGTCTCGAATCGCTGATTCGCGAACTGACCAAGGAAAAAGAAGTCCTCGAGCTCCGCGCAAAAATTCATGATCAAGTGCAGGAGCAGGTCAACCAATCGCAGCGCGAATTTTTGTTGCGCGAACAATTGAAAGCCATTCAGAAGGAGCTTGGCGACACCGACGACACGCAGGCCGAAGTCACCGAACTGCGCGAGAAAGTCGAATCGAGCGGCATGTCCGCCGAGGCAAAGAAAGAATGCGAGCGCGAATTGAAACGTCTTGCCCGCATGACGCCCGCCTCCGCCGAGTACATGGTTTCGCGCACCTATCTCGAATGGATGACATCGCTGCCCTGGGCAAAAACGTCCGGCGTCGAGGATATCGACATTCCGAAGGCGCAGGGAATCCTCGACGAGGATCACTACGACCTCGAAAAGATCAAGCAGCGCATTCTCGACTATCTTGCAGTCAAAAAACTCCAACCGGGCATGAAAGGTCCCATCCTGTGCTTCCTCGGGCCTCCGGGAGTGGGCAAGACCTCGCTTGGTAAATCCATCGCGCGCGCGCTGGGACGCAAATTCGTACGCATTTCGCTTGGCGGCATGCATGACGAAGCCGAGATTCGCGGCCATCGCCGCACGTACATCGGCGCTTTGCCGGGACAAATCATCCAGGGCATTCGCCGGGCCGAGACGCTGGATCCTGTCTTCATGCTCGACGAAGTCGACAAACTCGGACGCGATTTCCGCGGCGATCCATCGGCGGCGCTGATGGAAGTGCTCGACCCGGAACAGAATTCGTCGTTCCGCGATCATTACCTCGACGTGCCGTTCGATTTGTCGAAGGTGCTGTTTGTGGCCACCGCGAATTGGATGGACCCGATTCCCGAACCGTTGCGCGATCGCATGGAAATCCTCGAACTTGCCGGATACACGGAAGAGGAGAAGATCCATATCGCCAAGCGGTTCTTGATTCCGCGCCAGTGCTCGGAGAACGGCCTGAAGGCCGGCGAGCAAATTGAATTCGCCGACGAAGGTCTGCGCGAAATCATCCACGGCTACACACGCGAAGCCGGCGTGCGCAACCTCGAGCGCGAAGTTGCCGCTCTGATCCGCAAGCAGGCACGCCGCATCGCCGAAGGCAAAATGGATAAGCTGCTCGTCACTCCCGAAGTTGTTCGCGAAGTCCTCGGCGTGCCGAAAGTCCATATCGAAAAGGAAGTCGAGGAGCGCGTCTCGCGGCCCGGCGTTTCGATCGGACTCGTCTGGACCCCCGCCGGCGGCGACATTGTCTTCATCGAAGCCACCAGCATGCGCGGCGGCAAGCAGTTCACCATGACGGGGCATCTCGGCGAAGTGATGCAGGAGTCCATGCGCGCCGCTCTTTCATGGGTGCGTGCGAACGCCGAACGCTATGGCATCGATCCGGATTTCTTCCGGAAGCAGGACGTGCACATCCACGTTCCGTCCGGTGCGATTCCGAAGGATGGTCCGTCCGCGGGCGTCGCGATGGTGACAGCTCTCGTGAGTTTGTTGAGCGGCCATGCCATTCGCCCGCGCGTGGCGATGACGGGAGAAATTTCTCTCACCGGCGTCGTCCTGCCCGTCGGCGGCATTAAGGAAAAAGTCCTCGGTGCCAAGCGCGCCGGGATCCGGGAAGTAATTCTTCCGGCCGAAAATGAGCCCAATGTGAAGGAAGATTTGCCCGCCGACTTGCTGGACGGCCTGCAAATCCACTTCGTGCACTCGGTGGATGAGGCGCTCGACCTTGCCCTCGGCAAAATCGAGCCGTGGCCGCGCGCGGTCGGCCCAGACCGCCGGGAGGAACGTCCTCCCGTGAGTCCGGTCCACTAACGGTCTGAAGATCGCAACGCGAGAGGCCCGGCATTCAGCCGGGCTTTTCATTTTTGCAGGTTCAGTGTTGTGTTTTCCGTTGCGCTGCCGCGCACAGTCGCGCAGGCGTATTATTTCCCTGATGCCCTCGCTCACTCCACGGCAGGTCGCTGTTCGCGCGCAGGAGGCGGCCTCGCAGCTTCTTGCGGCGCTGGATCGCGGCGCGCTTGTGCCGAAATTCCTGCGCTCGTATGTTAGCGAGAAAAAGCGTCCTGGCCGCACGTCAGAGCCGCAGCGTTATCGCGACCTTATCGAAACGATCCGCCGCGAAGCCCTTCTGGTTCTCGCTCTGCAAGTCGAATCCCAAGCGCCTCGCGGACTGGGCATTCGCGCCGCCAAGCGCGTCACTCCAGCTCAGTCCCGGCTCGTCGATTTATTTCGTGAGGAATTTTATGTCGCGCTCGGCCGTGGCACGGGTTTGAGCGGCGAGGAATTTGCCGATTTCTGCCGCGACCTCGAATTATTCCGCAAACTCTATGCCGACATTCCCCGCGTATCGAAGCGCAGCAGCCCGCTCGCGCCGCCGAAGGGGCCGTTTGTCGATCGCTGTGGACTGCTGCTCGACGCTCCCATGCTCGATCAGGCGCGTCGCGCCGCCGCCAAATTCGAATCCGAGCTTGTCGCCACCGCCTCCGCCGTGCTCAAGAAAACTTTCTCGGCCCGCAAGAGCCGTTAGCGCCCCAACAGCTTGCTGCTGCGTTATTTCGCAATTTCCAGCGCCGTTTTGATTCCTTCGCCGCGCTGCGTGAACCACGTCTTGTACTGTTCCCACGGCAAATGATTGGTGATTAACTTTGCGAGCACGCCGGGACGCTTCGCCTCGATCGCCTTGAAATCTTCAATCCCCATCTTGTAGTGCCTCGGATTGGCGTTGACGCTCCCCAACACCACATTGTTGCCCAGCACCAGGTCTTCATTGATTTCCGCCGTCGGCTCGGGCTGCTGTTTGTCGCCCCCCGTCACACTCAGCAGGCAAAGCAGCGCCGTCGGCGCCAGCGTCTGCATCGCCTCGAAAACGACCCCCGGATTCCCCGTGCATTCGACCACAAGATCGAGCGGCCCAAGCTGCTTCGGCAGGCTCGGTATCGGAATATTCGCGACGGAAAGATATTCTCCGCCCAACTGCGGAACAAGCTGCGCGCGTAAATCCGTTGCCGGCTCGCGCCCCACTACAACCGTGCGCAACCCTCGTTGCACCAGCACCGCCGCGGCCAGCAAACCCACCGGCCCCGCGCCCACCACCAGCGCCGTCTTCGGCAGCCACGTGAAACGTTGCTGCACCAGATACGATTCGTCGATGCCTTTCTCTACAATGGACATCGGCTCGAGCAGCACGCCAATTTCTTTCAGCACCGCGGGAATGTTGTTCATATACTCCGGCACCTCGACGTAGTGCTCGGCCATGTAGCCGTGCCGCCCTTTGATTCCTCGCTCCGTGTATTTTCCGCTGGTGCACATATCATTTTGGCCGTGGTTGCAGAAGTAGCATTGTCCGCACGGCCGCCGCACCGTCGAAACGACGAAGTCTCCCACCTGGAATCCTGCATCGCGCGCCTTTACGCCCACGTCCTCCACGACGCCGAAATTCTCATGTCCCAAAATCAAGTACTCGCAGCCCTCCGGCGCTTGCCCGTAAAGCCCCGCGTTGATTTCCGCATCCGTGCCGCACAGCCCAACGCGTATCGTTTTCACGGCGATCTGCTCCGGTGCCATTTCAGGTGCTGGAACGTCACGCATCTCAATCGAATTTTTTTGTCCCGGATGAATCACAATGGCCTTCATAAGTGCTCCTTTTATGTAAATCGATCCCCCACTATTCTTGTCTCGCTTGCCATGGCAAAAGTCAAACGCGCCCGTCAACGCCTACCTGTACGGGAGAACAAATTAACCTTTAGGCGTCCCGGCAATCCTCCGCCATTGGCTAAGCGCGGTATTCCGTTATCCTCGAAGGAGATGCTGACTGCTTTCTACATTCTCGTTCTCCAGCAGATTGCCCAGGGGCTCGTTTCACTCTGGGACGGCTGGAAATGGCTCGCAATGGTGCGCCTGCGGCTCACCACACATGCGGGCTTCTACGCCCCGCGTGCCGCCGTGATCTGCCCGTGCAAAGGTTCGGAGGCGGGCCTGGAAGGGAATCTGGCGGCGCTGCTCAATTTCGATTATCCCGATTACGAAGTCTATTTCGTTTTGGCCAGCGCGCTCGATCCCGCGCGCACGGTCATCGACCGCGTCATGGCCGCGAGTAAGCGTCCGTCGCATCTCGTCGTCGCGGGTCAGCCCACCGGCCGCAGCGAGAAGGTGAACAATCTCCGCGCCGCGATTCAAGAAGTCGCGGGGAAATGCGATATTTTCGTTTTCGTGGATTCGGATGCGCGCCCCGGCCGCGGCTGGCTTGCGCACATGGTTGCGCCACTGGCCAACGCTCAATTGGGCGCCGCGACCACCTACCGTTGGTATTTTCCAAACAAAGGCGGATTCGCCAGCGCCGTGCTCTCCGCCTGGAACGCCGCTGTGGCCACGCAATTCGGCGATCACAATCACAATTTTTGCTGGGGCGGGGGCACGGCCATACGTCGCGAAGTATTCCAGCGGGCTAAAGTTTTGGAAGCCTGGGAAGGCGCGGTCAGCGACGACTGGGCGCTCACGGCTGCCCTGGAACGCGCCGGATTGCCGGTGCTTTTTGTTCCCGAATGCCTTGCGCCAACCGTCGGCGACGTTAATCCTGAACAGTTGATCGAATTCACGAATCGCCAGATGATTTTGACGCGCGTGTATTCGCCGCGCCGCTGGAGTTTCGCCGCGCTCGCGCATCTGTCGTATTGCTTCACGATTTTTTATTCCGTGTATGCGATTTTCAATCGCATGTTCGCGGGATACTCCTGGACGGGGATGTTCCTTCTCGCGGTTCTCATCGTCCTGCTGGCTGCGGGGAAGGGCGCGTTACGCGCCGTCGCCGTGCAGGAGATTTTGCGCGAATGGCGCGCAAAATGCGATCAGTGGAGCTGGGCGTGGATTGCGCTCGCACCCGTCGTGCCGTTTTTGTTCCTGTGGAATTTCATTGTTTCGGCGTTCGGTCGCCAAATCCGCTGGCGCGGCATCCGCTACGAACTCGTCTCCGAAACACAGACGCGTATTCTTTCCCACTAATTCATTCTCGATAACGTTCGCGTCCCAGCGCGAATATGCGGAATTCCCTCACCGTGCAATGCTGCCGAGAAACGGGAAATGCTCCGCGGCGGCCATAAAAAACAGCATCGGAAACGACAACCAGAACGCCGTCTGCGACGCGATATTCGCAAAGCGCATCATTTCCCGAGCTTTTTCGGGAATCGGCGCGCCATTTTCCACATTCGCGCGCGTCCACTGAATCAACCGCTTCTGCACGCGCCACACAATTCCCCACGCATTGAGTAGCATCACGAATCCCAGTCCTCCTCCCACACTGATCGCCAGATGCGCGTTCGACGACTCCGGCCCGGCATTCAAATCCAGAATCACCCACGACGCCGCGACCACCACGATCGCGATGAAAATTGCCCGCACCCATCCATTCCCGAGCGGCCCTCCAAACGGCATCTGCAGCGCATACAGAATCGCGTACGCCACAATCCACACCAGAAACCATTCGCCAAGCCACCGGCCCATCAGCCCCGGACGCCCGGCGTTTTCCGCGTCCGCCTGCAGCAGAATCGTGTAATACCGCAAGCCCACGATAACCGTCACAAGCGCCGACCAGCGGAACCACGCCATCGCCCGCGACATCAGCGCCGGATAAACCTTCTTGCGCGTGGCGTCATCGAGTGACTTCATCGCCGGCCCGCCCACCAAATTGAAAAAATAAAGCAGCCCAATCCAGATAATTCCAGCCACGAAATGAATCCATCGCAGCACGATTTCTTCATTCGCCACTGCGCCCTGCGGAAAACTAAATCGCGGCGCGAAATAAGCGGCGTGCGCCAAAAGCAAACTTGCAACCATGTCGAACCCTCCCGTGAAAAGTCCCTTGCCAACCGTTCGTTCGCGCCTACGCTAAGGAATGCAGCACGCAATGTCAATCCGCCGCAGGCAGAGCGCTGTTTTCGGCGCGCAATCGCGACAAAGCCCATCTCGCGTGTTCGGAAATAAGTGCGTCATCCGCCGATGCCAATTCCTCCAGCCGCGTCATGATGCGGCTGTATGCCGGATTCCCTGGCGCAACCCGCGAATTTCCCACCGCGACACACGCATTGCGAATCAGCCCGCGCCACTTGGTTCGCTTCACGGGACTGCCTCGAAACATCACGCGAAATTCATCCTCGTCCAGAGAAATCAGCCATTCGAGCGCCGGTGCAAAGAGCGACGCGTCCTCTGTGTCAGGCCGCGCATGACCTTGCCCCGCGCCCACAGCGTGACCGTTCTCGTGAATCATCCGCGGCAAAAATTCCGCGATTCGCGTCGCCGGCGCTTTGCGGTTCCACGGGCAAACATCCTGGCAAATATCGCACCCGAAAACCATGTTCCCCATCGCCGGACGGAACTCTTCCGGTATCGGCCCGCGCAGTTCGATCGTCAAATAAGCGATGCACCGCCGCGCGTCCAGCACGTACGGCGCGACAAACGCTTCCGTCGGACACGCATCGATGCATCTCCGGCAACTCCCGCACAAATCCCGCGGCGGCGCTTCGCCGCGCGGCAAACTCGGAGCCAGCTCCAAATCAGTCAGAATCACGCCGAGAAACAGCCACGACCCCAGCCGCTGATTAATCAAGCAAGTATTCTTCGCCTGCCATCCAAGCCCCGCGTATTTCGCCGCCACTCGCTCCAGCACCGGCCCCGTGTCCACATACGCGCGCGCCTGAAACGTGCCGCCAAATTCCGCGCGCATCCAGGCCAGCAATTCATCGAGCTTCCGCTTCATCACGTCGTGATAATCGTCGCCCCACGCGTAACGCGAAATCCATCCGCGCGGCCCGCGCGCGTCGTCAGCGCCAGATGCCGCCGCAATTGAATCCGCCGCTGTCGAATATGGCAACGAGGCGTTGTAATTCAGCGCGCATACAATCACCGACTGCGTCCCGGGCAGCACATCCTGCGCGCTCGCTCGCCGCGCGTCGTGCAAATAGTGCATTTCCCCCGCGTAACCGCGCTCGATCCATTCCGGCAGACGCCGCAGCTCCTCAAATTCCTCCGCTGGCGCGACGCCGCATAATTCAAATCCAATCGCACGCGCGCTTTCCACTAATCGCCCGGTTTGCGACGTCTCGCTCATTCGCCTATCATGCCTCAAATTTGTGCCGCCTGAGCGAAGCGTTATATGCCGCACATTTCTCGCTTGCCCGCTGGCGTGCCTGCGCGACCGTTGATACAATCCCGAGTCATGGCAAACTGGCGGCAGATCCAAGGACGCATTCGCAGGGCAAGAACCAGCGCTGACCCGCTCGCGAAGCTCAACGAATTATTTCAGAAGACGCGCGACGCGATGGTCGCCTTTGAGGCGGCGGCGCTCGAGGAGAAAGCCGGTCGCAATGACGAAGCGATCCGCTGGTACACAGTCGCTGCCGAACGCTTCCGCCGCGCCGATTGGCGGCTGAAGGCCGCCGAAGCGCTCACTCGTCTCGGCGCGCCCGTGCCTCCGCCCGCAAGCACTTCATCGCCATCCGCTGCTTCCGATTCTGTTTCGGAAGATGCCGAGCCTTCCGGAAATATCGCCGCTCCCGCGGAACGCGAATCAGCCTCCGATGCCGCTGACTCTATTGAATCCGCCGATTCTTCTGATTCGGAAATCGCGCCCGAAAGTTCCGCTTCCGCAACGAAAGACGCTTCGGCTCCCGCGCGTCCGGGCGAACGCCATGGCCGCCGTCGCGGACGCCGCGGAGGCCGTCGGCACAAACGCCGTGGCGCAACAACGGCGACGTCCGCCGTCGCGCCCGCGAAGCCACCGACGATGCGAACGCCAGCGACGCCGCGCCTCAGCGAATCGGTATTCCGATTTGTCCCCGAGCCGAGCGGCCCGCTCGTCGAGCGCTCCACGTACATTCGCGCCGGAGATCCCGCTCTCGCCTCGCGCTTCGCGCATCTCGAATCCATGCTCCGTCGCTTGATCTCCGCGCCGCTGCATCGCGTCGACGAATTGGAAGAGGCCCCGGCGGGCCCGGGCGTTTTCCTGCTCTCCGATTCCGATTTGATGACTAACTACTACGTCGAAGCCTGCCAGACGCTGCGCATCGGCACCAGCCAGCTTGCGCGCGCGGGTCGCGCGGGTCGCGGCGCACGTTCAGAGGGAAAAGCCTCGCTCCGCGCGCAAATGGCCGAGCATCTCTCCATCAACGACACGCAAGTCACCGCCTACCTCGGCAAGCATTGCGTTGTCCGCTGGCTTCAGCTCGACGAAGACGCGCCGCATCTCGCCCATTTCGCCATCGCCTTGCTGCGCCCCGCTCTTAACGTGGACTAGCGCATCGCTATTCTTTTGCCTTTGCACGCCTCTCGCCCGTGGCTTGCAGCTCCGCGTTCACTCGGCCCGCTTCTTATCGGCTTGGATTTACCTTCTGGCTCTGTAGATGCGGGTTTACCCCGCCCGCTTTGTGTAGCGCGCCGTTCTCTCTTGTCTTTGTGGACCACTCGCCGGTGGTTTGTAGGGGCGGCTGGCTGCCGCAGTCAGGCATTTGCGTCGCGCGCTTCGTGCCTTCCGGCAATGCAAACCTTTCCGCGTACTACCCGTCCCCGAAAATAAAAAAGGGCCTCTGCGGCGCAACCGCAAAGGCCCTTCTCGCTTCTCAATCTCCCTGCTGTGACTTCTTCTTGCCTACAGTTCCCGAAAACGCCGCCTCAGAACGTCAAATGCAGCGCCATCTGTATAAACCGCGAACTCCCCAACGTATGGCGAATTACCCCCAAGCGCCCGAATGGCGGAATTGTAAATGAGGTCGATCCGTCGTTGGGGTTGTACGGTGGATTCGCAAAGAACGGATTGAACGACACATTGTTGTTTGGGGTATCGAAGCTTGGGTGGTTAAAGAGATTGAAGAACTGAGCGTCGTACTTCAACCGTATTCGCTCCGTGATCTTGAATTCCTTGAACACACCAAAGTCGAAGCGGGTCTGAAACGGCCCCCGAAAAATATTGCGGCCGGTCGTCCCGAATCCTGTTTCAAAGTTGTCGCAAGGTTGTGTGCCGGCGCCGTTCGGACACGGCGGCACGCCATTGGTCCCCGGAGTGAACGGCGGGGGGAAGAGAAATGCATTGACGTTCAGTACAGGTTTGCCCGCGTTCACGCCCGTCGTACCCTGAAGCTGTGCGCTCTTCGCGGTAAATCCGGGCGCTACCGGAACAATGGGATTGGTGATGAAATCATTTGTGCTGTAGAAGATACTTCCAACGGATCCGGAGTAATCAATGACGCTGTAGGGCTGACCGCTCTCCGCCACTGTGACCCCACTGACTCCCCAGCCGTTGACAAACGTATTTGCGACGCCCGTCAACCGCGAAATTGTTGGCAGCGTATATTGGTAGCTCACGATGAAAACGTGTGTCCGGTCGAAGCCCGAATTGCCATAGGCCGAAGACGGATTCAGCGGGTCATTTCCGTTGTAGAAGAGCTGCAATCCACTGCCCTCGTCCAGGCTGTGCGACCATGTATAGGAGCCGGTCACCAGTAAGCCACGGCTGAGCCTCTTGTTCACACCCACCTGCAACGCGTTATAGTGCGATATACCTTCTGCCTCGTAGAACACCGAGTTGGGATTGTATCCGATGAACGGCACGCGGAGATCTGTGTTCCCGCCGTCTATTGTCTGGATCCCGCCCATGGTGGGATCTTCTTGAGGCACGCCCGGAACATTGTACCCGAAAGAGAAGGTCTGGCCGTTTACTGGCGCCTGTGCTGTAGCAATCAAAGACTGGTTGAAAGGTATCGGTAGCGTTTCATGTACGCCGTGGTTACCTACATAGCCGATGTCGAACATCAGTGTATTGGAGGGTTGCCATTGCATGTCCAAAGTCCAGTTTTCCGAATAGGGTAATTTGTTGCGCGGATCATACCCACCGAATAGGAACGGATTGTTCCCCTGGATTAGGCCGGGTACCGTAATGCCTCCCGCCTGCGGGCTCGAGCACGTGCCTGAGGAGTTCAGTCCCTGGCAAGGCACAAGAGCTGCTACTTGTGAAAGATTGCTCGGCGGTGCAGGAGGCGCCGTCGGACCGAAGGGAGCGGCGAAGCAGTCCGTTACCGCCGGGCACGTGCTTGGTACGGGAACGACAAATGGCGGCTCGAGCGTTACGCCGAAGGGTCCATTGAAACCGAATCCCGCGCTAGGCGAAAATTCAGTAAAGAATTCGCCCCGGTCGTAATACATTCCGAAACCCGTCCGAACCACAAGGTTTTTCATAAACCCCGGGCTCCAAACCAACCCTATACGCGGACCCAAGCCCCATTGACGACCTGTCATCGTCGATGGGCTTACTCCCTTGGTCCCGAACGTTTTGTTGTTCCCCGCCACCACAAGGCCGATGTTGTTGATCGTGTCGGATGAGAGATCATAGGAGTAATCTTGAGGGAAAAAATTCGTAAGAAATCCATTTTTCTCCGTGAGCGGTCCGTCCCAATCCCATCGCACGCCCGCATTGAGCGACAAGTTCGGCCTTAGCTTAATATTGTCCTCCACGTAAAATCCCAATTGATTGGCGCGGTAGTACCGGTTGCTGGAGCCGGAAAAAAAGGTCGAATTGCCCAGACCCGGCCGCACGAAGCCCTGCACGAAACTCGGGAAATCGGTAAAGCTTAGGCTCGCTACTTGACTGTTCTTGTTGACGATATTCAGCTGGTTGTGCATCCAATTAAACCCGAAGGAAATGTTCTGAGCACCGTGAAACCAATTGACGTTCGACGCGAGCTCCCACTGATTCTGGAATACGCCAGCGTTCGCGAAGTTGTCCGTAGGACCTACACTAAAGCTATCCCCTGAATTGGGGACGTCCGAGTTATTGATAAAAATACTCGGGAATTTTGTGGCGCCAAAAAGATTGATGCCGGCGGCGGAAGGCGTGAGAGCCTGTCCTGTTGTCGCAAACGCTGTTTCGCGAACGAATCCAGCCGTTTGTTCCCAAGTCATGTTCGGCGATACCTGGATCGTGTTATCCAACGAAATCATCTGGCTGCCGGCTTTCAATTGCTGCGTGGAACCGAGCAATTGGCTTTCACCGAACGGATTTGTCGTGGGATCACGCTGGTAATAATACTTTGCCGCTAACCGGTCCCGCGTCCCGAAGTCATAGTCGATGTTGCCATTCACTTGATCCGCGGTGAATCGCGACGCCGGTCCCACGATCGTTGCGGCAAAGCCCTGTCCATTATTGAAGGCGGTGAGATTGTTCGCGCTGGGAACCAGGTAGCTCCCACCCGGCGCCTTGGCGCTTAGGATCGCTTGTGCCACAGGATCGACATTGCTGGCAGTGCACACTTGGTTCTGTGAAGCACCGCACACCGCGCCGAAATCCGTGTTGAGCACGGTGGCTATGCCGGCGGCGCTGCGATCATTCGTCAAGTCTGGCGGCACAGACACGTTTGAGATTCCGTTTACATTATCGCTGGCGCGCTGCCCTTGATACGACGCAAAGAAAAATAACTTGTTATGAATGATTGGGCCGCCCAGTAACCCGCCGAAAGTATTGCGGTGAAGAGGCTGCCGCGGTATACCCGTTGCATTGAAGAAGAAGGGATTCGCATTCCAGCCAGTCGTCTGATGGTACTCATACAGTTGCCCGTGAAAATCGTTCGTTCCCGATTTCGTGGTCAACTCGATATGCGCGCCGCTGTTCGCGCCCTGCGAAGCGCCATACATGGACGTGTTCACATGAATTTCCTGGATCGTTTCCGGCGGGGGCGATGGCAGGGCCTCGCCGATCGCGTCGTATACCGATGTGCCGGTAAGGATTTGGCCGCCGGCGGAAAAAGTCTCGCCCGTATTGAGCGTCAATCGATTGCCGCTGACTTCGCTCGAAGACTTGCCATTGAACAGGTTGTTGGCCGTGATAGCGTTCATCGAGAAGCTGTTGCTCGTGTCGCGCTGGCCATTCGCCCAGATGTTCTGATTGCCGAGCCCGCTATTCGTTCCGGATCCGTTCAATAAGTCGGCGTTAACTCCAGGGCTCAAAACAGCCAATTGCGTGAAGCTCCCCGTCCCCAGCGGTGTTGATTCTATTACCTGCGTGCCCAGCGTGTACCCGTTCGTCGTATCCGTCTGGTTCAGCAGCGGCGTGCCGGTCACCGTCACCGTCGAACTCACTTCGCCCGGCTGCAGCGTCGCGTTCACCGTCGTCGTCAAGTTCCCGCGCACCAGAATATCCGAGTGCACTTCCGTCTTGAACCCTTGCTTCGAAATCGACACGCTGTACGTCCCGATCGGCAAATTCGCAATGTTGAACGACCCATCGTTCTGCGTCGTCGCGTTCACTGTCAGTCCCGTGCCCAAATTTTTTATTTGCACCGCGGCTTTAACCACGACGGCGTTCGTCGTATCCGTCACCGTTCCATTGATCGCGCCCAGCGTCTGCTGCGCCTTTGTTGCCATGGGCAAGCAAGCGCAAAAAATCAGCAATGCAAAAACGAACCGGCCAGCTTTGTCTGTCATTATTTTCTCACCCCGAAAAGAATAGTGTTCGCTTGTACTACCACTTGCAACACGCGTCAAGCCGTCCTGTGGATTTTTTTTGCTCCCTGCCGGTATTCCTCCGCATTTTCCGTCTCTGCGGATTCTTTCGCCTTTACGTTACGTCTTCTTTGCAGGTCTGTTACGCCTCGGTGAATTGTCCCCGGAGCCACAAACAACTGGCCCCGCACAGCCCCATTGGCTGCCCTATCACGCCATTTAACCCTCAAAACAACCACTTGGATGTTTAAGCTGGACGAACCCTCCCATACATTGCAAACTATAGGCGGGCAATACTTTAGGGGGAGCCGCCCACCCGCGCCCAACGGGTTAATTCCCGATCGCTGGGTCAGGCAGCTTCGCAACAATTAAGTCAGCGTCTCTTAAACTCTGAGGAAAGAGAGGTTCGAGCCATGCCCATTACGGTTCGTAACCGTATCTGGAAATCATTTGACTGGGCGCTTTGCAAAGCGGCCACCGTCACATTCAACGGCATTCAGTATTTCAATAAGCGCAACCCGAATCCCGCGTTCACGCCGAAGTGGTCCGATAAGCCCATGCTGAAGTCATGGGAGAAGAGCAAGCCGACGCTCGGCTGGCCACGTACCACGGATTCCCTTTGTCCGGGCTGCGTGAAGGACGCCCGCGAAGCCATCATCAGTGGCAAAAAAGATTGGACCGATCTCGTCCATGAGAAAGTCGGCGAGATCAAGGCGCAGATCGTCGAGCGCGATGGCCAGGTCTGGATGG
>Ga0307373_10010444_pt1 | contig 13650 bp, 14 predicted proteins | sample OX2MG_FD_202534 | JGI IMG/M metagenome (GOLD analysis project Ga0307373, IMG submission 202534) | Soil microbial communities from Risofladan, Vaasa, Finland - OX-2 | ecosystem: Environmental > Terrestrial > Soil > Coastal area > Acid sulfate soil | place: Finland: Risofladan, Vaasa | collected... | reverse complement strand
CTCAGGCGCCCACGAGTGCGGCGGACCTCATCGAACCCATCGGTCTCCCCCATTGCCCGATCGCCCGGACGGGAGCCGACCAGGCCGGGACAGTCTGTCCGTGGCCCGTGGTGGCGTCAAGATGGCCGGGTCCATCCTGACAACGAAGTCTTCCCGTGCCGGCGCCCCGGCGGAACGGCCAGCAGCAGGTCACGGCCGCGGCCCCTCCCGCTACCCGGGTCCGGGGGCCCAGCAGCAGACGCGAGTATCAGGAACCCGCAGGCCGATTGACCGCCCCGGTGCGGCAGCGTACCGTGCTCCCCGCGGGCGCCGTCGGGCAACAGGGGCCCGACGCCCAGGGAGGCAGCCGCGTGATCCGGCCATCGTTGGATGCAGAGGTCCCCACCGCCGACGCCATCGTGGACGCCCTCGTCGGGGCGGGCATCTCCTACGTGTTCGGCATGCCCGGGGGCTACACCGGCACGCTGTTCTCCGCCCTGCACGAGCACCCGTCCATCCGGGTGGTGCAGGTGCGCGAGGAGGCGATCGGCTCGGCCATGGCCGAGGCGTACGGAAGGCTCACGGGCCGCCCCGCCGTGGTGATGGGCCAGGGCGAGTGGATCGCCGGCAACGCCGGCCAGGGGTTGTTGGAGGCGATGCTCGGGAGCTCGCCGATCCTCGTCCTCACCGAGATGTCCGACGGGGGCCCGCTCTCCCATCACGGCTACTACCAGTCGGGCACCGGCGACTACGGCAGCTGGGACGCGGTCTCCACCCTGCGCGGCGTGACCAAGCGGGTGATGGTGAGCCACGACCCGGCCCAGGCCGTCCAGCACACCCAGCTGGCCATAAAGCACTCGCTGACCGGCGAGCCCGGGCCGGTCGCCGTCATCTACCACGGCGACGCCCTGAAGGGCACCGTCGGACCCGGCTCGGTCCCCCGGCTCTACCCGACCGCGGCCTACCTGCCGGCCCGGAGCCGGGCGGTGGACGGCGAGGCGCTCGCCGCGGCCACCGGGGCGCTGCGGTCGGCGAGCCGGCCGGTCATCGTCGCCGGCAACGGGGTCCGGGTCGGCCAGGCCTGGGACTCCCTGATCCGGCTGGCCCGCGCCCTCGACGCGCCGGTCGTCACCACGGCGGCCGGCAAGGGCGTGTTCCCCGAGGTCGACCCCCTGGGTGCCGGGGTCATGGGCACCTTCGGGACGGCGGCGGCCAACGCGGTGGTGGGCTCCGCCGACGTGGTGCTCGCCGTCGGCACCAAGCTGGCGCCCATCGACACCGCCGACGAGAGCACGCAGCTGCTCGACCCGGCCGAGCAGATCCTGGTGCAGGTGGACGTCGAGCCCCTGAACGTCAGCTGGACGTACCCGGTCGACCACGCGCTGATCGGCGAGGCCGGCTACGTGATGGACCGCCTGGCGGCGGGCCTCGCCGGGGACCGGGGCGAGCGGGTCGGCGGGGCCGAGCGGGTGGCCCGGGCCGGGGAGTCCCACGGGGAGCTGCACGGCGTCGAGTTCACCTCCGACGAGGTGCCGTTCGCACCGCAGCGGACCATCAGGATCCTGCAGGAGACGTTCCCCGAGGACGGCATCATCACCTGCGACGCCGGCGAGAACCGGCTCTTCATGATGCATTGGTACCGGCCCAAGGCCCCCAACAGCTACCTGCAGCCCGCGGCCGGCGGGGGCATGGGCTATGCCGTGCCGGCGGCTCTCGGGGCCAAGCTGGCCTACCCCGGGCGCCCGGTGCTGGCGGTGTGCGGCGACGGGGGCTTCGCCATGTCGGTCCACGCGCTGATGACCGCGGTGCAGGCGCGCCTTGCGCTCACCGTCGTGGTGTTCAACAACAACGCCCTGGGCTGGGTGCTCCACGGCATGGGCGAGCGGGCGGTGGCCGCGGGCTTCGACGAGTTCGACCACGCGGCGATCGCCCGGTCCGTCGGCTGCGACGGGGTGCGGGTGGCGAGCACCGACGAGCTGCGCCAGGCGCTCCTGTCCGTCCCCGACCGCACCAAGCCCTTCGTGATCGACGTGCCCACGTCGCTCGAGACCTCGTACCGCGACATCGTGCAGTCACTCGCCGGCAACCGCTGGAAGCAGGGCGAGTAGCCCGAACCCCGGTCGCTCAGGCCAGGTGCGTGTGCGGGGTGGAGGCGATCGTGCCCGTCTCGCGCAGCTCGCCGACCGCGGGGACCGGGTCGGGATCGGCGAAGAGCCGCTCGTCGCCGTAGTCGGCGGGGCGACCGGTGGCGTCGAGCGTCCACCACGACGCCTCGAGCGCGATGCCGTTGGGGTCGGTGAAGTAGACGGAGCGGATGAAGCCGTGGTCGACGACGTCGGTGATCTCGCAGCCGGCCGCTTTCAGCCGCTCGCGCAGCGCGAGGAGCGCCTCCTCGTCGGGCAGGTTGAAGGACAGGTGGTCGAACTGGATCGCCCGGGGATCGGGGACTCCCGCCGGCTTGGCGAACGAGTCGACGGGGACGTCGCGGTACTCGAAGAACGCCACCGTCTCGCGCTCGCCGAATTGGAAGAAGTAGTGACGGAAGTCCGGCGTGCCGATGGTCGCCACCAGGCGGGCGCCGAGCACACCGTGGTAGAAGCGGACGGTGGCGTCCATGTCGGCCGTGACCAGGGCCAGATGGTTGATGCCCCTCCACAGGGGTGTCTCCTCGACGCTGCTCGTCTTCGACATGGCGACCCCTTCCGCTCGGGCTCCGGGTACCCGCCGGCACCTGGTCGCACGCTGCCGTTCACGATAGTGGGGCACCGCCGGGGGCGGACCCTGGCCCGGGTCAGCGCTCGCGCTGCGGGCCCAGGACCCGGGACTCGAGCCCGGCGAACCGCTCGAGGCGCCGGTCACCCGAGCCGAGGAGATGGTCGAGCCACCGGTGCACCTCGGCGAGATCGAGATCGGGACAGGCGACGAGGACCTGCTCGATGTCGAGCCAGTCCTTGGGGCGGTCGGACACGGCCTTTGCCACCAGCAGGTGCTCGGGAGCCAGGATGGGGATGGTCGACTCGCCGAAGGGCACGGCGCGGAGCGCCGCCCGCATTGCCTCGTGAATGGGGTGGTAGGCGAGGAACAGGTCGACGGGGGTGCGGCCCCACCAGATCCTCCCCTGACCATCCCGGCTCACGCCTTGCCCGTCGGGGACCCGCTCGACCCCGAAGGGCTCGAGCGCCCCGACGACCTCCCCGAACCGCCCGGGCTCCACGAAGACGTTCACGTCGACGTCCACCGTGGTCCGGGGTTCGCCGTAGTACGCGAGGGCGAGCGCCCCCCCGAAGGCATGCGGCAGCCCGGCCTCCGTCAGGACCCGGTGGATCTCGCGGATCTTCTCCGGAAGGGGGACCTCACCCACCGCCCGCTCCGCGTGTGCTCAGCCGCGGGAAGCGGAGCGGCTCGCGCGGGCGGGGCGGGAGCGCGTCCGACAGCGACAGCAGGTCGACCAGGGCCTCACCACGCTCCTCCGGCGACGCTCCGACCCAGAGGGCGAGGTCGTCGGACCTGATGCGATCCCGCCCGCCGAGGCCCTCGGACAGCAGCGCCGAGAGCGCCGGATTGGGCCTGTCGCCACGAGCCATCCGGTGGACGAGCTGCCGGGACAGGCGGTCGACCTCGGGCTCGGCGACCCGGGCTCCCGACCTCCACGCGGACCTGCGCAGGCGGGCGGGGTCGATCGGACGGGTCGCCGCCTCCTCGGCGCGGGCGAGGACGTCCCCGGTGAGAACCCCGAAGGTCACCAGCGTCCGGGACCGTGGGCCAGAGGGTGTCGTCACGGACTCCCTGATCTCCCACTGCCCGGTCCGTCTCCGTACGACGAAGGCCATAGTGGGAAGGATACCCACTATCCCGCCTGGCCGAGCACCTCTGCGCCATGCCAGTACTTCTTCCAACGCCGGAGGGCCTCGCCGTGATGGAGCTGCGCGGCGGCACCCACCTGCTCATCCGCAACGATCCCGAGGCCGGGCCGGGGCCGGCGGGCTTCGACCTGATGGTGGAGGACCTCGACGCCACCCGCGACGCCTGGGCCGCCATGGGCGTGGAGGTGTCCGCCGTCACCCCGCCGGGTGGTGCAGGCGGTGCAGGACCCGTGTCCGACCGTCGGCATCCGCTAGATTCCCCGCGTGGCCGGGGTAGCAGCTCCAATCCCGCCGCCGGCACCTGGCGAGGCTCCGGACCCCGAACCCGACCCCGCGCCCCGGATCCTGTTCGCACCCCGGGACCTCCCACCGCTCCGCCCCGACGCCGCCTCCGATCTCCCCCGCTACCGCGCCTGGGTGGACGAGCGACGCCGTGAGCGGCTCGGGGCCGGGGCGACAGCGTCGGACGCGAACGACCACCCGGACCGATCGCTTGCGCCGGCGATCACCTTCCTGCTCGCCGCCGACCGTGGCGACCGGGGCGCGCTGCGCCGTTGCGTGCGAGCCCTGCGGGCGCAGTCGGAGCGGTCGTGGCGGCTCTCGGTGGCAGTGGTCGGCGGCTCCGGGCGCGCCGGGCGGGGGGCCGCCGGACGGCGCCCCCGCCTCCGGGGGCGTGCGGGGGAACCGGGACAGGTCTCGGTCAGGGCGTTCCCCGGCGGTACGGGCATACCCGAAGCCCTCGGCGCCCTCCTTCAGGGCGTCGTCACGCCGGCCGTCGCCCTCCTCGATCTCTCCGACCGGCTCGAGCCCGACGCGGTGGCGCTGCTCGCCGGTGCGCTGCGTCACGCCGATCTCGCCTACGCCGACGAGGACGAGGTCGACCCCGACGGCAGGCTGTGGCGGCCCAGGCTCAAGCCCGGGTGGTCGCCCGACCTCCTCCTCTCGACGCCGTACCTGGGTCGCCCCCTGGCCGTCCGGCTCGGCACGCTCCGGGCGGCCGGGGGCATCCGCCCGGTGCCCGGCGGCGACTGGGAGCACGACCTGATGCTCCGGGCCACCGAGGGCGACGTGCGGGTGGCCCACGTGGCCGAGGTGCTCTGCCACCGGCGCGGCGACGGCGCGCGAGGGATCGGCCTCGGAGGGGGAAGCGCCGTCGGCGCGGGCGGAGGCGTGGACCCGGGCACCGGGAGCACCGGTGACGCCGCCGTGGTCGACGCGCTGGCGCGCCGCGGCGAGGCGTGCATCGTCGAGCCGGGCCCCTTGCCTCGCTCCTACCGGCTCCGCCGCCACGCGGGCCGGCCGACCTCGGTCAGCGTGATCGTCCCCTTCCGGGACCAACCGCGTTACCTGCGGGCCTGCGTCGACTCGCTGAACGCAACCGCCCCCGGGTCCGAGGTGGAGCTCGAGCTGTTGCTGGTCGACAACGGGTCGGCCGATCCCGAGACCCTCTCCCTGGTGGAGCGGCTACAGGGCCGGCCCGGGGTGACGGTGCTGCGCGATCCCCGGCCCTTCAACTGGGCCGGCCTGAACAACGCTGCCGCGGCGGTGGCCAAGGGCGAGGTGCTCCTCTTCGTGAACGACGACGTGCAGGCGATCCGGCCCTGCTGGGTGGAGGCCCTGGTGTCCCAGGCACTGCGGCCCGACGTCGGGGCCGTCGGTGCCCGGCTGCTCTACCCCAGCGGCCGGGTGCAGCATGCGGGGATGGTGGTCGGCCTCGGAGGGGCCGCCGGCCACGTGCTGGTCGGGCTGGCGGAGGCCGACCCGGGCTATCTGGGCATGGCCGTGCTGGCCCGTGAGTGCTCGGCGGTCACGGGTGCCTGCCTTGCCACCCGCCGGACCGTTTTCGACGCGCTGGGCGGGTTCGACGAGCAGCTCGGGCTCGACCTGAACGACGTCGACTACTGCCTGCGAGCGCGCGAGCGCGGCTGGCGGGTGCTGTACGAGCCGACCGCCGAGCTGGTCCACCACGAGTCGCCGAGCCGCGGGACCTCGGGCTCGGTCCCCGACATCCTCCGCTTCGTCGACCGATGGGAACCGCTTCTGCTGTCGGGCGATCCCTACCTGAACCCGAACCTCACCCGGACGGACGGCTCATGCGCCCTGGCTGGGCCCGACGAGAAAGGACGGTGGTTGCAATGGCGCTCGACCCTCGAGACCTCGTGAGCCGCATCGTGGGAGGCGCCCACGACGCCGTGAACCTTCCTCCCCCACCGACGCTCTCGCGCCCGGTGCGGCCCGACGCCCCCCTGGGGCCGATCCGTGACAGCGACACCGTCGCCGGGCTGCACCGCGAATGGTCGAGTGGCGACGGCGCCGCAGCATCCACCGTCGGCACCTTGCTCGGGAGAGCCGAGGCCGCCCTCCGATCGTTGGCGACCGGCCTGTCGAACCCGGCGCAACGCCGCGACCGCGCCCTGATCGGCAGCCTGATCCGCGCCGTCGACACCCTCGCCACCCGCTGCGACGAGCTGGCCGTGCGCGTCGAGTCGCTCGAGACCGTGCTCGGCGAGGTCGCCGACGCCGCCAGCGCCGACCTCACGCGTATCCGGGCCCTGGTGTCGGGATCCGGAAGCATCGCTGCAGGCCCCACCGGTGAGGCGCTCCCCGGCGATGCCTGACCCGGTTGCACGGCCCCGCCTGGCAGTGCTCAGCTCGAGCTGGGCCCGAAAGAGCACCGAGTCGGCCTTCGTCATGCGCAGCATTGCCGGAGCGCTCTCGCGCCACGCGGACGTCGACGTGCTCGTACCGGGCGAGCGAGGACCGGCACTCCCCGACGGGCTCTTCGACGTCCTCCCGCTCGGCATCGACGGACCCGGGCACTGGCCGGAACCGGCGCCGGCGGAATGGCCGGGCCTGGCCCCAGCGGCGGTGCTGATCGAAGGGAACGATCGAGGCGCCGTCGCCCTGGCCCGTCTGGGCGCTCCCGGAGCGGCGGTGCTGGCCGTGGCCTTCGGAGGCGGCGTACCGCCCGAGGCCGTGGCGGTCCTCACGGTCGGTGCGCCGTCGGGTGACACCGGGAGGGCACCGGCGGGTCCCGGTGCCCTCCCGCGCCCGGGCCCAGCCCTGCTCCACGACGTCGGGCTGCACGTGCCGGTGAACCCGCTCGCCGCCGAGCGCCGGCACATCGGCCTGGGGATCACCGGTTACGTGCTGGTGCTGTCGGACCGCCCGGGGCGCCCCGAGCCCCGGGATCCGGCGCCGGCAGTCGCCTGGCTGACGGCCCGATTCCCCGCCGATCCGGTCGTCGTCGTGGAGGGGGCGACAGCCTCGGTCTGGACCGGCCGGGCCCTGCGGGGCACGATCACGGTCGACACCCGCACCGACCTGTGGCGGCTGCTCGCCCACGCCCGCACCACCGTCGACCTGGCACCGGGACCGCTGGTCGCCCGCGAATGTGTCGAGTCCCTGCGTTACGGCACACCGATCGTCGTTCCCGCCCGGACACCGGCCGCCGACCTGGCGGCCGAGGGCGGAGGGCTCTGGTACGCCGACACCGCCGAGATGCTCGACTGCGTGGCCTCGGTCGCCGACCCCGCCATCCAAGCCTCGCTCGGCACGGCCGGTCGAGAGCGGGCCGACAGCCGCTACGGCGACGCCGATCGGTTCGTGGCACTGGTCGGCGAAGCGCTCGAGATCGCGACGGGGGACGCCCGGGGTCCCCTCATCCCCCGCGTCGGCGGAGGCGCCTGAGCACTGCGGCCGCCCTCGCGCCGATCCCACTCACGACACCAGCGCGCTCGAGCACCGCGATGTCCTGGCCGTCGGGCACCCCATCCCTCCCGCTCCACGAACCTCGGTGGACCGGCTGAGCCAGGCGGAGGCCCGCGGCGGCGAGCATGCGGTCGATCGCTCCGGGCGAGTAGCCGACCGCGCCTTCCGGCGTGGCCGGATCGTCGATACGACACCCGTTTGACCGGGGATACGCGAAGCGCAGGCCTTGACCGGTGCGCTCGGCCAGTGACAAAGCCTCGTCGTCGAGCACGAAGAACGAGGCGAAGATCAGGCCACCGGGCCGCAGGACCCGGCGAAGCTCGCGCAGGTAGTGAACGATGTCGGCCTCGAACATATGCGTGAAGACCGACTGGAGGATGGCCCGGTCCACCTGGCCGCTGCCGATCGGCAGCGTCACCTCTCGGGCACCGAGGGTCCCGCCGGGGTTGTAGAAGGCACTGCGCACGTTGAGGTGGTGGAAGGAGAAGTTGGGATGGGCGGCGGCGATCGAACGTTGGCACCACTCGATGCTCGGACCGCTGACGTCAACGCCGACATAGGCGCCGCCCGTCCCGAGGATCTCGACGAGCGGGATGGCGTCGCGCCCGACCCCGCAGCCCACCTCCACAACGCGGTGACCGGCCCGGATCGGCGCGTAGCGGCTGTAGGCGTCCATGTGGGCGCGGGAGATCCCCTCCCAGGTATCGGGGCCACCACCGGTCAGAATGGCAAGGTCGACCGGGATGGCGAACCCCTGAAAGTCGAAGGTCTCGGTCATGTGCCTCGGCAAACGTTGTTGTGGAGCCGGCTCGGTCATCCAATACAGTTACCCGATGATGTCACGAAGGAGACCCACCTGATGCTCCCGAAGCCTCGAGGAACGCCATGAAGGCCGTGATCCTCGCGGGCGGGCGAGGGACCCGCCTGTCGGAGGAGACTCTCGCCCGTCCCAAACCGATGATCGAGGTCGGCGGCCGCCCGCTCCTGTGGCACATCTGCAACCTCTACGCGGCGCATGGGGTGACCAGCTTCGTGATCTGCTGCGGGTACAAGGGCTACATGATCAAGGAGTTCTTCGCCAACTACTTCCTCCACATGTCCGACGTCACCTTCGACCTCCGGGACAACCACATGGAGGTGCACCAGACGGCAGTCGAGCCGTGGCGCATCACCCTCGTCGACACCGGGCTCGACACCCAGACCGGAGGACGGCTCAAGCGGGTCCGGGAGTACATCGGTGACGAGCACTTCTGCTGTACGTATGGCGACGGCGTGGCCAACGTCGACATCACCGCGCTGATCGACCTGCACCAGACCGCCGGCCGCCTGGCCACGGTGACCGCGGTTCAGCCGCCCGGGCGCTTCGGGGCGCTCGAGATCGAGGGAGACGAGGTGAAGGCCTTCCTCGAGAAGCCGCACGGGGACGGCAACTGGATCAACGGTGGGTTCTTCGTGCTCGCCCCCGAGGTCCTCGACGAGATCGCCGGCGACGAGACCCTCTTCGAGCAAGGACCCCTCGGCGCGCTTGCGGACAGAGGGGAGCTCTCCGTGTACCACCACCACGGATTCTGGCAACCGGTCGACACCTTGCGCGAGCTCCAGCTTCTCGAAGAGCTGTGGCAGGCAGGCGACGCGCCCTGGATCACGAAGCGCTGACCGGCACCGCCGGCGCGGGCGGCGCTCAGATCCTCTCGTCCGAGCCCAGGACCACGAGCAGCTGCGCGCCGGCGAGCGAGGTCACCGGCGGCCTCGCCGGCATGGCCGCCGCGCCCGGAGCGGTGCCGAGCCTGCCCGCCAGCGACGAGGAGAGCGCGGTAGCGGCGGCTCCGTAACCCGGCTGGTAGAAGACGGTCGACTGGGACGCAGGAAGGATCGCGTTCACCGCTGCCGCCGTCCGATAGCCCAGGGCGGCGATCACGGCCGTCGTGCGTGCCGCTGCCCCGCCGTGATCGCTGCCATTGGCCACGAGCACGAGGACCTGGCCGGCCGGGATCGTCGCCGGCGCCGCGGTCGCGGGTGCCAGGGAAGGGGCCTGACGGCGGACCGTGGCAGGGGGCCCCTTGGCCGGGGGCGATGCCGCTTCACCACGGGCATCCGATGGCGAGGCGGTCCGGTGCACCACGCTGTAGGCGATCCCCGGTCCAAGGAACAGTGCTCCGACCACGGCACCGAAGCAGATCCGCCGCCACAGCGGCGACAGGGGCTGTACCGGGACGTCGGCGAGCTCGTCCCAGTCCGAGGAAGACCGCTCCGCCTTGCGATGCTCGGGCATGGTCAGGCCATCCTCTGTTCAACGCTCCGACGCGCGAAGGTAATCCGCGGTGTCGACGATCTGCGTCTCCAACCCGCGAAGGGCAATGCCACCACTCGCCGCCAGGGCAGCCATCACCTCACCGTCTCCCACGTAGCGGTCAGGGATCAGGCTTTGGAGCGAAGGACGTAGGACTTCCATGTCCGGAGCACCCAATAGGGCGGCGGCTTCGCTGGCGAGGTCGCCGATCTCGACCTCACGCTCGCCCGCGGTGTCGAAGGGCTCTGTCGGTAGAGGCCCGTCGCCGAGCATCATCGCGAAGGACAGGTCCACGAGGTCCACCACGTGAACATAGGAGCGGAACACGGGTCGAGCGGCGCGGAGCCGGATCGGACCTCCCCGGATGACCTCGTCGATGATCGAAGCGAGCACGTAGTGCTCGCGCTTGTTGATACCGGGTCCGGCGAGGTTGAAGACCCGCGCACAGACGAGACGCCCGATCTGGCCGGACGCTGCAAGCCGAAGGAATCGCTCCTCGTCGCGGCGCTTGAGGACTCCGTAGGGGTTGGACGCGAGGTCGGTATGGAGGGTCCGGTCACCTCGGTACACCGCACCCGACGAAGGAACGAACATGCCGGCCACTGACGACCGCTGAACATGAGCAGCGACGAGCTCCCGGATCATCTCGTTCGTGGCCAGGTAGTCGCTCAACGAGAGCTCCGGCACTTTGTCCCTGGTGAGAAAAGCGTAGTGAGCCACAAGATGGGGCCCGATCTGCAGGCTCGGGAGGTCGGTGAGCGGGCGAACCGTCAGCCCAACGCCCGAAGGCAGCGTCAGCTCGCTTCGCCTCGAACCGAACGCGTACACCCGGGAGTCGAATGATCGGTCGAGGGTCGCGGCCAGCATCTCGAGGGTGACACGGCCAAGCCATCCCCCGCTCCCGGTGACGACGACCGACAAGCCCGAATCGACCAGCCCCGAACCGATGCTGCTCGCAAACGACGTCCCCTGCTGGCGGGGCAAGGCTCCGGGTCCCCCGTCCTCAATCAGGGATCGGACAGATCAGCGACGACTTCCCGCAACGCAGCTTTCAGCGTTGGTTCGACCGAGGAATCGAGGGCCAGGTCGACGAAACGGATCTGGCCGATCCGATCGGGAACCACCAGCTTGAGAACGGCGCCTTCGGCCTTCTTGTCACGGAACAGCACGTCCAGGATCCCATCGAAGGTCACGGTTTCCAAGATGTCGCGAATCCGGTGCGGGATCAGCGGGGAGCCGAGCCGGATCAGCCACTCGCGATCACCAACTGGCAACATCCCACGTTGGCAGCTGAGCTCTGCCTCCAACAGGACACCGATCGCGACAGCGATGCCGTGAGGGATCTGGTGATCGGTGATGGCCTCCAACGCGTGCCCGATGCTGTGTCCCAGGTTCATCGAGCGCCTCAGGTCGAGCTCAAACTCGTCCTCCTCGATCACCGCCCGCTTGATCGTCAGCGCGGTACGGATGAGGGTGTTGATGGCCGAGCTCTCCCCGGCGACTGCATCCGGCTGCAGCCGCTCGAAGAGGCGCAGGGACTCCGGACCTCCGATCACGCACAGCCGGAAGATCTCGCCCAGGCCCGACATGCGTGCCTCAAATGTCAGGGTGTCGAGGAAGCCGGTGTGCACAAGGACACGACGGGGTGCCGAAAAGACGCCAACGAGGTTCTTCGTACCTCGGAAATTGAGCCCGCTCTTCGCTCCGATGCAGCTGTCGGCCTGCGCCAGCAGGGTGGTGGGGACATACGCCCACGGAACGCCCCTCTTGTAAGTGCAGGCAGCGAACGCACCGATGTCCTGAACGATCCCTCCCCCGACCACGACGAGAAGCGAGCTCCGGCTCACCCGCTGGCTGTCGAGGAACTCCACGGCCGACAGGGCGGTATCGACGCTCTTCACCTCCTCGATGGCCTCGACCTCAAAGGTCGGAGCAGAGGCTATCGCCGGAGCCGTACCGAGGTGAGCCGCCAAGACATATCGGTCGGCAAGGACTACCGCGTGATCGCTCTGCGCAGCCAATGCATCGACCGTGGCGACCAGCGGGAGCGACGACACGAACTCCACCGAGTACGGGCGAGGTGACGATCGGACTCGCATCTCCTGCCCGTCTCCACCTTCCGACCGCACGGCGAGCTCGGTATCTTGTATCCGGAATGTAGCCAATGCTCAGTCTCTTCCTCCGTCAATGGAGAACCCTCCGTCGACGACCACGTCCTGACCGGTCACGTACTGGTTCGCTCGCGAGCCGAGGAAGTAGACAACCTCCGCCACGTCCATCGCCGTGCCGAGCCTCTGCAGCGGGACGGCCGACCGGAGGCGCTCGACGGTCACCTCGTCGTTGTTCGCCCGGGTGAGGGCCGTGTCGATGTAGCCAGGGGAGACGGCGTTGACGAGCACGCCGTCGGGCGCCAGCTCGAGAGCCAATGACTTCACGACACCCACCAAGGCGTGCTTGGACATGGAGTACGGGAGGCGGCCCACTCTCGACATGAACCCGAAGATCGATGACAGCACCACGATCCGCCCACGAGAATCGGACAGCTCGGGGATCAATCCTCGGGCCATCCTCAGGAAGCCCTCAACGTTCACCGCGAAGCATTCCCGGATCGTCGCCTCATCGAGGTCACGAAACAGGCGAGGATGGTTCAGCCCCGCCGAATGGACAAGCACGTCAATGGGCGGCCGAGGCTGGGCGAGCCAAGCGTCGACCGACGTCGGATCGCCGAGATCGAAGTCGGATCGACCCGTCGCGATGACCGGGTGCCCCGCCATCCGAAACCGGTCGACGATCGCAGATCCGATCCCTCCCCGCCCCCCGAGGACGAGTACCGCTGGTGATGTCTTCACGTTCAGTCGGCTACCAGGGGGATCAACATGTTCTCCGAGAGCTCCTCGCGCGACAGGAACGGCGCCAGGTCCTCGAGCGGCGACGATACCATCCGACCGTCCTCGAGCTGCCGGGACGCGAGCTTTGGAGAGAACGGCTGCTCCGGATCGATCATTACCTCGAGCATCTGAGGACCGGCCGCAGTCACGGTCCCGGCGATCATCGTCGCCAGGTCGGCATGGCTCCCGCAGCGGCGCGCGGGCAGCCCGAAACCTTTGCCCAGCTCCACGAAGTCGGGAAAAGTCAGGCCGGATTCCGGGCCACAACCAACGATATTGTCGGGAAAATAGTTACGCTGCGTTTGACGGATCGAGCTGTACCCGTCGTTGTTGAGCACGAAGATCTTCACGGGGAGCTGCGCTCCGACGATCGTCTGTAGCTCCTGAACGTTGAGCATCACGCTGCCGTCGCCGGCCAGGCAGATGATGCGCTTGCCCGGCGCGGCGAAGGAGGCCCCGATCGCGGCCGGCAGGTCGTAGCCCATTGAGGCGCAGCCCGAATTCGTGTACAGGCGCTGGCCGGGCTTCAACCATGCCGCCTGAAACGTGACGACGCACGCCGTGCCGTCCGCGGTAACGACGATGTCGCCGTCGTTGAGCTCCTCAAAGAGCGCCTGCACGAACACGTAGGGGTTCACCGGTGCCTCGGCCTTGGCGTACTCGGGGAGCACCACCGGGTACCGGGCAACGCGCTCCCGGCACCACTTCAGGTAGTCGCGGTGCGCGGGCGGTGACGCGTACTCCGACGTCAAGAGCGCCCCGAAGGCGTCATTCAGGTCGGCATTGATCGGCAGGTCGATCGAAAGGGTGGGCTTGGCGAGCTCGGTCGAATCGACGTCGATCGCGACAATGAACGCCGCTCGTGCGAACGACGACCAGTCGTAGCCGACTTGGCGGATGTTCAACCGGCTACCGAGCA
>Ga0307373_10010441_pt1 | contig 13651 bp, 12 predicted proteins | sample OX2MG_FD_202534 | JGI IMG/M metagenome (GOLD analysis project Ga0307373, IMG submission 202534) | Soil microbial communities from Risofladan, Vaasa, Finland - OX-2 | ecosystem: Environmental > Terrestrial > Soil > Coastal area > Acid sulfate soil | place: Finland: Risofladan, Vaasa | collected... | reverse complement strand
ACTGAATATCAGCCGTTTATTGCCTACGGGCGATCGAAAACGGCAAACATACTCTACGCGGTGGCGCTCGACAGCAGGCTCAAGGGGCGCGGCGTGCGCGCAACCGCGTTGCATCCGGGCGGAATCCAGACGGAGCTGGGGCGGCATCTCACGCCGGAGCTTATCCAGCAACTGACGGCGAGAATAAATCAGGGTGCGGGTAGTGGCGGGGCGCCGGCATTTCGTTTCAAATCGATCCCTCAAGGCTCGGCGACGTCGGTATGGAGCAGTTTTGTCGCGCCGACCGACGCGGTCGGCGGGCGCTACGCTGAAGACTGTCACATGTGCGAGGTGAACAACGACACGACGTCGCGCGTCGGCGTGCGCTCGTATGCTCTCGACCTCGCGCATGCGAACGACTTGTGGCGCAAGAGCGAGGAGATGGTTGGCGAGCGCTTCTCGTTGTAGGGAGTTCACGTCAATCAATGAGCACCACACGAGAGGTGGCGGTACTGGTCGGGAGTCTTCGCAAAGGTTCGTACAATCGAATGGTCGCCAAGGCGCTTGCGGAGCTTGCGCCCGCGGGGCTCCGGCTCGAAATCGCCGAAATCGGGCAACTGCCTTTGTACAACCAGGATGAGGACGGTGCCCCGGATGCGGCGTGGGTCGCCTTCCGCGAAAAGATCAAAGCGGCCGACGCCGTTTTGTTCGTGACGGCAGAATACAATCGATCGATCCCGGGCGTGCTGAAAAATGCGATCGACGTAGCCTCACGGCCGTATGGACATAGTGCATGGGATGGAAAGCCGGGCGCGGTCGTCAGCGTGTCGCCGGGAGCGATGGGAGGGTTCGGCGCGAATCATCACCTTCGGCAATCGTGCGTATTCCTGAACGTGCCGATGATGCAGCAGCCCGAGGCCTACATCGGGAGCGCAGCTAGCCTTTTCGACAAAGAGGGCAATCTCACGAATCAGGGCACGCGGGACTTCCTGCGGAAATTCATCGAAGCCTTCGCTTCGTGGATCGAGAAGATTCGCGGCTGAGCAACCTCATTGCCGGCGCGATGCTACGCCGTTCGATTCTTCGCGCCTGCCTCCCACCCACGCCGCCGATGTAGCGGTATGATTGCGCGCAAGGTAAAGAAACGGTGGTCCATAGGAGCTGACGATGCCCGCGAATCGAACACCGAACGTGACAGCGCCGAAAAGACGCTCGCGATGGGGCCGCAGGCTGATGCTGGTGATAGTATTTTGCGTTGCGGCCGGATTTGCGCTGACATGGTATGCGATTCGGAACGCGCCCGCACCCTCAACCTTCCAGACCACCCTCGAACAGGGCCACGCGAATATCTCGAAGGCCGCCGTGATAACCGCCGCGCGGGTTTCCGGCGGACAATCGATGCCGGCCGATGAAGTCTTCAGAGCATCAGCGAAGGAAGGTCTCAAGCGCCTGGATGACGCCTCGATAATGACGCTGATTCGGCTGCGCGCCGACCTTGCCGCCCGGACCGATCCAAAAACCTGTGCCGCGTTATGGTCCGGCGATAACCTCAATCTGGTTCCGGCGATCGAGGCTCTTCCCGATGATCAACAGCAACAATGGGCGGAGTTATTCGATCAGGCTGCCGCGGCGACTGTGAACAACGCTCCGATACGATCGGCTCCGTCGGCGGAGCAATATCAGGTCGCTTTCAACCGAACGATGGCTGGGCTTGGGCCTTCGGAATTTGAGGAAATCGAAGGCACAGTCACCAACCCGGACCATCAGACCGTCAGAGATCAATGCATCGCGGCGCGCCTGTTCTATGGACGGCTCGGCCAGATGAGCAACGCCGACGCGGTTATCGTTACCCGCTCAAGGCTGTACAATTAAGAGTTACGAATCGAAGCGCACAGCTTCTTGCTCATTCGGCAGGCGCGAAACCGAGCAGCTTGGCCAAAGCATTTGGCGACCACCAACTTTTCCCGAGCGGCTGATGTCCGGCATTGGGCCATCCGCTTTGCTGCAGCCAGTTCTCAAATTCCTGCGAGTAGTATTGATTTGCGTTCGCGCCGTCCGGCAGCTTGGTCGCGGTAGGATTTGCATCGGCCCACTGCTGGCCGGAAGGAGTCCACTTCGGGACGCCCGCGGGAGGCTGGATCTGAAAAGGGGTCTTCGGGATCGCCTGCCCATCGACGACCTTGAACGCCTCAGCATTCCAGTCCAGTCCGGCGCCGGGAGTTGTTTTGGCATATAGCGCGTAATGCGGCTGCTGCATCGAGGTGTAGTTGCCGCCCGGAACGCCCCACGGTTTTATCCGAACAACTCCACCATCCGAGTTGGAGATGAAGATCTGCGGCACTTTATTTGGATTGGTCAAATCGGTTTCGGCTGCCGCTGGATTCCCGATTCCCTTGGGATCCGGATAGTTCAGAGGATCGGCAAATTTCTGGCTGAGCGTCCAGTTCCCGGATTTATAAGTTCCCGGAGTATCCCCCGGTTCCCATCCGCCGCCAGGTTGGCCAAGCTCCTGCACCACCTGCTGCCAGGTTTTTCCCTGCAACTGGGTAGGTGTGATTCCTTTGACCGATTGGCCCAGCGTTCCATTGTTGAAATTATTGAGCGCGTTCTCAACCTCGGGTGGCAGATTCGAAGTAAAGTTAGCTTTGAGGTAGTTACCGAGCGGTCCGCTACCGCCCTCGTCAGGAGCCGGTGATCCACCAGTCGCAGTTGGATTTCCGGTGCCTCCGCCATTCGCACCGCCGCCGCGGCTGACGAGCACGCCGCGCTGACCCGGCATTCCGTTGGTCACCGTTTGACCGCCGTACCCTCCAAGGCCGCCGCCGGCTATCGATCCTCCCGCAGTCCCTCCGCTCGCCATCGCCGCCGCTCGATTGGAAAAGAAGGACGTTCCCGTCTTAAGTGCCGACTGGGCGGCGGCTTGCGGCGTCGCTCCATTTGCGACCGCGTTGTTGTATGCGCCCTTTCCTCCCGAGATACCGGCTCCCGCTGCCTCAGAGAGCCACGCTCCGCCGACCATCATCGCGGCGTCTTGCGGGCTCATCGGATTGGTCCACTGGTTTTGAAGATTCTGCGCAGCCGGGCGAGAGGTGCTCGCGAAATAAGTCAGCGCCTGCGGGATGCCGTTGATCGCGCGCGTTGCCGCGGCTTGCGCGAACTTACCCAATTTTTGCCCTAGACTGGCGCTCGGTTGGGCCGAAGGAGATACGCTGGGTACGCCGCCGGGGCTTCCACCAGGATAGCTCTCGCCTCCGCCGGACGCGTTTGCACCGCCGCTCGCTTGCGCAGGAGGACTCACTGGAGCGCCGCCTGCGGGCGGCACGCCGCCGCCATTCGCTGATGGCGGAGCACCTGCGCTTTGCGGGGGACTGCCGCCGGCGGACTGTCCACCGCCGGATTGAGGAGTTCCGCCATTAGCCGCTGCTCCGGCGCCGGCGGCAGCGTTGCTGACCAGCGCGGACAGCAGCTTGCCTGCCTTGCTCATGATGCTGGCGAGGTTCTGCTGATGCCGCGATGCCTCGATCGCCTGCTGGCGCTGTATTTCTTTCAGCGCATTCTGATGCCGCTCTGATTCGTTAGCCAATGCCTCCTGCTGTTGTTCGGGTGGCGCGGGACTCTTTTCAATCGCCTGGTCCGCCTCATCGTGGGAGACATTCTCGGCGCGTTCCCCTGCGTCCAGTCCCGCGTCGGTTTCGTCGTGACGATCGTCCTCGCTCGCGAGGGCTTCTTGGGTTGTTAGATCGCAAGAGTTGCACACGTCCGTAGTCGCGCCCAGATTGAATGTCGGCGAACTCTGCGCCTGTGCGGTGATTGCCGACAAAGCAGCCGCACCCACTATCGACATCAATTGAGCAATCCGGATCGCGCGAGGTTTCACGATTCACCTCTTTCGGTTAGAAGACGATGGGGCGACGGCTCGGTCTATCGTTCGTTCGATTCACAGGACGCTTCCTCCGCCTTGGAGCCGAGATGCACGAGCGCCCAAAGTCTGCGGAAAAAACCGCGTACCGTCAACCGCCGGTTGGGACTCGATTGGAAATGGGTTAGATTTTTCAGCGTAGGCAAGTCTAATGTCTTCAAACGCGCCGACCGAAAGCGGCGATGATCGGCTGCGCCGAAGCTGAGGAGCACTGCGAGGAGCACAGCAATGATGAATCACCCGTTCATCGGCCGTTCGATCCTGCGCGGATCTCTGTCGTCCAAAATAGGCGCAACCCTACGCTTGGGTTTGGCGATCGCGATCGCCACCGGCGTCTGGGCCTGCCGGCATTCGTCCGATCCATCGGCATCAACGAAGATGGCGGGCCGGTGGCAGGCAAAAATTTCCAACTCAGCCGGCCAGCCTCAGCAATGCGTGATGGAAGTCGGCGATTCGGGCCAACTCACTTATGGCGATTCGTGCCCGATGCCGCTGACGGGGCAGCATGCCACCGTCATGACTTTGCCGAACGGTACCTATGCGCCGAACCTTTATGTCACCGGCAAGGACACGGGCACATTTACGATCCTGGGCGGTGGCAGCATCTCGGGAATGGTCGGAGCGTTTCGCGTCGAGGGCAGAAGACATATGACGACCCGAACCGCCCCGGGCGCCGATATCGAATGGACCCGAAGTTCGTCCGAGGCTCCAATGCAGAGCGCTGCCGCAGGCCAGGTGCTCTCGGGACAAGTCCAATGGCCGATCGACGGCGTACCGGCGATCGCGCAGCGTGCAACCGCGTATGTTCGGAGCAAATGGCAACCCGACGCCTTTCTAACTTCGGTCCAAATGGAGCTGAGTAACAATTTCAGCAATGCGCAGTCTCCGGACGGGGGTCTGCTGATCCAGTTCAACTTCTACTCTCCCGGACAGCAGCAGACGCTTACCTTTATGCCCAATTCGGCCGCCGGCGAGTTGATTCCCGGCTCCAGCGCCGACCCTCGCGATGAGCGCGCGTTGCCTGCGATCTTTGTGGATTTGCCTGTTGCGGTAGCCAAATTGCGCGGCAAAGGAATGCGCGCCAAGCGGATCAAAAGCGCGCATCTCGAAAATTATGGCCGCGGCTCATACGCCGCCGGTAACATCGGAGTCTTCGGTCCCGAATGGGTTATCGGTTCGGCATTCGACGAACAGGGTGCGGTCCTGGCCGAGCTGCCGGATCAGAATGTGGCAAGCCTTTCCAACTCCGACAATTCGGCGGACAACGATCAATCCGAGAGCTTAATCCATGTCGAAATCGCGGGGCTGCGAAACAACCGCGGGCAGGTCTATTGCCAACTATTTCAATCGGCCGAAGGATTCCCCTCGAATCGCGACGGGAACGCGGCGAGCACTGCATCGACGATTACCAATCGACGCTCCTCCTGTGACTTCGAGAATCAAGACCCGGGATCGTACGCGATCCTGGTGTTTCACGATGAGGACAGTACTCATACGCTCGAGATCAATCCGAACGGCTCTCCGCGCGAGGGCGTCGGATTATCAAACAACCCGGATATTTCCTCCGCGCTACCCGACTACAACGCGGCGAAGTTTCCCTATCGAGCCGGGAAGCTGAATCTGACAATCGAGGTGAAATATCCTGCCACCCAGGCCTCTAATGCGACGCCGTCGTCTGCCAGCGCGGACGCGAACGCCAGCCTTGTCGGTTTCGCGTTTGTGAACGGCTCGGTGACCGGACAAGGTCCGCGTGCACAGCTTCCGCCCGGAACGAAAATCTATCCTCCCGGTTCGACCATCACGGGAACCGACGGATGTCCCACGACGCGCTACCGCACCGACGGAATGATCGTTGCCGTAATCGATTACCACGGCCGACCGACCGCCGGCAGCCTCGCCGTCACGCGGCGTCCCACGAGCGGCGGACAATTCAGCAACGCGCCCTACTACCTCGACCTCGACTCGGGCCGCACACTGCAATTTTTGGGGCCGATTTACGATAATGGCTCCTATGATGTTCGCTTCGCATATGACTTCAGCTCCGGCCGGGGCAATAAGCTTTCAGCAACGTTCGCATTGGCGCGTAGTTGTCCCGCGACACCCTGACCGCGTTAGGCGACGATCTGGTGAGATCAAAAGGTAAACGACGATGAGCGCATCAGACGAATCGAGAGTCGAGCCAACGCGCCGCATCCCGTTCGCATTCACGGACGAGCAGGAGCAGTTCCGCTCGGCGCTTCGGCGATTTTTGAATGACAAATCGCTCACGACTGAGGTCCGCCGCCTCATGCACACGGCCGAGGGTTACGATCCCGAGGTATGGCGCCATCTGAGCGAGGAACTCGCTCTGCCGGGGATCCACATACCGGAGCAATACGGTGGCGCCGGGTTCGGCATGGTCGAGCTTTGCATCGTTACAGAAGAGATGGGCCGCGCATTGCTCTGCGCGCCTTATTTCTCGACCACGGTACTCGCGGCCAGCGCGATACTTAACGCAGGCACGGAAGCGCAGAAATCGCGTCTGCTGCCAGGTCTTGCGAGCGGCGCGCGGCTCGCGACGCTTGCGGTCACCGAGCTCGACGGCAACTGGGATCCGCGTGGGATCGAGCTTGTCGCGACGCCGGTCGCGGAGGGTTATCTGCTTGATGGAGCCAAAAGCTACGTCGTGGACGGGCATGTTGCAGACCTGCTGGTAGTTGCTGCGCGCATGGCGGGGACGGCTGGCCATCAAGGCTTGGCGCTGTTCACACTCGGGGCGGATTCGGCCGGCGTTGAACGACGCCTACTGGAATCCATGGATCCCACTCGCAAACTCGCGCGCATCGATTTTCACGGCGCGCATGCGAACCTGCTGGGCAACCAGGATGACGGCGCACAGCCGCTCATCCGCACGCTCGATCAGGCCGCGATCGCACTCGCCAACGAAATGGTGGGCGGCGCACAGGCGATGCTCGACTCGGCGGTGGATTACGCCAAGCTGCGGGTTCAGTTCGGGCGAACCATAGGTTCGTTTCAAGCGATCAAGCACAAATGCGCCGACATGCTGCTGGATGTGGAGCTTGCCAAGTCGGCCGCATACTACGCGGCCCAGGCCGCCGCGATCGACGACCCGCAGTGGCCCGCGATGGCCAATCTGGCAAAGGCAGCGGCGTCGGAAACCTACCTGCGCACGGCGGCCGAGTGTATTCAGATTCACGGCGGCATCGGCTTCACCTGGGATAATGATACGCATCTCTGGTTCAAACGCGCCAAAAGCTCGGAGGTGTTTCTCGGCCAGCCGAACTATCATCGGGAGCTGCTGATGCAGCGTTGGGGAGTTTGCGTTGGGGAGTTTGAATGATGAGCAAGATCAGCGAAACCGAGGTGCGAGCCGAGGTACGTGCGTGGCTCGCGGCGAATTGGGATCCAGAGCTTTCTCTTGCGGCGTGGCGAAACAAGCTAGCCGACTCCGGCTGGGGAATGCCGCAATGGCCTGAGGCATGGTACGGCCGCGGTCTGCCGATGAGTCTCGTGCGCGTGGTGGACGAGGAATTTGCGGCGGTAGGCGCGGTGAGTGCCGCGAAATCTGGGGTGCGCCACCTGGCGGCGGCCACACTGCTCGAGCACGGATCGGATCTGCAAAAGAAAAAGTTTCTGCGCCGAATTCTCACGGGAGAAGACTCCTGGTGCCAACTGTTTAGCGAGCCGGGCAGCGGCTCGGACCTGGCCGGAGCAACCACCCGGGCGGATTTGAACGGCGACAATTGGATCGTCAATGGGCAGAAGGTGTGGACCACGAGCGCGCATCATGCCGACCACGGCCTGTTGCTCGCGCGGACCGATTGGGACGCGCCCAAACATGAGGGGCTGTCGTATTTCGTGATCGACATCAAACAGCCCGGCGTCGACGTGCAGCCGCTCAAGCAGATGAACGGCCACGCGTCATTCAACCAGGTGTTCTTCACCGACGCGATCATCCCGGCCGAGAACCTGGTCGGCGGCGTGGGCGACGGCTGGAAGGTGGCGATGACGACGCTCGCCCACGAGCGCCGCGGCGCCGACGGGTTGAGCTCACCGCCAAGACGCGGGTCGCGCACCGGACGTATCCATGCCGAAGAGCGGGCCGAGCTCGAAACGGCCAACCAGCCTTACACGTGGTATCCGCAGCGTGCGGGCCGGGTCGATCTTGTAATCGAGCGCGCCAAGGAGACCGGCGCAAACAAGGATCCGGTTGTACGCCAGGAGATCGCCAAGCTGATGATCATGGCGAAGTCCGCCGAGTGGACCGCGCGCCGTGCGCGCGCTGCGCAGCAACAGGGGCGGCCGCAGGGTCCCGAAGGCTCGCTCGGAAAGCTCGCAGCCAGCAACGTCGCTCGAGCCGCCGCCCGCGTGCATACATTGATTACGGGAACTGAGGCGATGCTCACCGGAAGCGCGAGCCCACGTGACGGAATCATCGCGGAGATTCTGGTGTCGGTGCCCGCGATCTCGATCGCTGGCGGCACCGACGAGATTCAGCGCAACATCATAGCCGAGCGCGTGCTTGGGTTACCGAAGGAACCGCGGTCCGACACCGGCCCGTTCCGGAACGTGCGAAAGAACTAATCGCATTCCGGTGATGATCTTCAAGCGGGATCTCAAGGGTCGAAACATAAACGAAATCGCGAATACTAATCTTGACCGAGTGATAACTCGGAAAGATTTACCGTCACAGGAATTCGAAGCGAACTTCCCAAACTGACAAAGAATCGCCGATACGCCTGATCCTCGTAGAGTCCGACCGCAGCATAGCGGCAACCGGGGCGCCGAAGGTCGCTATATGAGGTGATCGTCATTTGGCACAGCCTCTGCTTCTTGATGCCCAAGGAGCTTTTCATGATGAAGACATTAAAGACGGTCCTTGGTTATTCGTCATTAGCAATTTCGCTGGCGGCTGGCGGCATTCTTTACGGCTGCTCCACGACGAAGGAGGTCGATTACGTTCCCGCGCCTGCGCCGGTAGTGCAAATGACGCCACCTCCGGTCGTAGTCTCCGCGCCGCCTGCTATGGTGGTCGCGCCGCCTGATGCGAGCCAAACCACCACAACGAGCTGGGGCAATGGCGTCGTAGAGCAGAACAAGACGAAAACAATCGACGGTACGTCACAGCGCCAGACCACAACTACCTGGAACAACGGCTATCCGGGTTCTCAATCGACCTCGACCACGACCACCACCACCGGTCAATAAAGGGAATCACTCCTTATCAGCGGCCAGGTGGGTGTATACACGTCGAGTGCATACACTCGCCTGAGTATCCGCGCGTAGATCTACTTTCCTTTCCACTTGGTCGGCAAGCTCCAGATTTTTTGGCGCGAATCGATGATCGAGTGGTTCCTCGCGGCTGGGTTCGGCAATAACGCTTTCTACCAGATGAATCTGGACGGCAGGATCGACAATCCCGACCAGCGCATAAAAGAACCACCGGTCTCAACCGCAACCGGCTCGGCTTGATTCAGGGTCGGCAGAGAAGAGCACATCGTATAACTCATCGCGTTGTCCATCTCTTCTGAGCTCGAGATGGAGGTGTCGCAATTCTTTTGTCAAGGGGAACAAGCCATGGATCATAGCGAACAGCCGGTCGTGGCATTGATCGGTGCGGGCGAGATGGGAGCGGCCGTGGGACGACGGCTCAAGCTGTGTGGCGCGCGCGTTCTGACATCTCTCAAAGGCCGCAGCTCCGACAGCGAAAGGCGAGTACACCGCGCCGAGCTCGAGGTCATCGACGACGACGCGGCGCTCGTTCGTCACGCGGATTTCGTGCTTTCGATCGTTCCGCCGGGCGCGGCGCTTGAAATCGCCCGTCTCTATCGAGACGCGCTCGACGCGGCTGCGAAAGATGCGATCTTTGCCGATTGCAACGCGATTTCGCCGGCGACCGCGCACCGTATCGGTGAGGTCCTTGCGGGGGGAAGGTGCCGCTACGTCGATGCGGGAATAATCGGAGGTCCGCCGCCTGAAGACTTGAACGCGGGAGGTCCGCGATTCTATGCGTCGGGCGAGCACGCCGGCGACTTCGCGAATCTTTCCCGATTTGGCTTGGACATCGCGGTGCTCGACGGTCCGATCGGTGCGGCTTCAGGTCTGAAGCTGAGCTATGCCGGACTGACCAAAGGCATCACCGCGCTAGGTGCGGCGATGATCGCGGCAGCGTCGCGCGACGGTCTCGCCGACGCGCTAAGGAGCGAACTCGCGCGCAGCCAGCCGCAGATACTCGGCCGGCTCGCGCGGCAAATTCCCGCGATGTTCCCTAAAGCGCATCGTTGGGTCGCCGAGATGGAGGAGATCGCGGAATTTCTCGACGGCAGCGATCATGGCGCGATGATTTACCAAGGGGCCGCACGCCTGTACGAACGAATCGCGACAGAGAATGCGCATCAGGGGCAGACGGACGGCATCCGCGCGCTCGCGGATTTCTGCGCAGCCACGATCGATTCAACCCGCAAGGCGCCGAAATAAAATCTCAAAAATTTATTTTCCTTTCCAGGTGGGCGTCCGTTTCTGGGCGAACGCAAGCCCGCCCTCGCGCGAGTCTTCGGTCTCGAGGAGCTGCTCGTAACCCTCGTGCTCGAGCCGTAAACCTTCAGCCAACGGGAGATCGAGACCGCGCATCGCCACGCGCTTGATTTGCTGCACGGCCAGCGGCGCCGATTTACAGATCTCATCCGCGATCTCGTCGCACTTGCTCATAAGCTGGTTCATCGGGACGACGTGATCGACCAGGCCGAGCCGCAGCGCTTCGGCAGACCCGATTCGGTTGCCGGTGTACAACATCTGCAGCGCACGTCCGAGTGGAATCAGCCGGGGCAGACGCTGAGTACCTCCGCCGCCGGGCAGCCATCCGAGCCGAACTTCGCCGAAACCGAACTGCGCATGTTCCGCCGCGACGCGAATATCGCACGCCAGAGCCTGCTCCAGGCCGCCGCCGTTGGCGTGTCCGTTGATCGCCGCGATTACTGGCTTGTGCAGTTCGAGCATTATCGGGAAGGGCGACTTTCCCGCGGACGCGCCGCGGCCTTCGACGTAGTTCGATTTCACATCGCTGCCGGCGCAGAACGCGCGCTCGCCCGCGCCGGTCAGAATCGCGACCAGCAGTTTTGAATCGTCGCGAAACTCCGTCCAGATTTCGGCCAGCCGATTGTAGGTTTCAAAATCGCACGCGTTGAGCCGCTCCGGGCGATTGATGGTGACGCGCGCGATCGGACCATCTTTGTCGAAAATCACCTTCATCGAAATACCTCAACTCGATTCAGACGAGCCCAGTACTTCCGTCAGTCCGAATGCGCTGCGGCCCAGGAACTCCAGGCTCTCATCGCTGTCGAGCGGATGATAAAGTCCGGCGCGCACGTCGCGGAACAAACGCTCGAGCGGCAGACGCTTGAAATACGAGGAGCCGCCGACAGCGCGCAGAGCCAAATCCACCACCCGCACCGAATTCTCCACCGCGATCATCCGGGCCGCCACCGCCTTGCGCGACCAGCTCATCGGGTCGTCGCGATCAACTTCCGCCGCCGCCTTCCACATCGCGGCGCGCGCACCTTCGATCAGCAGATCCATCTCGCCGACCTTGTTGTACACGCTCGGCAGATGGCTCATTGGATATTTCAGCGGGTAGCGTTTGCGATCGCGCATGAACTCGACGGTGAAGTTGCGCGCCGCCACTGCGATTCCTATATACGGCGCTCCGATCGCGAACGGCGCCTTCGCGAACACTTTGGTCACGCGGCCGCTGCGCGAAACCGGCCTCTGCAACACCACTGCGGACTCCGGCACGAATGCTTCGGTCAGTTCCGAGCTGCGCGACTGGGTCGAGCGCATGCCCATCACGTCCCAATCATCCTTAAACGAAAATCCCCGCGTCTCGCGCGGCGCGATGTAGCAGGTGAGGATGACCGCGCGCTCGGGCGCGTCTTCCCACACCGCCTCGAAGAAAAACATATCGGCCGCGATGCTCTGCGTGCCGAATATCTTCCGCCCATTGACGATCCATCCGCCCTCGGCGCGGCGCGCGGCAGTGCTCGGACGCAGATTGATCACGGCGTTGTCCGGTTCCGAGCCGGAGCCGGCGCAAATCAGGCGTTCCTTCACAATCCGGTAGAGCTTTTCTTCGACGTTGGGAGCCTTGAACTTGCGATACAGATCGCACAGCAGCCCGACGGTATTGAAGTGCATGTTGATCGCAAGCGCGGTAGGGCCGCATCCCTGGGCCAGCCGTTCCTGCGCCTTGATTCGCTCGAGCAGCGTCGCGCCCATCCCGCCGAATTTCTCCGGAATGGTGAGCACCGTGTAGCCGCTGTCCTTGAGCCGCGCGTAGTTCTCATGCGGGAACGACGCGTCGCGGTCGTGCTCGGCCGCGCGGGTGGCGAAATCGTCAGCGAGTCCGGCGGCAAGATCGATGAAGCGCTGCTCGCGCTCGGTATTGATCTGGTTCATCGCGGCGCCTCAGGACCATGCATCGTGGCCGGTTATATAGTTCATGTTGTTCTGCATCGGATTGCGGTTCACGAGAGGACGCATGAACAGCGGATGGCGCATGCTGCGCACCTCGTGCTCGATCGTGAACAGCACGGCACCGGTTTCGGGATCGGCGATATCCTTGAATCGATACTGATGCTGGTCGCTCTCCTCGCTGATCAGGCCCTTCTCTTCGAGCGCCCGATGAGGACCGGAAAAGTCCGCGACGTAAACCTGCACATGATGGCCGTCGTAAGCGGGTATTTCGCGGGCGGTTTCGCGAAAGATGAACTGCTGTCCAATCCCGACCGGGATTTGCGCGTAGCGTCCCTCGCGATCCTCCGCAGTCGCGGCCGGGGTGCGCATGGTCTCGCGGTAAAACCGCGCGATCCCGTCTGCCGCGCCCATAGGGACGGTGAACTCGACATATGCGATACCGAGCCGCATCGCGCCGTTATTCGATTCGGGGAAGTGACACCGGATACGGTTGCCCCACGGACAGGTCGTCTCGACGAAGGATTCGTGTTCGTGGAAATCGAAGCGGGTGCCGTCGAGTCTCTTGCGCAAGCGCATCAGGCGCTTCACCAGCGTCTCGCGATCGGGCAGCACGATACCCACATGGCCTCGCAACACCTGCTCCGGGTTGGTCGGCAGATGGAATTGGCTGCGCCCGGCATTAACCCACATATTGCTGACGCTGGTCATCAGGTATGGATCGCGCGTCAATCCCAATCCGGCGATGTAATACAACGTGGCGAACTGCTGGTCGGGAACGGCGAGATTGACGTGCTCGAGGGCGACAATATTGCCGAGATCCTCGGCCGTACGATCGAATTGACCGTCCATGTGCATTCCTCCATTCGCGCGCGCGGCGCGTGGCTCCGACACGGCGGATTTACCACGAAGAGCGCAGCCGCGTCGAAGGGTCTTCCGGACGGCGCCTGCCTGGAACTCAGCCATCGCCAGGGCCAACAACGGGAACGCGGCTTGAGCTGGACCGGGGCTGGTATTTTCGACCTCCCCGCGTTGACGAACATCTGAAGAAGATGGGTGCGGTATGGAACTGAGGCGTGGCTGCAATGGCATCGACGTGGCGGTGGCCATCATGTCTACGGAGTCGCAAGCCTTCCACTCGGCTCTCCGGTCGAACTGGAGGTAACCTTCGAAATAGAGGCCCGCGCCACATAACGACCCAGCAGTAGAGGGCTCGCCGCCGATGCCCGCTGATACCGACGCGATGTCGGCAAGCGGCGCAAGAGTGCATCGATGCAACTGAAATCG
>Ga0307373_10010437_pt1 | contig 13655 bp, 12 predicted proteins | sample OX2MG_FD_202534 | JGI IMG/M metagenome (GOLD analysis project Ga0307373, IMG submission 202534) | Soil microbial communities from Risofladan, Vaasa, Finland - OX-2 | ecosystem: Environmental > Terrestrial > Soil > Coastal area > Acid sulfate soil | place: Finland: Risofladan, Vaasa | collected... | reverse complement strand
GGCCCTCGAAGCCTCCGAAACCCCAAGCAGGACACTGAGGAGCTGCATGAATCGCGTGCTGGTATCCTGTAAAGCACGACACGGGCCAACTCGGCCACGAGGCTAGGAAGGAAGGCTCCAGGAGGCCGGAAGGCCCTGTCGGGAGAGCAAGAGTAAAGGGCTCGAGAGGCAGATGAACCTTCCGGAGGCAGGCAGGTCGCAGGTTCGCCTGCGGCGGCAAGACAGTCCAAAACCTTCTTTCGCTTCAACGGCTTACACCGTTAGGGCGGGACAATACCGGGCGCGCCTTCAGAGCGCTTTCTCTCGCCAGCCAGCTCAAACACGAGGGGCCTGTGGTCCTCCGCGGCCCAGCGAAGAATGTGGCGGCCAACCTCGTTTCTGAATGCCGGACATTCTCCTCCAAATTCCAAAGTGGGAACGGTGGCCGTACACACCCTGTTGAGCACATCCCGGAAGCTAAGACGACTTTCATGAGGAAAAACTGTCATTTGCGGCAGGCAATCGGCAAGCCGGCAGGAGGCCATTAGTGCTCAAAGTCCTGGTTTCCGATTTTGGGACGAGTTCCATTTTGGGAATGGCCGACTTGTAGCTTAAAACAGGATTCTGATTTCGATAAAAGGTGTAAGGCTGAAGGGAACCACTAGCCTGCACAGCGCGTGCGCAGCCTGGCTGGGCATTCATTATGGTCACGCGTGGTCCTTCTCCTTGCTCCTGAAGACCGTACATCTGTGAGGAAGTTCATATGGAAACAATAATTTTGCAAAATTAAAACAGATAGTGTATATTCTGCAGTTTCATTCGCGTGGCGTTTTCTGAACCTAACCTCGGGGCGAGGTGCGGATTCAACAAAGCTCTTAATTTATGATTGAAAGCTGACTGCTTTCGATGTTCAGGGTAGTATTTCCGCAGGCTCCCATGTAGGGCTTCCGAAATGTCTCAAATATTTCATCGCAGTACGAACGCGTTAGCGAGGGCTAGCATTTATGGGGCGGTCCTTATCATTGCCCTGATTGGGTATGTAAGCTGGCAGGTCAACCAATCTTCATACTTCACTTACATCGGGGAGCCCCTGCCGCAACCGGTCCCCTTTAGCCATGCGCATCATACTTCCCAATTGGGGATTGATTGCCGTTATTGTCACGCCTCCGTGGAAAGTTCGTGGTTTGCCGGGATCCCTCCAACCCATACCTGCATGTCCTGCCATTCACAGATTTGGACTAATGCCGCAATATTGGAACCCGTGCGGGAGAGCTACCGGACTGACAAATCGATCTTGTGGGCACGCGTAAACGCCCTTCCCGACTTTGTGTACTTCAACCACAGCATTCATATTCATAAGGGCATCGGGTGTACGACGTGCCACGGACAAATCGGCAAGATGCCCATCACGTGGCGGGGCCATACGTTATATATGCGGTGGTGCATCAATTGCCATAATCACCCGGAACGCTACGTCCGGCCCAAGAAAGACGTCTTCGACGCCGTCTACACTCCTCCCAGCGACCAGCTTGCCCTCGGGACGAGGCTGGTTAAGGAGTATAAGATCAAAAGACTTACAAGTTGCGATACGTGCCATAGGTAAACTGGAATCATAGGGACAATCAATGAAGGACAAAAGCTTGATCGACATCTCATCGATCCGGGCACATCTCGAAACTGATGGCAAGGCGCGCTTCTGGAGAAGCATGGACCAGTTGGCGGAAACGGAGGAGTACAAGGAATTCTCCCGGCACGAGTTTCCACGCGATCCCATCAAAGATCCGAACTACGGACTGAGCCGCCGGAATTTGCTCAAGCTGATGGCAGCTTCGGCAGGATTAGCAGGACTCACAGCCTGCACCAAGCTTCCGATTGAGCATATTGCTCCCTATGTCAGGCCCGCTGAAGAATTTGTTCCGGGCAAACCTTTATACTACGCCACGGCCATGCCCCGCCCGGAGGGCGGAGCATTGGGTTTGCTAGTTAAAAGCAACATGGGGCGCCCCACCAAAGTGGAAGGAAACAGGGAGCACCCGGCAAGTCTTGGAAAAACGGATATCTTCGGACAGGCCTCAGTGCTAACGCTTTATGACCCTGACCGGGCCAGGACCGTGCTCAAAGAAGGAAGTATCGCCAGTTACAGCGATTTTCTGGACGTGGTCGGGCAAGTGCGCGCCACGCATGCAGCCAATAAGGGCGCGGGCCTGCGCATTCTGACGGAGACGGTGACCTCGCCGACTCTGGGCAGCCAACTTAAGGCATTTCTAACCCAATTCCCTCAGGCCAAGTGGCACCAATACACGCCCGTCAGCCGTTTCGCGGAGCGCGAAGGCACGCGGCTCCTCTATGGCGAGTACCTCACCACCTACTACAAGTTTGACCAAGCCGAAGTCATTGTGGCGCTTGACGCGGATTTTCTCTGTGCCGGCCGCGCTGGCGTGCGTTACGCCTATGACTTTGCCGACAAGCGCCGCATCGCCGACAAGCACAGTCCCATGAACCGGCTGTATGCCATCGAGAGCATGGCGACGATAACCGGCGCCACAGCGGATCATCGGCTGCCCCTCAAACCGAGCCAGGTGGAAGGTTTTGCGCGGGCGCTTGCGGCGGGGTTAGGAGTCAAAGGAGTTTCAGCCAATCCCGGCACTCTGCCGGGAGCTGCACCGGATTGGGTTCCGGCCCTGGTGCGGGACCTCCAGCAGCACCAGGGAGCGAGCATCGTCCTGGCTGGGGAACAACAACCACCGATCGTTCATGCGTTGGCCCAGGCGATCAACTTGGCACTCGGCAATGTGGGGAAAACGGTCATTTATACCGATCCAATCGAGGCTCAGCCAGCGAACGAGATGGAATCACTTCGCGAGCTGGCCTCAGACATGCAGGCGGGCCAAGTCGATACCCTGGTTATTATCGGTGGCAACCCCGTCTATAACGCCCCTGCCGACCTGGCATTTGAGAAGGCCCTCGACAAGGTAAATCTTCGCCTGCGCCTGGGCCTTTACGAGGACGAGACGTCTTATTTATGTCACTGGTTCATTCCGCAGACGCACTATCTGGAGTCCTGGAGCGACGAACGCGCCTACGACGGGACAACCTGCATCGTTCAGCCTTTGATCGCACCCCTTTATCAAGGCAAGTCCGCCCATGAAATTATGGGCGCGCTGCTGGGAGAGGCAGGAACCACTCCCCACCAATGGGTCCGAGGATATTGGGCAGACCAGAAGTTGGTGAAACCTGAGGAATTTGAAACGTTCTGGGAAACGATGCTTGCCAAGGGCGTGATTTCCGGGACGAGCTTTGCGCCGAAGAAGGTTACCCCGAAGCCGATCTCGGAAGCGGCCCTGGCCCCGGCTGGAGCGGCGGCCGCCCCGGCGGCAGGCGACGAAGCGATGGAGATCGTTTTCCGTCCGGATCCTACGATTGGCGATGGCAGCTTTGCCAACAACTCCTGGCTCCAGGAGCTGCCAAAACCTTTAACCACCCTCACCTGGGACAATGCCGCCTTCATCAGCCCTGCCACCGCCGAGCGGTTGCACTTGGCCCACGATGACGTGGTGGAAATCACCCACGAAGGCCGCAAGCTACGCATGCCGGTGCGGGTCCTTCCGGGCCACGCCGAGCGATGCCTGACGGTGCACTTCGGTTATGGCCGAACCCGCGCGGGAAGCGTCGGGACAGGACCCGGCTTCAACGTTTACCCGGTCTGGACTTCGAACCACGCTGGATTTGGCACGGTTTCGTCGCTGAAAAAGACGGGTGACAAGTATCACCTGGTCACCACGCAAAATCACCACATCATCAACGAAGATGGTCACAAGGCTGAAATCGAGAGCGTCAACGCTTTCGAGCGGGAGATTGTGCGGGTCGCAAGCCTCGCGGAATTCCAGGCGGACCCGTATTTTGCCGCCGACCCGCCGCGCGAAACCACCGGGGCTCCTTCCCTTTACCCTGCCTACGACTACAGCAAGGGGAACCAGTGGGGGATGTCCATCGATTTGAACAGTTGCGTGGGCTGCAACTCTTGCGTGGTCGCCTGCTATGCCGAGAACAACATCGCCGTGGTCGGCAAAGAAGAAGTCGATAACGGGCGCGACATGCAATGGATTCGCGTCGATACGTACTGGCGGGGCAACCTGGAAAACCCGGAAACCTACCACGTCGTGATGCCGTGCATGCACTGCGAAAATGCGCCCTGTGAATACGTCTGTCCCGTGGGCGCCACGATGCATAGCCCTGAGGGCTTGAACCTCATGATTTACAACCGCTGTGTTGGCACGCGCTATTGCTCCAACAATTGCCCTTATAAAGTGCGGCGATTCAACTTCAAGCTGTACTCCGATTTCAAGACGCCCAGCCTTTTCGGCGTGCGAAACCCCGATGTCTCGGTGCGCAGCCGCGGGGTGATGGAAAAGTGCACGTACTGCGTGCAGCGAATTAAGGAAGCTGAGATTAAGACCCAAGTGGAAAATCGCGAGATCCACGATGGCGAAGTTCAGACTGCATGCCAGCAGGTTTGCCCTACCCAGGCAATCGTCTTCGGAAACATTAACGACCCGAAGAGCAAAGTGTCCAATCGCAAGGCGCAATCCAGGAAGTACGTCTTGCTGGCGGACCTGAATGTTCGCCCCCGAACGTCTTATCTGGCGCGGTTAAGAAATCCCAATCCGGAAATCAAGGAGTAAGGGGATGCCTCCCAAATATCCCGAGAATGTTGCCACGTTGGTTTCCCCGGGCAGCGAAGTTCTCGGCCCCGGTCACACCTACGGGTCAGTGACCGACAAAATCAGTTCGATTGTTCTTACCCAGCGCACAGGCAAGAAATACAAAGCCGGCCTTGCTTTGGCCATCGTGCTTCTCCTGGTGCTGAATTACGCCATCACCGTTTTGATGGCTGTTGGCGTCGGGATTTTTGGCATCAATGTCCCCGTCGGCTGGGGATACGCCATCGTCAATTTTGTCTGGTGGATCGGAATCGGCCACGCCGGAACTCTGATTTCCGCCTTCTTGTTATTGATGCGCCAGAAATGGCGAACTTCCATCAATCGTTTTGCGGAAGCCATGACGTTGTTTGCGGTGGCCTGTGCGGGCATGTTTCCTCTGCTTCACATGGGTCGTCCCTGGGTGGCCTATTGGCTGTTTCCCTATCCGGACACGATGGGGTTATGGCCGCAATTCCGCAGCCCTCTGGTCTGGGACGTTTTTGCCGTGTCAACCTACGCCACCACGTCGCTGTTGTTCTGGTATGTGGGCCTGATTCCTGACCTGGCAACCCTCCGCGACCGGGCGACCAAGAAGTTCAAACAAATTTTCTACGGGGTTTTCGCTCTCGGCTGGCGTGGCTCTGCGCAGCACTGGAAGCGTTATGAGATGGCGAGTTTGCTGCTAGCGGGCTTGGCAACGCCGTTGGTGGTTTCAGTTCACACCGTGGTCAGCTTCGATTTCGCCGTCGCCATCGTTCCCGGCTGGCACAGTACGATCTTTCCACCTTATTTCGTCGCCGGCGCCATTTATTCAGGGTTCGCCATGGTCGTTGCGCTGGCCATCCCGTTGCGGAAGTATTATGGCCTCGAAGATTTTCTGACACTTCGCCATCTCGACAATATGGGCAAGATCATGTTGGCTACGGGCTTGATCGTTGCCTACAGCTACATGATGGAAACGTTCATGGCCTTTTACAGCGGGAACCCCTATGATCGGTTCATGATCATGAACCGGATGACGGGCCCCTACGCACCGGTTTACTGGGTGCTGGTAGCTGTAAACCTTGTGATCCCGCAGTTATTGTGGTCGTCCCGGATCAGGCGCAATCCATTGTGGCTGTGGCTCCTTTCGTTTTCGGTGCAGACCGGAATGTGGCTGGAGCGCTTTATGATCGTTGTCACCAGCTTGCATCGCGACTTTATTCCCTCCTCGTGGGGAATGTACTATCCCACGCGCTGGGACTGGATGATTTTCCTCGGCTCCATCGGCTTATTCTTCACGTTGTTCTACTTGTTCATTCGGTTCTTGCCCATGATCTCGATTTTTGAAATGCGAGAACTGGTCCACAAGACGGCGGAAGAAAGTACTCCCTAAGCGGGATGAACGTAGAACTGCACCCCGCCAGGTCGAGCGGAGAGGGCGCGGGTCAAGAGGAATCATACTTGCACGGCAGTGAGACTATGAAAAGGCAACCTCTATACGGACTGCTGGCCGAATTCCATTCGGCAGAAGAGCTGCTGGAAGCGGCCAGACACACGTACGAAACCGGCTACCGGCGCTTGGATGCTTTCTCACCTTTCCCCATTGAAGGATTATCGGACGCCATCGGCTTCCATCGAACCCGGCTGCCGGTGCTAGTGCTGCTCGGAGGGCTGTTCGGGTGCTGCGGCGGATTCTTTCTCCAATGGTGGCCGAACGTGATCGGCTATCCCATGAACATCGGGGGCAAGCCGTATGATAGTTGGCCGGCCTTTATCCCCATCACGTTCGAGATGACGATCCTGTGTGCGGTACTGACGACCACCTTTGGTATGTTGGCGCTTAACGGCTTGCCCTCGCCTTACCATCCCACGTTCAATGTTCCGCGGTTTGCGCTGGCCACCAAGGACCGCTTCTTTCTGTTGATCATGGCAGAAGACCCTAAGTTTGATTCGGAACAAACCAGGCAGTTCCTGACGGAACTTAACCCTCGCGAGGTATCCGAAGTTGAAAACTAAACGGGGCGCGAAACAATTGTTATGGCTGGGGGCGGCGTTGCGGCTCGATCCCAAGTTAGGAACGGGTCCGACACGGCTGGCGCGATGCTTCGGATGGGGTTTCATCGTCGTCTGTGGCGCGCTCATGACCGGCTGTCGGCTGGATATGCACATTCAGCCCAAATACAGAGGTTTTGAGCCCAGCACTTTCTTCAATGATGGCCGCTCCGCCCGCCCGCCGGTCCCGGGAACGGTGGCGCGGGAAGAGTTGCGCACCGATGAGCTACTTTACACCGGCAAGATCAATGGCGTGGTGGCCGACGTCTTTCCTTTCCCCATCACGCAAAAGGATTTGGAGCGCGGGCAGCAGCGCTACAACATCTACTGCACGCCTTGTCACGACTACACGGGAAGCGGCAACGGGATGATCGTGCAAAGGGGATTTCCGCCCCCGCCTTCGTATCACATCGACCGCCTCATGAAGGCTCCCGTCGGCCATTTCTTTGATGTCATGACGAACGGCTACGGAACGATGTATAGCTACGCGGCTCGGGTATCTCCTGAGGACCGCTGGCGCATTGCCGCTTATATCCGGGCCTTGCAATTGAGCCAAAATGCCCCCTTGAAGGACGTTCCGCCGCAAGAAGCTCAGAAACTCGAAGGATCGGGACAATGAACGATATCGATGCTCTCAGACCGCAATTGGATCGCCTCCAGCGTTGGTTCCTGCTGATCGGGGTAGTCGGTCTGATCGCTTGCGCCATCGGGGCCTATTCCAACTGGACACAGTTCCTGCGCTCCTATCTTCTGGGATACATCTTTTGGCTGCTCATCGCCCTGGGATGCTTTGCCCTGGTCATGCTTCACCACATGGTGGGAGGGAAATGGGGCTTTATCATTCGCCGTTCTCTCGAGGCCGCCAGCAGAACGATTCCCCTGCTGGCTTTGCTATTTGTTCCGCTGGCCGTGGGACACTCCGATCCGGCTTTGTACCCGGTCGTTACGGGGTCCAGTTTCGAGGCTTTTTATCTGAAGCCCGGCTTCTTTTTCACCCGCGTGATCGTTTATTTTGCGGCGTGGATCATCCTCGCGTTTTTCCTGAATCGCTGGTCATCCCAACAGGATAAGGGAACCACGCAGGGCATGTTGCAGCGCTTCCAAAACCTTTGCGGGCCGGGGATCTTGATTTATGGTTTTACGATTTCTTTTGCCGCCATTGACTGGGTGATGGCGCTCGAGCCTAAATTCTTTTCTACGATTTTCGGCATGATTTTTATTATCATGCCGGCTCTTGCGGCCATGTCGTTCGTCATTATCGTTACGATGTTCCTGGCCAAGCACAAACCATTGTCGGAGGCCGTTTCTCCAAAGAACTTTAACGATCTGGGGAACCTGTTGCTGACATTCGTGATGCTGTGGGCTTACTTGTCGTTCTCCCAGTTCTTGATCATCTGGGCGGGGAACCTGCAGGATGAAATCCCCTGGTATACGGTTCGCGCCACGGGGGAATGGTCCTGGGTGGCGCTGTTCATCGTCCTCTTCCACTTCGCCGTACCCTTTATTCTGCTTTTGAATCGGCCGGTGAAACGAAAAATGAAAGCTCTGGCAGCGGTCGGAGGAGCTTTAATCGTGATGGGATGGGTCGACTTGTACTGGTTCATCGTACCCTCGTTTTATCCCCTGGGGCCCCGAATCCATTGGATGGATATCGTGGCTCCGATCGGGATTGGGGGTATCTGGCTGGCCTTGTTCGTGCGCGAGCTAAAGGCCAAGCCGCTGCTTCCGCTACACGATCCGAGGTTTGAGGGAGTAGTTCAGCATGGATGAGAAGAAGACCCCTGCCGAAAACTCGAAGCCGCTCCACGAAACGCGTGATGCGACCGTCCGCTACATCGTGTATTTCGGAATCGCCATGGCGGCCTCCGTCGTCGCAGCGTTTCTGGTGAGCTGGGGCCTGCTGCGCTTTCTCGAGAACCACCAGCCCCTGGGTTCTCCGGCCTCCCCTCTGGCAAAGGGCCGCGTGCTTCCACCGCCGGGGGTGCCTCTCTTGCAGGCGCACCCTAACCAGGAACTGGAGAAGTATCTTGCAGACCAAAAAGAAGTTCTAGACACTTATGGCTGGGTTGACAAAAAGAATGGGATCGTGAGAATTCCTATTCAGCGCGCGATGAACATCCTGCTCCAGAACGGACTTCCTATTCGCAACAGCAAAACTCCGAAAGGCATGATCCAACCCGGCGAAGTACAGCAATATGTCGTTCCCCAGGGTTATATGCCGCAAAACTAAGGTAAGGGCGCGGCATAAACGCAGGGCGGCCAGGGAGTCAGTATGAATTTGATGTCCGTTCACAAAAAGATGAGTTTTAACCAGAAGTGGCGGCAGAACGCGTCCGGCATTAACTTCCGGATCATTTTCGTTTGCTGCCTTCTGATAAGTTTCGGATTTCCGTCCATGGCCGACGCACAGCTCTCAAATATTCTTAAGGCACGGGGATTTACGGGACCACCTCAGGGTGGAGAGACCGCGCGAAATTCCAAGATGCTCCCTCCCCTGCTCCAAAACGTCGGCATCGATCAGAAACTGAATAACCAGATTCCGCTTGATCTGGTCTTTCGAGACGAAACGGGGAAACTCGTACATCTAAATGATTACTTTGGTCAAAGGCCGGTGATTTTGTCGTTGGTTTATTTCAATTGTCCCCAGCTTTGCCCGATGGTCGAGGATGGGCTGCTCGCCAGCATGAAAGATCTCAAGTTCAATATCGGGCAGCAATTCAACGTTCTTACGGTCAGCTTTGACCCCACTGACACCCCGTCGCTCGCCTACGCAAAGCGAGCCGTTTACTTGAATATGTACAATCGCAAGGGGGCCTCGCAAGGTTGGCATTTCTTGACGGGCACTGAGGTATCTATCAAGGCCCTGGCCAGCGCCGTGGGGTTTCACTACAACTACGATAAGGAAACCGGCCAGTACGCCCATGCCACCGCCATCGTGGTCTTGACGCCGCAAGGCAAACTCTCAAAGTATCTCTACGGCATTCACTACCCAGCCGGGACCTTGCGCTTGGCCTTGGTGGAGGCTTCACACGACAAGATCGGTTCTCCCGTGGACGAAGTCTTGCTGTTTTGCAGCCATTATGATCCGGCGACAGGCAAGTACAGTTTGATTATTTCCCGGGTATTGTTCATTGCCGCCCTCGTCACAGTCCTTTGTCTGGGCGGCTTGCTCCTGGTAATGTTCCGCGGCGGGCGTCACGCCCACGCTTAAGAGTGCGGCTGCCGGATTTTGGAGTTGTCCAATACTTGAGCAGACCGCGAGAGATGAATTTCACGAGGTAGACGGAATAAAATGCCACACGCGTTTCCTTTATTTCCTGTGCAAGCTTCCAGCGCTGCGCCGGGAGTCGATCAACTTTTCTACTTCTTGATTGCGGTCTCTGTTTTTTTCAGCGCACTCATCTTCCTGCTGATCTTCTATTTCGCCATCAAGTATCGGCGGCGTTCGAAAGACGAGGCCCCCCCGAAAAACCAGGTGACCAATAGCATCCAGCTGGAAGTCCTCTGGACGGTGATCCCCATGGTTCTGGTTGCCGTCATGTATTTCTGGGGTGCTGACATTTTTGTCCGAGACGCGCGTCCACCCCGGAATGCCACCGAGGTCTTCGTGGTCGGCAAGCAGTGGATGTGGCAAATTGAGCATACCAACGGCAAGCGGGAAATCAACGCTCTGCATATTCCGGTGGACCAGCCGATCAAACTCACGATGACGTCACAGGACGTCATCCATGATTTTTCCGTTCCCGCGTTTCGGATGAAAAACGATGTGCTCCCTGATCGTTACACCACCGAATGGTTCAAAGCAACAAGAACTGGCAAATTCCACCTCTTCTGCGACCAGTATTGTGGCATGGGGCATTCCCTGATGCGTGGGTGGGTTTACGTCATGAAGCCCGAGGATTACGAGCGCTGGCTGCGAAGCGATGTCACGGGCATCACGATGGCGGATCAGGGGGAAACGCTTTACCACAACTTAGGCTGCATCACCTGCCACGGGACGGGCAAAGGTCCGGCGTTCGCGGGGCTTTACGGGAAGCCGGTCAAGCTCTCGGACGGCCAAACCGTAGTTGCCAACGATGCCTATCTTCGTGAGTCCATCCTGTACCCCACGGCGCAGATCGTTAACGGGTATTCCCCGATCATGCCCACTTTTAAAGGACAGGTCAGCGAAGACCAAGTTCTGCAGCTCATCGCTTACATCAAATCTTTGGGATCAACGGAAAGTAACACGGGGGCGCCATGAGTAGTCCAGAAGTCGAACTTCCGATCGAGTCTCGCGTTCATTATTTGAACGCCGGCTACGGCATTAAATCGTGGTTGCTCACCACCGACCACAAGCGGATCGGGCTGATGTACCTTGTCTCGATTACTTTCTTCTTCTGCTTCGGGGGTATCGCGGCGACTTTGATGCGCTTGAACCTGCTTGAACCCCAGGGGTTGCTGGTTGAGCCGGAGACTTACAACAAGCTGTTCAGCATGCACGGGATTATTATGGTCTTCTTCTTCCTGATCCCGTCGATTCCCGCCGTGCTGGGCAACTTTCTGATCCCCATGATGATCGGAGCCAGGGATGTGGCGTTTCCGCGGCTGAATCTGCTGAGCTGGTATGTCTTTATGACGGGCGGCTTGCTCGCGTTGTATGCCGTCATCGCCGGAGGCGTGGATACCGGCTGGACCTTCTATACGCCCCTGAGCACTGCGTACTCGAATACCCATGTGATGGCGGCCGCTGCGGGGGTCTTTATCGCAGGCTTCTCGTCGATTCTGACCGGCATGAACTTCGTGGTTACCATTCACAAGATGCGCGCCCCCGGCCTGTCGTGGTTCCGGCTCCCGCTTTTTATCTGGGCCATGTATGCTACCAGCATCATTTTCATACTTGGAACTCCGGTCATTGCCATCTCGCTGGCCCTCGTAGGGCTCGAGCGATGGTTCCACGTGGGTATTTTTGACCCGGCCCTTGGCGGAGATCCGCTGCTGTTCCAGCACATGTTTTGGTTCTATTCTCACCCTGCCGTTTACGTGATGATCCTGCCTTCGATGGGGGTCATCAGCGAACTCGTCACCGCTTTTTCCAAAAAGAAAATATTTGGGTATCATTTCATCGCTTTTTCTAGTATTGCCATCGCAGCCATCGGCTTTCTCGTCTGGGGCCATCACATGTTCATCAGCGGCCAGTCCATATACGCCGGCTTGGTGTTCTCCGCCCTGAGTTTTGCGGTGGCAATCCCTTCCGCGATCAAGGTCTTCAACTGGACAGCCACGCTCTACAAAGGCTCAATCTCTTACGAAGCCCCAATGCTTTATGCCCTGGGGTTTATCGGGCTGTTTACCATCGGGGGTCTGACAGGACTATTTCTTGCCACGCTGGCAGTTGACCAGCATGTTCATGACACTTATTTTGTTGTCGCACATTTCCACTACATCATGGTGGGAGGCGCGGTCATGGGTTACCTGGGAGGAATCCATTATTGGTGGCCAAAAATCAGCGGACGCTTATATCCCGACGGCTGGGCGCGTGTTGCAGCCATCATTATTTTCGTTGGTTTCAACCTGACCTTCTTCCCCCAGTTTATTCTGGGCTATCTTGGCATGCCGCGCCGGTATGCGGTTTACCCGGCGGAGTTCCATACCCTCAATGTGGTCTCGACGGCCGGCGCCTCAATTCTGGGCCTTGGGTATGTGATCCCCCTGGTTTATCTCATCTGGTCGATGCGCTATGGTCCGGAGGCTGGGCCCAACCCATGGCATGCCACGGGCTTGGAGTGGACGACGGCGTCGCCCCCGCCGACCCACAACTTTGAAGAAACACCTGTGGTGACCGAGGAGCCTTACGCTTACGATCGCCTAGCGGAGGAGATTCAAGTTGTCTAACAGTCACGCTGTGGTAGCCGAGCAGTTTGATGATCGAGCGCAGCAACATGAGGCCTCCAGCCTCGGAATGTGGATTTTCCTTGCCACCGAGATTATGTTCTTTGGTGGTCTCTTTACCGCCTATACCGTCTACCGGAACATTCACACGGCGGCCTTTGAGACGGCCAGCCACCTTCTCAACGCCAAGCTTGGAGCCTTCAACACCGCGGTTCTGATCTGCAGCAGTCTGACGATGGCGCTGGCGGTTCAAGCCGCCCAGATGGGAAAGCGCAAGAGGTTAATCACCTATTTGCTTTCCACCATGGCTTTGGGCCTGGTCTTTATTTATATCAAGTTCATCCTGGAGTGGCACCACGATTTCCTCGAAGGCCTGGCGCCCGGGCTTCATTTCACCTACGCCGGCCCTCACGCCTCGCGCGTGGAGTTGTTCTTTTGCTTCTACTTCATTATGACCGGCGTCCACGCCTTGCACATGATTGTGGGTGAAGGAGTCATGACGGTTCTCCTGGTCATGGCCTGGCGGGGCGCCTTTTCACAGGAGAGGTACAACCCCATCGAGATGATGGGCCTCTACTGGCACTTTGTTGATATTGTCTGGATCTTCTTGTTTCCACTTTTGTACTTACTGGGAGCCCGCTTCTGATGTCTGAACATATTGCGCCCAAAAAGCTTTACTTCTTTGTATTCGCCAGTCTTCTGGTCCTGACCCTCCTGACGTGGCAGATCGCTTACGTCGATCTCGGCCAATGGAATATCGTCGTCGCTCTCGCCATTGCGGTCGGCAAAGCGAGCCTTGTTGCCATGTTCTTCATGCATCTGCGCTGGAGCGGTTCCATGATGCGCATTGTGGTCTGCGCCGCCGTCTTCTGGCTTGCCATCATGATCACCTTAACCCTCGGCGATGTCCTTACGCGCGGGCGGGTGGTGCCTTCCCAAGGATGGCATACTTCCGCGGCAATTTTGCACACGGCAGCACCGGCCAACCAGCAACGCTGATTCCCCACTCCTTTCATTTCCTGGCAGGATGCAGGGCATGCCGGTGGGGACTCCGCCAATACCGGGCGAATC
>Ga0307373_10010436_pt1 | contig 13655 bp, 15 predicted proteins | sample OX2MG_FD_202534 | JGI IMG/M metagenome (GOLD analysis project Ga0307373, IMG submission 202534) | Soil microbial communities from Risofladan, Vaasa, Finland - OX-2 | ecosystem: Environmental > Terrestrial > Soil > Coastal area > Acid sulfate soil | place: Finland: Risofladan, Vaasa | collected... | reverse complement strand
TCGACGTCGCCCGAGAGCCCGACCTCACCGAGCGCCGCGCTCGCGAGCGCCGCCCAGCGCTCGACCTCGACGGGGTGCTCCTCCTGGTCGTCAACGACGAGGACCTCGATCGGCACCTCAGCCGGCAGGGCGGTCGGTGGCGGCGCGCACCGGCACCGGGCGACGGCCGCCGTGGGTCGGGGCGGGGTCGGGGGTGACGGCCTCGTAGGCGGTGACGATGTCGCGCACGATCCGGTTGCGCACCACGTCGGACTCGCCGAGGTGCACGAACTCGAGGTCGGGGACGTGGCCGAGGATCGCCTCGAGGCCGACGAGGCCCGAGCGCCCCCCCTGCACGTCGATCTGGGTGACGTCACCGGTGACCACCGCCTTGGTGCCGAAGCCGATGCGCGTGAGGAACATCTTCATCTGCTCGGGGGTGGTGTTCTGCGCCTCGTCGAGGATGACGAAGCTCGAGTTGAGCGTCCGGCCGCGCATGAAGGCGAGCGGCGCGACCTCGATCGTGTTGCGCTCGAGGAGGCGCTGGGTTCCCTCGGGCTCGAGGATGTCGTAGAGGGCGTCGTACAGCGGGCGCAGGTAGGGGTCGACCTTGGCCATCAGGTCGCCGGGGAGGAAGCCGAGGCGCTCGCCGGCCTCGACCGCGGGGCGGGCGAGGATGATCCGGCTCACCTGCTTGGCCTGCAGCGCCTGCACCGCGAGCGCCACCGCGAGGTACGACTTCCCGGTGCCCGCCGGCCCGATCCCGAAGGTGATCGTGTTGCGGGCGACGGCGTCGACGTAGCGGCGCTGACCAGCGGTCTTCGGGCGCACGGGCTGGCCGCGCGCGCCGCGCACGATCTCGCCCACCACCTCCGACGGGCGGACGTCCTGGCGGACCATCTCGATCGTGCGGCCGACGTGCGCGGCGTCGAGCCACTGCCCCTTCTCGAGCTGCGCGACGAGCTCGTCGAAGACCTTGCCGACGCGCGTCGCGTCCGGCCCGTCGATGGTGATCTCGTTGCCGCGCACACGGATGGTGGTCTCGTCGAACTCCGCCTCCACGAGGCGGAGGAGCTCATCGCGCTCACCGAGCAGGCCGACCATCAGGTCGTTGCCCGGGACCAGGATCTTGAGCGGGGTCGACGGCACGGTTACGGCGTGAGGCTACCAGCGGCGGGGAGCCGCCCGGCGCTGTGCGGTCTCAGCCCGGCGGCCAGGCGAGTTGGCGGCCGCCCAGCAGGTGCAGGTGGAGGTGGTCGACGGTGTTCCCGGCGTCCTCGCCGACGTTGAAGACGAGGCGGTAGCCCCCCTCCCCCACTCCCTGCTCGGCGGCGACGCGCGCGGCGAGGGCGAAGAGGCTCCCGAGGAGCGGGCCGTCGGCGGCAGTGAGCGCCGCCGCGTCGGCGACGTGGGCGCGGGGGACGATCAGGAGGTGGAGCGGTGCGACGGGCGCGAGGTCGTGGAAGGCAACCGCCTCGTCGTTCTCCGCTGCGACCTCGGCTGGCACCTCACCGGCGACGATGCGGCAGAAGACGCAGCCGTCGGCGGGGCTCACCGTGCGAGCTGTCGGACCGGCTCCGGGTAGAGGTGCTCGAGCGAACCGGGCGCGATCCGCGCGTGCTCGATGAACTTGTCGAGGTCGTCCTCCATCAGGCGGATGACCCGGCCGAACTTGTAGGCGGGCAGGCCACCCTCGTCGATGAAGCGGTACAGGGTGCGGAGGTTCACGCCGAGATACTCCGACGCCTCCTTGGTGCTCAGCCAACGCATTGTCGTCACCACGAACACTCACAGTAGCAGAATCGCTGACCTTCCATGCTTCTCATGCCATCGGCGTCCCGAATAACCACTCAGCGTAGTGAATCGTCGCGCCCCGTTGCGCGAAATGCCACGTCACTCCGCCACGGGGGGCGGCGCGCTGCCCACGAACAGTGGTCATCCGCCGACCACGAGGCGCAGCGCGACCTCGTTCGCGAGCAGCCGGCCGCGGGCGCTCAGCACGAGCCGCTCACCCTGCGCGACGAGCAGGCCCCCGAGGCCCTCGGCGTCGGGGAGGGCGGCGCGGGGGACCCCCTCGCGGGTGCGCAGCCGGAGCTGCAGCGACTCGAGCGCCGCCTCCTCGGCACTGAGGCGCTCCTCGGCGACGACGACCGGCTCGCCGGCGCCGACGCGCGCCAGGTAGCGGTCGAGGGAGGCGACGTTGCGGAAGCGGCGCCCGCCCACGTGGCTGTGCGCCGCGCAGCCGAAGCCGAGGTAGTCGGCCTGGGCCCAGCAGGCGCGGTTGTGCCGGCACTCGTGGCCGGGGCGGGCGAAGTTGGAGATCTCGTACCACTCGAGGCCGGCGCGCCGGAGGCGCTCGTCGGCGTAGAGGTAGCGGTCGGCCTGCGCGTCGTCGTCGGGGTGGCGCGCCCGGTCGGCGGCGAGCGGGGTCCCCGGCTCGACCGTCAGCGCGTAGGCGCTCACGTGCGGCGGGCTGGGCTCGAGGGCGAGCACCTGTTCCAGGCTCTCGGCCCAGTCGCGGTCCTCCTCCCCGGCGCCTCCGTAGATGAGGTCGACGTTGAAGTTGGAAAAGCCCGCCTCCCCCACCGCGGCCACCGCCCGGCGGGCCTCGGCGGGGTCGTGCGCGCGCCCGAGGCCCGCGAGGACGTGCGGCGCGAGGGACTGCACGCCGAGCGAGATGCGGTTCACCCCCGCGGCGCGCAGCGCGCCGAGCAGCGCGAGGTCGGTGCTCTCGGGGTTGCACTCGACGGTCACCTCCGCCACGCCGTCGGTCCCGAGCGCGTCGAGCAGCCGGCAGAGGGGGGCGGCGCCGAGCAGTGAAGGGGTGCCGCCGCCGATGAAGACCGTCTCCAGCCCCTCGAGGTGACCGGCGCGGCGCGCCCGCGTGATCTCGGTGACGACGGCCTCGACGTAGGCCTCGGCGAGGGACTCCCGCCCCTCCCAGGTCACGAAGGCGCAGTAGTCGCAGCGACGCACGCAGAACGGCACGTGCACGTAGGCGCCGAGGCCGAAGGGCGGTCCGACGTCAGGGGGCGTAGAGCAGGCCCAGCGACTCGAGGGTGCGCACCGTCTCGTCGACCCCCATGCCGAAGGTCGCCCCGATGACGCGCAGGTCGTCGCTCCTGATCGTCAGCACCTGGCCGTTGAAGTCCTGGCGCTCGACCTGGATCGTCGTCACGAAGCGCTGCAGCGCGGCGGCGAGATCGCCGCTCGCCTCCTTCACGGCGCCGAGGTCGATGCTCACCCGGCCGCCACCGGAGGTGTCACGCGTCGTCCCGAGACCCGCGCCGTCGCTCACCGCCTCGGGGAGGAGTTGTTCTACGGGGACGTCGTAGAGGCGCGCGAGGCGCTGCAGGCGGGGCACCGAGATCGCCCGCTCGCCCCGCTCGTAGGCACCGAGGACCGAGGCCTTGAACTCCTGGCCGGAGGCGGCGGCCACCGCCTGCAGGGACAGCCGCTTCTGGCGTCTGACCGCCCGCAGTCGTGCCCCGACCACCGTCGCATAGGTGCCGGATAGCTCGTCGGTGTCGGTCGTGGTGTCCCTCATTCGTGCGGTGCAGCGGACAGCTGGCCGAAAAACTACCTCACCGCACCCGGGGCCGGACCACTTCCCCGCCGATTGGGGCGACGAGGCCGGCACGCGCCGCGGCGAGGAGCGTGCCGGAGACGATCGCCGCGGTCTCGGCGCGCAGCACCGTCTCGCCGAGACCGACGGTCGCCAGGCCGCAGCCGAGCTCGGCGGCCGACCACCCGCCCTCCGGGCCGACGAGCACCGTGTCGCAGCCCTCGAGGCCTCCGGCGGCGGCGGGCTCGGCGAGACGCGCCGCGCTGCCGAGGGCCGCGACGAGCTCGTCGAAGGGCTGCGGGTCGGCGACCTCGGGGAGGTGCAGGCGGCGGCTCTGCGCGCCCGCCTCGCGGGCGACCTTGCGCAGCCGCTCACCGCGGCGGGGGCGCTCGGCGCCGTCCAGGCGGACGACGGTGCGCTCGGAGAGCAGCGGGAGGATCGCGTCCACGCCGAGCTCGGTGAGCTTCTGCACCGTCCAGTCGGCGCGGTCGCCCTTTTGCAGCGCGAAGGCGACCGTGAGGCGCGGCGAGGGCGCCGGCTGTGCGGCCCGCTCGCCAGCGGCGCGCAGCACCACCTCGGCGCGCCGCCCCGACGCGAGGCGCGCCACGCTGCAGAGGCGGTAGCCGCCGCGGCCGTCGGCGGCGACGACGCGCTCGCCGTCGCGCAGGCGCAGCACGTCGGCGAGGTGGTGCTCGTCGGCGGGCGAGAGCGCGGGCTCGTCGAGGTCGTCGGTGTAGACGAGCGCCGCCGCCTCGCGCAGCGCCGGGATCAACCGAGGCTCGACCGCAACCGCGAGAAGAGCCCCTCCTCGGGGGCGGCGACGGGCTCCTCGCGGAGCTGCGCGAACTCGCGCAGCAGCTGCTCCTGCTCTTTGCTGAGCGCGCCCGGGGTGTCGACCAGCAGGCGGACGTGCAGGTCGCCCCGCCCGCGGCCGCGCACGTGCGGGACGCCGTGACCGCGCAGGCGGAGGATCCGCCCCGACTCGGTCCCCGCCGGGACCGTGACGTGCTCGGTGCCGTCGAGCGTCTCGACGTCGAGCTCGACGCCGAGCGCCGCCTGGGTCATCGCGAGGTGCACCGTCGTCACGAGGTCGCTCCCCGAGCGCTCGAAGCGCTCGTGCGGCCGGACGCGGATGCGCACGAAGAGGTCGCCGGCGGCACCGCCACGCGGCGCCGGCGCGCCGCCGCCGGCGACCTGCAGGGTGACGCCGTCGTCGACGCCGGGCGGCACCTCGACCTCGAGCGAGCGGTCGTCGAGGTGGCGCCCCTCGCCGCGGCAGTCTGGGCAGGGCGTCTCGACGACCTGGCCGAAGCCCCGGCAGCGCGGGCAGGTCGTGGTCGTCACGACCTGGCCGAGTATCGACTGTCGGACGCGGCGGACCTGACCGAGGCCGGCGCACTCGAGGCAGGTGATCGGGCTCGTCCCCGCCGCCGCGCCGCTCCCCGCGCAGGTCGCGCAGGTGACCACACCGCGGAAGCTCACCGGCCGGGTCACCCCGAACACCGCCTCCTCGAAGGAGAGCTCGACCGCCACCTCGAGGTCCTCCCCGGTCGGGGCGGCGCCCCGCCGTTGCTGGGAGAAGCCGGAGCCGCCGAAGAAGGCCTCGAAGAGGTCGCCGAGGCCGCCACCGCCGAAGACGTCACCGGCGCCGGCGCCGCGGGCGCCCTCTGGGCCGAACATGTCGTAGCGGCGTCGGCGCTCGGGGTCGCGCAGCGTCTCGTAGGCGAACGTCACCTCCTTGAAGCGCGCCTCAGAGGCGGGGTCGCCGCCGTTCGCGTCGGGGTGGAGCTCGCGCGCGAGCTGGCGGTAGGCGCGCTTCAGCTCCTCCTCAGAGGCGTTGCGGGCGACGCCGAGCAGCTCGTAGTAGTCGGTCGCCATCTCAGCCGCTCGTGAGCTGGCGGGAGAGGCGCTCCCCGACGACCGCCACGGCGGCGAGCGCCTGCGAGTAGTTCATGCGCGTCGGGCCGAGGACCCCGATCGTGCCCACCACCTCGTCGCCGACCTCGTAGGGGGCGACGACGAGCGAGCACTCGGCGAGGGACTCCATCCCGTTCTCGGTGCCGATCGATACGGACTGGCCGTGCGAGACGGCCTCGGAGAGCAGCGAGACGACGACGAAGGACTGCTCGAGGATCGCGAGGACCTCGCGCACGGTGTCGACGGCGCCGAACTGCTCGGCCATGCGCGCCGTCCCGCCGACGTACACCTCGGCACCCTGTGCCGCCGGCGCCGCCTCGGTGAGCAGCGTGAAGCAGCCGGCCACGAGCTCGTCGACGGCCTGCTGCCCGCAACCGCCGCTCGGGCGCAGCGAGCCGAACCGCTGGCCGGTGAGCGCCTCGCGCAGGCAGTTGTTGGCGAGGTCGACCTCGTCGTCGGCGAGGCCCGCCGCGAGCTCGAGCATGTGCTTCTCGACGGCCCCGTTCGAGAGCACGACGAGCAGCAGCGCGGCGCGCTCGCCGAGGCGGGTGAGGAGCGCGCTGCGCACCGTGAGCACCTCGTGCGACGGCGCGACGACGACCGCCGCCGAGTCGGTGAGCGTCGACAGCAGCCGCGAGGTATCGCGCAGCATCTGCTCGAGCTCGTGGTGGGCGCGGGCGAAGAAGGCCTGGACCTGCTCCTCGCGGCGCGCGTCGAGGGGGCCTGTCGGGGAGAGCTGGTCGACGAAGAAGCGGTAGCCCTTGTCGGTCGGGATCCGCCCGGCGCTCGTGTGCGGGTGGGTGAGGTAGCCGTCGCGCTCGAGCGCCGCCATGTCGGCGCGCACCGTCGCCGGGGAGACGTCGATCGCCGCGTCCCGCACGAGGTGGGCCGAGCCGACGGGCTGGCCCGTCTCGATGTGCTCGGCCACGACCTTGCGAAGAATCGTGGACTTCCTCGCATCGAGCATCGGCTGGCCTCCGGGAGCGGTCCGCTCCGTCAGATGTCCGCCCTCCACCGCAGCGGTCGTTGGCACTTCATAGTACCGAGTGCTGATGCGACGCCGGGGCGGCGACGCGGGCGCGGGCGATCGCCGCCACCGCGGAGGGGCCGACCGACCAGCGCAGGCTGTGCGCGACGACGTTCGCCGCGACGGTGCTGGCCGGGGTGAGCAGGCCGCGCAGCGGCGAGAAACGCAGCTGGCGACGCGCCTCGGGGGGGAGGAGCGCGACGGCGGCGGCGAGCAGCACCCGGTAGCCGGCCGCCTCGCCGACCGTCGCGGCGCGTGGGTGGAGGAGGAAGCGGACGGTCTCCTCGGCCTCCGCAGCGAAGGCGAGCTCGGGCGCGACGGCGCGGAAGTAGTCGCGCACCGCGGCGACGTCGCGCGGCACCCGCTCGGCGCCGAGGCGCTCACCGATCACGGCCACCTCGGCGAGGTAGCGGTCCTTCTCGGCGCGCACGAGCGGGCGCGGCGAGTGGCGCTGGTAGGAGCGGAGGAAGGCCCACACCTCGGTGCTGTGCACGAAGGTGAGCAGCGCCGGGTCGCCCGCCGAGTAACGGCGGCCGTCCGGGGCGGTGCCGCGCACCCGCTCGTGCACCGCCCGCACCTCGCCCACGAGGCGCTCCGCGAAGGGCGTCGCACCGAAAGTCGTGCCGGCGATGAAGCGCGCCGTGCGCTGCAGGCGCCCGTAGGGGTCCTCCCGGAAACGCGAGTGGGCGGCCACGCCGGCCATCGCGAGCGGGTGCAGCGTCTGGTGGAGGAGCGCGGAGAGGCCGCCGATGAGCATCGCCGGGAGATCCGCGTGCACCCGCCAGGCGATCGAGTCGGGGCCGAACAGGCCGGCGTCGCCGGCCGGCTCGCGGTACTCGTCGAGCTCGCCCGGCGAGGCACCGAGGGCGCGGCGCACCGCGGCCGAGAGGTGGCGGCGCAGCGGCGCGGTGATCGGGTCGGCGAGGGCCGCGAGGGCCTCGGCGACGGGGTCGCTCACTCTTCGAGGCGCAGCGCCGAGACGAAGGCCTCCTGGGGGATCTCGACGCGCCCGATCGACTTCATGCGCTTCTTCCCTTCCTTCTGCTTCTCGAGCAGCTTGCGCTTGCGCGTGATGTCGCCGCCGTAGCACTTGGCGAGGACGTCCTTGCGCTTGGCCTTCACCGTCTCGCGGGCGATGATCCGCCCCGAGATCGCCGCCTGGATCGGCACGTCGAAGAGCTGGCGGGGGATGAGCTCGCGCAGCTTGTGGGCCATCTTCCGGCCGTACTCCTCGGCGCGCTGGCGGTGGACGATCGCCGAGAAGGCGTCGACCGCGACCTGGTTGAGGAGGATGTCGACGCGCACGAGGTTGGCCTGCTCGAGGCCGGCGGGCTCGTAGTCGAGGCTCGCGTAGCCCCGCGAGCGACCCTTCAGCTGGTCGAAGAAGTCGACGACCATCTCCGAGAGGGGGAGGAGGTAGACGATCTCCACCCGCTTCGCGGAGAGGTACTGGAAGCGCTCCTGGCGCCCCCGGCGCGCCTGGCAGAGCTCGAGGACCGTGCCCGTGTACTCGACGGGCGTGACGATCGTCACCCGCAGCATCGGCTCCTCGACGAAGTCGATGTACTGCGGGGCGGGCATCGCCGAGGGGTTGTCGATCACCAGCACCTCGCCGTTGGTGAGGTGGGCGACGTAGCCGACCGAGGGGGCGGTCGCGATGAGGGAGAGGTCGAACTCCCGCTCGAGGCGCTCGCGCACGATGTCCATGTGCAACAGGCCGAGGAAGCCGCAGCGAAAGCCGAAGCCGAGCGCCGTCGAGGTCTCCGGCTGGTAGGTGATGCTCGCGTCGTTGAGCTGCAGCTTCTCGAGCGACTCGCGCAGCTCGCGGAACTCGTCGCCGTCGACGGGGTACAGGCCGCAGAAGACCATCGGCTTGGGGTGCAGGTAGCCCGGGAGGGGCTCGGTCGCCGGGCGCGCCGCGTCGGTCACGGTCTCGCCGACGCGCGCCTCGCCGACGTTCTTCACCCCCGCGACGAGATAGCCGACCTCGCCTGCCGCGAGCGCCTCGACGGGGAGCTCGGCGGGGGTGCGCACGCCGACCTCCTCGACGTCGTGCACCGCCCCCGCCTGGGCGAAGCGCACCCGTGAGCCCGCCCGCAACGTCCCGTCGACGACGCGGATCGCGCTCACGACGCCGCGGTACTGGTCGTAGTAGGAGTCGAAGATGAGGGCGCGCAGCGGCGCCTCGGCGTCGGCCTGCGGTGGCGGGATGCGCTCGATGACCGCGTCGAGCAGCTCGCCGACCCCCTCGCCGGTCTTCGCCGAGATGCGCAGGATCTGCTTGGCGTCCAGGCCGAGGACCGCCTCGATCTCGGCCGCGTAGCGCTCCGGGTCGGCGGCCGGCAGGTCGATCTTGTTCAGCGCGGCGACGATCTCGAGATCGTGCTCGAGGGCGAGGTAGCAGTTCGCGAGGGTCTGCGCCTCGATCCCCTGCGAGGCGTCGACGAGGAGGACCACCCCCTCGCAGGCGGCGAGGCTACGGCTCACCTCGTAGCCGAAGTCGACGTGGCCCGGGGTGTCGATGAGGTGAAGGATGTGCTCTCGCCAGGCGACGCGGACGTTCTGCGCCTTGATCGTGATCCCCCGCTCGCGCTCGATGTCCATCGAGTCGAGGTACTGCTCGCGCATCTCGCGGGGATCGACGGCGCCGGTGAGCTCGAGGATGCGGTCCGAGAGTGTGGACTTCCCGTGGTCGATGTGGCTGATGATCGAGAAGTTTCGGATCTTTGCCGGGTCGACCACGGGACCATCGTGCCATCCCCGGAACCACCGCCCCGCCGGCGGGAGAGGGCGCGGACCACGACTGCTAACCTGCCCCGGCCGGAAGCGAAGAGGGATCGATGGCGAATATCAAGAGTCAGATCAAGCGGAACCGTCAGAACGAGGTGCGGCGCGAGCGGAACAAGGCCGTGCGCTCCGAGCTGCGCACCCGCACCAAGAACGCGCTCGGCGCCATCGAGGCGGCCGCCGAGGACGTCGGCGAGCTCGTGCAGGCGGCGGCCAAGCGGATCGACAAGGCGGCCACCAAGGGCGTCATCCACCCGAACCAGGCGGCGCGTCGCAAGTCCCGCCTGATGCGCCACGCCAACGCCGCGAAGGCGGCTGCCGCCGAGAGCTAGGGCGCAGGCGGGGCGAGCGGGAGCTTCGTCGCCGTCGCGTCGCCGGTGAGCGCGGCGAGCATCGCCGCATCCCCACCCTCCATCCCGAAGGCCCACGCACCCACGCCGAGCAGGTGGAACTCCGCCGCCAGCGCGCTCTTCGCGGCGAGCGAGAGCGGGTCGTCGTAGAAGGTCTCGTGGTTCACCGCGCCCTCCTTGAACGACGCGTACGGCGTGGCCGCGACGGGGTCCCAGCCGGCGGGACGGCCGACGCCGAGCACCGCGTGGTAGGTGACCGCGACCGGGCTCGCCGCCGCCAGTCGTGCCTTGCTGCCGAGGGTGCGGGTGGTGAAGTCGTAGCCGTAGAAGGGGAGGCCGAGGATCAGCTCCCTCGCGGGCACGATGTGGGTGTACTGGATGAGGCTCTGGGCCTCGGAGTAGCCGAGGCTGTTCGTCGCGAGCGGGGCAGTCGCCGCCGCGAGGTGTGCGGCCTGCATGTCGTAACCCTCGACGAACAGCGAGTCGACGAGCGGAGCGAGGCGCCGTACGTCGAAGAAGTCGCGGTTGCCGGCCGACCCGGCGTAGGTGTCGAGCATCAGCTCGCCGCCCGGGTCCGCGGCGCGCAGCGCCCGTGTGAGCGCCCTCGCGAAGGCGACGTAGCCCTCCCGGTCGCCGGCCCGGCTCCCCTCGACGTCGAGGTTCACCCCGTCGAGGCCGTGCGCGCGCACGATCGCCTCGAGCGCGGGGGCGACCTTCGCGGCGGTCGCCGCCGGATCGGCGGTGAGGCCGGCGATCACCTTGTCGTCGGCGCTGGCGAGGGTGAGAAGGACGCGCGTGCCCGCGGCGTGGGCCGCCTGCACGAAGGCGTCAAAGGCAGGGGAGGCGAGCGCCGCGGCGGCGTTGCCCCACTCCGGTCCTGACTGGTCGAGGGAGCCCGACGCGGTCACCGAGACGCCGTAGAAGCAGAGCACCGTCGCGTCGGCGTCGTCGGCGGGGGTGAGCTCGGGGAGGGTCCAGTAGGGGACGAAGCCCACCACCTGGTGGCTGGCGAGCGGCCGCACGAAGAGCGTGCCGGGGATCGGCGGCTCGGGCGCGCCCGGCCGGGTGGGCAGCGTCGCCGCAACGAGCGCGAGCGCCCGCTGGGCGTCGCGGCGCTCCGCGGCGAGGAGGCGCCGCTCCCGCTGGGCGGCGATCTCGGCCGGCGTGAGGGGCGCCTTGGAGTGGAAGAAGCCGCCCGCCGCGAGCGCGAGCGCGCCGCCACCGGCGAGGAGGACGGCCACGAGGAGGAGCGCGATCACCCGACGTCTCCGCACCGCCCGGCACCCTATCGAAGCGCCGTCCGCCCGGGGGCCCGGTCGCTATGCTGCCGCCACGGCGAGGCGAGGAGGCCCGGGTGCACGCAGAGGTGGATTTCGACCGCTGCAAGAGCAATGCAGTGTGCATGGAGGTCCTGCCGGAGGTCTTCGAGGTGCGCGATGACGGCTACCTCTACGTCTTGAACGAAGAGCCCGGCGAGGAGCTGCGGGCCGGCCTCGAGGAGGCCGTCCGCCGCTGCCCGACCGAAGCCATCAGCATCACCGAGGGGTGACCGCAGCCCCGACGGGGCCGCGGGTCCGCTTCGCGCCCTCCCCGACCGGCTACTTCCACGTCGGCGGCGCGAGGACCGCCCTGTACAACTGGCTCTTCGCCCGCCAGCACGGGGGCACCTTCGTGCTGCGCATCGAGGACACCGACCGCGAGCGGAGCGACCCCGCCTGGACCGACGGGATCCTGAACGCGCTGCAGTGGCTCGGCCTCAGCTGGGACGAGGGCCCCCACCGTCAGTCCGAGCGGCGCGAGGGCTACGAGGCCGCGATCGCGCGGCTGCTCGCCGCTGGCCATCTCTATTACTGCGAGTGCTCCTCGGAGGAGGTGCAGGCGCGCACCCGGAACAAACCCGTGCCCGGCTACGACGGACACTGCCGCGAGCGCGGCCTTGTCGCCGGGCCCGGCAGGGCGTTGCGCTTCCGGGTCCCCGAGAGCGGCACCACCGTGGTGCACGACCTCGTGCGCGGCGAGGTCGAGTTCGCCAACGCGACGATCGAGGACTTCATCATCGTGAAGTCGAACGGCGACCCGCTGTTCGTGCTCGCGTCGGTCGTCGACGACATGGCGATGGCCATCACGCACGTGATCCGCGGCGAGGAGCACCTTCCGACGACGCCGAAGGCACTGCTCCTCTACGAGGCGCTCGGCGCCCCGCACCTCCCCGCCTTCGCCCACCTCCCGGTGCTCGTGAACGAGCGGCGCCAGAAGCTCTCCAAGCGCCGCGACCGGGTCGCCGTCGAGGACTACCGGGAGATGGGCTACCTCCCCGAGGCGATGGTGAACTACCTCGCGCTCGTCGGCTGGGGGCCGGGGGACGAGCGAGAGCTGTTCAGCCTGGAGGAGCTCGTCGGCGCCTTCCGCCTCGAGGACGTGAGCAAGTCGCCGGCCTTCTTCGATGAGAAGCGTCTCCTGCACTTCAACGGCCTCTACCTGCGCGCCCTCGGCCTCGAGCGCTTCGTCGAGCTCGCCCTCCCCTTCACCGAGGGCGAGCGGGCGCGCTGGACGCCCGCGGCCTTCGACCCCGCGGTGTTCCGCACGGTCGCGCCCCTCGTGCAGGCGCGCATCGGCGTCCTCGCCGAGGTCCCCGAGTACGTCGAGTTCCTCTTCGCCGAGCCGTTCACCCCCGACCCTGAGGCCGTCGCCAAGGCGATCGCCGGCGACGAGGGAGCGGGCCAGATCCTCGGCCTCGCGCGGGAGGGCCTCGCCACCGCGGAGTGGAACGCGCCCGCGATCCGCGAGGTGATCGAAGGAATCGGCGAGTCCCTCGGGCGCAAGCTCGCCCGCACCCAGGCACCCGTGCGGGTGGCGACGATGGGGCGCACCGTCGGCCTCCCGCTCTTCGAGTCCCTCGAGGTCCTCGGGCGCGAGCGCACCCTCGAGCGCCTCGCGCGCGCCCGCACCTGATGTTCTTCTTCCTGAAGCCCATCAAATGGGCCTTCAAGCTCGTCTCGCTCCTCGTCTTCGCCGCCGTCGTCTTCGTCGTCGTCTCCGCCGTCGGCGTCGTGCACGCCGAGTCCGAAGGCACGCCGCCGGCGGGAGCCAAGGCGATCGTCGTGACGGGGAGTTCGGTCGTCGGGACCGCGCCGGGCCCCGACCTCCTCGGCCGCCTGCAGGCCGCGCTCACCCTCGCGCGCGCCCACACCGCCCCCCTGCTCGTCGTCGCCGGCCCCGGTCCGAGCGGGGCGAGCCCCGGCGTGCCGAGTGTCGCCGGCGACTGGCTGCGGGCCGAAGGCGTGAACGGCGGGCCGTCGAGCCTCGCCGAGGTCGCCACCTCGAACGCCAACGAGTTCTCCGCGGTCGCCCAGCTGCTCGGCAAGGGGCAGCCGATCGTCATCGTCACCGACGCGGTGGACGCGCGGTGGGCCCTCAACGCCGCTGCGGCGGCCGGACTGCACGCCAGCGCCTCGATCGTGCCGGGGACGAAGAAGCTCTTCCTCACCGAGCTCGGCCCGCTCGCCCGCGAGGCGAGCGGCGTCGCCGCCGGCCACCTCATCGGCCCCGAGCACGCCGTCTGGGCCGCCAACTGACACCGGACCGCCGCGGACGGTGCTGTTAGGATCGCCGGACACCCATTCGGGGGTGGTGTAATCGGCAACACGACAGGTTCTGGCCCTGTTATTGGGGGTTCGAGTCCTCCCCCCCGAGCGAGTACGCCCCCCTGTGTCCGGGGGGGCGTGAATTCGCAGTACCGTGCTGGCGCTTCGGCGCCCGCCGGCGTTCCGGGGCCCCATCGTCTAGAGGCCTAGGACACCACCCTCTCAAGGTGGAGACACGGGTTCGAATCCCGTTGGGGCTGCCAACCTCGCAGCCCGCGTCCCGGATCAGCCCGCTCGCAGCGCACGGCGCGACGCGCCCTCAGTGCGCGGCGCGCGGCACCTCGGCGCCGGCCTCGGCCACCACCCCCGCCTCGAGCAGCTCGGCGAACTCGGTCGGCGAGTAGCCGAGCGAGGCGAGCACCTCGGCGGAGTGCTCACCGAGACGG
>Ga0307373_10010434_pt1 | contig 13657 bp, 13 predicted proteins | sample OX2MG_FD_202534 | JGI IMG/M metagenome (GOLD analysis project Ga0307373, IMG submission 202534) | Soil microbial communities from Risofladan, Vaasa, Finland - OX-2 | ecosystem: Environmental > Terrestrial > Soil > Coastal area > Acid sulfate soil | place: Finland: Risofladan, Vaasa | collected... | reverse complement strand
TTTGAGGTTTTGCCGCCGCTTGCGCTTAAGAACAAAAAAACGCGCGCCTTGGGAGGAATGATGCAACGGACCACCCCGCCATTTCGCGCCGACCACGTCGGCAGCTTGCTACGGCCGCCGGCGCTGAAGGAGGCACGCGCCAAGCGCGAGCGGGGCGAGATCACGGCCGAGGCGTTGCGTGCGGTGGAAGATCGCGAGATCGAAAATGCGATCAGAAAGCAGGAAGACATTGGGCTAAAGCTTGCGACCGACGGCGAGTTTCGCCGCTCGTGGTATCAGTTCGATTTTCTCAAAGGGCTCGAAGGAGTCGAGCTTTATCAGGTCGCCGATGGCATCACGTTTCACGGCGTGAAAACCAAGGCTGAGAGCGTACGCACGGTCGGTCGCGTCGGTTTTTCAAAGCATCCGCATGTCGACGATTTTCGCTTCGTCAAAGCGCATACGCGAGTGATGCCGAAAATGACCATTCCGGCGCCCAACATGCTGCATTTCCGGCCCGGCCGGCGCTCGATCAGCAAAACCGTCTACCCCGATCTCGAACGTTTTTTCGAAGACGCGGCTAATGCCTCCCGCGACGCGGTGCGGGCCTTTTATGACGCCGGCTGCCGCTACCTGCAGTTCGACGACACCACCTGGGCGATGATGTGCGACGAGCATGAGCTCACGCATTCGCGCGAACGCGGCGACTTGCCGGAAAAACTTCCCGCCATCTATGCACGCATGATCAACCGCGCCCTTGAAGGCAAACCCGCCGACATGACGGTCACCTTGCATTCGTGCCGCGGCAATTTCCGCTCCACCTTTATCGCCTCGGGCGGCTACGATCCGTTCGCCGAGCGGCTGTCCAATGAAATCAACGTCGACGGTTATTTTCTAGAATACGACACCGATAGAGCGGGCGGTTTCGAACCGCTGCGGTTTTTCCCAAAAGGAAAGAAGCAGCTTGTGCTCGGGCTGGTCACCTCGAAGTTCGGCGCGCTGGAAAATAAAGACGACATCAAGCGGCGGATTGACGAGGCGACCAAATACGTGGCGCTCGATCAGCTTTGTTTGTCACCGCAATGCGGCTTCGCTTCGACCGAGGAAGGCAACGTACTGTCCGAAGACCAGCAATGGGCGAAGCTGCGCATGGTCGTCGAGCTCGCCGACGAAGTTTGGGGCTGAGGACGTGCAACAGTCGAAGCCGCCGTTTCGTGCCGATCACGTCGGCAGCCTGTTGCGCCCGGCAACGCTGAAAGCCGCGCGCGAAAAGCGCGCGCGGGGCGAAATCGACGCCGCCGATCTCTCGGCGGTCGAGGATCGCGAAATCGAAAGCGTGGTCAGCAAGCAGGAGGCGGTCGGGCTCAAGGCGGTGACTGACGGGGAATTCCGCCGCACCTCCTGGAGCCACGACTTCTTCGAGGGACTGGACGGCGTCGAATCCTATGCCGGCGAGCGCAAGATCAAGTTCAGCGTGCAGGGGCCGCAGCCGCGCGCGGTGCTGCTGCGCGTCGTCGGCAAGCTTGGCGACTACAAACCGCATCCGATGATCGAGCATTTCAAGTTCTTGCGCAGTCACACCCGGGCGATACCGAAAATGACCATTCCGTCGCCGTCGTCGCTGCATTTCCGTTACGGCCGCGACGCTGTACCGGAAGACGTCTATCCGGCGATGGAGGATTTCTATCGTGATCTCGGCCAGTCTTATCGCAAGGTGGTGGATGCCTTCGCCGCAGCCGGCTGCCGCTATCTGCAGCTCGACGAAGTCAATCTCGCCTATCTGTGCGATCCGTCGTTGCGCCAGTATATTGTCGCGCGCGGGGAGGCTCCGGCGAAATTGCCGGCGATTTATGCCGGCATGATCAACGCCGCGCTCGCGGGCATTCCGTCCGACATGACGGTGACCATGCATTTGTGCCGTGGCAACTTCCGCTCGAGTTTCGTTGCCAACGGCGGCTATGAGCCGGTTGCTGAAACGCTGTTCAACAGCATCGACGTTCACGGCTATTTCATGGAATATGACAGCGATCGCGCCGGCGGCTTCGAGCCGCTGCGCTACGTGCCGAAGGGCAAGACCGTCGTGCTCGGGCTGGTCACCAGTAAATCGGGGAAACTCGAAAGCCGCGACGAGATCAAGCGGCGCATTGACGAGGCGACCAAATATGTCGCGCTCGATCAGCTTTGTCTGTCACCGCAATGCGGCTTCGCCTCGACCGAAGAAGGCAATGTCCTCGGCGAGGAGGAGCAATGGGCGAAGCTACGCATGATCGTCGAGCTTGCCGAAGAGGTGTGGGGAAAATGAGTGAGCGCACAAAACCGCCGTTCCGAGCCGATCACGTCGGCAGCTTGCTGCGGCCGGCGGCTTTGAAAGCGGCGCGCGAGCGCCGCGCCAAGGGCGAAATCGACGCCGCTGCGCTCAAGGCGGTCGAAGATCGCGAGATCGAAAACGTCATCAGGAAGCAGGAGGAGGTGGGGCTGCAATCCATCAGCGACGGTGAATTTCGCCGTTCGTGGTGGCATCTCGATTTCCTGTGGGGGCTCGACGGCGTCGAACGGCATGTGATGGATACCGGTATTGGCTTTGCCGGCGTCACCACGCGCAACGAAGGGCTCAAGGTCACCGGCAAGATCGGCTTCTCCGGGCACCCGATGCTCGAGCATTTTAAATTCCTGCAAGCGCACACCAAGCGCACGCCGAAAATGACCATTCCGGCGCCTTCGGCGATCTACGGCCGGCCGTCGCTGACGCCGATCGACAAAAAAATCTATCCGCAGCTTGACGAGTTTTTTGACGATCTTGGCCACGCCTACAAAAAAGCTGTGCGCGCTTTTGCCGATGCCGGTTGCCGCTATTTGCAGCTCGACGAGGTGTTCATCGCCATGCTCTGCGACCAGGGCTACCGGGCGCGCATGAAGGAGCGCGGCGACGATCCGGACCGGCTCGGCATGCTTTACGGCAATCTCATCAATACTGCGATCTCGGACATCCCGTCCGACATGACGGTCACCATGCATCTGTGCCGTGGCAACTACAAATCGACCTTTATGGGTTCCGGCACCAGCAGCTATGACGCGATGCAGGAAGTGCTGTTCGACCGGATCAAGGTGCACGGCTATTTCATGGAATACGACACCAGCCGTGCCGGCGGATTTGAGCCGCTCAAACGGCTGCCGAAAGGGCGCTTCGCCGTGCTCGGCCTGGTGACCTCCAAGAGCGGTGCGCTGGAAGGGCGTGACGCGATCAAGCGGCGCCTCGGGGAGGCGGCCAAGTTCGCCGATCTCGACCAGCTCTGCCTGTCGCCGCAATGCGGCTTCGCCTCGACCGAAGAAGGCAATATCCTCGCCGAGGACGAGCAATGGGTGAAGCTCAAGATGATTGTCGAGGTTGCTGACGAAGTGTGGGGCAAGAGGAGCTAGCGATGCCAGGCATCGTTGACGGCAAGGTCGCCATCGTTACCGGCGCGGGCCGCGGCATCGGTCGCGGCATCGCGCTCCTGATGGCGCAGGAGGGCGCCCGCGTCATCGTCTGCGACATCGGCGCCAGCGTCGAAGGTGAGGGCTCCGATACGACGCCGGCGCACGACGTCGTCAACGAGATCAAAAAGGCCGGCGGTCAGGCTATCGCCTCGACGTTGTCCATCAGCGAGCCGGCCAACGGCGACAAGATCGTGAAGGCGGCGGCCGACGCGTTCGGCCGGGTCGACATTCTGGTCAACAATGCCGGCATCCTGCGCGACCGTATTTTTCACCGCATGAGCTGGGCCGACTGGTCCGACGTCATCAATGTGCATCTCAATGGAAGCTTCATCCTCAGCCGCGCCTGCGCGACGGTTTTCCGCGAGCAGAATTCCGGCAGCTACGTGCACATGACCTCGACCTCCGGCCTGGTCGGCAATTTCGGTCAAGCCAATTACGCAGCGGCGAAGATGGGGATCGTCGGGCTGTCGCGCGGCATTGCGCTCGACATGGCGCGTTTCAACGTGCGCTCGAATTGCGTGTCGCCATTCGCGTGGACACGCATGGTGCAGACGATTCCGTCGGAAACGCCCGAGGAGAAAGCGCGTGTGGCCCGCGCCAGCCAGATGGTCCCGGAAAAGATCGCGCCGCTCGTGGTTTATCTCGCCTCCGAAAGCGCCGCCGGCATCAGCGGCCAGATCCTGGGTGCCCGCAACAACGAAATCTATCTTTTCAATGCCAACCGCCCGATCCGCACGCTGCATCGTTCCGATGGTTGGACGCCGCATAAGCTTGCCGAGCAGCTCAAAGGCGCCTTTGCCACGTCGTTCACGCCGCTTGAGCGCTCGCAGGATGTGTTTGCGTGGGATCCGGTGTGACATGCCGATCGACTACGACCACTTGATGGCGGTGCAGATCGAGCCGGCGGAGCAGGCCTACGAGCCGAAGGACTGCATGCTCTATGCCCTCGGCGTCGGCCTCGGCCACGATCCGTTGAACGAGGACGAACTGGCGTTCGTCTACGAGAAAAATCTGAAAGTGCTGCCGACCATGGCGACCGTGCTCGGCCACACCGGTTCGCTTGCCCAGCGCTCCGACACCGGCATCAATTGGTTGATGGTGGTCAACGGCGAGCAGGGCTTTACGCTGCACCGGCCGCTGGCCGGGCGAGGCGTTGTGATCGGCCGCACCAAAATCGTCGAGGTTATCGACAAGGGCGCCGGCAAGGGCGCGCTCATTCTCACCGAACGCGCGATCAGCGACAAAACAAGCGGTGCGCCGATCGCGACGGTGACGCAGACGATCTTCTGCCGCGGCGACGGCGGTTTCGGTGGACCGCCGCGGCCGATTCCGCCGCCGCATCCGATACCGGCGCGCGCGCCGGATGCGGTGTGCGATCTCGGCACCCGCCCGGAGATGGCGCTGATCTACCGCCTCAGCGGCGACTACAATCCGCTGCACGCCGAGCCCGCCTTCGCCAAGGCCGCCGGCTACGAGCGGCCGATCCTGCACGGCCTTGGTACCTTCGGCGTGTCCGGTCACGCACTGCTCAAGACGCTTTGCGGCTACGATCCGGCGCGGCTGGTCTCGTTCGCCGGCCGATTTTCCGCTCCGGTCCGGCCCGGCGAAACCATCCGCACTGAGATGTGGTGTGACGGCTCGATCGTGAGCTTTCGGGCCCGCGTGCTGGAGCGCGACGTCATTGCCATCAATCACGGCCGCGCCGAGGTGAAGTCGTGACTGAAAGCGCGGATCTCGCGCCGATCCGCGCCTCGGTCCGTGCGCTGTGCGCGAATTTCCCCGGTGAATATTGGCGGCAGCTTGATCGCGAGCGCGCCTATCCGGAAGCGTTCGTCGCCGCGCTGACCCAGGCCGGTTTTCTCGCCGCGCTCATTCCGGAAGAGTATGGCGGTAGCGGACTTTCGATGCACGCGGCCGCCGCGATCATGGAGGAAATCCAGGCGTCGGGCTGCAACGGCGCCGCGTGCCACGCGCAGATGTACACCATGGGTACGCTGCTGCGTCACGGCAACGCGGCGCAAAAGCAGCGTTATTTGCCGGCGATCGCCCGCGGCGAATTGCGGCTGCAGGCCTTCGGAGTAACCGAGCCGACGTCCGGGAGCGATACGCTCAGCCTGCGCACCATGGCGACGCGCGACGGCGATGGCTATGTCGTCAACGGCCAGAAGCTGTGGACCTCGCGCGCCGAGTATTCCGATCTGATGTTGCTGCTCGCCCGCACCACGCCGCGTGAACAGGCGACATCGCGCACCGGCGGCCTTTCGGTATTTCTCGTCGATATGCGCGCGGTCAAGGGCAACGGGCTCACCATCCGGCCGATCCGCACGATGATGAACCACGCCACCACCGAAGTGTTTTTCGAGAACATGCGGGTTCCCGCCGACAGCCTGATCGGCAACGAAGGCGATGGCTTTCGCTACATTTTGTCCGGCATGAACGCCGAACGCATCCTGATCGCCGCCGAATGTATCGGCGACGCCAAATGGTTCATCGACAAGGCCGCGGCTTATGCCGGCGAGCGCGTGGTATTCGGCCGGCCGATCGGAAAGAACCAGGGCGTGCAGTTTCCGATCGCGCGCGCCTATATCGGCATGCGCGCCGCCGCGTTGATGGTGCGCGAAGCGGCGGCTTTATACGAAGCCGACAACGAATGCGGCGCCGAGGCCAACATGGCCAAGCACCTTGCCGCCGAGGCGTCGTGGGCGGCAGCGGATATGTGCGTGCAGACTTACGGCGGCTTCGGCTTTGCCGAGGAGTTCGATATCGAGCGCAAGTTCCGCGAGACCCGGCTCTATACGGTGGCGCCGATTTCCACCAATCTGGTGCTGTCCTACATCGCCGAGCACGTGCTCGGCCTGCCGCGCTCGTATTGAATCAATCATGAGCCTGCCGCTCTCCGGTCTTCTTGTGGTCTCGCTCGAACAGGCGGTCGCCGCGCCGATGTGTACCTGTAGGCTCGCGGATGCCGGCGCGCGCGTCATCAAGATCGAGCGGCCGGAGGGAGATTTCGCACGGTTTTACGACGGCTTTGCCGCAGGCGAGTCGAGCTATTTCGTTTGGCTCAACCGCGGCAAGGAATCGGTGGTGCTCGATCTGAACAAGGCCGAAGATAAGGCGCTGCTCGAGGCCATGCTCGGCCGCGCCGATATTTTCGTGCAGAATCTCAAGCCGGGCACGGCGGCCAAGCTCGGATTTCCGATCGCGCGGTTGCGCCGCGATTATCCGCGTTTGATCTGCTGCTCGATTTCCGGATTCGGGGAGAGCGGACCGTTTGCCGCGCGCAAGGCGTACGATCTGCTCATTCAAGCCGAAGTCGGACTCGCTGCGATCACCGGCACGACGGAGCCGTCGCGCGTCGGCGTGTCGGTGGTCGATGTCGGTACCGGCATGAACGCTTACGAAGCGATACTCGAAGCCCTGCTGGCGCGGCAGCGCACCGGCGAAGGCGCCGATCTGTCGGTGTCGATGTTCGATTCGATGGCCGACTGGATGGCGGTGCCGCTGATGCAGGAGGAAGCCGGCAAGCCGCCGCAGCGGCTAGGCCTCACCCATGCCGCCATCGCGCCGTATGGCGCTTATCCCACCCGCGACGGCATCGATGTCCTCATCGGCATCCAGAACGATCGCGAATGGCGCCTGCTGGCGGAAAATGTTCTGGACGATGTTGCTCTCGCCGCCGATCCGGATTTCGCCACCAACAAAGCGCGCGTCGTGCGCCGTGCCGAGACCGATGGCAAAGTCGCCGCCATCACCGGTAAGCTCGATGCAGCCGCGTTGATGCAAAAGCTCGCCGCCGCCGATATCGCGTTTGCGCGTGTGAACGACGTGGCCGGGCTTGCCCGGCATCCGCACCTACGCCGTATCGCCGTCGAGACGCCGAGCGGCAGCGTTTCTTACCCGGCGCCTGCCGAGCAACGCGCCTCGGCGTCGCGGCACTACGGGCCGGTGCCGGCACTCGGCGAGCATACTGAAAAAGTGCGAGCGGAATTCGCCGCCTCGCCGGCTGCCGCCGGTTAACGAAGGAGTGACGTGATGGATATCGGCTTTATTGGCCTCGGCAATATGGGCTCGCACATGGCGCGCCGGCTGATCGAGGCCGGTCATCGCGTCGTTGTCTACGACACCCGCCAAGAGGCGATCGGCAATCTTGCCGCGCTCGGCGCCGTTGCCGCGCGCTCGCCAGCCGAGGTAGCCGACGCAGCCGAGATCGTGATGGCCAGCCTGCCGACACCGGACATCGTGCTCAGAGTCGCGACCGGCCCGGACGGCGTAATCCATGGCAAGCGCGTACGGCGCTTCGTCGATGTCTCCACCACCGGGGCGGTGATGGCACAACGCCTCTTCAAACTTCTCGCCGCGCACAATATCGTTCAGATCGACGCTCCGGTGAGCGGCGGCGTGAGCGGCGCCGAGAAAGGCACACTCGCGGTGATGGCCTCCGGTCCGCGCGCCGACGTGGCAGCGGTCGAGCCTGCGCTTCAAGTGATCGGCAAGGTGTTTTTCATCAGCGAGCGGTCCGGTGCCGGGCAGACCATGAAGCTGGTCAACAACGTGCTGTCGGCAACCGCCATGGTGGCGACATCGGAGGCGATGGTGACCGGAATGAAAGCCGGCCTCGATCCGCATCTCATGCTTGACGTGATCAACGCGGGCACCGGGCGCAACACCATGACGGAGGACAAGGTCGCGCGCGCGATCCTGCCCGGCACATTCGATCTCGGCTTCACGGCGGGGTTGTTGTTGAAGGACGTGAATCTCTTTCTTGCCGAGCGCGACACGCTCGGCGTGCCGACCGAGGTGATAGCGACGGTCGCCAAGGCCTTACAATTGACCGTCGACGAGCTTGGGCCGGACGCGGACGTGAGCGCGGTCATTTTGCCGATCGAGAAGCGCGCGGGTGTCAAAGTCCGCGCCTCCTGACAAAATACATCCATAAAATCAAATGGTTACCAACATCGCATTTTCTGTGATGGCGGTCACTTCGCCGTCCGCCACGGCGATTAAGGTGTGGTTAAGTGGCCTGGTTCGTCGCGCAGCCACGCATCCCCCCGACCCCCTGCGGGCCGCCGACGACAGCCTAGGGGTGGACTCTCGGTCCCCAAACACCCCAACGACCCGTCCTCGGGTCGACTGAGCCCGCCCGGACCTCTCGTCCGGGCGGGCTTTTATTGCGCCGAATTCTGCCGCATGGTGCAACGAAATGCGACCGAGCTGCTGGGGCATTGGCTGTCATGGCGAAAATTGCTCGTCCCGGGCCGAGCTTGTTGTCGGAATTGCCCGGACGTCTCGCGACCGACCTGTTTGCCGGCACCAAGCCCATCAAGCTGCGCGCCGACGAGGTGCTTTTTCTCGCCGGTGATCCCGGCGACGGTTGCTACAAGGTCGAGGAAGGTTTGCTCAAGGTGACGATGATGTCGAGCGCCGGAAGCGAACGTATTCTCAATTTCTTCGGTCCGGGCGGGATAGTCGGCGAATTGTCGATGATCGACGGGCTGGCGCGTTCGGCCACGGTGATGGCGGTTCGCGACGCATCGTTGAGCTTTCTCAGCCGCGCCGCCTTCGAAACGTTCGCGCAAAAGCATCCCGAGCTTTACAAATCGCTTATTGCTTTGCTCGCGGCGCGGTTGCGCGAGACCGACACGGTGGTCGCAGCCGGAAGCTTCTTGCCACTCAAAGGCCGTGTCGCTTCGACGCTGCTCGAACTGGCCGACCACTTCGGCCAGGACGTAGGCTCTGGCCGCATCGTTATCCGCCAGAAGATCGGGCAGGCCGACATTGCCGCCATGGCCGGTATCGCGCGCGAGAATGTCAGCCGCATCCTCAATGACTGGAAGCGGCGCAAGCTTGTGAGCCGTCTGTCCGGCTATTATTGCCTTGAGAACAAGACGCAGCTCGAACGTGAAGCCGAGCTGTGACCGCATCCGTGAATTCCGTCAGTGCCGCCATGAAAACGCCCGCGCTCGCCGACTTCCGCCGCGTCGTCGTGAAGGTCGGCTCCTCGCTTCTGGTCGACGCCCAGGCCGGCGGACTTAAGGAATCCTGGCTGACGTCGCTCGCCGCCGATCTCGCCGAGCTTCATCGCGACAAACGCGACTTGCTGATTGTGTCCTCAGGCGCGATCGCGCTTGGGCGAGCGGTGCTCAGGCTTCCCGGCGGTCCGCTGCAGCTCGAGGACAGCCAAGCTGCCGCAGCGGTCGGCCAGATCGTGTTGGCGCGCACCTGGACCGAGGCGCTGTCGCGGCACGGCATCATTGCCGGCCAAGTGCTGGTGACGCTCGGCGATACCGAAGAGCGGCGGCGCTACCTCAATGCACGTTCAACCATCGACACTTTGCTGCAATGGCGCGCAATACCGGTCATCAACGAAAACGACACCGTCGCAACCAACGAGATCCGTTACGGCGATAACGATCGGCTGGCCGCGCGCGTTGCCACCATGGTCAGCGCCGATCTGCTGGTGCTGCTCTCGGACATCGATGGTCTCTACGAGGCGCCGCCGGAGGAAAACGCGGCGGCCAAACACGTGCCGAGCGTTGCGCGCGTCACGCCGGAAATCGAGGCCATGGCGGGCGCTGCGCCCTCGGAACTTTCGCGCGGCGGCATGCAGACCAAGATTGAAGCGGCGCGGATCGCCACCAATGCCGGCACGCACATGGTCATCGGTTCCGGCCGCCGCGAGCATCCGTTGCGCGCGATTGCCGAAGGCGCGCGCTGTACGTGGTTTCTCACGGCGGCCAATCCGGTAACGGCGCGCAAGAAATGGATTGCCGGCGCGCTGGAACCCAAGGGCACGCTGACAATCGACGCCGGCGCGGTGGCGGCGCTGCGCCGGGGCAAGAGCTTGTTGCCGGCCGGTGTCATCGGCATCGACGGCGCGTTTGCTCGCGGCGATGCGGTCGTCATCCGTGGTCCCGACGGAGCCGAAATCGGCCGCGGGCTTTGCGCTTACGACGCCGAGGATGCGCAGAAAATCCGCGGCCGTTCGTCGGCGGATATCGCCTCGCTGCTCGGCTTTAGCGGCCGGGCGGAAATGGTTCATCGCGACGACTTGGTCGTAAGTCCGCAGTAACGGGCACCAGCTCAGCCATAAGAGAACCCCCGGCCACTTTCGTGGCCAGGGGTTCGACACCGGGTGATTGAGGGTGAGGGGCTGGGGGGCTTCGCCCGGCGCTGTAGGATCAACGTGGCGAGGCTCGGCTGGTTCCGGGCCGTTCCGCAAATTTTTTGCCAATGGCAGGCGCATGGCCCTTGGATCGGGCGGCCTTTACAGGCGGGCGGCGGAACGGCAGCACCCGCGACGTCGGCAAGGGAAGATCGTGCGGAACATTAATCCGGCGGCCGCTCGGCAGAACGATATAGCGGGCGATGACGCGCAGGCCGCCCGCATCGCCGCCGCGACCCTCGACCACGTATTTAGCGCCGACCGGGAACCGGCGCGGCAGTTCTTTGTGACGGTAAATGGGCAGGCCCATGACCCTCTCCTTTGTGCGAACCGCGAACGAAACGCGATCGGCGAAGTTCCTCGGATTTCATGACAGGTGCGCGAATGTTGTGGAGCAGTGTGGACAACCCCGCCGGGGGAGCTGCCTCGCCGGGCCTTGCCGAACGTGGTAGGAACCCGTTGAACGCAAGCGGGATCAAGGTCATGAACGCTCCGCTGACGGCGATCGGGAACCCGGTCAAGCTCGCCGCGACAATGCGCGAGATCGGTCGCGACGTGCGCGCGGCCGCCCGTACGCTTGCGCTTGCGCCGGCGGTGCAAAAGAACCGCGCACTCACAGCGATGGCCAAGGCAGTCCGGGGATCGCGCGCAGCTCTGCTCGTCGCCAACGCCAAGGACGTGGCCAAGGCCAAAGCAGCGGGTGCTACGCCGGCCTTTCTCGATCGCCTGACGCTGACCCCGGAGGGGGTCGAGGCGATGGCGAAAGGCCTCGACGCAGTACGCAAACTTGCCGATCCGGTCGGCACGGTCCTGGCATCGTGGCGGCGCCCCAACGGCATGCGCATCGAGCGCGTGCGGGTGCCGCTGGGCGTGGTCGGCGTCATCTACGAAAGCCGGCCCAACGTTACGGCTGACGCCGGCGCGCTATGCCTGAAAGCCGGGAATGCCGTGATCTTGCGCGGCGGTTCGGAAAGCTTCCGCTCGATCCAGGCTATTCACGCCGCCTTGGCCAAGGGCCTTGCCGCCGCCGATTTGCCGACCGCCGCGATATCGATGGTGCCGACGCCGGAACGCGCCGCCGTCGGCATGATGCTTGCCGGAATGGACGGCGCGATCGACGTTTTGGTGCCGCGCGGCGGCAAGGATTTGGTCGGCCGCGTGCAGACGGAAGCGCGCGTACCGGTGTTTGCGCATCTGGAAGGCGTTTGCCACGTTTATGTCGATCGCTCGGCCAAGTTGGCGATGGCTAAGGCGATCGTGCTCAACGCCAAAATGCGCCGCACCGGCGTGTGTGGAGCAGCCGAAACCTTGCTGATCGATCGCGCCGGCGCATCGAAGATGCTCAAACCGCTGATCGCGATGTTGATCGATGCCGGCTGCGAAATCCGCGGCGATGAAAGCGTGCAAGCGGTCGATGCGCGCGTCAAACCCGCCAGCGAGGCCGACTGGAGCGCCGAATACCTTGACACCATTATCACTGCCGGCGTGGTCGACGGCGTGGACGCGGCAATCGCGCATATCGAACGTTATGGCTCGCACCACACCGATGCGATCGTAGCCGAAAACCGCAAAACGGCGGAAAAATTCCTGCGTGAGGTCGACTCGGCGATCGTGCTGCACAACGCTTCGACACAATTCGCCGACGGCGGCGAATTCGGCTTTGGCGGTGAAATCGGCATCGCCACCGGCCGGTTGCACGCACGCGGTCCTGTCGGGGTCGAGCAGTTGACGAGCTTCAAATACAGAATCCGCGGCAACGGACAGACGCGGCCATCGTAATGCGTGCGCTCCGCCGCGCAGATCGGCGGGCAGAGTGTGGGGCAGGGGGCTCTTGCTGACCGATATGAACCGCGAGTTCCCGCTGTTGCGGGCGGCGCATGCCCGGGCTGATGCGAAACCCCGCCTCGTCCTGCCTCCGAACGCACCCGGGATGCGCATCGGACTGTTCGGCGGCACCTTTGATCCCCCGCACGCCGCGCATCGGGCGGCTTGCCTGTTGGCGATGAAGCGGCTCGGGCTGGACCGGGTTTGGTGGCTGGTCACGCCGGGTAATCCGCTCAAGGACACTGACGGTTTGGCGCCGCTTGCTGCCCGCGTGTTGGCGGCGCGGCGGCTTGCGCGCCATCCGCGCATCGACGTTACCGGTCTCGAGGCGCAGATCGGCACGCCCTACACTTACGAGACCGTCAAATATCTGATGCGGCGTTGTCCGCAGGTCCATTTCGTCTGGATCATGGGCGCCGATAATCTGCGCAGCTTCCATCGGTGGCAGCGCTGGCGCGGCATCGCTAGGCTCTTACCAATTGCGGTGGTCGACCGCCTTGGCCCGAGCCTTTATGCCTCGGCCGGGGTCGCCGGTCAGGCGCTTGCTTACGCCCGCGTTCCTGAAACGGCGGCCAAGATGCTGTCGGAACGAACCCCGCCAGCCTGGATTTATCTGCATGGGCTCAAGTCGCCGCTGTCGTCGACGGCGCTGCGGGCGGCACGAGCATTGCTACCGAGGTGAAGCCGGAGCGGCTGCACGTTTGTTGCGGCACTGTGACGGCAAGGCGGTTGAAACTCTTAACGCCGCGTGCCTATCTAATGTCGGCCCCGCGCTCGGTGGGGTGGAGAATGGAGCGAAAGGATAAGGACCCCTGCCAACACCTGTAACTCTTCGGGCCGGACGTCGCGCGCCCGAACCGGTCTCCAGAATGCGTCCTGACACCGAGGAGATTCTTCGTTTGGTTCTCGATCGCCTCGACGACATGAAGGCGGAGGACACCCTCACCATAGACCTGCGAGACAAATCTTCGATGGGCGACTACATGGTCGTTTCGACCGGCCGGTCGCAGCGCCATGTGGGCTCGGTCGCCGACAGGATTGTCGAAGACCTGCACAAAGTCGGTGTTGCCGCGCATGTCGAAGGCGTTCCACATTGCGACTGGGTGCTGATCGACGCGATCGATGTGATCGTTCACGTCTTCCGTCCTGAAATTCGCGCCTTCTACAATCTGGAAAAGATGTGGCAGGGTGGCCGGCCGGCGCAGCGCGCGAGCC
>Ga0307373_10010433_pt1 | contig 13658 bp, 8 predicted proteins | sample OX2MG_FD_202534 | JGI IMG/M metagenome (GOLD analysis project Ga0307373, IMG submission 202534) | Soil microbial communities from Risofladan, Vaasa, Finland - OX-2 | ecosystem: Environmental > Terrestrial > Soil > Coastal area > Acid sulfate soil | place: Finland: Risofladan, Vaasa | collected... | reverse complement strand
GATCACGTCCTGACGCTCACCGTTTGGCCCTTCCATGAACACATTCTGCAATTCATGCCCGTCGCGGCTCACGGCCGCCGCATACAGCACGCCGCGGCCGTTTTGATCCACCTTGAAGCGCCCGGACTCGAAACTGCCAACCTGAGCATTATGCTGGCCGTAAGTTTTGACAATGGTGGAGAGCCGCACCGCCCAGGGCGCCACTTCCAACGACAGACCGGCAAGAATGATGGCAAGAATCAGGGCCATGACCATCAGCGGCCGGTAAACCTGTCCCGGGCTCACACCGCAAGCCAGGAGCGTGGTCATCTCGCTGTCGCGGTACAGACGCCCCAGAGCCAGCATCACTCCCAGAAACAACGCAACCGGTATGACCACGATGAAATAGCTGACTGAAGCGAGCCCCAGCAGCTCGAATACCGTGTCCCGCGGCAGCTGGCCGGCGGCCGCATCCCCCAGCAGCAGCGCGAAGCGGTTGCTCAGCAGGATCAGCATGAGGATGACGGTCACCGCTGCCCAAGTGAGCACGGTCTCGCGGACCAGATAACGGTCAATAATGCGTGTCAATGTCGCCCTCGGTGATGCCGGCGTTGCACATGATGCGTTAAACTAACGACCGTGTTATTCCCGGTCGCGTGATCGGGAACAAGCAGCGGCGCAGAAACCACCTCAGAAACATCACCAACGCAGACAGAGCTTCAACGAACGTATGCCAAGGGTAACAGTTTTCGACATGGCTTTTAAGCCTACGCCAACCAGCCATGATCCTGGCTGCCGCAAAGGAAGACACGCATGCGATTTTCAGTAACAGACGCCAAGCCCGATCGGTTGCAGTCCGCTTGCCTGGTCGCCGGTGTGTTTGCCGGCGGTAAACTGACGGCGGCGGCCCAGACCGTCGACAAAGCCAGCCACGGCTATCTCAGCAAGCTCATCAAGGGGGGCACCCTCGAAGGCCGCAGTGGCCAGATCCTGCTTTTGTTCCAGGTGCCGGGAATAGCCGCCGAACGCCTGCTGTTGGTGGGACTCGGCATGGAAAAGGATTTCAAGCTGCAAACCTACCGTAAAGCCATGTACCAAGCGGTGCGCGCACTCAACGATAACGGCGTGAAGCAAGCAACCAGCACACTCTCGTTGCTTGCGATGCGCGACACCAATGCCTATCAACGCGCCCGGCATGCGGTGGAAATTGCCGAGGAGGCCAATTACCGTTTTGACCAATGCAAGGGCAAGAAGGACAACCATAAACCGACACTGCAAAAACTGACTCTGCTGGTGGCCAGTCGCGAAGAATTGCGCGCCGCGGAACGCGGATTACGCGACGGCATCGCCATCGCCGCCGGTGTGTCGCTGGCAAAAGACCTGGGCAACCTGCCGCCGAATATCTGCACGCCCAGTTACCTGGCCAATGCAGCGCGCAAACTCGGCAAAGCCGGCAGGTTGAAAGTGACGGTGCTGGAAGAAGCGCAGATGGAAAAACTCGGCATGGGCGCATTATTGGCGGTATCGCGCGGCAGCCGCCAGCCCGCGAAACTCATCATCATGGAATACCGCGGCGGCGCCAAGAACGCGAAACCCCAAGTGCTCGTCGGCAAGGGCATCACCTTCGATTCCGGTGGAATCTCGATCAAACCGTCCGCCGCCATGGACGAAATGAAGTTCGACATGTGCGGCGCCGCCAGCGTGTTCGGCGCCCTCAAGGCGGTCATGCAGTTGAATCTCAAAATCAATCTGGTGGGCGTGGTGCCTAGTTCGGAAAATCTGCCGGACGGCAATGCCGTCAAGCCAGCGGACATCGTCAAAACCATGTCCGGTCAGACGGTGGAAATCCTTAACACCGACGCGGAAGGACGACTGATTCTGTGCGATGCACTCACCTATGCGCAACGCTTCAAACCCGCCGCCATCGTGGACATGGCCACCCTCACGGGTGCCTGTGTGATCGCCTTGGGCAATGTAGTCTCTGGCCTGTTCGGCAATGACGACGGCCTGGTGAAGGAATTGTGGAATGCCGGCGAGAAATCCGCCGACCGCGCCTGGCAGTTGCCTTTATACGATGATTATCAGGACGGCTTGAAGAGCAATTTCGCGGATTTTGCCAACGTGGCGGGACGCGAGGGCGGCGCTATCACTGCCGCCTGTTATTTGTCGCGGTTCACCAAAGACATGCGCTGGGCGCACCTGGACATCGCAGGTACCGCCTGGAAGAGCGGCGCGGAAAAAGGCGCCACCGGCCGGCCGGTACCGTTGCTGGTGCAATATCTCTTGGATTGCGCGTAACTCTTTACGCACGCGTCCTTCTACCTCAGCAGGAATGAGAGATCGTATCAGAAAGAGCATCGAGGGGTATGCATGACGCAAGTTGATTTCTACGTGCTTCCCGATAGCACTCCCCGGGGGCGCGCGCTGTTCACCTGCAAACTGGCGGAGAAAGCTTTTAGCCTGGGGCATCGCAGCTTCGTGCATCTGGCTTCCGAGAGCGCAGCGCGGGAACTGGATACCCTCATGTGGACTTTCCGCGATCGCAGTTTCCTGCCCCATTGTCTCGCCGGCGAAGACCCGCGCACGCCCGTGCACTTGGGTTTCGGCCAGGAACCGGCGGACGATTTCCACCTGCTCATCAACCTGAGCGCGGAAGTGCCGGGTTTTTTCAGCCGTTTTGAACGCCTGGCGGAAATCCTGGACGCCAGCGACGACAGCCGCGCCCAGGGCCGGGAACGCTACCGCTTCTATAAGGATCGGGGCTATCCCCTGGAAACCCACAAACTCTGAGCCACGTTAGGGCGTCCATCCGCCCCCTTCGACATCCCGCAGGCATCTGAAATTCCGGTGCAGAAAGACACGCGGACCTCTGCTGTCGCTTATCCCATGCCGCCCGTGCACCACCTAGGTTAGGGTAAACTTCGCGCGCCACAGGAAGGAACTGTTTGCCATGACGACATTGCCCGCCCCGACAGACCCCACACAGGCCTTCGATGAAGACGCCTGGGATGACCTGCTGAACTATATAGAAGAACACAAAGTCATCCCGATCATCGGACCCGATCTGCTGCGCGTGCAAACCGACCACGGTTTGCGCCCACTGTACGTGTGGCTGGCCGAGAAACTGGCGAAGCACCTGTCCGTGGACACGACAGCCCTGCCCCAGCCGCTGACGCTGAACGACGTGGTGTGTTCCCACTTGGGCCAGCATGGCCGGCGCGAGGAAGCCTACACGCGCCTGCGCTCGATCATGCGCGATGTCCACGTTGAACCGCCCCAGGCATTGCGGCAATTGGCGCAGATCACCGATTTCAACCTGTTCGTCACCACCACCTTCGACCCGTTACTGGAAAATGCGGTCAATCTGGAACGCTACGGCGGCCAGCCCGGCGCCGAGGTCATCGCCTACGCACCCAACCGCGTCGCCGATCTGCCCTCCGAACGCAGCGAGCTGCAGCGCACCGTGATCTACCACTTGTTGGGGCGTCTCTCGGCCTCGCCGACCTACGTGCTGTCTGACGAGGACATGCTGGAGTTCATCTGCGCCCTGCAGTCCGAACATCTGACTCCCGAGAAACTCTTTCACGAACTCGAACACAACCACCTGCTGTTGATCGGCAGTGACTTCTCCAATTGGCTGGCGCGGCTGTTCCTGCGCATGGCCAAGCGCAAGCGCCTGTCCGACCCGCGCGACGTCACCGAAATTTTCGCCGACGACCATACGGCCAAGGACGCGCGGCTGGTGGCATTCCTGCAGCAGGTCAGCGTGCGCACCCGGGTGTATGGCGGCGCGGAATCCTTCGTGGCCAAACTGCACCAGCGCTGGAGTGCGCGCCAGCGCCCGGCCCAGGCAAAGTCGGGCGGCAGCGCGCCGCAGCGCTTCCTGCCGCCCGCGCGCGAAATGCCGGAGAACGCAATCTTCATCAGTTACGCGCGCGAGGATCTGCCTGCCGTGCAGCGGCTGAAGGCCGGCATGGACGCCGCCGGATTGACCACCTGGTTCGATCTTGAACGGCTGGAAAGCGGTGACGACTACGACCGCAAGATCCGCGCCAACATCGCTCGATGCAGTTACTTCGTGCCGGTGATCTCGGCGAATACCCAGCGCAGGCACGAGGCCTACTTCCGCCGCGAATGGAGTTATGCCGTGGACCGCATGCGCAACATGGCGGGTGGCGCGCTGTTCATCCTGCCGGTGAGCATCGACGACACGTCCGAGGCGGCCGCCCTGGTGCCGGACCAATTCAAGGCCGTGCACATGCTGCAGCTAGCCGGCGGCGAGCCCACGCCGGAATTCCTGCAGCGTCTAAAGGAACTGTTTGGCGGGAGAGGCGCATGAACGAGGCTGTGGTCGCGAGCGACCCCACGGTCACGCTCGATCCCGAAAACCCGTGGCTCGGCCTGTTCTCCTACACCGAGGAGACGCGCACCTATTTCCACGGCCGCGATGCGGAGGCCACCGAGCTCGCCCGCCGGGTGCAGCGCACCATTCTGACTGTGCTGTTTGGCCAATCGGGGCTTGGCAAAACCTCGCTGCTGCGCGCGGGCCTGGTGCCGCGGCTGCGGAACGAAGGCTATTGCCCGGTGTACGTGCGCATCGACTACGCCGCCGGCTCGCCGGCGCCGTCCGAACAGATCAAGCAGGCGATTTTCCGCGCCACCCAGACGGCCGGCCACTGGGCCCGGCCCGGCAGCGCGCTTGAGGGCGAATCGCTGTGGGAATTCCTGCACCATCGCGAGGATCTGTTGCGCGACAAGGCCGGCCGCCCGCTGCTGCCGCTGCTGATCTTCGACCAGTTCGAGGAAATCTTCACCCTTGGCCAGGCGGATGACGCCGGCAAACTGCGCGCCCAGCAATTCCTCGAAGACCTGGCCGACCTGGTGGAGAACCGCGCGCCCGCGGCGCTCGAAGCGCGTATGGAAAAGGATGACAGCGCCGCCGAGGATTTTGACTTTGCGCGCGCGGATTACCGGGTGCTGATCGCGCTACGCGAGGATTACCTGGCGCACCTCGAAAGCCTCAAGGGCACCATGCCCTCGATCACCCAGAACCGCATGCGCCTCGCGCGCATGGACGGCGCCCAGGCGTTGAGCGCCGTGGCCAAGCCCGGCGGCAAGCTGGTGTCACGCGAGGTTGCCGAAGCCATCGTACGCTTCGTCGCGGGCGGCTCGGAACTCGCCAACGCCGAGATCGAACCCTCACTCTTGAGCCTGGTGTGCCGCGAGCTCAACACCATTCGCCAGGCCCAAGGACGTCGGGAGATATCCACCGACCTGCTGGCGGGCTCACGTGACACCATCCTCTCCGAATTCTACGAACGCGCGCTCGCCGACCAGCCCGAAGGCGTGCGCCGCGTCATCGAGGACGAACTGCTGACCGAATCCGGTTATCGCGAAAGCCTGGCGGAGGAGCGCGTGCGCAAGGCGCTTGCCGCGGCTGGCGCCGCACCCGATACCCTGGCGATCCTGGTCAACCGCCGCCTGCTCCGGATCGAAGATCGCCTCGACATGCGCCGCGTGGAACTGACCCATGACGTGTTGTGCGGCGTGGTGCTCGCGAGCCGCAACCTGCGCCGCGAGCGCGAAGCGCGCGAACAGGCGGAGCGCGAACTCGCCACACAGCGCGAGCGCGAAGCCGCCACCCAGCGGGCGCTGCGGCGCACGCGCCTGGTCGCCGGCGTGTGCGCGGCGCTGATGCTGGTGGCAATCGCCGGCGCGCTGTTCGGCTGGTACAGCCTGCAGCGGGCGCGCGCCGCCAAGGCCGAGGTGCAGGCCTCGCGCACCAATGCCGAAAACCTCGTGAGCTTCCTGATCGAGGATTTCTACAACGAGCTGGCGCCCACCGGACGGCTGGAAACCCTGGGCAAGCTCGCACAGAAAACCGTTGACTATTACGACAGCCTGCCTCCGGACCTGGTGACGAAGCAAACGCAAATCAATCGCGCGATGGCACTGGTGCGCCTGGGCTCGGCGCAGATCGCGGGCGGCCACCTGCAAGCCGCGAACCAGAGCTTTGGCGAAGCCCAGGCGGCTTTCGAAAAGCTGCGCGCGGCTGGCGACGATGGCGAACCGGTGACCTACGGCCTGGCCTTGATCCTGTATAGCCAAAATTACGCAACCACCGTGAGCGGCGGCGGCAGTTCGGCGCCGTTTAACCAGGCCGCGGTCCTGCTGCGGCCATTGGCCAATGGCGCAAATCCGTCCCGCCGGGTGCGGCAGCTGTATGCAGACACTTTGAACATTATTTGTCTTGATCAGCCGCCGCAGCAAGGCTTGGCGACCTGCGACGAAGCCCTCAAGATCCTCGAGGGTCTGGGCGCGCTCAATCTGTCGGATCTGAATGCCGCGGCCTCCTGGGCCGATACCGCAGACACCAAGTCGAGAACATTGCAGACGCTCGGCCACACAGACGAGGCACAAGCGCTGGAGCAGCAGGTGTTCGCCATGACCGAGAAGGTCCTGGCCCGCCGCCCCGGCGACTTGCACGCGCGGGAGGATCGTTATTTTGCCGCTAATCAGCTCGCAACCCTCGCCGCCAGCCGGCATGACACAACCGCTGCGGCAGATTACGCCAACCAGGCCGTACAGGCGGTCCAAAATTGGGTGCGCTTCGACCCTTCAAGCCTCAATGCCTGGGGCCGGTGGGCACAGGCACTGAACCTGGTTGCCGCGTTTCAGTATGAGCGCGGAGAAGTGTCGGATGCCATCGCCACCCTGCGTTCGGCGCTGACCCTAGCGCAGGATCCCCGCAGCCCCAAAGGTCTCGATGCATCAACCTGGTATGTCTGGCTCGATCTGTTCGAGTATCAAGCGAAAAGCGGCGACTGGGCGGGTGCGGAACAGTCATTGCAAACTTGCCTGCGCGCCCTGCAGGCGTTCGCTGAGCAACTGCCGCCCCATTCTTCAGCGCGTCTGCTCGCGGGCCATGCGTTGAACCAGCAGCTGCTCGCCGGGCTATTGAAACTGGACAAAGGTATTCCACAGTCTGCATTGACCGATGCCACGGCGGCACTCGCCAAGATCAAGGCCATCAAGGTGCCGGCGACGGACTTCAATACAACCCGCACCAAGAGCCAGATATTGGATGCCGGCTACAGCATTGCTGCGCGCGCCTTCGTGCAGCTCGGCCGCTACGCCCAGGCGGAAACTTTCGCGCGTCAGTGGCTGGCGGTCGCGCCGGATGCGGTCCAGCAAACCGACCCGAAAAAGGATGAATCCCAAGCCCGATACATTCTCGCCCAGGCCATCGCCATGCAGGGCCGCAACGCCGAAGCCCGTAAGGCGCTGCAACCGGCGCTGGCGTACTACCGGCAGCAGCTCAAAGCCGGCGCCAAGGGCACCACCTTCCGCCACGATTACGCCTATGCGCTGTACGTCAGTGCAATTTCCAAGCCGGCGGATGCCGCCGGCCGCGCGCAGCGCAAGGCCGATCTCGCCGAAGCTTCCAAACTGATCGCGGGCGCATCCAGTCAAGCCCGGGACCTCACGCCCATGCGCTATGTGTCCGGCCTGATTGCCCACGCACGCGCTGGATCGTAAGGCTAAATTTAGATATCTGGGACAGGTTCAATCGCCGTGTGCGCGGGTTACGGGCTGTGGTGATCTGATTTAAATAATTGTTTGCGCCCAGGGACGGGAGCGCTTCCGCTTCTACAAGGATCGGGGCTATCCTCTGGAAACCCACAAGCTCTGAGCATCGCCATGCCGCCTATTCGACCCTTTGACACCCCACCGGCGCCGGACATACCGGTGCTGGAGGACGTGGTGACCCCCGGTGACGGCAACCCCGTACCTCCCAAACTCCCGGCGGCAGCGCCCGCGACGCAAAAAACGGCGGCGGCCGTCATTCCCCCGGAAATCCTGAGCGGCATGCTCACGGAACGCATCGCCGCCCTCACCGACCGGCTGCTGCGCGATGCCTCGGCGGAAGTGCACACCCTGCTCATGGACAAGGTATGGGAAAAGCTGCGCAAGGAAATTCCCGCAATCGTTGCCGCCGCACTCAAGGAAAACGGCCACGGCAGCTGAGCGCCGGTTCCGCCTGAAGCCGCTGATATAATCCTCCACTCGCCGTCTCCGCGGCGGCCGGCATTGTGCAAACACAAGAATTATGGATAAGACCTACGACCCGCAGGCCATCGAACACCGCTGGTACGATACCTGGGAGCAGCACGGTTGGTTCGCCCCCAGGGGCGATAAAGACCCCTACTGCATACTGCTGCCGCCGCCGAACGTTACCGGCACCCTGCATATGGGCCATGCCTTTCAGCAGACCCTCATGGACGCGCTTATTCGTTATCACCGCATGCGCGGCAAGCGCGTGCTATGGCAAGGCGGCACGGATCATGCCGGCATCGCCACCCAGAAAATCGTCGAGAACCAGTTGGCCGCCGAGGGCAAAACGCGCCACGACTTGGGGCGTGAGCAATTCATGGAACGGGTATGGAAGTGGCGGGCCGAATCCGGCTCGGTCATCACCCGACAGATGCGCCGGCTTGGCGCTTCCATCGACTGGTCGCGGGAACGCTTTACCATGGATGCCGGATTATCGGCCGCGGTGCGTCGTGTATTTGTTGATTGGTACCGTGCGGGATTGCTGTACCGCGGCCAGCGCCTGGTGCACTGGGACCCGGTGCTGCAAACCGCCGTTTCCGACCTCGAAGTCAACAACGAGGAGCGTGACGGCCACCTGTGGTTCATCCGTTATCCGGCAACCGATGGCAGCGAAGGCCTGGTGATTGCCACCACGCGCCCGGAAACCATGCTGGGCGACGTGGCCGTGGCGGTGCACCCCAAAGATGACCGATACAAGAAGCTGATCGGCAAGAAACTCAAATTACCGCTGACTGGCCGCGAGATTCCCGTCATCGCCGACGAATACGTGGATAAAGCATTCGGCACTGGTGCGGTGAAAATTACGCCGGCTCATGACTTCAATGACAATGTAGTGTGGCAGAGACACAAAGACACCAAGCTATTCGCAGGACTACCAAGCAACGGCTTGATCAGCGTTTTAACACTTCAGGCAAAAATCAAATCATCATCATTCGATGATTTCGCTTTTGGGCATAGAGCAAGAAATGATCGTGGCGTACAACACGCAGATGACGAGGGAGGCATACAGGGACAAACGACGATAGAGATTATTCCCCTCAAGTACCGTGGGTTGGATCGTTTCGAAGCCCGGAAGCGGATGACCGCCGATTTGCAGGCTCAGGGCCTGCTGGTGGAAACGAGGAAGCATAAACTCACGGTGCCCGTAAGTCAGCGTTCCGACGCGATCATCGAGCCCATGCTCACGGATCAATGGTTCCTGGATCTCACCAGTGAAACCCGCGTGGATGGCAAGCCGGGCCCAGGCGGTCGCAAAGCCATCATCGAGCCAGCCTTAAACGCCGTGCGCTCCGGCACAATCAAATTCGTGCCCGAAAACTGGGCAACGACTTACACACAATGGCTGGAGAATATCCAGGACTGGTGTGTGAGCCGCCAGCTGTGGTGGGGCCACCAAATTCCAGCCTGGTATGACGAAGCCGGTAATATTTTCGTGGGCGAGGACGAAGCTGACGCCGTAAAACATGGATCGGTCAAGCCTGTGGGCACGCTCACACAGGATGAAGATGTGCTGGACACCTGGTTCAGCTCGGCCCTGTGGCCGTTCTCCACCCTCGGCTGGCCGGGAGATACCAAAGCACGCGCCGCTGAATGGGAAAAGTTCAACGCCTTCCTACCCTCTTCCGTGCTGGTGACCGGCTTCGACATCATCTTCTTCTGGGTGGCGCGCATGGTGATGGCCACAAAATACTTCACCGGGCGCCTGCCATTCAAAGAGGTCTACATCAACGCCATCGTGCGGGATTCGGAAGGCCAGAAGATGTCCAAGTCAAAGGGCAATACCATTGACCCGCTGGACCTGATGGATGGCATCGAGCTGGAAGCGCTGGTCAAGAAGTCCACCGCAAGCCTGCTCATTCCGCAAGTGCGTGAGAAAGTAGCCAAGCGCATCCGCCACGACTACCCGGAGGGCATTCCGGCGGTGGGCGCCGACGCACTGCGCTTCACCTTCGCGGCACTGGCGGGCTATAGCCGCACCATCAATTTCGATCTCAAGCGTTGCGAGGGTTACCGCAACTTCTGCACCAAGCTGTGGAACGCGACGCGCTTTGTATTGATGAATTGCGAAGGATTTACCGCACAAGGCACACCGCCACTGAGAACGCCGGCGGAACACTGGATTACCAACAAGCTTGAACATCTGTTGCAAAACATTGACGATCATTTCCAAGTTTACCGTTTCGATCTGCTGGCCCAGGACCTTTACGAGTTTACCTGGAACGACTTCTGTGATTGGTTCATCGAATTGTCGAAGCCTGGACTGAATGGTTCCGACTCTGAAAAAGCGGATTCCACCCGGCATACCCTGCTATATGTGCTGGAAACGCTGCTCCGGGCGTTGCACCCCATGATCCCGTTCATCACCGAAGAACTCTGGCAGCAGGTTGCGCCGAAACTTGGCAAACGAGGCGATTCTGTTTCACTGCAGGCATACCCAAGATTTGAGAGCCGCATAGCCGATCCAAGCAAGGCGACCGACGACATCGCGTTTTTGATATCCGCCGTCGGCCAAATCCGCAAAATACGCAGCGAACACGGTGTCCCGCCTTCAAAAGCCATCCGCGTACTCCTCGAACAGGGTATTCACAATCCACAGCTCTTTGATCGTATTGGACCGGAGCTTGCATATCTTGCCCGACTGGAACCTATCACTCGTCTGCAACCCGGAGAATCCCCGCCACGCGCTGCCGCCACCGTTACTGTTGATGCTGCACGGCTGCACATTCCATTCGCAGGTCTGATTGACGTGCCGGCGGAAATCGCGCGACTTGAAAAGCAACTTGTTAAGTTACACGTCGATCTTCAGCGGCTTGAAACTAAGCTCAGCAATGAAGCGTTTATCAGCAATGCACCCACGCAGCTGGTAAATAAGGAACGTACCCGCGCCGCCGAAACCCAGAACGCCATCCGCGAGCTGGAAAATCAGCTGGCGAACATCCGCCGTCTCATCTGAGCGGCATCGGCACTATTGCCCATGCACACCGAGACCCTGCAAGCCGCCATCATTTCCGGCATCGTTTTGATGCACCTCATGGGAATCGTGGCCGCCGCGCATGCAGCGCTTACCGCGCGCACGCCACAGGGCGCCATCGCCTGGGCGGTATCCCTGATATTCATGCCGTATCTGGCGCTTGTTCCTTATCTGATCTTCGGCCGCACCAAGTTTGCCGGTTACGTGGCAGCGCGCCGCGCGCGCAATCGCCAGTTTTATGAGCACGCCAGCGCGCTTCGCCAAAGCACGATGGCACGCGTCGAAGCGGAAGCGCAGGTTGGACACATGCTTGCCGGCATCCAGATGCTTGCAAAACTCACCGGCCTGCCGTTCTCACGCAGCAACGAGGTGCGGCTTCTGATCAATGGCGAGGCAACTTTCGCCGCCATTCTCGCGGCGATTGCCGCAGCCAAACATTACGTGATTGTGCAATTCTTTATTGTGCACGACGACGGCCTCGGGTGCCGCCTGAAGGATGCATTGATCTCCAGGACTGGCGAAGGTGTGAAGGTGTATTTTCTGTATGACGGCATTGGCTGCCACAATCTGCCGGAAAGCTACCTTGAGGGATTGCGCACGGCGGGTGTCAGGGTGCAGGAATTCACCACCCGCCGGCGCAAACTGGTTAACCGCTATCAACTCAACTTCCGCAATCACCGGAAAATCGTGGTGGTGGACGGCGAACGTGCTTTCGTGGGCGGCCACAATGCCGGCGATGAGTATCTGGGGCTCAAACCTCCACTCAGCCCCTGGCGGGATACCCACATCGAAGTGACCGGATTGGCAGTGGCCAGTATCCAGCTTATCTTCATGGAGGACTGGTACTGGGCCACTGGCCACGTGCCGGAGTTGCACTGGCAGCCCGCGCTGTGTCGCCGCAATATGCACTGCCAGGTGATACCGAGTGGGCCGGCCGACGAACGGGAAACCTGTAAATATTTTTTTGTGCAGGCCATCAACTCGGCGAATACGCGCCTGTGGATCACCACGCCCTATTTCGTGCCGGACGAAGCCGTGTTCACGGCGCTCAAACTTGCGGTACTACGGGGCGTGGATGTGCGCTTGTTGATCCCGAGCCGCCCCGATCACTACATCGTTTTCAACGCTTCATCCTTGTATGCGTATGAGGCGGTGTGCGCCGGCATCAATGTGTATCGCTACCAGCCTGGCTTTCTCCATGAGAAAGTGATCCTCATAGACCAGGATACGACGGCGGTGGGCAGCGCCAATTTGGACAACCGTTCGTTACGGCTGAATTTCGAAATCACCGTGCTAACGATCGACAAGGACTTCGCGGCATCGGTGGAAACCATGCTGAAGGAGGATTTCGCCCAATCGGTGGAGGTTACGCGCGACGAATACGAACAGGCGCCCGCCCTGCGCCGGCTGATCATGAACGTGACCAGGCTGTTTGCACCGATTCTGTGAGGCGCGAACGGTCTTTTTTATCTCATCCGCCCGCCGGTCCGGGCGTGCTGTTGACCATCATCACCGCCAGCCGCCAGTCGCCCGCCTGCTTCTTCCACACGGATAGATAGTGCCCATAGGCGGCGGTTGCCTGGCCCGCGCTGTTGCTGCCGAGCAGTGTATAGATGCCCCAGGTATAACCCAGATCACCGGACACATCTGCGCCCTGGGGACTCCAACTGAGCGCACTACCCGCCGGCAGACCCTGCAGGTTAGCCACGATCGTCGCCCTGCCCTTGAGGGCCGCGCGGTTTTCGGGCAACAGCAGGGCGTCGTCGGTTGCATACCGCCTGAAGGCGGCCGCAAAACCCTGCCGTTCCGACATCGCGGAAAAGGCGTTGTCGGTATGCATCAATGATTGAGTGGCCATGGCGGCGGTATTGTTACCGCCCTGGCAAGCAACGAGCAGCAGCGCCGATACTACGCTCACTAAAAATATGTGCGAAATCTTCACGTCAACCTCCGAATATTTGGGTATTTTACCGGTAACCGATATGGACGGCCCAACGGGTTTAGCATAAGGTAAATCACACGGAGATGCCTCATGTCCAATGACCAGCCGATTCCCATCCGCGAACTCCAAACCCCTGGCATGGTGCGCAAGGTCAGTGCGGTGATCGCGGCGGCGAATCGCATCATCCTCGGCAAAGAAGCGCCGATCCGCCTTGCGCTGGTGTGCCTCGTCACCGGTGGGCACCTGCTCATCGAGGATATCCCCGGCGTGGGTAAAACCACGCTGGCGCACACCCTGGCGCGGCTGTTGGGACTGTCATTCCAGCGCATCCAGTTCACCAGCGATTTGCTGCCGGCGGATATCATCGGTGCATCCATATACGAGCGTCAAAGCGGCGAATTCCGTTTCCACGCGGGCCCCGTTTTCGCGCAGCTGGTGCTCGCCGATGAAGTAAACCGCGCCACCCCCAAGGCTCAGAGCGCGCTACTGGAGGCCATGGAAGAGCGTCAGGTCACGGTGGATGGTGTCACCCGCCCCCTGCCGCAGCCGTTCTTCGTGATCGCCACCCAGAATCCACTGCACCAGGTGGGCACGTTTCCGTTGCCGGAATCGCAACTCGACCGTTTTCTGATGCGCATCGGGCTGGGTTAC
>Ga0307373_10010432_pt1 | contig 13660 bp, 12 predicted proteins | sample OX2MG_FD_202534 | JGI IMG/M metagenome (GOLD analysis project Ga0307373, IMG submission 202534) | Soil microbial communities from Risofladan, Vaasa, Finland - OX-2 | ecosystem: Environmental > Terrestrial > Soil > Coastal area > Acid sulfate soil | place: Finland: Risofladan, Vaasa | collected... | reverse complement strand
GCGCTACTCGCCGGGCCTGCTGCTGTTCCAGGACGTGCTGCGCTGGATGGGCGCGACGCCCTACCGGCGCCTCGACCTCGGCTATGGCGACTACCGTTTCAAGCGCGAACTCGCCAACGCGCGCGAGGAGGTGATGCACGGCTTCGCTGGCGTTCCCTCCGCGGCGACCTTCGTGCGCGGCGCGGCCTACCGGATGCGCCGCATGGCCGAGTCGCTGCCGCTCGGCCCGGTCTCGGCCCTGCCCGGCAAGGCGATGCGCCGCCTCGACCTGCTGCGCGGATTGCGGTGAGGCGCCGCTCTCGCTAGGTTGCGCGCCTTTCCGCGCTCCCGCACCCCCCACACCTTCCCCGGGCCATGACGCTCTCGCTCGACGACATCAAGGCCGCCGCGGCCCGGCTCGACGGCCACATCGAACGCACCCCGTGCCGCCGGTCGAGGACGCTGTCCCAGATCACCGGCGCCGAGGTGTGGGTGAAGTTCGAGAACATGCAGTTCACCGCTTCCTACAAGGAGCGCGGCGCGCTCAATCGGCTGCTGCAGCTCTCGCCGGCCGAGCGCAAGCGCGGCGTCATCGCCGCCTCGGCTGGCAACCACGCCCAGGCGCTCGCCTACCATGGTCAGCGGCTGGGCGTGCCGGTGACCATCGTCATGCCCAGGGCGACGCCGTTCGTGAAGGTGCAGCAGACCCGCGATTTCGGCGCCGAGGTGGCCATCGACGGCGAGGGCTACGACTCGGCCTTCGAGCACGCCGTCGCCCTGCAGGCCGAGCGCGGCCTCACCTTCATCCATCCCTTCGACGACGAGGCGGTGATGGCCGGCCAGGGCACCATCGCCCTGGAGATGCTGGCGGACGCGCCGGATCTCGAGGTGCTGCCGGTGCCGATCGGCGGCGGCGGCCTGATCTCCGGCGTCGCCACCGCGGCCAAGGCCCTGAAGCCCGACATGAGCATCGTCGGCGTCGAGCCGGCCATGTACCCCTCGTTCACCGCCCGCCTGCGCGGCCTGAACGCCCTGGGCGGCGGCCAGACCATCGCCGAGGGCATCGCGGTCAAGGACATCGGCCGGCTCACTTATCAGGTGGCCCGGCCGCTGATCGAGGACGTGCTGCTGCTGGAGGAGCCGTTCTTCGAGCGCGCCGTCGCGCTCTACTGCAACGTCGAGAAGACCATCGCCGAGGGGGCGGGCGCGGCCTCGCTGGCGGCTCTGCTGGCCTTCCCGGAGCGCTTCCGAGGGCGCAAGTGCGGCCTCATCCTCACCGGCGGCAACATCGATCCGCGGCTCCTGGCCTCGGTGCTGACCCGCGAACTCGTCCGGGCGCAGCGGCTGGTCTCGCTGCGCATCGTCGGCGACGACCGGCCGGGGTTGCTGGCGACGGTCTCGGCGGTGGTCGGGCGCGCCGGCGGCAACATCATCGAGGTGGCGCACAACCGCCTGGCGCTCGACGTGCCCGCCAAGGGCGCGGAGTTCGACATCATGATCGAGACCCGCGACGCCCAGCACACCCAGGAGATCATGGACGCCCTGAGGTCCGAGGGCTACCCGCCGCGCGCGGTCTAGCGCCGGTGCAGAGCCAGGCCATCCTTGCCCGCGCCCTGCCGATCCTGGAGCGGCTGGTCGGCTTCGACACGACCTCGCACCGCTCCAACCTGGCGCTGATCGAATGGGTCGAAGCCTGGCTCGCCGGCCAGGGCGTCGCCTCGCGCCGGATCGCCAGCGCCGACGGCGCCAAGGCCAATCTCTTGGCCTCGATCGGTCCGCAGGCCGAGGGCGGCGTCGTGCTCTCCGGGCATACCGACGTCGTCCCCGTCGCCGGCCAGGCCTGGGCGAGCGAGCCCTTCGTGCTGGCGCGGCGCGGCGAGCGCCTCTTCGGCCGCGGAACGGCGGACATGAAGGGGTTCATCGCGCTCGCCCTCGCCAGCGTTGCAGACCTGCTCGCCGCGCCGCTGCGGCGTCCGGCGCATCTGGCGCTCTCCTACGACGAGGAGATCGGCTGTTTCGGCGCGCCGGCCATGATCGGGGTCATCGCCCGCGAGATCGCCGCGCCGGCCCTCGTCGTCGTCGGCGAGCCGACTGGCATGGAGGTGGTGTCGGCGCACAAGGGCATCGGCGTCTGGCGCGTCGCCGTCACCGGGCGCGAGGCCCACTCCGCCCAGACCCACCTCGGCGTCTCGGCGGTGATGATCGCGGCGAGGCTGATGGCGGAGCTGGTGCGCATCGCCGAGCGGCTGGAGCGCGCCGCCGATCCGGCCTCCCGCTTCGAGCCCAAGGGCGCCACCCTCACCATCGGCACGGTCGCGGGCGGCACGGCCGGCAACATCCTCGCCCGCGACTGCGCCTTCCAGTTCGACCTGCGCGGCCTGCCGGGCGTGGACGCCAGGGCCGAACTCGCCGGCTTCTTCGAACTCGCCGGGCGCCTCGACGCCCAGATCAGGGCGCGCGCCCCCGAGGCGGGCGTCGCCGTCGACCAGCTCGCCGACGTGCCGCCGCTCCAGCCCGAGCCCGGCGGCGCCGCCGAGGCCCTGGCGCGCCGTCTAGCCGGCGACAATGGGCCGGCGCGCGCGGTCTCGTTCGCCTCGGAGGCCGGGCAGTTCCAGCGGGCCGGCCTGCCGGCCATCCTCTGCGGGCCAGGCTCGATCGACCAGGCCCACCAGCCCGACGAATACATCGACCTCGCCCAGCTCGAACGCGGCGCCGGCTTCATGGCGAGGGTCGTGGAGGCGCTGAGTCAGTAGCGCGGGCCGCGCCGAGTTGCGCCAGGGCCCACTCGGCCGCCTCCCGGACCATCTCACACTCGTCGCCGATCCGCGCCCGTGCGGCTGCGGCGAGACTGGCTTCGCCAGAGTTGCCGATGGCGTAGAGGACGTTGCGCACGAAGCGGTCGCGGCCGATGCGCTTGACCGCGCTCCTGGCGAAGAGGGCGCGGAAGGCGGCGTCGTCGAGGCCGGCGAGGTCGGCGAGCGCCGGCGCCCTCAGCGCCTCGCGTGCGGCGAGCCGCATTTCGCGCCCGACCCTGGCGAACTTGTTCCACGGGCAGACCGCCAGACAGTCGTCGCAGCCGTAGATCCGCGCGCCCATGGCGGCGCGGTGGCGCACCGGGATCGGGCCGTCGTGCTCGATGGTGAGGTACGAGAGGCAGGCGCGCGCATCGAGCTGATACGGCGCCGGAAAGGCATGGGTCGGGCAGGCGTCGAGGCAGGCGCGGCAGGCGCCGCAATGGTCCTCGCCCGGCGCGTCTGGCGCGATCTCCAGCGTGGTCAGCACCGCGCCCAGGAACAGCCAGGAGCCGAGTTCGCGCGACACCAGATTGGTGTGCTTGCCCTGCCAGCCGAGGCCGGCCGCCTGGGCGAGCGGCTTTTCCATCAGGGGCGCGGTGTCGACGAACACCTTGACCTCGCCGCCGAGCCGAACCTGCAGCGTCCCCGCCAGCCGCTTCAGCCGCTTCTTGATCAGATCGTGGTAGTCGTCGCCCTGGGCATAGACCGAGATCGCGCCGCGCGAGCCGTCCTTTCGCGCCAGCAGCGGGTCGTGATCCGGTCCGTAGTTGAGGCCAAGCACGATCGCCGAGCGCGCCTCGGCCCACATCGCCTGCGGATGCGCCCGCCGCGCGGCGGTGCGCTCGATCCAGTCCATGGTTCCGTGGCGTCCGGCGGCGACGAACTCGGCGAGCCGCGCCGCGGCCGGCCACGGCCGATCGACGCGGGCGACGCCGCAGGCGTCGAAGCCGAGCGCCGCGGCCGCCGCGCGGATCAGGGTCTTTGGATCGTCAGAAGTCGAGGTCGTCATAGTGGCCTGCCGGGGCCAAGCCCGGCCAGCGATCGGCGAGGATCGGCCGGAAACAGGGCCGCGACTTTACCTTCATGTACCAGGTCTTGGCGCCGGGAATGTCGCGCCAGGGGATGTCGCCGAAGTAATCCAGCACCGACAGATGCGCCGCCGCGGCGAAATCGGCCAGGGAGAGCCGGCGCCCGGCCAGCCAGTCGCGCGCGCCGAGCAGGCGCTCCAGATAGGCAAGGTGCGTCTTCAGGGCCTCGCGCCCCAACCGCATGGCGCCGAGGTCCGGGGCGCCCTGCCTCGTCAGCCGCTTCTCCAGTTTCTCGTGCAGCAGCAGGCCGTTGACCTCGTAGTCGAACTTGCGGTCGAACCACTGCATCAATCGCCGCGCCTCGGCGCGCTCGGCCGGATCGTGGCTGAGCAGCGCCGGCGTCGGATGCTGCTCCTCGAGGTGCTCCAGGATGGCGCGCACCTCGCAGACGAGGACGCGGCGGCCGCCATCGACCTCGGCCAGCACCGGCGTCAGGCCGGATGGATTGAGGGCGCAAAGCTCCGCCGGCGCCTCCCAGTAGCGCACCACGACGGCCTCGAACGCCAGGCGCTTTTCGCCCAGCGCCAGCCGCGCCTGACGCGAGGCCGGGTCGAGCGGGAAATGATAGAGGGTCCGTTGCACGCGCCCGAACTCTGACGAGACTGTCTGTGACGAGACTTCGCGCCACTCGTAAGGCGCCGAGCCGCCTTAAGGGCGCGTTTACTTCATGCCTTGGAGGTCTCGGCGAAAGCGCCGCCATGCGGCTCGGCCCGGCCCCTCGGGTCGGCGTGGGTGATGATGTCGGCCGCGGGAAAGGCCTCCAGCACCCGCTTCTCGGCGGCGATCACCACCTGATGCGCCGCGGCGAGCGTCAGTTCGGGATCGAGGTCGATGTGCGCCTGGATATGGATGACCGGCCCGGAAGCTCGGGTGCGCAGCTGATGCACGTCCAGGAGGCGCGGATCCTCGGTCATCAGGGCGACGATCCGCGCCCTGGCCTCGTCGGGAAGTTCATGGTCCATCAGCTCGCCCGAAGCTTGGCGGAATACGCCGACCGCGCCCCAGAGCAGGATCGCGGCGACCGCGAGCCCGCCGGCGGCATCTAGGCGCGCCAGGCCAAGGAGAGCCGCCGCCCCGAGGCTGACCAGGGCGACCAGGTTGGAGGCGACGTCGGCGAGGTAATGGGCGCGGTCGCCGCTGACCGCGACCGAGCGCGCCTTGCGCAGCACCCGGGTCTGGACGGCGATCAGGGCTGCGGTGACCAGGGTCGAGACCGCCATCACCCCCACGCCCCAGGCCTCGCGCTGCAGGGGGTGCGGCGAGATCAGCCGGCCGATCGCCGCCTGGCCGACGAGAGCGGCGGAGGCGAACACCAGGCCCGCCTGCATCAGGCTGGCGAAGGCTTCGGCCTTACCGTGCCCGAAGCGGTGCTCGGCATCCGGCGGGCTGGCGGCGTAGCGCACCGCGACGAAGGCGCCCAGCGCGGCGATCAGGTCGAGGCCGGAGTCGGCGAGCGAGGCCAGGATCGCCACCGAGCCGGTGGCGGTCCAGACCAGGGCTTTCAGCGCCGTCAGCACGCTCGCCGTCGCCACCGACAGCGCCGTGACCCGCCGCGTCAGCGCGGCCGCCTCGCGGGTGGAGAGGGCGAAGGAGTCCATGGCGGCGAATCTAGGCGCTCGGAGGCCCGGGCCGTAGTGCAAACGACTCGCACCGCGACGAAGGCGCCCTGCGCAGCTCAGGCCTCGGCGCGGAACGGATCGGCCGGATAGACGCCGAGGATCTCGAAGTGGTCGCTGAAGAAGCCGAGCTCCTCGAAGGCGCGCGCCAGGGCCGGCTCCTCCGGCCGCCCGTCCACCTCCGCATAGAAGAAGGTGGCCGTGAAGGCGCCGTTCTCCATGTAGCTCTCCAGCTTGGTCATGTTGACGCCATTGGTGGCGAAGCCGCCCAGCCCCTTGTAGAGCGCCGCCGGCAGGTTGCGGACCCGAAAGACGAAGCTGGTGACGCAGGAAACGCCCGCGGGCGGCCGCGGCGGGTCCGCCTCGCCCGTCATCACCAGGAAGCGCGTGGTGTTGTGGGTCTCGTCCTCCACGTCGTGCAGCAGGATCTCCAGGCCGTAGAGTTCGGCCGCGAGCGCCGGGGCCAGCACCGCGCGCCCGGGCGCCGGGTCGGCGGCGAGGGCCTTCGCCGCCCCGGCGGTGTCGCCGGCCGCCTCGGTGCGCGCCTTCAGGCGCCGCACCAGCTTGCGGCACTGGCCGAGCGCGATCGGCATGGAGGCGACCACCTCGATATCCTCGAGCCTGGCCCCGGGAGCGGCCATCAGCTGGAAATGGATCGGCTTGAACCGCTCGCCGACGATCTTCAGCCCCGACTCGGGCAGGAGGTGGTGCACCTCGCCCACCCGTCCCGCCGTGGAGTTCTCCACCGGGATCATGCCGAGGTCGCAGCGCCGCGCCTTCACCGCCTCGAGCGCCGACTCGAAATCGGCGAACGGCGTCGGCTCGTGGCCGGGGGCGTAGAGCCGGCACGCCTCGTGGCTGAAGGCGCCGAGTTCGCCCTGGAAGGCGACCCTGGGCCGCGCGGTCATGGGCTCCCCCCGGCGCTCTTTCTGGCGAAGGCGCGGGCGGCCTCCAGATCGGCCAGGGTATCGACGGAAATCGGCGTCTCGTCCACCACCGCCGCCCAGATCGAGAGGCCAAGCTCGAGCGCCCGGAGCTGCTCCAGGCTCTCGCGCCGCTCCAGGGGCGAGGGCGGGGCGGCCGCGAACCGGGCGAGCGCGGCGCGGCGAAAGCCATAGACGCCGACGTGCTTCCACACCGGCCCCTCGCCGAACACCACGCCGCGGGTGAAATAGAGCGCCCGGCCGCGCACGTCCCCGGGGGCCAGGCTGACGATCGCCTTGACGACGGCGGGGTTGGCGCGGTCGGCGGGCGAGGCCTCCGGCGCGACGGCGGTGGCGATGTCGCAGCCCGCCTCGGCCGCGAGCACGCCGGCGCAGGCCGTGACGATCCGGGGCGCGAGGAAGGGCATGTCGCCCTGCAGGTTGACGACCACGTCGTGCGCGCCACCGGGGTCGACGGCCTCCACCGCCGCCAGCACGCGATCCGAACCCGAGGCGAGGCCCGGGTCGGTCGCCACCGCCCGCCCGCCCGCGGCCTCCACCGCCTCGATGATCGCCGCATCGGCCGCGGCCACCACCACCGGGCCGACCGCCGCCGCCTGCGCCTGGCGCAGCACCCGCACCACCATGGTCACGCCGCCGATGTCGGCCAGCGGCTTGCCGGGCAGGCGGCTGGCGGCCAGGCGGGCCGGAATGATCACGATCGGGTGCATCGACGCGGCTCCACGGCGGCGATCGGGCGCGGCCGGTTTGGCGGGTCCGCCGAACTCGTCCGGCAGGCCGTCTGGCCGGTTGCGCCGTGGCCGGTAGCGTGTCAGAGACGCCCGCGCAACAAGGGGCGTACGCCAGGATTCCCATGGACGACCTGAGGTCTCTCAAGATCACCACCGCCGTTCTGGCCACCGCCTTCGTGATCTTCGGCCTGCAGAATCTGATCAGCATCGTCTTCGAGAAGAGCCCGCCGGCCAAGCCGGGCTACTTCATCGCGGTGGCTCAGACCGCGGGCGGCGGCGGGCCGGCCGCCGACGTCATTCCCGACTGGGGCACGGTGCTGCCCAAGGCCGATATCGCCGCCGGCCAGGCCATCACCGCCAAGTGCGCTTCCTGCCACAAGTTCGATTCGGCCGGCACCAATTCGATCGGACCGGGCCTCTTCGGCGTGGTCGGGCGCCCCCCCGGGACCCATCCGGGCTACAGCTACGATGCGGCGATGCAGGGCTTCGCCAAGACGCACAAGGCCTGGACCTACGACCTGCTGTACCAGTTCCTGAAGGGTCCGCAGAACTTCATGCCGGGCACCAAGATGACCTTCATCGGCCTGCCGGCCCCGCAGGACCGCATCAATGTCATCGCCTATCTGCGCTCCAACGGCTCGCCCAACTATCCGATTCCGCCGCCCAAGCCGGCCGCCAAGGGGACGGCCAAGGCGGCGCCGGCCCCGAGCACGCCGGGCAAGGCGCCGACCGGCCAGGTCGCGCCGGCCGAGGCCCCCACGGTGGTGGGCTCGGCCGCGCCCAACCGCAAGCTCGTCCCCGGCACGAAGTCGCCGACCCAGGCGACCTCGGTGGGCGGCGAGACCGGCAGCCCGGGTGGACCGGCGCCTTAGGGCTCGCCGGCGCGCTCCGTCGCTGGCCCGATTCTTGCTCGGCGGCGGGCCGACCTGGTTCCGCCGGAGTTCCCATGGCCGTCCTCGCGCGCGCGCTCGACCTCTTCCTGGTGGCGATGCTGTTCACCGCCCTGACCTGAAGCCTCGACGATCTGACCAGGATCGCGGGCGCGGCGGTTCAGCCAGACCACGCCGACGAGGTCGAGGAGCGACGCCCTGAGCCGGCCGAGATTGGTGTATTTCGAGCGTCCGGCCCGGCGCGGCCGATGCCCCACCGGCTCGAAGCGCACCTCGTAGCCCTCGCGCAGCATCAGGGCCGGCAGGAAGCGGTGCATATGGTCGAAGTAGGGCAGCTTCAGGAACGCCTCGCGACGGAACGCCTTCAGGCCGCAGCCGGTGTCGGCCGCCGCGTCGTCGAGCAGCCGGCGGCGCACGCCGTTGGCGATGCGCGAGGCGGCCCGCCTGGCCGCCGAATCGCGCCGCCTGACCCGCAGCCCCCCCACCAGACCAAGGCTGGGCGGGCCCGCGGCGAGCAGATCGGCCAGGCGCGGCGCGTCGGCCGGATCGTTCTGGCCGTCGCCATCGAGGGTGACGACGATCTGCGCCCGCGCCGCGGCGACGCCGGTGCGGATGGCCCGGCTCTGGCCGGCGTTGCGGGCGTGACGGACGAGCCGAAGCGCCGGGATTTCGGCGGCCAGCGCCTGCAGCGCGGCGAACACGCCGTCGCGGCTGGCGTCGTCGACGAAGATGAGCTCGTAGGCGCGCCCGGCGAACGCCGCGGCGATCTCCCGGGCGAGGCCGGGGGCGGCGCCCTCCTCGTCGTAGACGGGCACGACGATGCTGATGTCCAAGGTCATGAGCGGCGTCATAGCCGAAAAGCCAAGCCCTGGAAGGACGTGCTATCCAGACGCCGATGAATCTCAGGAAGCTGCTCGACCAGGTCTCGGCCAGGGGGCGAGGGCCGCTGCTGGCCGCGCTCGTGGCCCTGGCCGCGGGCCTGCCGGCCATCTTCACCCTGCCCGCCACCGACCGCGACGAATCGCGCTTCGCCGAGGCCAGCGCCCAGATGCTGGAGACGGGCGACTTCACCAACATCATGTTCCAGGCCGAGCCGCGCTCGAAGAAGCCGGTGGGAATCTACTGGCTGCAAGCGGCCAGCGTGAAGACGCTCTCGTCGGTGGAGCGCCGCCAGATCTGGGCCTACCGCATCCCCTCGCTGCTGGGCGCGATGCTGGCCGCGGCCGCGTGCGCCTGGGGCGCGGCGGCGTTCCTGCCCGGCTGGGCCGCGACCATGGCCGGCGCGCTCCTGGGGACCACGGCGGTGCTCTCCACCGAGGCCGCCCTCGCCACCACGGACGCGGCCCTCTGCGGCGCGGTCACCCTGGCCATGGCCGCGCTCGGGCGGCTGTACCTGGCGGCCAATGGAGGCACTGCGGCCGGCTGGCGGACGAGGACGCTGTTCTGGGTGGGACTCTCCGCCTCGGTGCTGCTGAAGGGGCCGATCGGGCCGATGGTGGTGCTCGCGACCATGCTCGTCCTCGCCGCATGGGACCGGCGCATCGACTGGCTGGGCAGGCTGGGCTGGAGCTGGGGACCGATCATCCTGGCGGCCATGGTGCTGCCGTGGGCGCTGGCGATCACCGTGGCCACCGACGGCGCCTTCTGGGGCGCGGCGATCGGCGGCGACCTCGCGCCCAAGCTGATGGGCGGCCAGGAGGGCCATGGCGCCCCGCCGGGCTATTTCGCCGCGCTGAGCCCGGTCACCCTGTTTCCGGCGGTGCTGCTGCTGCCAGCCGGCCTCGCCGCCGGCTGGCGCCGCCGCGGCGAGCCCGCCATCCGCTTCGCCCTGTGCTGGCTGATCCCGAGCTGGCTGATCTTCGAGCTCGTGCCCAGCAAGCTGCCCCACTACACCCTGCCCACCTACGGCGCCCTCGCCTGGCTGATGGCCGCGGCGCTCGCCGATCCGATCGGCAGGGCGATGCGCTGGACCGGCGCCGGGCTGGCGCTGCTGGGCGCCTTCGCCTTCGCCGGGCTCGGCCTCTACGCCGGCGCGACCTACGGGGGCGCGGCGAGCTGGATCTGGGCCGCCGTCGCCGCGCTCGTCTATCTGGCCGCGGCCGCCGCCGGTGCGCGGCTGCTGCTGCGGGGCCGCTCGGCCGCGGCCGCCGCCGTGGCCTGCGGGCTCGGGCTCGCGGCCCACGGCGTGCTCGCCGGCGCCCTCGCGCCCTCGCTGAAGCCGCTGTGGCTCTCCAGCCGCCTCGCCCGGACGCTGGCGCGCGCCGGCATCAGCCCCAGGCAGGGCCTGGCGGAGAGCCCGGTGACCATCGCCGGCTACGCCGAACCGAGCGCCGTCTTCGCCCTGGGCGCCCACACCCAGCTCGGCGGCGCCGCCGATGCGGCGCAGGCCATCGCCGACGGTCGCCCGGCGGTGGTGGAGGGACGCGACCAGGCGGCGTTCGAGAAGGCGCTCGCCGGCGACGGCGCCTCGGCGCGGCTGGTCGGGCAGGTCGCCGGCCTCGACTATTCCACCGGCAAGCCGCAGAGCCTGCGCGTCTACGAACCGGCGGCGGACGCGACCGACACGGCTGGCGCTGTTCTGCCCCCTGCGGCCGCAGGCGAAGCGCGCCCGCCCCCCGGCTGAGGGGCGCATCGCGCCGCGGACCTCGGCTTGCGGACCGGTTTGGGCTCGCGCCGCGGCGGCTTTCGCGACACACTCGCCCGACCATGACCGGCTTCATCGAGATCGTCGAGGTCGGCCCGCGCGACGGGCTGCAGAACGAGGCGGCGGTGCTGAGCGCGCCGGACAAGCTGGAGTTCATCGGCCGGCTGGAGCGCTGCGGCGCGCGCCGCATCGAGGTCGTCTCCTTCGTCAACGAGCGCCGGGTGCCGCAGATGGCCGGCGCCGAGGCGATCATGGCCGCGCTGCCGCGCCATGACGGTCTGACGCGCATCGGCCTGGTGCTGAACGAGCGCGGCTGGGACCGGGCGCTGACGGCCGGCGTCGACGAGGCCAACGTGGTCGTCTGCGCCACCGACGGGTTCGGCGTCCGCAACCAGGGGGCGCCCACCTCGGCCCAGATGGACGCGCTCGCCGCCATCGCCCAGCGTCGGGACCGCGAAGGCGGTCCGCCGATCAGCGTCACCTTCTCGGTCGCCTTCGGCTGCCCGTTCGACGGCGAGGTGCCCGAAGACCAGGTCGTCGCCCTGGCCCGCGACGCCGGCGCCCTCGGCGTCGCCGAGATCGCTCTGGCCGACACCATCGGCGCCGCCGATCCCTGGACCGTGCGCCGGCGCATCGAGGCGGTGCGCGCGGCCGCCCCCGGCGCGCGCCTTCGCGTCCACTTCCACGACACCCGCGGCGCCGGGCTCGCCAACGCCTTCGCCAGCATCGAGGCGGGAGTGAGCGTGCTCGACGCCAGCTGCGGCGGTCTGGGCGGCTGCCCGTTCGCACCGGCGGCCACCGGCAACATCGCCACCGAGGATCTCGTCTACATGCTGCAGCGCGCCGGCTACGATACCGGCTACGACCTGGACGCCCTCGTCGAGACCGGCCGCTGGATCGGCGGGAAGATCGGCAAGGCGCCCGCCTCGGCGCTGTCGCGCGCCGGCGGGTTTCCGGGCTGAGCGCGCTCTAGAGATGCAGCAGCGCGGCGGCGGCTTTCCCTTACGAATAGCCTGGGCCATTCCGGCGGCGGCGCTGCTCACCCTTGCGCTCGGAATCTGGGGCTGGAGCGGGCGTCACGTCCCGCTGGACGAGGCCCTCTACCGCTCGATCGCCCTCTTCGAGATCGACAACGACACCTATTCGCATGGCCTGGCCCTGCTCGACTGGCGCTTCCGCGTCGGCCGCTGGACCGGCGCCGGTGTCGTCTTCAGCGGCCTCGTGGCGCTGGGCGCGCTGCTGCGCCAGCACCTGGCCACGGCCCTGGCGCGCTGGACCAAGCAGGCGGTGGTGGTGATCGGGGCCGACGCGGTGGCGGTGGCGGCGTTCGAGCGCGCCCGCCGCGGCCGGCGCAGCGCCCTGTGGCTGGGGGCCCCGGGGTTCGATTCTGCCAGCTTCACCGCCATCGCCCTGGCCTGGCCGCCTTCGGATCGCGCCAGGGCGGTGTTCGACCACGCCGGCGGCGCCGACCACGTGCTGATCGCCGCCGAGAAAGACGCCGAGGCGCTGGCCTTCGCCCGCTCGGCGCGCGCGGCCGCGCCCGGCGCCCGCATCACCGTGCTCATGCGCGACGTGCGGCTGGCCGAAGACGCCGCCGCGGCGCTGAACGATGCGCGCACGCGCGTGCTCTCCAGGGCGGCCCTCGCGGCGCGCGCGCTCGCCCTGGCGCACTCGCCGTTCCGGATCGCCCGCGACCTTGGCCACGCGCGCATCCATGCCTTGATCGTCGGATTCGGCCAGACCGGCCAGGCGATCGCCCGCGACCTCATCGTCAACTGCCGCACCACCTATCTGGACCTGCCGCGCCTCACCATCGTCGATCCCGCGGCCGGGGCGCTGGAAGGGGTGCTGAGGGTGCGCGCCCCCGAGATCGACGCCTGCGCGCAGATCCGCTGCATCGAGGGCGAGATCGGCGGCCTCGCGGTCAGGCCAGGCCCGGAGGCGCTCGCCGCAGCCGTCGCCGAGGCCGGTCCGATCACCGCCGCCTACGTGTGCCTGGCGACCGACACCGAGGCGCTGGCGGCCGTCTCGGTGCTGCAGTCGCTGCTGCGCGCCCTCGACCTGGAGGCTCCGCCGATCTTCGTCCGCCTCGGCGAGGCGAGCCCGATCGCCGCGCCTGCCGGCGACCGCGGCCCAGGCGCCCCGACGGCGTTCGGCGACCTCGCCACCATCCTCGAGGCCAGCGAATTCCTCGCCGACGCGCCCGACGCCGCGGCGCGCGACTTCAACGAGGCCTACCGCGCCAGCCTGGCGCCCGAGCGGCGCGACGACCCGCTGAACCGCTCCGCCCGGCCCTGGGACGGGCTCGACGAGACCTACCGCCAGGCCAACCGCGACGCCGTCGCCCACGTCCCGGCCAAGCTCGCCAGCGCCGGCGTCGATCCGGCGCGCTGGACCGGCCTCGCCGCCGGCCTGCCGCGCCTGGCGCCAGGCGAGCGGCTCTATCGGACCGCAGCCGAACTCGAGGCGCTGGCCGAGCTCGAGCACGAGCGCTGGCTGGCGCAGCGGCGCATGGATGGTTGGCGCAGAACGCCGACGGCGGCGAAGGACGAGGCGCGGCGGCTGCACCCGTCGCTGATCCCCTACGCCGAGCTGAGCGAGGCGCTGAAGGAGTTCGACCGCGTCTACGTCCGTCAGACCGAACGGGCCTGCGGCGGCCCCGGCGGCGCCCGGCCCGAGCTTCAGAACGGGACGTAGTTGTCCGGATGGACGGGCGCGGCCGGCCCGGCGCGCTCGCGCCGGCGGACCGGGCGAGGCCTGGCCGCCGGGCTGGCCAGCGCATTGTCCGGCGAGGCGGCGGCGGACGCGGCGGCTGGCGCTCGCGCGCGGGCGGCGGCGGCCGGCGCGATCGCCGACGCGCTGGCCGGGGCGCTGGCTGGCCCCGGCGGGACCGGCGGCGCCGGCGCCGGGTGGGCCGCGGCCTGCGCCGCCACGGCGGCCGCGCTCGGCGGCTTGGGACCAAACAGCGCCGGC
>Ga0307373_10010428_pt1 | contig 13663 bp, 14 predicted proteins | sample OX2MG_FD_202534 | JGI IMG/M metagenome (GOLD analysis project Ga0307373, IMG submission 202534) | Soil microbial communities from Risofladan, Vaasa, Finland - OX-2 | ecosystem: Environmental > Terrestrial > Soil > Coastal area > Acid sulfate soil | place: Finland: Risofladan, Vaasa | collected... | reverse complement strand
CTGATCATCGTCGCCTTTGCTAAATCCCCACGGAATAGCGAGGCTGGCAATCAGTGCACCTGGCGCATACTTGGATTCATGGATACGCAGGACGGCGAGACTCTTTCGGGCAAGATTGCCTGCAGTGCCTTCACCCTTCTTCAGCGATGCGTGCGTCTCCAGCCAATCCTGCCAGCCCGCAATATAGTCTTGCTTTGCCCTGTCAAAACCGTCGCGCAGGCTGGCGATGGCATTTTGTGCTGCTTCGTTCGGATCTTTTCCAAAACCGAGGGCTAGGGCGAAGTTTCCCTGCGATTTCGAAAGATCAATCTCGGCCGCCAGTGCCACATTGCCGTCTTCCGCCCGCGTGTATTCCCAAGTTAGCTGGTTGTGCGCTTTCAGGTCCTGCCAGCCGTCCGATGAACCCACGTAGCCGACCGACCGCTTGGTCCATGGAACAGAACAGGCCAGCGCCAATGCGCGGTCCTTGCGCTGCGCAAACAGCAGCGGCGTTCCCTCAAATTCGCCCACCCAACCGGTATTTCCGCCGCCATGGTTTCCCAGGTGCGGCGCGAGCAGGATATTAAGGTGATAATCGGAAAGTGCGCCTTGCTGCGCGATAAGCCGGACCTGTTGTAAGACCGTGTCCCGATGTGGATCGGTCACGATCTGCTTTTCGATGCGGTAGCGGCCCTCACGGCAGGTGTTGACCAAGCGGAATGCCGGCACGCCTTCGGCCAGCCATTCCACTTTGTGACCGTCATCGCGTTTCTCCTCAGAGAAGAAATCCTTTCCGGCCGTGACTACCAACCCCATGTCGCGGACGCAGGCTTGGTCGATGCGAGGGTAGTAGATCTCGTTGAAGATTCCGTGGCTCAGCGTGAACCAGACGTGGCTCTTGTTGCTGAGGGCCGTGCCGACGCCGACCTTGGCGCTGGAAGTCCAGCGCGCCGGAATTCCGGGCCCGTCGGGTGCAGAACTTGTTGATGTACGCACGTCATCTCCTTTCCTTGGCGCAGACAACCGACGGTTTGGGTTATCTGGACGCCGGCCATGCTCATTTAACGCAGCCAGAAACAGGACGCGGCCTGCGCGCGTCCAAAATCATCGATCGCGATCCTCGCTGACACTTATTTACCCATGCGGATTCGAGAGCTAGCGGAGCATCAGTTGTGGACCGTGAGCCGATAGAGTTCCCGACACCCTTGAACGCAAAAGTTCGGTACGGGTACCAACAGCGCTTTGCAGTTTATCGTAGCAGATTCCGAGTTCGGCTGATTTCCGCGGGCGGCACGATTTGTTCTTTGGATTACAAATCGCGCTTTGCGTCTTGATAAAGTCGAACGCATACTCGGTTGAAGTCGTTCACGGACAGTCGTGAGGTCGGTGAGATCGGTGATCCGTTCCACCAACCGAACGAGGTTCTGTGCAGACTCTGCACTCAAATGCCGTCGCAATTTCCAGCGGCTTGAGTCGATCGGCATTTGGACGGTTCAACCGCACGCCTAGTCTTAAGGGAGCATCTGATTCAGTTTTACAATGAGAATCGTAACCACTGGGCAATCATCTTGGCGGGCGGAGACGGGAAGCGATTATCTTCGCTAACACGACGGATAGCCGGTGATACCAGGCCTAAACAGTTTTGCCCTGTGATCGGCGATTCATCGTTGATCGAGCAAACGCGCCGTCGCGTGTCGCTATCCGTCGCAGACGACCACACGCTGATCGCGCTGACTCGCGCGCATGAGCGTTACTACGAACCGCTGCTTGGAGATGTGCGGCAACAAAATCTCGTGATTCAGCCCGACAATCGTGGCACCGCCGCAGCGATCCTCTATTCGCTACTCCGATTGTCAAAATTGGAGTCCACCGCATACGTAGCGTTGTTTCCGTCGGATCACTTCGTGAGCGACGAGCGTCACTTCATGCGCCACGTTGATCTGGCCTTCCACGCCGTCAGACTCCGCCCCGAGTTGACGGTACTCCTGGGTATCGCCGCGGACAGTGGTGAAACCGCCTACGGCTGGATCGAACCCGGGCAGGCTGTAGGCGCGGATTATACCGGCATTTGCGATGTTCATCAGTTCTGGGAGAAACCGTCGGCAGAGTTGGCCAAACTACTTCTGGATCGCGCTTGCCTGTGGAATACCTTCGTGATGGTGGCCCGATTGTCCACGCTCTTGGGACTTATCATGGTGACGGCGCCGGAACTCTACCGCTCCTTTGCTCGCATAAGTTCTGCACTCCTGACCAGCTCGGAGGACCGATCCATCGAGAGGCTATACGCTTCGATAGACGACACTGATTTTTCCCGTGAGGTGTTGGCTGGACGTCCGACGAATCTGGCGGTCCTTCCAGTTCACGGATGCCAATGGAGCGATCTCGGCGAGCCAGCGCGCGTGATCGACGTCCTCTCGCGCCAGAGAATCCAACCTCGATGGAACCTGACCTGATACACGACGGCGATATTCAGTGAAATTCTCTGCTCGGGTGCCTTTAACGACGACTCGATGACCAAGCGGTCATCGCGTGGACAGAACATTCCGAAGCAACGAAGGCGAACGCCTGCGATCCGGTGGGCGGGAAGTCGCAAAAACCTCGGCTTCCGCGGCAATCCACTGAGTATTTCGGCTAACGCTTCGGTATCGAGCTATCCGGGCGCTGCCTGGGGAAGTCGGGCGCGCTATGAGGTGTCGCCGGAGTTTTACTCGATCACGGGCGCATACAATACATATGGGGACTTCCGCAGTGATAAATGCCACGGCGTCGATTTCAGCACCCGACACAATTCCGGCGTCGCGATCATGGAAGAGCTAGGCTACTCGCCCGACCCGCTGCGAAAAGTCGGCTATCCCAGCATTTTCAAGCTCGGCGGGTTGTGTGACTCCGAGCCGCGGCTGCAATTCAAGACCGGCCAGATGCGAGGAGGAACGTGGCAAGTCTATTTGACAGGCCAGCGGCGACTTCTTCCTCGGCCGGAGGGCGCGATTAAGCCTCATCAGGGTCTTTGGGTATTCCTAGCGCTTACCTATGCGCCGCCCGAGATGAACATGCTGGAGTATTTCGCGGATGCGGAGCTGTTGTATTTCGGACTGATTCCGCACCGACCCAACGACGAGTTAGGCCTGTTTGGACTTTTGGGTCAGTTTTCAAGCGATCTCCGGCAGTCGGAGCGCGCGACCAACCAGCCCGCGATGACCCATGAAGCCAGCCTCGAGGCTAACTATATGTACAGCGTAACCCCATGGCTAACCGTGCAACCTGATATACAAGGGGTGTTCCAACCCGGCGGAACCGACCTGATCAGCTACACGCTGGTTCTCGCCGTACAGCTAGGAATTATCCTTTAGGAGCGCCGAAATGATTATCCTGGTTGGGGACATCGGCGGTACCCACAGCCGTATCGCGTATTACGATTGTGACACAAGCCAACTCAAATTCCTTGTCGAGGAGATATATCCCAGTGTCGACTACACCGGTCTCGACGCCATTGTTCGCAAGTTCGTCGCAAGTCACGGAGTAAAGAGCACCCAAGCGTGCTTCGGCGTCGCCGGGCCGGTACGCGACGGCAGGGTTCGGGCCACCAATTTACCCTGGACGCTCGATGCTTCGCGTCTTGCGCAACAGCTCGCCCTGAAGACCGTCACCCTTATCAATGACTTGGAGGCCATCGCGTACAGCGTCGACGTCCTGGAACCGAACGACCTGGCTGTTCTAAATGAAGGAGATCCGAAAGCCACGGGAAATGCGGGGGTCATCGCCGCAGGTACTGGCCTGGGCGAGGCCGGGCTTTATTGGGACGGATCTCGGCGTCTTCCTTTCGCATGCGAGGGCGGTCATACCGACTTTGCGCCTACCAATGAGCTGCAAGATGAATTGCTCCGCCACCTGCGTGCACAATTTGGCCACGTCAGTTGGGAGCGGTTAGTTTGCGGCCCGGGTCTATTCAACATCTACAAGTTTCTCCATGATGTCGTCCACGGAGACGAGCCGGATTGGCTCAGACTGGAAATAGAGCAGGGAGACCCTGCGAGTCAAATCTCGCGACATGGGCTCGATGGTACGAACGCGCTGTGCGTTCAGGCGTTGGATCTGTTTGTCTCTCTCTATGGAAGCGAGGCCGGCAACCTGGCACTCAAGATCATGGCAACCGGCGGCATTTATTTGGGTGGCGGGATCGCTCCGAAGATTCTCGATAAGCTGCGTGGCTCAAGTTTTCTGGAAGCATTCAGCGGCAAAGGACGGATGAGTGATCTTCTAAAAGCCATCCCGGTTCGGGCCATTCTCAACGACAAGGCCGGTTTGTTAGGGGCCGCCCACTGCGCCGCACTAAAGGGGGATTCCCGAGCGTAGACGAATTCAGGCATCAACTTAGAACCAGCATGGGAGCCGAAATAACTCTACCTGCGGAGTCGCGTGGGGTTCATCGTGACCAATCTGGCCGCGTCAAGCCGGGCAGTGGTATGGTTCTACAGCAAACGCGGCACGGCAAAACAGGTTGCTGCTGGCGGAGAGTCACCTGACGCGCCAGCTCTTTGGAACCATGCTACGGAAGATCACGGCGCTGCCATCGCCGACGGGATGACGTGAGCGCCAAACGGAGCAAATTTCGATGACAATGCTCGAGCACAACAGAAGTGTCGGCAGAATCGATTGGCTGAACGGCATTTTTGGCCGTTGGGCGCCCGCCGGGCGCTAAGCCGCCTCCTTCCAGCGCAGCTGGAGGCGCGTGGCCCAACACCGGCATAAACTCACGTTCAATCAATAGAACGAGTTGGAATCGGAAGTCAAAACGGTTACTAAAAGGTTAACCTTTCACTGCGAAGCTACGCGCATGCAAAGTCGCTGGACTATTCGGCGCGGAGCGTAACTCGCGGGCCAACGCTCAACGAAACGATGCTTAGCAATTGGGACTTGGCGCTGGCGCGATTCCGGACGGAGCATGACTTCTTAACCCGTGGCCCAAATTGGCGGGCGCGGGGTGGCGTGAATTGATCACCAGTTCATCGTCAGGGTGGCTGTCACGGCTCTTGATCATCGTGCGGCCTCGTGCTCGCTCGAACAAGAAGCGCGCGTTTTCGTCGGGCGATTGGCATCTCCGATTGCTGGCGCTAGCGGTGGGCGCGATCACCGGCATTATCGGCACCGCGTTTAAGTTCGGAATATCCCGCGGCTACTCGCAATACGTCAAGCTTCTCACGCGTGGAAATCAAGGATCCGTTTACGGATGGCTGCTCGCTGCTCTGAGCGGTGGCGCGATGGTAACCGGCGCTACATTTGTTACGCAGAGATTTGCCCCGGAGGCTGCCGGAAGCGGGATCCAGGAGATCGAGGGCACGCTGTCTGATGTTCGCCCGCGGATTCGGTGGGCCCGCGTCCTGATGGTGAAGTTTTTCGGAGGTATAGTGGCGATGTCGTCAGGCCTCGTGCTCGGGCGCGAAGGGCCGACAGTTGCAATCGGTGCTTGCGTCGGCGCGGCGCTCGCACCGCTACGGCCCCCTACAAAAGACCGCAACGACGCCAAAACCCTCGTCAGCTCGGGGTCTGCCGCCGGGCTGGCCGTCGCGTTCAACGCGCCCGTCGGCGGCATCCTGTTTGTCCTGGAAGAGATGCGTCGGGAGTTCCCGGTGGACCTGAGATCCGCGCAGTGCGTCACACTTACTACCGTGACGGCGATAATCATCAGCATCCTGATTACCGGCCACGTGCGGATCCTGCCGATCCCGATCCATAAATCGCCGACGCTCGTCGAACTGGCCCTTTCATTGACTTTCGCAGTCATTGCGGGCGCATACGGGGTTTTCCTGAACGCAGCGCTGGTAAAGACTCTGGATATCGTTCGCGCGCTGAAGCTTAAGTTCGGATGGGTGACGCTCGCGGTCACCATCGGTGGCGGAATTGGCACGTTGGTCTGGTGTTTTGTGGACGCAACCGGAGAAGGCGGAGAGCTTGCGGTTCGGCTCTTACGGGCGCCGCAAACGATTGAACTGCTGCTAACATTAATTGTTGTGCGCACCCTGGTCTTCACAATCAGCTATTCCAGCGGCACGCCTGGCGGAATTTTCACACCACTGGTCGCTTTTGGTGCGCTAGGAGGGCTTTTGTTCGCGGGTTGCGTCGAACTCCTGGTTCCTGGTCTTAAGCTCGACCCCGGAAAGTTCGCCGTGGCAGGGATGGCAGCGCTTCTGACCGCCACCGTGCGCGCGCCCCTTACGAGTCTCGCCCTCGTTATCGAGATGACGGGCGACTTTCAACTGCTGCTGATGGCGCTGCTGGCTTCGATTGTGGCCGATGTGGCCGCAAGCACATTGGGAGGTCGTCCGATCTACGAGCAACTGCTTGGTCGCATACTTCGGCTTGGCCGCTCCCGCTAGCACCCACAGCCCGATCGACATAGCTTGCGGATCCGGCGAGTTGCGGCGAAACTTGAGATTGTTGGCTCTGAGGCTGCGAAGCCGAGCTGAGGTCGGAAGGTGTCTGTTGCGATCCGCTCGATCCGCTCGGTCGAGTCGGGAGATCACGCATCTCATCGCACATCCCCCTTCTGCGAATCGCACAGCGCTTAGCCTCGCCATCACCAGAATCTCCTTTGGATCCCCAAAATAGTAATTAGCTTTCGTCGCCCCTTTGGAAATAGCGGATCAATGCTTTCATCCTGCGGTCTCAAAAAATGCGTCAGCCTTCGCTCGAACGCTAGCGTTATCGAATGCCGACTGGCCGCTTGGGCTTCGGCAAGGTATGAATCACCAGCACCGGGCAGGCGGCATGTTGCACGACCCTCTCAGCGACGCTGCCGATCAGAACGTGCGCCAACCCAGTGCGTCCGTGGCTTGATAGGACGATCAAATTTGCATGGACCTTCTTTGCCGTCTCAACTATATCTTGGTAGGCGACACCGAACTCTACCAACCTCCGGCACTTGACCCCGCGCCTGACCAAGGTCCGGCAAATTTTGTTGAGCTTCTCTTCAGCGCCCCCCGCCTGATGCTCGAGAACCGCTCCGGAGTCAGGCACCAACAACGGCGACTCGTAAAATCCACGCTCGACCACGAACAGCACGATCAATTCAGCCTCATACGGCCGGCTGAATTCGACAGCCTCGTCGAGTGCTTTCAGAGAAGATTCGGAAAAATCGATCGGCACCAAAATTCTTTCAATCCCCATTATTTCGATTTCTCCACACGCGTTATTCAGTTCGGACAGCCTGGGAGTCGAGATAATCGATGCTGGTAATCGCACCCGCATCGAATACCAACCATTTTACCGGCGGGTCTGCTCCTTCAACGAGGCCGCGCATGTCGGCCACAAACCGGCCGACATTGGCATAGAAGAAGGTCTGCCCCGAATTGAAAGATCCCCAGGCCGGGTCCGCTGAGCGCACCTGCGACTGCTGGCATCGGCCGCCATTGTCCGCTCTGCTCGACGAGCACGGCGGTATGCGGTTGATAGCTGTGGCGCACGTGCCAGAGCAGCGACAGCCCCCGAGCGTTATCGAGCGGGACGCGAGCCACCGGATGGTGGAGAATGATACAGGGTGTGTAGCGACATGGATTCTTTCAGCCGCTACTGAAGATCTGGAGAGTCGAGCGTCGGAGCGTTCGTAGGCGATTTGGAGGAATGCCTCTCTGCGCTGCAGTGACTCGGTGAGCGTTACCCGGAACATTATTGCAAGAGGAGATGAAACGGTTGCTTGGAATTATACACGAGATCAGCGCCAAAGGACTGTTGGTTATTCATATCCTGCTGGCAGTTGCCGTCACGGTGCATGTGCTGTTACACAAACGTGACGTCGGCGCCTCTATCGGCTGGATCGGCCTCGCGTGGCTTTCGCCGATCCTCGGCAGCATCCTCTACGTCATATTAGGCATCAACCGGGTGAAACGGCGCGCCAATCTACTGCGCGATAAGCGCCCAGATCGCCACGCGGCCGAGCCGCCTCTTTCGCCGGCGGGGCGCGATGATCATTTAGCCCCATTGGAGCGGGCCGGAGACCGAATAACACAGCACCGCGCTCAACGCGGCACCGCTGTTACCGTCCTGCACAATGGCGATGAGGCCTATCCGAAAATGATTGCAGCGATCGAGGCGGCAGAGGCGAGCGTCGCCTTGACGAGCTTCATCTTTCGGGCCGACGACGCCGGTGGCTGCTTCATCGACGCTCTGGTCCGTGCACGCCGACGCCGCGTTCAGGTGCGTGTTCTGATCGATGGCATGGGCGGCGGCTATTTCCTTTCGCCCGCCTACGAACGGCTACGGCGACATGATGTCCCGGTTTTCCGTTTCATGCACTCACCGCTACCGTGGCGCATGCCCTTCCTCAACCTCCGTACCCATAAGAAGATTCTCGCTTTGGATGGCCGCATCGCGTTCACGGGGGGGCTGAATATCGGCGATGAAAACCTCCTGGCGGACCGACCTCGCCATCCGGTGCGGGACACCCATTTCAGATTCGAAGGACCGGTTGTGGCGCAACTGATCGAGGCCTTCGCTGGGGACTGGTTGTTTGCGGCCGGAGAAAATCTTGCCGGCGAAGCTTGGTTTCCACAGCTCCATGAAGTCGGCGAGGGCGTGGCACGTGTCATCCTTTCCGGCCCGGACCAGGATCTCGAGAAGATCGAGTTCATGATCCTCGAAGCAATCGCCTGCGCGCGTCAGTCAATCAAAATCATGACCCCCTATTTTCTGCCGGACGACCGGTTGGTCACCGCGCTCGCGTTGGCCTCGATGCGCGGCGTCGAAGTCGACGTGATCGTACCAGCGCGCAGCAACCACCTCATCGTCGATTGGGCCATGCGTGCCCAAATCGGCCCACTGATCGCCGCTGGTTGTGGAATTTGGTGCAGCCCGCCGCCCTTCGACCACTCAAAACTGATGACCGTTGACGGCATCTGGTGCCTGCTCGGCGGCGCGAACTGGGATATGCGCAGCTTCCGGCTGAACTTCGAGCTGAATATGGAGGTCTACCACGCCGACATCGTTCAGCATGTCGACGGTCTGATGGCCGCAGGAAGGGGCACGCTGGTGACCGCCGCCGAACTCGACGGTCTGCCGCTTCCCGTCAAACTGATCGACAGGGGCGCACGGCTGATGCTTCCCTATCTCTAGAGTGACCGGCGAGCCTTTCGAGATGCGCAAGACCGAACCCGACATTTCTCAAAGGCAATGAGCACGGAACTCTGATTAAGCAGCGTTTGTCTGATACCGCTGATTTGCCGACTTCCTCTTACCTTACGGCGCCGAACGATAGTCATACTAAAAGACCACGCTACCCACGACCATAATGTTATGCGCGCCTGCTTTTTCGCTGGTTGCGTTGAAAGTAACCCAGTGTGATAACCAGGATAGGGCTGGCCACAATCTCCAACATGTCCCCACCTGGACCGTCGAGAATGCTCCGGGAATTGGGATGCTTCTTTTGCAGCGCGAACAGTACCAAAATCGGCCACCTCGGGTTGGTTCCATCGGCTGTCCGCATTGCGGGCAACTGGGCGGGGGTTCCATAGTCTCACCTCCTTACACAGAGTACGGTTGTCAATCCTATCGCCTGCGGTTTGTAGCAATGTTGCAGTGCATAGTGTTTTACTGCTTTGTACTGTGATGGGCCTGCCTTTTTTGCCACGAGCATTTATGCTGCGTCGCTTTGTGAATGTCCCGCTTGGTATTGGGCCGCCCCTGGTTGCGGTTTTCCCGACGCCAATAGGCGGGACGTCAGGATCGTAGGCTAGTCTGAATTTTCGCCGGGTCGATAATAAACCGACGGTGTTCGCGCATCACAATCCCTTCGCCAACGAGCTTCTTGAGACACTCGCTCGCTTTCGACCTCGAGCAGCCCACCAGATCCGCGATGTCCTGACCACTTAGGCGCAGGTCTATGGTCATTCCGCGGTCGTGTTTTTGACCGAACTTGCGGCCGAGATCGAGAAAGGCGATCACGATTTTTTCTCGAACGGTTTGGTTAAGAAAGTTTGAATGGCGCTCGAGGAGCGTCCACCATCGGCCAACCGTCAAGTTAAGCGCCTCGTTGAACTCGCGGAATGGGATGCCGACGATGCCCTCAACTAGTTCGCTTGGGTTTATCAACCCAATTTGACAATCGGTAAACGTCTCGCAGGATAGTTTATGACGAATGTCGGGCAACAATGACGGAATCTCGATCACGTCGCCGGGTCCAAGCACTTCGAGCAGGTTCCGTTTTCCTTTTCGGTTGAGACAGATGAGCTGGGCGATGCCCGAGAGCACGATGTATACGGCACGTTCCGATTGACCCTCCTCATAGATGACCGAGTGTTTGGAGAACTGGCGAATCGTCATCCTCGCGCGCAAGGCTTCCAATTTGCGCAATGGAAGGCTCGCCAGCCCTCGCAATTTCCCCAAATCTTGAGCGCTGATTGCGCGAGGCTGGGGAGGCCTAGCTGCACTTTGTCTGACCGATCGGTCGCGTGATGCCATGATTACGAAGATTGAAGAGGCCTCGGTCTTGTTTCCCGCTAAGTCAACGACAATCTGTGAGAGAAAACAACCGACGTTTTGTCCCCAATGTAACAAAGTCGATATTGAACGCAACTTTCTTCTCACAGAAGATCATCCGTAGCCAATCATGTGAGACGAGTACTCGCGGCTGACGATGTGTGCAGCAATAGCCGCACAGAGCAGAGTTTTCGAAGGCAGGTCGTCAGCGCGGGAAGCGGAGCGGCTTTATCCGTGGCATCCCTGGTTCAGTCTGGTGGTCTACATTCATGAGGTCGCTGAGGAATGCGGTGGCCGCGTCTTTAGCTGCGATTTAGAGAACAAGCCGAGTGCACGGTGTTTGACCGTTCCTGCCTGGATGTTCGATCGGGTAGTATGCAAACGCAGATAACGGACAGCACGATCGAGCGTGAACTCTCCTAGATCGGTCTGATCGACCCTCGCATCCGTCGGCCTCGTTCGCATTCCACGAGAGCAGACGCCGGAAGCCCGTACGAGTTTCCGCGTCGGGCGGCTTACAAAGCCCGAGGCCCATAAAGAGCCCCTTCTCGTCTTCGCTTCAATGGGAATGCTCTCCGGCAGCCGACTCATCGACCCAGTATCCCTGGCGGTTGTAGTGTCGATGCAGCCCGGTCTCGTAATCCCTGGTTATTAAAGATTCCTTGGTGTATTCCGGTCCCTGCTTGATGGTTTCGCGGCGAAGGTTGACGAATACTTTTGCCTCGCTCCAACTAACACGCTCGATCCAATGAGGTGAAACCAGAACTTTTTTCCCGGGCCACCAGTTCCGCGTATCGACGACTAGATAACGAATCGCCCACGTCTTGCTATCGATGATAAAATCCTCGACGTGGCCGATCTCGCCGTCCGTGGCTTGGATGTCGTGGCCTGTCACATCGTGAGTGCTGCGCAGATGGTGGTCCCACGCTTTTTTATCTTGATCGAACTCTCTGCGCGGCGTCCCGTTACCTACGCCGTCAGCTACGATGTACGGATAAGGCCCCCACATATGCGGCACGCCATACATCGGCCACCCATAGTAGCCGTAGTATGCCTCCTCGAATTGGCGCGAGACAGGCTTGTCACTTTCCAAAGATGGACTGTCTTCAATCTGCCGCTTGGTCAAATTGACGCTGATGTTTTGGGCTTCGTTATTGACGGCGCCAAGCGCATACGGAGAGATCAATACCTGCCTGCCCGAAATCCAATCCCCTGTGTCGGCGACCAGGTAGCGAACCGCCCAGTGGCGATCATCGAAATAGAATTCTTTGACCTTTCCTATTTCCCCGTCGCGACCCTGCAGTTTGTAACCTTTTACTATACTGGCTTTGATTAACATAATAAGCTCCTGTGTGTTTCGATCCTTCCCTCGGTTTTAAAGGTTCGCGAAACGTCGATTGTCGGCTGTGAGCGAACAAGCTTCTCCTAGGCCTCGGACTAGTAATTCCTGGTCCTGAGATGCGGCTCTCCGCATACAAATCTTAACAGGTCAGGTTTTCGGCTCAACCCGCATTCGACACCATGTGTGCTTCCGAGCACCCAGAACAGTTTCGTTTTCGATGACTGTCGCGTGCCCATTCAGCGTAGAGTGTCAGGCGAGGATAACGAGGCCCCGGGATTCCAGTGCCGGTATCGGTTGTAATCGGTTATAGAACGCTTCGGTTGGTCGGATAGGTGAACCTTTTCCGAAAGAAGCACTGTCGAAAATACTTGAGCTCTTCGTTGGCGAGGACCGTCGCCAAAAGAACAGTACTGTGGCGCGCTTAGGACGGGAGTCGAAGAACGCAAACGTGAGGCGTCAGTGAAGACGGAGAACCGTGCACAGGGCCTTTCGTGAAATTCCGACCGTAAAAATGAAATCCAACGGAAACCAAGTCGGAGGCCGAGCCACCGGAGGCTCTTCTGCGGCGCTTCGATAACAAGCCGATTTCCAAGCCTGATCTTATCGATAGCATTTTCATAACATGCATTCCTGCCACTATGTACTGTCAGCCGCGAGGCTATCGTTACCTGCGGCAGCTCAAAGTCAACTTCGCTTGTGACTGACGCGCAAGATGAACATTCCGAACTACTGTGCAGTGCCGGCGAGCGAACCCAGGCCCAGCGCTCACGACGAGGTTCACCAACCTAAAGGGAGAGCAGAGCGGCCCCTTATCCGATTCACTTTGAGCCGTCCCGGCCAGAGCGCCCGCGTGCGCGCTTTCGCCGGAAGGGCAGGCTGACAGTTATGTTCCGCAGAGAACCGCGCTCGATAGATTGTTGCGGAGGCCGCGCGCTACGATTGGGAACGTCGCGAGGGTCTTAGCGGCGGGGCTCTCCGAGATCTTTCGCCCGTATGGTGAGCAGCCTTCGAGCCCTCCGGAATGAACGCATAAAGGACGGCCAGTCGATGATAAAAGGAAACAAAGCTGCGAGGCGAGAGCAATTTCTGGCAAAAATGCGCGACTATCTTACAGGCACAAAGACCAGACTTATCCAAGAGATCGCGGCCCAACTTAGGACCGAACGAGACGCCAGCAGAGACGATTGTATGGACAGTTCCGATTTGGCTTCCGAAGAGAGTGAGCGCGAGCTGAGTACCATGCTATCCGAGCGTGAGCGACTCAAGATCGGGCAAATCGACGACGCGCTCAGACGAATCACCTCGCTCAAGTACGGCTTGTGCGAGATGTGCGGACTCGAAGTCACCGAGGACCGTCTCAATGCGATGCCCTTCGCCCGGCTTTGCTGCGATTGCCAGGAGGAGCGGGAGCATGAGGCGAAGACCCGGCGCCGTTACGGGGAACATGATTACGAGGGCTACAAGCTTGACCCGATCCTCGCACAGGAAGAGAACAACCACGACCCGCTGCGAAGTCCGGGTAATAACTTGATCCTCGATTTGCTTCAGCTTGAACCCGGCAACAAGCATTAGCTGCCCGAACGCTCGCGTATTCGTAAGTAGGACGGCCTTCCCTCTCTGCGGGCTTCTCCGGGCTTCTCAATGAGTGATACGATCAAGCTAAGGGAAACGCCAATCATAGAAGTTGTCAAACCCGAGGCGCCGCGCAAATATCTGGAGCGAACGAGAAGGCTCTCACTCGCGAAACGCCGCGTTCCTTGCGAGAAAAGCGGAGAGCGATCCGTCCGCATTGCTACAGAATCTTAGAGACACGACACTAGCGGCCCCTGTCTGCTGCCGATACTCCCGCTTGCCCCCCAGCGCCCGCACACTGAG
>Ga0307373_10010425_pt1 | contig 13667 bp, 13 predicted proteins | sample OX2MG_FD_202534 | JGI IMG/M metagenome (GOLD analysis project Ga0307373, IMG submission 202534) | Soil microbial communities from Risofladan, Vaasa, Finland - OX-2 | ecosystem: Environmental > Terrestrial > Soil > Coastal area > Acid sulfate soil | place: Finland: Risofladan, Vaasa | collected... | reverse complement strand
GTCGCCACCAACGAGGAGTCGATCCCGCCCGACAGCCCGATCACCGCGTCGGTGAACCCGTTCTTCGCAACGTAGTCACGCGTCCCGAGCACCAGGGCCTCGTACACCTCGGCCTCCGGGCCGAGCGGCGTGGCCACCCCGCCCGGGTTCCGGCCGCCCCGGGCACGAGACCCGGAGCTCACCTGGATGGCTGCCGGCGCGTCCCCGTCCTGTCCCCCCTCGAGCTCCAGGTCGACCAGGAGCACCTGCTCGGAGAACTGGTCGGCCGAGGCCACCACCGACCCGTCCGCCCCCATGACCAGGGAGGCTCCGTCGAAGACCAGCTCGTCCTGGCCACCGACCTGGTTCACGTAGACGATGGGGCAACCAGTTTCGGCCACCCGCTCCGACAGCACGGCCAGCCGCTCGGCACGTCGTCCCCTCGAGTACGGGGACGCATTGAGGTTGACCAGCAGGCCGGCGCCGGCCTCGGCCTGGTCGGCCATGGGGCCGCCGGCGAACCACATGTCCTCACAGATGGAGATGCCCACCGCCACCCCGGCCACCACGTAGCGGGCCGCGGGCCCGCTCCCCGGGGTGAACCAACGCCGCTCGTCGAACACCCCGTAGTTGGGGAGCAGGCGCTTGACGTACCGGCCGAGGACCCGTCCCCCGGCGCAGAGGGCCGCCGCATTGAGGAGCCGGCCGGCGCCGTCGGTGTCCACGTAGCCGAACACGACGGCGCAGGGGCCGCTGGCCCCTGCGATCCGGGCGAACACGGCCAGGTTGTCGGCCACGAAGGCCGGCCGGCTCAACAGGTCCTCGGGCGGATAGCCGGTCACGGTGAGCTCGGGGTAGACCGCCAGGTCGGCACCCCCCTTCTCCGCCTGGGCCAGGGCGGCCAGGATCCGGTCGGCGTTGCCGTCGAGGTCGCCGACCACAGTGTTGATCTGGCATGCGGCCACGCGCACTCGACCCATGGGCCCAGCCTATCGGTGCTGCTTCCTGGCCTTTTTCCGGTCTGACCGACCGGGCCGGGGCACGGCTCGGCCGGGGTGTTCATCTTCCGTTCATAATGGGGTAATGGGACAGAAATGGCCCGCTGAGATAGTGAACGGGTCGTCGGACTGGCATCGCGGTTGCCCCTGTTCGGGCCGGTCGTCGAAGCTCGGTCCGAAGTGAAAGGGGCTTCGGTGCGGGCCGACGCCGGGCGCTCCGGCGCCGCCGATCGGCGGCGCCGGAGAACGGCCACGACGTAGTAGCACTGGACAGCGGCAGCCGCCGAGTGGACGCAGTAGAGAGTTGCAGGAGCAGATGGAGTACACGCAGGAGCAGAGCAACGAGCGAAGGAGCACATGTGCCGTATCAAGCTGAGTACATCTGGATCGACGGGACCGAGCCATCGCCGCTCCTCCGCAGCAAGACCAAGGTGGTCGCCGACGGTGAGGAGCCGGGCATCTGGGGCTTCGACGGGTCGAGCACCAACCAGGCCCTGGGCCACGACTCCGACTGCGTCCTCCGTCCCGTCTTCGTCGTCCCCGATCCGCTGAGGGGTCCCGACGACAAGCTGGTGATGTGCGAGGTGGAGCTGACCGACTTCTCGCCCCATCCCACCAATACCCGGGCCAAGCTGCGTGAAGTGGTCGAGAAGTACGGCGATCAGGAGCCGATGTTCGGGATCGAGCAGGAGTACACCTTCTTCAAGGATGGCCGTCCCCTCGGTTGGCCGACCCTCGGGTACCCCGCGCCACAGGGCCCGTACTACTGCGGCGTCGGTGGCGACAAGATGCCCGGGCGCGAGATCGTCGAGCTCCACACCGCGGCGTGCATCGACGCCGGCATCGGCATCGAGGGCACCAACGCCGAGGTCATGATGGGCCAGTGGGAGTTCCAGGTCGGGGTGCTCTCGCCCCTCGACGTCTCCGACCACCTGTGGGTGGCCCGGTGGCTGCTCTTCCGTATCGCCGAGGACTTCGGGGTCTACGCCACCCTCGAGCCCAAGCCCATCCTCGGCGACTGGAACGGTGCGGGGGCCCACACCAACTTCTCCACCAAGGCCATGCGCGACGAAGGCGGCTGGGACGCCATCATCGCCGGGTGCGAGGCCATCGGGAAGAAGATCGACGAGCACATCGCCGTCTACGGCGTGGGCATCGAGAGCCGCCTGACCGGGGCGCACGAGACGGCCCACTTCACCAAGTTCAGCTACGGGACGTCGGACCGGGGCGCCTCGATCCGCATCCCGTGGGCGGTGGCCAAAGCCAAGAAGGGCTGGCTCGAGGACCGTCGGCCCAACGCCAACATGGACCCGTACCAGGTGACCGCCGTCATCACCGAGACCGTCTGCAGCGACGCAGCGGGGGGCTGACCGACCCAGGGGCCGAGGACCGGCCTTCCCCCCCGGCCACGCCCTCGCAACCCCGGTCATCCACAGCCTCAGCCAACAGAGCCGGGTCCCCGACGACCCGGCTCTGTTGGCCCCCACCTCGGCGCCGTCGACCGAGGCCTGTCCGACCTGCGACAATGACAGCATCACTCCCGACACCCCCCACCCGACGACCCCGACGCGCTCGGAGGTGCCCGACCCCATGAGGAGTCAAGAGGAGTACGTCCTGCGCACGGTGGAGGAGCGCGGGATCCGGTTCGTCCAGCTGTGGTTCACCGACGTGCTGGGGACGCCCAAGACCTTCAGCATCACCCCGGCCGAGTTGGAGAACGCCCTCGACGAGGGGATGACCTTCGACGGGTCGGCGATCGACGGGTTCAGCCGGGTGCAGGAGAGCGACGTGCTGGCCCGTCCCGACGCCAACACCTTCCAGCTCCTCCCCTGGCACGGTCACGGCCAGGTCGGCTTCAACGGCGACGTCCCCGAGGCCCAGGTGGCCCGGGTCTTCTGCGACGTGGTCGACCTCGACGGATCACCGTTCCAGGGCGATCCCCGCCACGTCCTGCGCAGGACCCTCGACCGGGCCCGCGACCTGGGCTTCACGTTCTACGCCGCTCCCGAGATCGAGTTCTTCTACTTCGCCGACAGCGACCCGTCCACGCCACCGGTCACCCTGGACTCCGGCTCGTACTTCGAGTTGACGGTGGCCGACCGGGCCAGCGACATCAGACAGCGGACGGTACTGACCCTGGAGGAGATGGGCATCCCGGTCGAGCACGCCCAGCACGAGGACGCGCCCAGCCAGCACGAGATCGACCTGCGCTACACCGATGCCCTCACCATGGCCGACACGGTCATGACCGTCCGCCTGGTGGTCAAGGAGATGGCGCGTCAGCAGGGGGTCTTCGCCAGTTTCATGCCGAAGCCCCTGGCCGGCGTGCAGGGCTCCGGCATGCACACCCACATGTCCCTGTTCCGCGGGGACACCAACGCCTTCGTCGACCTCGAACGCCCCAGCGGGCTCTCCGAGGTGGCCGAGGGGTTCATCGCCGGCCTCTTGCGCCACGCCCCCGAAATCACCGCGGTCACCAACCAGTGGGTGAACTCCTACAAGCGCCTGGTCTCCGGCTATGAGGCCCCCATCCACGTCTCGTGGGCCCGGAACAACCGCTCCGCCCTGGTACGGGTTCCGGTGGTCAAGCCGGGCAAATACGAGTCCACCCGGGTGGAGTACCGCTCCCCGGACAGTGCCTGCAATCCCTATCTGGCCTTCGCCGTCATCCTGGCCGCCGGCCTGGAAGGGATCGAGAAGGGGTACGACCTTCCCCCTGAGGCCGACGCCAACCTCTTCGCACTCAGCCCCGAGGAGCTGGCCAACAAGGGCATCCTCCACCTGCCCGGCAGCCTGCATGAGGCCCTCGGCCTGATGGAGACCTCAGAGCTCCTCGCCTCCACCCTCGGCGAGCACGTCTTCGAGTGGTTCATCCGCAACAAGCGGGCGGAATGGGCCGGGTACAAGTCCCACGTCACCCAGTTCGAGCTGGAGCGCTATCTACCGCTGCTGTAGCCGGGCCCCACCGGCCCGCCCGCAGCCCGAGCCGCATCCCGAAAGGCAAGGGGAAGACCGCCATGGAGCCGTTGCTGTGTTTCCCCGCTGCTCCGCCGGCGTCGGTGACCGGTGTGCTCGACCGGTCGGGCTATCCCTGGCGGGGCATCGACAAGGCCGAGGCGGCCGAGATCGACGAGCCCGAGGACGGGTGGTCCGGGGCCGTCATCTGCAGCGGCGAGGACCCGGTCGGCGCCTTCCTGCTCTGCCGCCACCTGCGCAAGCGGGAGGTTCCGCTGGCCCCGGTGATGGTGGTGGTCCCCCTCGACCAACTGGGTGAGCTCGAGCTCCGCGAGGACCTGTTCGACGACCTGTGCCTCGAACCCGTGAACCCCGAAGAGCTCAGCGCCCGGCTGGCCCACCTGTTCTGGCGCACCGGCCGGGGCCTGAGGCCCGACCTGCTCGAGCACGGTCCCCTGGTCCTCAATCTCGAGACGTACCAGGCCGCGGTGGCAGGCAAGGTCCTCGATCTGACCTACATGGAGTACGAGCTGCTGCGCTTCCTGGCCGCCCGGCCGGGCAAGGTCTTCACCCGTGAGACGCTGCTGAGCCGGGTCTGGGGCTACGAGTACTACGGCGGGGCCCGAACGGTCGACGTGCACGTCCGGCGGCTGCGGGCCAAGCTGGGCGAGGAGCACGCCCACCTGATCCAGACGGTGCGGTCGGTCGGCTACCGCTTCGGCCAGACCACCTGGACGCCCTGAACGCCGCGAGGGGCGTCGGGCCGGCGGCCGGTCAGCCCCCTCGGTAGGCCCAGACCTCCACCTCGACCTCCGCCCCCATGGGCAGCGAGGCCACCCCCACCACGGAGCGGGCCGGACGGTGGTCCCCGAAGAAGGCCGCATACGCCTCGTTGACCGCGGCGTAGCCGCCCAGGTCGGTCACGAACACGATGGTCTTGACCACGTCGGCCGGACCGGCGCCGTGCTCGGCCAGCAGACGCCCGGCGTTGGACAGGGCCTGGCTCAGCTGTTCCGGTGCGGCGCCTTCCACCAGCCTCGGCGGCCCGTCGTCTCCAGGTGCGCAGACCAGGCCCAGCTGCCCCGATGTGATCAGCCACGGCCCGGCCGAGACGATGGGGGAGTAGGGGCCGATCGGGGTACTCATGGAGTGCACCTTTCTGCGAGCAGGCTCGTCGGGCGAGGCGTCAGCCTACCGGGCCGTCCCGGGCCGGGGCCGGCCGTCCGCGGGGTCACGAACCCCGGTCTCAGCCTCGGCCGGAGCCGGCACGATGGGTGGGCCACCGCTCCGCCAGGCCGTCGGCGAGCCACCGGGCCGCGGCCACGGCGGCGAACGCGGCGTCGGACCCGTTGACGGCGGGGCCGCCCGACGCCGGCGTGACGGTGACGGTCACCGGGGGCATGGCCCGGGCTTGGAGGATGCCGAACGAGCGCACGGTCAGATCCCGTACGGCGCCCTCGGCGTCCACGGCGACGCCCTCGGAGCGCACCCAGCCGAGCGCCTGGTGGGCCGCACCGATGCAGTACGAGCGCAGAACCACCGCGTCGACCACCTCCCCGGCGTCCACCTCCAGTTCGATGGACCCGTCCGGCCCGCAGCGGGCCACCGCCCGTCCTCCGCCCGGTGCCACCACGCCGACCGGAACGTCGTGGTGGGCCCCCGGCCCGAGGGTGGAGAGGCAGCGGGCCCCGGCCGCCAGCACGGCGGCCTCGGCCCACACCGCGCCCCGGAGGTCGAGGGAGAGGGGAGGTCCGGCCAGAGGCACCGCCTCGAGCCCCAGCCCGGGAGCGACCGCGGCCACCTGGGCCGTGACCACCTCCCACCTCTCCGGGTCGAAGCCGCCGGGAGGTACCCCCACCCGGAGGATCCCCGTGCCGGACCCGTCGACACCGCCGGCCACCGGTGGTCGCTTCGGGCCGAGGCGGACCACGTCCTCACGGGACCACAGGACCCGGACCGGTCGCCGGTGCTCGTCGGCCAGCCGGCGGGCGTCCCCGGCCACCGGCGAGTGGGTCTTGCCCCCGAAGGCCCCTCCGTTGCCGCAGGGCGAGGCCGGATCGAGCCCGGGCCGGCACCACGATGCGTCCGGCTCGACGTAGGCGGGCTCCACCCAGGTGGTCCGGAGCCGGACGGCCCACTCCCCCGCCGGAGCGTCGACGGGATGGCCGAGGGGGAGGCCGGTGCTCCGTCCCTGTACCTTTCCGGCCCGGGCCCGGGCCTCCCCGAGCGAGGCGGCCACGGCGTACCCACCCCGGCCGTCGGGCACGGCCACCAGGGCTGGCGTCGTCGGCGAACCCGGCGTCGCCGAGCACCACGTCGGGTCCCACCCGCTGAGGCACCCCACCCTCGAGGGTGGCCCGGGCCGAGGCCCTGCCGAGGTCGCGGACACCGCCGTGGCCGGCGTCCTGGCCGGGCGGTCCCAGGACCCGCCTGGCGGCTTCTCCGATGGTCTGCCACCCGGTGCACCGGCACAGGTGGGCCACCAGCGCCTGAGCGACCTTCTCGGTCGGGTCCCGCGGGGCGGGCCCGCCGGGGGCCGGGCGACCCCGGCGGGGGTCCAGGGCGGCCAGGCGCATCACGATCCCGGGCGTGCAGAATCCGCACTGGCTTCCACCGGTGGCCACCAGTGCCTCGGACCACCGGCGACGCGTCTCGGCCGGGAGCCCCTCGAGGGTGGTCACCTCTCGCCCGCCCAGACGGCGGGCCGGAGTCACGCAGGCGACCCGCGGGGCGCCGTCCACCCAGACGGTGCAGCAGCCGCACTGGCCCTGGGGGCTGCAACCGTCCTTGGCCGACCGATTGCCGAGCTGTTCCCGGAGGACGTCGAGGAGCGAGGAGCCGTCGTCGGGTACTTCGACGTCGGCGCCGTCGACGCGCAGTCGGATCAGGGGCTCAGCGGCTCAGCTGAAGGAGGAGCCGCAACCGCAGGTGCGGGAGGCGTTGGGGTTCGTCACATGGAACCCCGCCCCCTGCAGCCCGTCGCTGTAGTCGAGGGTCGAGCCCTTCAGGAGGTCGGCGCTGGTGGGGTCCACCACGACCTTGACCGTGCCGAACTCCCGCACCACGTCGTCGTCGGCCACGTCGGCGTCGAAGAACATCTCGTAGCTGAAGCCCGAGCACCCCCCGGGGCGCACCGCCACCCGCAGGGCCAGGCCGTCGATGTCCTCCTGGGCCAGGAGCTCGGCGACTTTGGAAGCGGCCACGTCCGTGAGCGTGACCGGATTGGGCTTCTTCCCGATGCTGACGGTCTGCATGGTGGCACTCATCGGCGCTCCTCCTGGGTTGCGACTCCGGCTGGCTGCGGCTGGCGCCGCACGGCGAAAGACCTCCGGCGCCGAGCCACCCCGGGACCAAGCCCCGGCGCGGATCCGCGCTCCGACGTCAAGCGTACCCGCGTCCACAGCGGGCCGGTACACCCCTTGGGGTGGCCCACCCGGCGTGCCCGGTAGAATTGCCGCGGTGAGCAGGCCTGACGCAACCGGCAACGGAGAATCCGCCCCCGACGACCGGACCGTTCCGTCCGTGGAGACGGTGCGGTCCGCCCTCCGGGGCGTGGTCGACCCCGAGCTGGGGGCGGACATCGTGGAGCTGGGGATGGTGACCTCGGTGGGCGTCGGGAACGGTGGTGACGTCGACGTCGAGGTGGCCCTCACCGTCGCCGGTTGCCCGCTCCGTGCCCAGATCCGCCAGGACGTCGAGTCCCACGTGGGTGCGCTCCCCGGGGTCGCATCCGTGACCGTGGGCACCGGGGTGATGGACGCCGAGCAGCGCAAGTCGGTCATGGCCCGGGCCCGTCAGCTGGCCCAGGACCCCGCCCCGGCCACCGACATCCCCGACACGGCCAGGGTCATCGCCGTGGCCTCGGGCAAGGGTGGGGTGGGGAAGAGCTCGGTCACCGTCAACCTGGCCGTGGCCATGGCCCGCCGGGGCCTGACCGTCGGGGTGCTCGACGCCGACATCTGGGGGTTCTCCGTTCCCCGACTGCTCGGCATGCAGGGCGAGGTGGAGGCCCGCGACAAGAAGATGGTGCCCCTCGAGCGGCGCGTCGGCGACGGCGTTCTCCGGGTGCTCTCCATGGGGTTCCTGGCCGACGAGGACAGCGCCATCATGTGGCGGGGACTGATCCTCAACCGCGCCGTCCAGCAGTTCCTCGAGGACGTCCACTGGGGTGACCTCGACTACCTCCTCATCGACATGCCCCCGGGCACCGGCGACATCCAGATGGGCCTGGCCCGCATGTTGCCGCGGACCGAGGTCATCGTGGTCACCACCCCCCCGGTGGCGGCCCAGAAGGTGGCGGCCCGCACCGCCGACATGGCCCGCAAGGGCTACCTGAGGGTGGCCGGCGTGATCGAGAACATGAGCGACTTCACCTGCGAACACGGCACCTCATACGCACTGTTCGGTTCTGGCGGCGGGGCCCGCCTGGCCGCGGAGGTGGGCGTGCCGCTGATCGGCCGGATCCCCCTCCACCCCTCGGTGGCGGCCGGCGGCGACGCCGGCATGCCGGTGGCGCTGGACGACGGGAGCCCCCTGGCAGATGCGTTCGACGCCATCGCCGAGTCGGTCATCACCACCGTCGCTCCCCGGCTGGCCATGGACGGGTGCAGCGTGCGGCTCCTCGAGCGGGTCGAGGCCGCAGTGGAGGCCGGCGCCGCCGACGGCGCTCCGGCGCCACCGGTGGAGGCCGCGTCCCCCTGACCGGGGCCGGATCGGCGCGGCTCCGATCCCGGGCTCAGGCCGGACCGGTCCTCGGGCCCCACGTGTCTCGGGCCACCTCGGCCAGGGCCGGGTCGAGGGCCCACCCTGACGCCTGGCGGTCGGCCAGCGCCTCGGCATAGCCGTCGTCCCCGGGCCGGAGGATGAGGACGTGGCCGTCCTCCACGAGCACGATGGGCAGCACCGTGATCACCCCGGTCACCTGGCTGGCCCAGGACATCACCTCGCCGGTCGACCGGAATCCCTCGATGCTCCTCAGGTTGGCGATCGTCGGCGGCAGCAGCTCGATGGCGCCCTCGGCCTCGCGGGACAGGGCGTCGCGCGGCCGGACCCAGATGGTGGCGATGGTCTCGCCGTCGTCGTGGCTGGCGACCTGGCCGGGAGGTGCCGTGGTGATGAAGAACCGGGTGTCGTACCGCCTCGGCGCCAGCTCGGGGGTGATCCAGTGGCTGATGTAGTGCACCGAGTCGACCACCAGGACCAGGTCCTCCTGCCGGCAGATGTCCAGCAGTCCGATCTCCTGACCGTTGACGGCGTCGCGATAGGCGGCGAACCTGGCGGCCACCACGGGGTCGGTGGTGTCGAGCAGGGCCCCCTCGCCGGCGCCGTCGTCCCGGCGGTGCCGGGCCAACATGACGCCCGCTTCCTCGAAGCACTCGCGCAGGGCGGCGACCCAGTAGGCCAGGCCCCCCGACTCGACGCCCAGTGCGGCGCTGGCTTCAGCATCGGAGCGTCCCCGGCACAGGGCTTCGACCGACGGCCCGTGGTCCTCCGGATCGACCCTCCCACCCGGGAACACGTAGACCCCGGCCACGAACTCGGATGCCAGGTTCCTCCGCAGCATGCACACCTCGACGTCCGGGGCGCCATCCTGGTCGACGGCGTCCCGGATGAGCATCACGGTCGCGGCGGGCAGGATGGGGACGGGCACTCCGGTCAGGCTACTTCCGCCCCCGCGCCCGTCCGCCGGGTGTCAGGCGGACAGGCCGTCCTGGCGTCCGGGACGCTCCACGCCCGATCGCGGGACCAGGGTTCGCGAGTCGACCAGCGCACTGATGGCCAACTCCCGGAAGCCGACCGGGTCGGCGATGAGCCAGGCGTGGGCCCCCTCCATGACCACTCCGTCCACACCGGCGGCGTGGCGCAGCTCGTCGAAGGCCGAACGGGGCACCAGGCCGTCGCGGTCGGACCAGGCCACGGTGACCGGGATCCCCCATCGGGCGATGGAACGGACCTCCCTCACCAGATCGGCGCGGCGGATGAACTCGCCGGTCCGGAACATGCCGAGCGGGTTGGTCATCAGGTTGGGGATGAAGTCCTCCAGCAGTATCGGCAGCAGCCGGAGCAGGCGCGGCGAGTGGAGCAGGTCGGTCGAGAAGTGCCGTCCCCAGTCCCAGAACGGGCGCTGGACCATGGTCCGCACCTCGTCGGGGAAGAGCGCCCAGGTCGGGCTGCCGATGGCATTGGCCAGCAACAGGGAGGAGACCCGCCACGGCTGGTCATAGGTGAAGGCCGTGGACACCGCACCGCCGAAGGAGTGGCCGGCCACCAGGGCCAGCTCCCGTTGGCCCACGGCGTCGAGGAAGTGTCCCACCCAGGTGGCGTACCCGGCGAAGGTGCGCTGCTCCGGGGCGAGCTCGCGGGTGCCGCCGAATCCGGGAAGCGCCGGGGCGTAGACCCGGCAGCCGGCGTCGGCCATGGCCCGGATGGGGGCCCGGTAGCCGTTGGGACGGAGACCCCACCCGTGGAGGAACAGGGCCGCCGGCCCGGTGCCACAGACGGCATAGCTGACGCGGTGGCCCTGGACGTCCGCCCGTTCCCAGCGGATCCCGGGACCCGCCGACCCCTGGCCGGCCCTTCCCGTGACGGTCGTCCCGGCGGCGGCGCCCGACGGCGCCGGCTCCCTCGACCCCCCTGCTTCTCCCGGCATGGCCCGTCAGTGTAGGCCCGATCACCGACGCCGGGCCCGATTCCCGCCGCGGCGGGGCTGAGGCGATCCCTGTCGTCCAGGCCAGGCGATTACGCTTCCTGCGACCACTCCACGAAGCGGGGACTGCGGAACCATGGCACAGGACCAGAAGAAGACCACCGTCGGGGGGAACAAGCCCAAGCCCGGCAATCCCTCCGGTGGAAACCAGGGTCAGAGCGCCAAGGACCGGAGCCGGGCCCAGAGCCGCCCGGTCTCGGGCAAGGCCCCCACAGGCCGGTCGGGACGGGCCACCGGGGCCACCGGGGCCAACAAGGCCGGCGGTGGCGGCGGAGGGGGCAACAAGCCCCGGCCGGGAGGGCGCCCCGCGGCGTCTGCGCCGAAGCGCACCGTGTCGGGGTCGATGCTGGCCTGGGGCGCGGTGGGCCTGGTCGTCGTCATCATCGTGGCCCTGGTCATCGTCAAGGCCACCAGCAGCACCGACAACTCCTACACCCCGGTCACCCCGGCACCGGCGTCGGTGGTCCAGGACGTCACCACCATCCCGCTGTCGGTCTACAACACGGTCGGGGTGAGCTCACCCACCGTGCCGGTCAATCCACCGATCGTCGTGAAGGGCCAACCCCCGCTCACGTTCAGCGGCCGGACGCCGGGGCTCCTCTTCTACGGCGCCGAGTACTGCCCGTTCTGCGCCGCCGAGCGGTGGGCGATGACCGCGGCCCTGTCCCGGTTCGGGACCTGGTCGGGTCTCAAGATCACCGCCTCCTCCCATACGGACACCGATCCGGCGACCAACACGTTCAGCTACCGCAGCGCCACCTTCACCAGCCCGTACCTGGCGGTCAAGACCGTGGAGGCGGTGACCAACGTACCCAACGGGAGCGGCTTCTACACGACGCTCCAGACCCCCACCAAGTACGAGTACGCCGACGTGACCAAGTACGAGAGCCCGACGTACATCCCCGGAGCCAACGGACAGATCGGGTTCCCCTTCATCAGCATCAACAACCTGGCCCTCATCTCGGGGCCCAGCTACGATCCCGGGATCCTGGCCGGCCAGACCTGGCAGCAGATCGCCGGGGGGCTCAGTGATCCCACCAACCCGGCCACCCAGGCCATCGTGACCACCGCCAACTACATCACCGCCTCCATCTGCGCCTCCACCAAGAATGCCCCCGCCGCGGTCTGCACCAGCCCGGGTGTCGAAGCGGCCACCAAAGCGCTGAAGCTGGGCTGATCACCGCCCCCGGTGAGCACGACCGTGCCGACGCTCCGCTGGCAGCCCCTTGCCACCCTCCTCCTCAGCATCGTGGGACTGGGGATCGCCACGTACCTGACGGTGACCCACTTCGACAAGGTGGCCCTGGTCTGCTCGGACAGCGGCGCCATCAACTGCACCAAGGTCACCACCAGCCCCCAGTCGGAGATCTTCGGGATTCCCGTCGCCATGCTGGGACTGGCGTTCTTCGTGCCCATGATCGCACTGTGCCTTCCGGTGGCCTGGCGGAGCGCCGACCGGAGGATCCACCTGGCCCGCTTGGCCCTGTCGGTCACCGGGGTCGGCATGATCCTCTACCTGATCATCGCCGAGCTGTTCATCATCAAGGCCATCTGCCTGTGGTGCTCGGGCGTGCACGTCGTCACCTTCGTCCTCTTCGTGATCATCGCGACCACCTCGCCGACCGTCCTGGCACCGGGTTACGGGTCGGATGACGAGTGGTACGACGCGGACGACGACGAGGAGTAGGCACATCACCCCGGGAACGGCACCGTGACCGAGCCCGACGCTGACGGGATCAACGAGGCCCCCACCGAGCCCGGGGACCCCGGGACGCCCACCCTCCCGACGCCCGCCACCCTCGACCCGGTCAGCCGCCCCCCCCGCAACCGGACCGCCCGGTTCGCATGGTGGGCCGTGGCGGTCATCATCGTCGCGGTGATCGCCCTCGTGACCTACGCCCTGTCCGACACCCCGCTGACCCTGCAGACCGTGCGCCGGACCACCGCCTCCGGGGACGTGACGGCCCAGGTGACCGACGTGCCCCCTGCGGTCTTCGACGCCGTCGGCACCGACGCTCCCGGCGCCACGCTGGTGGCCCCCACCGTGCTCACCGGGCAGCCCGTGCTGGAGAGGGCGGGGAAGCCCGAAGTCCTCTACGTCGGGGCCGAGTACTGCCCGTTCTGCGCAGCCGAACGCTGGCCGTTGATCGTGGCCCTCTCCCGATTCGGGCACTTCACCCAGCTCAAGAACATGCAGTCGGCGCCGCTCTCGGTCTTCCCGGGGACCCAGACGTTCAGCTTCGTGGGTGCCAGCTACTCCAGCCGCTTCGTGGCCTTCACCGGAGTCGAGGTGTACTCGGACGCCGTCGACGCGGAGGGGGCGTTCGCCCGCATCGCCACCCTCACCCCGGTGGAGGCGATGGCCGTGGCCCGCTATGGCGTCCGGCCGGGGCCGACGGCCTCACCGGGGACGTTCCCCTTCGTCGACATCGGCAACCGTGTGGTCACCTCCACCTCCGGATTCAGCCCCGCGGTCCTGGTCAAGCAGTCCCAGGCCGCCATCGCCGGCGGGCTGAGCCAGGCCGACGACCCGATCACCCAGGCCGTCGTGGCCTCGGCCAACGCCCTGACAGCCGGCATCTGTGCCGTCACCGGGCATCAGCCCGGCTCGGTCTGCACCAGCAAGGGGGTCCGCGACGCCGAGGCCTCGCTCGGTCTGCAGTAGGCGGTACGGGCGGGCGCCCCGGCCCCGGTCAGGCCAGGATCAACCGGCCCGCCGATCGGCCACCTGCTTGCGCTCCATCTCGTTGAGGCCGCCCCAGATGCCGTGGGGCTCGTGGATCCGAAGGGCGTAGTCGAGGCACTCCGACCGCACTGCGCACGACTGGCAGATGGATTTGGCCCGGTCCTCACGCTGCAGCTTCTCTTCCTTGCGCTCGGCATGCGCGGGAGGGAAGAACACCTCCGCCTGAGGTCCGCGGCACGCGGCCCTCAGCTGCCATGTGTCCACCACTTGCTCCACGTGCCCAACTCCCCCTTCATTCCCCCCTGGGTTCCTCCAGCAACGGAACGTACTCGCGCCCACCAAC
>Ga0307373_10010423_pt1 | contig 13670 bp, 8 predicted proteins | sample OX2MG_FD_202534 | JGI IMG/M metagenome (GOLD analysis project Ga0307373, IMG submission 202534) | Soil microbial communities from Risofladan, Vaasa, Finland - OX-2 | ecosystem: Environmental > Terrestrial > Soil > Coastal area > Acid sulfate soil | place: Finland: Risofladan, Vaasa | collected... | reverse complement strand
GTTCTGTTCCGGAGTGGTAAGGAATCGTGTAAATAGGACACACTCTCCGCCACCCGCTACGGTGTCGTTGGGCTGGGAGGAGTTAACAAGGGCTGTAGCAGGCTGAGGACGTGGCAGTAGGCGGTGGGTGCCCGTCGTTAGGCAGCCTGGAGGTGTTGGGTCAGTTCATCCCACGCCAGCAGCAAACGTGGCGCCCGTGGGACTCGCGGATCACCCATTATCAGGCCAAGCCGGTAGAACCCCTGCCGTAGATTCCGCACAAACCCATGCCCTGCGCAGACCGTCTGTGCGGTGCGCAGTCGCTTGAAGCCGCGCATCGACCGATACCGTCCCTTAAGATGCTGGTGGTCGCGCTCTATGGCTTGTTGTTCATGCTTGGCCGCGATATGGGACGCCTCTGGCAGCACGATGGCCAAGGCGGGTGGGTAGATGGCCAAGGCGGGTGGGTAGATGGCGGCCTTGTCGGTCGTGACCGTATGCGGCCAGCAGTCCGTGCGCCCCATGGCTTGGGTGAGGAACCGGGTCGCTGCCTCGGTATCCCGGCGGGGGCTGACGTAGACATCGATCACCTGGCCGAGCTCGTCGATGGCGCGAAAGACGTAGCAGGGCACCCCAGCAACTTTGACATACGTCTCGTCAATGCTCCACTTGCCTCGGGGACGATGCCGGTGTGGTCGCGCCATCTCCTGGTAGAGTGGGGTGAAGCGTTGGACCCAGTCGAACACGGTTGAGGCATCCACGTGGACGCCGCGCTCGGCCAGTAGCTCCGCGACATCGGCGTACGGCAAACGGAACCGCAGATACCAGCGCACGGCAAGGGCGATGATGTCGTCCGGGAAGCGATAGCCCGCAAAAGCGGAGGCGGAGCGCTCGGTCTGCCGTCGGCCACAGGTGCTGCACCGGTGACGCTGGTGTCCTTCTCGGTCACGACCAGCCGTGCCAAGCTGGTGGCTGCCACACTGGACGCACTGCATGGTTCTCCCTCTCCGCTCGTTGGGTTCAGCCTCTATCCTACCTGACCTCCTCTGAACCCAACAAAACCACTGACGCCACTCTGCCGCGCCGCGCCGCCCTCGATCGGGTGGTGAGAGTCTTCTCCTCCCCAGGGGTAGTCGTCGCCCTCACCGATGCGGGCGGCGCCATCCTGGCCGGAACCGTGGGGGAAGGCATGCCGCCGCTTGCGTGCCGCGGCACCTGCCCGCGGGGGCGGCTGGAGGGCCTGGCGGCCCTCCCCGCGGAATCCTACTATAACCGCCAGGTGGCGGGGGAGCCCTTCCGAGTCTTCGTTCTACGGCGCCCGTCCGGCGGGCCGATTTCCTTCATCCTGGTGGGCCATGATATCGGCTATATCAGTGACACCCTGAACACCATGCTGGCGCTCCTGGCGGCCGGGAGCGTAATATGCTTGGCTTTGGTGTCCGCCGCGGCATGGCGCTTTGCCGAGCGGGCCCTGGCCCCCATCGCCGCCCTCACTACCACGGCGGCGACGATCGCCCGCTCGGGCGACCTGGATGCTCGCGTGGAGGCTCCGGCCAGGCGCGACGAGGTGGGCAACCTGGCCGCCAGCTTCAATGCCATGCTGGAGCGCCTTGCGGGGGCCCGCGCGGCGCAACGCCGCTTTGTCTCCGATGCCTCGCACGAGATCCGCGCCCCCCTCACCACCATCCGCGGAAACGCCGAGCTTCTCCTGCTGGACCCCACCACCACCCCAGCCGACCGCGCCGACGCATTGCGGGATATCGCGGCCGAGGCCGCCCGCCTCACTCGACTGGTGGATGGCTTGCTGGCCCTGGCACGGGGCGATGCGGGCCGCCAACGCCCACCGCAGCCGGTGCGCCTGAACGAGCTCATGCACGCGCTGGTACATTCATTGGCCGAACGGCCGAACATGCCCCGTCTTACCCTCGGTCCATGTCCAGAGGTCTGGGTGCGTGCTGATCCGGATCGGCTGGAGGAGGTGGTGATCAATCTCCTCGACAACGCCATCAAATACACGCCTCCCGGGGGTTCTATCACCTGCGGCCTGCGAACCGAGGATGGCTGGGCGGTCCTGGAGGTGCGGGATACCGGCATCGGCATTCTTCCCGACGCTCTGCCGCACATCTTCGAGCGTTTCTATCGCGCCGACCGCGCCCATGGGCGGAGCGAGCTTCACGGAGCGTCCAGCGGGGAACAATCGGTGCCCGGCAGCGGTCTGGGGCTCGCGATCGCGCTCCAGATCGCGGAGGAACTCGAGGGTACGATCACGGTCGCGAGTACCGTGGACGAGGGAAGCTGCTTTACCGTCCGCCTTCCCCTAGCCAAGAGTCCGCGCGAAGGCGCCCTTACCCCCTGATTCTCCCACGATTATTGCCTCAAGCCGCTCTTGCAGGCATGCAAGGTCACCGACGGCGTCCGCCATTCCTCATATTCATCTCAGGTTCGGTCGGTAACGTGGAATACGGACCAAGCGATCACCACCTAGCGCGGTACGCCGTCTGGGCGAGCGGCGCCAGCCGGCCAGGTGCCGTCGCTTCCGTACTTTCGAGCCCCGCGGCAGCGGTGGCTCTCCACCCGCATGCAACCATTGTCATGGAGGTAGCTTCACATGCGACTGCTCAGACTTATCTTGCTTCCGCTTCTGGCCATCGGGCTTTTTTTGCCCGCGTTCGCCATGGGCGGCACGCACGCCGCTCCAACCCCCACGCTCTCTCCCAGTCCAACCGCGGTAGCCGCGGGCGGCACGTTCTCGCTTAGTGGGAGCGGGTTCGCGGCGAACACGACCCTGGTCATCAAGCTGGATTCGGCCACGCTTTCCTCGACTGTCGCGACCAATAGCGCGGGCGACTTCGGACCGACCACCTTGACGGTTCCCGCCGGCACCACCATTGGGAATCATTCGGTTTCCGCCGGCACCACCGGGGGAACGCTCCTGGCCGTGACCGGCTTGCAAGTTCTCGCCCCTACGGCCACGATCTTGCTTGTCCCCACCAGCGGCGCCCCAGGGGCCCAGATTCGGCTGGACGGCTCCGGCTTTACCCCGAATGAGGCGGTCACGATCGCGCAGGGAGCAACCACGCTCGCCAACGCCACTGCCAATAGCCAGGGCCAGATTTCGGTCGCCGTGCCTTTGCCGCAACGGCTGTCGCCTGGCGCGATCAGTCTGACCGCCACCGGCTCGACCAGCAAGATTAGCGGCAGCGCCACCTATACGGTAGCGGCGCCTTCCCTCACCCTGAGCGCGACCAGCGGCGCCGTCGGGAGTACGCTGACCGCGGTTGGTCACAATTTCGCGGCGGGCGAAACAGTGCACGTAGCCTTCAACGGCGTGGACGTGGCCCAGGCCACCGTTGATGGTTCCGGCACCTTCTCCAGCAGCTTCAGTGTTCCCGCCGGCGCGTCCGGCGCGGTAGCCGTCCTGGCTACCGGCGCCAACAGTCAGGTTACGGCCAATTCCTCTTTCACCCGCATCGGCGCCCCGGCCGCGCTCACGATCTCGCCAACCACCGGTGCTCCTGGGATGCGCGTGACGGCCAGCGGCTCCGGCTTTACCCCGAACGAGCCTGTTACCATCTCGCTAGGATCCACCACGCTAGCCACGACCACGGCGAACAGCCAGGGCCAGATTTCGACCAGCCTCACGCTGCCGCAACGGCTCTCCGCTGGGACCATTAGCCTGGTTGCCACCGGATCGACCAGCCGGATGACCGGGAGCGCCGCCTATGTGGTCGTCGCCCCCACCCTCGCCCTCAGCGCCACGAGCGGCGCGGCCGGCAGCACGCTGACCGCGGTAGGGCGCGATTTCGCGGCGGGCGAAATCGTCCGGATCTCCTTTAACGGCGTCGTGACGGCGCAGGCCACCGCGGATAGTTCCGGGACCTTCTCCGTCCCCTTCGCCGTCCCCGCCGGCGCATCCGGCTCGGTGCCGGTCACGGCGGCAGGCGCCAGCAGCCTGATTACCGCTAACGCCACCTTTACTCGCGCGGGAGCGACGGTGCGGGCAAATGTCAACAGCCTTGCCGCCGGGGCCACGCTGACTCTGACCGGAAGTGGGTTCGCGGCAGGTGAGGCGATCCAGGTTACCATTCCTGGCCGCGTCTTGCTTGAACTGCACGCGACCGCCCAGGGTACGTTCTCTACTCCTTTGACCCTTTCGCCCTCGCAGGCAGCAGGAGCGCTGTCGATTACCGCTACTGGCTTGACCAGCCACATCAGTGGCGCGACCACGGTCACGGTCACGTCCGCACCCAAGATCACCTTGAGCGCGAGCTCGGTCGCGGCCGGAAGCGCTTTCACGGTTACGGGAACTGGGTTCGGGGCCAACGAAGCGGTGACCGTCAGCGTCGCCAATGCCCTGGCCAAGAGTGTTACCGCGAACGCGCAAGGCGACTTCACGGCCCACATTACGCTTGGAGCGAACGACGCGGCCCGTACCGTCCAGGTAGTCGCGACCGGCCAGCAAACCCATCGCACGGTGGCTGCCGCGCTCACGATTACTCGTTCCACCGTGATCGTCCGATCCAACGTCAACGACGTTACCGCCGGCAACGTCTTGACCCTCACGGGGAATGGATTCGGGGCCAACGAAGCGATCCAGATCACCATCCCGGGCGCCGTGCTGCTGAACATCCATGCCAATGCCCAGGGCGCCTTCTCGACCCGGCTGACCATTCCCGCCTCCCACGCGGCCGGGGCTCTGATAATTAGTGCCACAGGCCAAACCACGCGGCAGGTTGGTACCACCACCGTGACGGTGATCGCGGTGCCCGTAAGCACCCTCACCACCGGAGCCACCACCTGGTACTTCGCCGCTGGGCAGACCACGGGCGGTACCGACGAATCCATTGCCGTCCTCAACTCGAACAAAGTAGCGGTACAGGGTACGCTAACCCTCTACTATGGCGTGGGCCAGACCCGAGTGATCCCCTTCAGCCTGGCGGCCGAGGCACGCGGCACGTACGACATCAGCCGACTGGCTGGCGGCGCCCTGCCGCATGTCGCGGTGGTGGTGCATGCTAACCTGCCCATCGCGGCAGTGGCCATCAGTAATCGGGGCGGGAACGACCGCACGGGCAGCGCTGGGGTCTCCAGCCTCTCCCGCACCTGGATGATGGCGGAGGGTTATACCGGCCTGAGCTTCACCGAAACCCTCTTCTTGCTCAATCCAGGTTCCGCTCCGGCGCGGGTTCACGTGTCGTGGCCGCTGGGCAACGGTCGAGCGCCCGTCCAGTACGACCTGACCATTCCCGGGCGTACCCAGGTGATGGTACCGGTTAACAGCTACGTCAAGCATGCTTCGCATGCGACCATGATCAGCTCCGATCAACCGATCGCCGCTGCCCGGCGCATCATCTTCGGCACCCAGCAACAGGGCGCGACCCTCAAGCCGGGCACCACTCAGAGCGCGACCACCCTCTACTTCGCCGAGGGCTCCACGGCGAACGGCTTCGAGGAGTATCTGACCATCTTTAACCCGGATCGCTCGCGCGCCGCGGCGGTCACGGCTCAGTTCCACGATCAACTGGGACATCTCCTGGGAACGCGCACGATCACGGTTGATCCCATGTCGCGCGGGACGATCAAGGTCAATACGGTGGCGCGTGCGTCGTCTATCGCCTCCGTGCTCCATAGCTCCCTGCCCATCGTGGCCGAGCGCGCCCTCTACTTCGGGGCGCCCAACGGGAACTCGGCGGGCGGCACGGACGTGTTTGGGCGTTCTACTCCGGCCATCGGTTGGATATTCGCCAGTGGCGACACCAGTCCCGGCTCCTCGGAGTTCGACCTCCTGTACAATCCCAACCCGCGCGCCAACGACATCTTGATCACCTATCACACGGCAAGCGGTCAGCTTGTGCAGGCCAGTTTCAACGTACCAGCCAACGCTCGGATAACGGTCGATTTGAACCGTTCGGTACCCGATCTCCCGCGTGGAGTCCACGGGGTGGAGATGCGCTCGCTGAGCGGGTTGCCGTTCCTGGCCGAGCAAGCGATCTATAACCAAAACCTTACCCGCGGCTACGCTCTGGCCGGCGCGCCCGCGAGTTAATTCGAAGCCGGATCTTAGGATCCGCGAAAAGGAGGCGCGATCTCTTCCGAGATCGCGCCTCCTTTTCGTCTCGCTGTCTCACGTCGTTGGGGCTGAGCCTCCAATATCGGGATGCTCTCCTCGTTCCTTACTCAACCAAGCGGCGCGGGACCTCCGGTCCTGGTTCCGATTTCACTGTGAGAAGATCAGTCAGGCGCCTCAGCGCATATCCGATCTACTTGGCGTCGTCGTCCTCCCGCAGCGCCAGATCGATGGCCTCCTCCAGCAACATCGCTTGTCCCGCCGCCCACGCCGCGGCGAAGGTGTCCTCGCCCAACACGGTCTGAATTTCGGCTAGCTCGCGGTCATAGGCGGGGTGATCGACCGAGGCCATCGGCGTGCCGATGGCCTCGCGCAGACCGTGTGCCGTGCCAAAGAGTTGCGCGGCCCGTACCGGCTGTCCTTCCGTCATAGCCACGACGGCCAGCCCCTCAAAGCACTCAGAGACGCCGAGCTTATCCATCAGGGTGCGCCGTAGACCCAGGCTCTCACGATACAGGCGTTTTGCCGACCCATAATCACCCTGGTCCTGTGCGATGTTACCGAGATTGGCAAGCCCATAGCCAATGCCAAGCTTGTCTCCTAACTTCTGGAAAACGGCCAGGCTCTCCTCATGGAGAGTGGTGGCTTGGGCGTAGTCGCCCTTGGCGGCACGGATCGAAGCCAGGTAGGACAGTGCCCAGGCCTCGCCATGCGGATCTCCCTGCTCCCGGTGTGCCGGCAGCACCTGCTCAAGAAGCATGGTCGCCCGCTCGTACTCACCCAGCCTGAGCGCCACCAAGCCCTGGTAGTTGAGTGCCCAGGTAGCGCCTGTGACATTCCCCTCGCTGGTGTGCAGCGCGTGGGCCGACTCGAAGAGTTGTATCGCTTGCCCGCAATCGCGCTGATAGTAGGTCAGCAGTGCCAGGACTTCAACGGCGCGTGCTCGTACGGCCGCCGGCACGGCGGTGCCGGCGCGTTCGAGCAGCCCCTCCAGCCGGCGTCGTCCTTCACCCGCGTAGCCTCGTATGTACCAGAAATCCTCGAGCGCCGCGGCCAGCCGAAGCCCTGCCTCCCACCGGCCATCTTCCTGACTGCTCCAATCCAGGGCAGTCCGCAGATTCTCTAACTCTTCCTCCAGCCGTTCCAACCACACCTCGCGCTCCGCCCCGCCGACGTGCAACGCTGCCTGTCCGGCCAGGGTCAGGTACCACTCAAAGTGCCTTTCCCGCAGCAGTGGCGCTTCTCCTGCCGCCGCAAGCTTCTCCCAGCCGTACTGCCGCACCGTCTCCAGCAACCGGTAGCGAGGGCCCGTTCTCTCCTCCAACAGCACCAGCGACTGGTTCACCAGCCCGGCCAGCAGGTCCAGCACTTCCCCCGCCATAATGCCTCTGTCGGCACAGATCGACTCCGCCGCCTCCAGCGTCCAGCCTCCGGCGAACACCGCCAGGCGCCGCAAGAGGAGGCGCTCCCCTTCCTCCAGGAGGTCATAGCTCCAGTCGAGGCTAGCCCGCAGCGTCTGCTGGCGCGGCAAGGCGACGCGACTGCCCCCGATCAACAAGCGAAAGCGGTCGTCCAAGCGGGCCGCGAGCTGGTCGAGCGCGAGGGCCGCGAGGCGCGCCGCCGCCAACTCGATGGCCAGCGGCATGCCGTCCAACCTTCGGCAGATCAGGGTCACCAGGGCCATATTGTGTTCCGTGAGGGCAAAGTCCGGTTGCCTCACCCGGGCCCGCTGCACAAAGAGCCGCACGGCGTCGGAGGCGCGCGTCCGCTCCAGGGTGAGCCGAGCCATGGGAGCGGGGAGGGTACACGACGGCACCCGCCAGAGCTGTTCGCCGCCGATGCCCAGCGCCTCGCGGCTGGTGGCCAGCAGGGTGAGCTGGGGGCAGACGCGCAAGAGGGCGTCGGCCAGATGGGCGCAGGCCGGCAGGATGTGCTCGCAGGTGTCCAGGAGCAGCAGCAGCCGTTTAGGGCGCAGGAAGGCGGTGAGGGTTTCAAGCAGCGCTTCGTCGCCCCGCTCCCGCACGCCCAGGACGGTGGCCACCGCGCGGGTGACGAGGGCCTCATCGCTCAGGGCGGCCAACTCCACCAGCCGGATGCCGTCCGCGTAGGCAAGCACCAGGTTGGCGTCAACGGCCAGGGCACGGGCCACCTCCAGGGCCAGGCGGGTCTTGCCGCAACCGCCGGCCCCGGTCAGGGTCACCAGACGCGCCTGGCCCAGCAGGCGCCGCACCGCCGCCAGTTCGCTTTCGCGGCCGACGAAGCTGGTGAGGGGGAGCGGCAGGTTAGTCGGCGCCTTGGCGGGCGGCCCTGGGCGCTCCGTCGGCGGCGCCGCCTCGTCCGCCGGGACGGCGCTCGCCTGCAAGGCCGCGCGCTCCACGGGCTCCAGGGCCAGCGCCGCCACCAGCAGGCGCACCGTGCTGCCACGCGGGCGCTGCTTGACCCCCCGCTCCAGGTCGCTGATCGTGCGCCAACTCACCCCGGCCCGCTCGGCCAGCCCCTCCTGGGACAGCCCGGCCCGCAGGCGCAAGCGCTTGAGCAGGGGGCCGAACGGTCGGCGCGCGGGGTCCGGCTCGGTCTCGCTCCGCCCTTCGTCCGGCTGCCAATGCGCGCCATGCTCCATTCCGCGGCTCCCTGGTTTGCCCCATCGTATCACATCGGTGCCCGGCAAAGATGTTGGCTTGGTGTAGGTGAGGTGTGGGTATCGGGCATTGCCTCGCCCTACACGGCGGCGTATACTGCGAGCCAGATAGGCGCACGGGAGAGGCCGTTCGGGCAAGCCCGTAAGCTGAGAGTGCGACCGGCGGACAGCGTCGGCCACCTCCGCCTACTCTTGGCACGCTGCTTGGAGCCGGCCGTTGGGACGGGCTTGTTGCTGTTATCGGGTCGAGCGGCGTCAAAGGAGAATCGAGAATCACGGCACCGGTGCAAGGAGTGATAGCGCCGATGGAAGTGAACGACTCAACTCAGGTTCTTGTGATCGGAGGAGGACCAGCCGGCTCTACCGTGGCTACCTTGCTCGCGCGCGAGGGGCTTGACGTCACCCTGGTAGAGCGCGCCATCTTTCCCCGGTTTCACGTCGGCGAGTCGCTGCTGCCCTCCTGTTTAGAGATCTGTGATCTCATCGGCGCTCGGGAAAAGGTGGAGGCGCACGGCTTCGTTCGCAAACATGGTGGCTTTTTCTCCTGGGGGCGCGAGTCGTGGGATTTGAATTTTCAGAATCTGCCTTATCCCTATGGCTTCCAGGTCCTCCGCTCCGAGTTCGACCAGTTGCTTTTGGAGCATGCCAAGAGTGAAGGGGTGCACGTCTTCGAAGGGGTCGAGATCCATGATCTCTCATTCGACGACAATGAGCGGCCGCGGCGTGCGACCTGGAAGCAGGTGGGCGCGGGCAGGGTCGGCGGAGAGATCGCCTTCGACTACCTGATGGACGCCTCGGGCCGCGACGGCTTGATCGCGTCCCGCTACCGCAAGAATCGGCGTTATCACGATGCTTTCCAGAATGTGGCGCTCTGGGGCTACTGGACCGGCGCGACTGAGATGGCATTCGCTCCGCCCGGCGCGATTGCCAATGGATCCATCGATGACGGCTGGCTCTGGGGTATCCCGCTGCACGACGGAACCATGAGTGTTGGGGTGGTGCTGCACAAGACGACGTTTAAGGAGAAGCGCCGCCAGTTTGGATCACTCGATGAATTGTACCGGGCGGCGATCGATGACTGCCCGCTGATTAAGGGGCTGGTCGAATCGGGCCAACTGGTCTCGCGCTTGAGGATGGAGCAGGACTACTCGTACCTTGCCGAGACCCTGGCTGGACCCGGCTATTTCCAGGTTGGCGATGCGGCCTGCTTCATCGATCCACTTCTGTCCACCGGCGTCCACCTCGCTACGCACGCGGCGGTGCTCGCCGCGGCGAGTCTGGTGAGCCTGATGCGCGGCGAGGTCACGGAAGAGCAGGCCCGAGGGTTCTATGAACAGAGCTATCGACAGGCCTACCTCCGCCTCGCGGTTATCGTGTCGGGCATGTACCAACTCTACGACGGCAAGAAAACGTACTTCTGGACGGCACAGCAGCTCACTCAACACGATTATGATGACGGCGATGCCGTGAACCAGGCATTTCTCTACGTCGTTTCCGGTCTGGAAGACCGACAGAATAGCGCGCGGGCGCTGCGCGAGGCAGAGGTCGCGCTGGTGGCCTCCGGGGTAGCCGAGGAAGAGGCCCAGCGCACCTTGTTTCTCCACCAGGCCTACCACAAAGTCTTCTTCCTGTCCTCGCTGGCTCCGCGGGAAGCCGACCCTGGCCTGTACGTCACGACGACCCCACGCTTGGGATTGGCTTGGGCGGCGCCGACCTTGCAGGCCAGTGAAGAGACGGCGGAGGTTTGAGCTATGGATCCGTCCAGGTCGCCCCACGAGAACAAGCACGTACTCCCGCCCGGTCCTCGGGGAATGCCCCTCCTGGGAAACCTTGTGCGGTTCCGGAGGGATCAGCTTGGCTTTCTGCTCCGCCTCCAGCGCACCTATGGGCGGATGGCGACCATTCTTATTGGCAAGACGACGGTCGTCCTTTTGTTCCGCCCGGAGCATGTTCGCTATGTCTTGACCGATAACCCGCGCAACTTTACCAACCGTGAGGTTGCCGGGGGCCTTATCTTCGGTAACTTGCTCGTCCTCTCGCTTCTGGCGCGCTCCCTCACCGAGAAGGCAACTCGAGGCTTGCACGATTTCGTCGGTGACGGCCTACTGACGACGGATGGGGAATTCCACGACCGCCACCGGCGTCTCTTACAAGGGGCCCTCGCCCGGCGCCGGGTGGAGCAGCACGCCGGGTTGATCGTGCGCTACACCCAGGAGGCCGTCGAGCGGTGGCGTGGCGGGACGGAGATGGACCTGGCCCACGAGATGCAAGCCGTCATTCTCCGCATCACGGCGAAGATCCTCTTCGATCAAGACGTGCGGGACAGCGCGCTCGGATCGATCATCGATGCCGTGCTCGCGCAACCGGTCGGCCTGTTCGAGGGGCTCTTGAACCTGCGGGTCGCCCTCCCGTTCACGCCCTATCGCCGACGGATGGCGCTCCTGCGTCAGGCTGACGCTGTTATCTACGCCGTCATCGATCGGCGGCGTGCCGAGAACCGTGATGTCGGCGATGTCCTCTCCATCCTGCTGCAAAGCGGGACGGAGACCACGGTTGACGCCCTGACCAGGCGCGAGGTGCGTGACGAGTTGGTATCCCTGCTCGCCGCCGGCCATGAAACCACGACCAATACGCTTGCCTGGACCTTCTACCTGCTCGCGCGGAATCCGGCTGTCCTGGGGCATCTGATCAGCGAGATTCAGCAGGTTCTTGGCGGTCGAGATCCGCGGGTGTCCGATATGGTCAACCTGCGCTATCTTGACTGGGTCGTGAAGGAATCGATGCGCCTGTATCCTTCGGCCTGGACCCAGGGCCGGCAGGCCATCGCGGCCTTCGACCTCGATGGCTATCACTTCCCCGCCGGCACCTTTTTGATGTTCAGCCAGTGGGTGCTTCACCGGCTGCCCGATGTCTGGGGTGACCCCGACGTGTTTCGACCGGAGCGCTGGGATCCCGCGCACGGTGAGAAGGCACAGCGCTGGGCCTACTTTCCGTTCGGTGATGGCCCGCGCAGTTGCCTCGGCATGCCCTTAGCCAATCTGGAGGTCCGTTTGGTGCTCGTCACGATTCTGCAGCGCCTCATCCCGATCCTCGTCCCCGGCCATCCGGTCGAGCCATTCCCCCTCATCACCTTACGTCCGAAGCATGGCCTGTGGATCCGCTTCAAACCAGCTTCGACCGTCGTGCCGGCGCCCGTCACCGGCGCAAGCGATCCGTCACCCATCTCTGCATGTCCCTACCAGGAACGTTTAACGACCGGCAGGGAAATGGGGTTCGGATGACGCTTGCTGCCCGGATCGTGGGCTCGGCAACGGCAACGCCTGCCCACAATTACCCCCAAGAGATCTTCCGTCTCGGGCTCTGTCAGAAATTGTTCGGGGACGACTGGGCCGCGCGATCCGACGTGGCCAAACAGGTCCGCCTGATTGAGCGGCTGTTTGCCTCGAGTCGGGTCGAGCATCGACAGATGGCGGTGGAAGTCTTTTCTTACTACCGTATGCGGCCGCCCACGACTGGCGAGCGGATGGTTGCGTATGAACAGCTCTCCTACCCACTCGCGCGAGCCGCGCTTGAGGCCTGTCTGCAAAGCGTTGACTGTCCGGCGCGGGTGATCTCAGACTTCATCGTCGTTTCTTGCACCGGTTACAGTGCGCCCGGTTTGGACATCCTCCTCGCCCGCGACCTGGGCATGCCGCCCAATGTCCGGAGGCTCGTCATCGGCCACATGGGCTGCTACGGCGCGCTCGTTGGCCTGCGCAGCTCCCTGGCAAACTTGAGGGCGCACGCGGGCGCGGTAGTCGCGCTCACGACGGTCGAACTCTCCAGCCTGCACTTCCCCCCCGCCAGTCACCGGTTGAATTTCGGGACCCTGGCCGGATCGGCGCTCTTTGGCGACGCGGCGGCAACGCTGCTGCTGACGGTCGGTAAAGATGCGATGGGGCCGGAAATAGTTGACCTCTACTGCGCGGCAGACTTCGCGACGACGGACCAGATGTCGTGGAAGATTACCGATGAAGGGTTTGTCATGGGCCTTTCGCCCCGGATACCGATCACCCTGCGGCGGAACGTCGCCGGGGTCGTGGCTCGGCTCCTGGCGCCGCACGACGTCGCGCCGGCTGCCGTCACCCATTGGCTTGTACATCCCGGCGGTCCGGATATCCTCGACGCCGTAGCCGGCGCGCTCGACCTGACCGAGGAGCAAATGGCGCTGTCGTGGCAGGTGCTGCGTGATCACGGCAATTGCTCGTCCTCCACCGTCTTACTCATGCTCGACCGGCTGCTGCGATCTGGTCGGACTCGGCGCGGTGAATGGTGCGTGATGATGGCTTTTGGTCCTGGCCTGACGCTCGAGACGTGTCTGCTCCGCTTCTAAACTAAGGGGCAAGAAGCCCTGGTTGGGCCTAGGCGGCGCGGGGACACGAGATGGCCGGCGGAGAGACAGGCAACTCCCAGTCGCAACAGGAGGACGAGGTGGAGGTAGCGTATAGCGTGACGATCCGGCGCCCGGTTGACGAGGTTTTCGGCTTCGTCGGCAATCCCAACAGCGACCCTATCTGGGGATCGCTGATCGTGGAGTCGGCGCCGCTCTCACCGGGTCCGGTTGGCATCGGCGCGACGTTTCAGCAGACCGCGACCTTAATGGGTACGCGCATAACCATGCTAATCGAAGTCACGGATTACGAACCGGGGCGCCTGCTGCGCTACCGAGCATCGCGCCCCTTCCCGATCGAGCATTGCCGCACCGTCGAGCCGACCCCGGAGGGGAGCCGGCTCACCTTCGTCACCGAGATTGACGTGCAAGGGAAATTCCACTTCGCGGCACCCTTCCTGCGGCAGGCAACACGCCGCCAGATGGAAGTGGACCTGGAGGCAATCAAGGCCCTTATGGAAGCAGCACCGCGGGAGAGCAGCGGCGTACCCTCCCGAGAGACGTAGCATGTACTGGGAGAACGGCCCTCCCGCGAGTCGGACGGCTCGATGCCGTGC
>Ga0307373_10010422_pt1 | contig 13670 bp, 13 predicted proteins | sample OX2MG_FD_202534 | JGI IMG/M metagenome (GOLD analysis project Ga0307373, IMG submission 202534) | Soil microbial communities from Risofladan, Vaasa, Finland - OX-2 | ecosystem: Environmental > Terrestrial > Soil > Coastal area > Acid sulfate soil | place: Finland: Risofladan, Vaasa | collected... | reverse complement strand
AGGTCGTGGAGCCTCATCTTCAGCAACCCTGAGTTCCCGTGCAACGTCCCGGGCATGCGAAAAATCCGATGTATATCCGTTGTGACGGACTCATCGATCCTTGAGCCGAACGTGTTGACCGCCTGCTCCAACAACCTCTGCGACTGATCCTTGCCCCCTACGGCGGCTATTCTCTCAGCCCACCCCCCGGCGGGCGCATAGTCAGACCCTTGCTGACGGACGAGGCCCGTTCCCTTGATGTAATTCGCTATCTGGGCGCGCGCCGACGGGTCCAGCGCTTCGAACCTTTCGTCCTCGACGTGCAGGTGATAGCCCCTGTTTCCGGAGAAGTATACGCTGATGTGCGCGCCCGAGACCCCGAAGTCGTTCGTGAGGAAGCCGATTAGGCGGGACGCCTGGTCCTTCGAGGCGCCCAAGCATTCCGCGCAGCTCCAATGCAACTGCGTCGTGCCCGTGTCCTCACACTTTGGACAGCGCTGCGGCCTCTCCGCAGAGCGGATTACCTTGCCACATGTCTTGCATGTCCAGAAGCTGTGTTTGGTCCTGCATGCAGTCGGAATCGAGCTCGCGTCTATGTCAAAGATCAGCTCTGCCCCCTTCCATCCCTTCTCGTCCATCGGCAGAGTGGGGTCGGAGTAGACCCCGTTTGAGCAGAAGACCGATGATGGAGCTTGCTTCACCAGGTCGGCGGCCAGCTCCCCTGACGACCTGTAGGAGAGATGCCTCACCATCCCCTTCCCGAACGGGATGTATCCGAACTCCCTCTTCTCGATCATGGTCGGAACCTCGACGTCGTCGTGATGCTTGAAGTAGTGCTCGCGGTACGTCTTCCGCAGGAACGCGACGGTCTTCTCGTCCGACTGAGACGCGCGACCGTCGGCCTTGGGGCTGCTCACGGACAAGGGTTCGATCCCACGCGCCGTTCATTATAAGATTAGTGAGGCGCCAGAGCTTTGATTGGTTCTCTTATTCACTGAGCGCGTCCGACTCAAATTACGACTTCGTTGCCAAGATACGCGAAATTATCGGCAGAGGTTATGTTGGAATCAAGAGGGAGAGAAGGTTCGATTGGAAAGACGGGTGTGAATACAAGGGTTCAGGGTCTGTCTTAAGAGGAATCCTGCCACAGATCTTGCCTCATTTAGTAATCAAGCAGGAAGTTGGAAGGAGAATGCTGGAATTTTTGGACTTCTTAGAGACCAACTCGATTGATGGAGTATTTTGGCTTCATTGACGCCCATCCCATTTGGGGGCACAGGCAAATCAATCCGACCCATTACGAAACGCTCGACTCGCTTTACCTCAAGCTGAAGAGGCTAAATGGGAAAGGGAGAAGTATTCAGAGCAATAATGGAGCTATCTAGGCTAAAAAGAGGTCAATTCTCTTGGATACGGGGTGCGAGGAAATAGTGAATCCTCGCTCCTTGTTCGTTCAGCTTGAATTCCAAGCGAGCAGGCTTCTTGCTGGAGTATTCGCATACCACGATGTCCGAAGCGCTTCCTACAGCTTTGGAAATTCCGAGCAAGTAATCAATATTGTACGACGCCTTCGCCTCTTGCTTCACCTGCAGGTCGAGGATGTCCGCGCCGCCCTTGTCGAGCTGGATGGTCGCTGCTCCCACGTCGCTCTTTCCGGAGAAGGAGACCCCTTCCTTCAATGAGGATATCATGACCTGGTCTGCCACCACCGAGATGTCGCCCAGGACCTTCTCGAATACACTCTTGCTCATTGAGAGCTTCACGTCCAACTCCAGCTTTGGGAGCGGGGCCGTACCGGGGGTCGTCTCGATGAGATGGACCTTGAACTCCCTCTTGTATCCGTTCATCAGCCTCAGCGTCAGCGCGTCATCGTCGCTCGAGGCTATCTCTACGCTGTCCTTGTTGTCGCACCTTGCTATGAGCTTCACGAAGTCTTCCACCCTTATGGTGAACTTTGTTGGCTTGTCGCACTCGAATTTTTCAAAGCTAGAGTTCGGCCAGTTGAGGTCCACGAGTGCTATGTGGGAGGGATCCATGGCCCTGAAGACAAGGCCCTCACTGGAAACCTCGAACGTCGCTTCTTCCACGAGCGTCTTGATCGCTGCCGCAACAGCCTTCCACTCTTGGCTTCCGGCCGTCTTTGCAAAAAACATGCTTGGTGGTGCTCGCCTTCACTCGGGTTGCACAGAGACCAATAATAAAGATTGGTCACCGTCTGGCCGAACCGGCGAGGCGTCAAACCCTCTTCACGCCTTCCAGCCGCTGAAAGGTCCTGCGGGACCAACCATAAGGCATAAATCATAAGACGGGTCGGCTCGGCTGAAAACACATGAAGATCCCAAAGGAGATAAACACGAACTGCCCACATTGCAATAAGCACACCATCCATTCTGTCTCCCTATACAAGAAGGGGAAGGAGAGGGCGTCTTCTTGGGGTGCCAGGCGGCAGGCCGGAAGGAAGCGCGGATACGGAGGCCAGAAGTTCCCCGAGCTGATCAGGACGGCGAAAACCACCAAGAAAGCGACTTTGAAGTTAAAGTGCAAGGAATGCAACAAGGAAGCCATGCGCAAGGGCATACGTCTGAGAAAGGCGGAGATAGTGCAATAGTCTCATGAAGAGAGAGCGAGAGTTTATTCCGAAGCCAAGAAGCAGCTTCCTCCTCGTGAAGTGTCCCGATTGCGGCGAGGAAAGGCCGATGTTCTCTGCCTCCACACGCGACGTGACGTGTAGGGGATGCGGGAGGAAGCTAGCTAGCAAGACCGGGGGGAAGGTAGAGGTCGACGCCCCGATAGTCAAGAGACTGGACTAGATTAATAACCAGCCTTCTCGTCAAACGTCAGCGAGAGTATAGCAGTTGGAGACCGGCGAGCTACCCGAGAGAGGGGACATTGTCCTTTGCACGGTGAGGGAGATTACCTCACACGGCATCTATGTCGACTTGGACGAATACAACGGCATGAACGGCTTCCTTCACATCTCCGAGATCTCCACCGGCTGGGTGAGGAACATAGAGAGGGTCGCGAAGGTGGGTCAGAAGCTCGTACTCAAGGTGGTGAGGGCAGAAAAGTCGAGGCGGGAGGTCGACCTTTCGCTCAGGCAGGTCACGAACGAGGAGAGGCGGAACAAGCTAATCGAGTGGAAGCAAAAGGAGAAGGCGATGACGATACTCTCGATGGTGAAGAAGAAGCTCGGGATTGACGACAGGTCGTTCTCGGACATCATCGTCAAGCTGCAAGGCGAGTACGGCACCCTGTACGAGGCTCTCGAGGACGCCGCGAAGAGGGGCGAGAAGACGTTCGTCTCCATGAGCCTCGCGCCGGAGATTGTCAACGAGATGGTCGCCGCTGCCAGAGAGAAGATAGCCTCGCCGAAATACGAGGTCGGGAGCATCGTGGAGATGAGCTCGAACGCGGCGGATGGCATCCTCCAGATCAAGAAGGCCCTTGCCTCAGGGTTGAACGCGTCCTCGGTGGCCGAGATTAAGATGACCTATGTGGGGGCCCCTCGCTACAGGGTCAGGGTGACCGCGGACGACTACAAGCAGGCAGACAAGGTAATGGGGGTGGTCCTCCAGAAGATGGAGGAGTCGATAGGCAAGCACGGAAGCTTCGGCAGCAAGAGGGAGATGTCGCGAAAGTACGGCGGCGGAGCCTAGAGAGAATGAAGAACCTACTATTCAAGTGCCAAAGGTGCTCGAAGTACACGATGGATGTGAAGTGCCCGCAGTGCGGGGAATCCACGAGGATGGCCGCGCCGGCAAAGTATTCCCCCGACGACAAGTATGCCAGATACAGAAGCCCGCTGGCGTATCAAACAGCCGTAGCGCAAGATCCCTAGTTTCGGCGGCCCGTCGCTAGCTTACCCGATAGATCAGCACCGTGGAGAAGCAGCTCACCCCGGTGCCGCATGCCAACGGGCTGTCGAGGCTGGAGGAGTGGAAGACGATTTTGAACGGAGAGGTCCCTCCAGTCAATGAGGCAAGATATGGAGCGTAGAAGAGCTGGAGCGGCGGGGCGCCCGTCCTCGAGTCTAGGGAGTACTGCTGGGTGACGGCAGCAGATGTGTTCTGGAGGTCGAGGTATCCTGCGAACTGGAAGGGGAGCATCTGCGCGAAGACGGTGTTCAATCCCGTGGGAGTCAGGTTGAAGTCGTCTGGGCTGGGCCAGAGGTACTGGCTCTCGTTCAGTCCCGCGATGCGTATGAACCACTGCTTCTTGCTCTCGTCACCGCCTCCAGGAGTGAACCCGCCTCCCGCCGGCAGCTGCAGGGTGTAGTAACTGGTGCCGGACAGGGTGATTTCGCTACCCGTGATGAACATCAGGACGTAGGTGGGTCGGCCATGGCCCATGCTCATCGCGGTCGCCGCGCCGGCAGTAACGTTCTGCATGAACATCTGTCCGATCTCCGCTATTCTGGTCTCGTTCAGCGTGGCGTTGTCCGCGACGACGGTCCTGTTCCCCATGACGTTGACCCAGTATCCATAATCCCACCAAGAGACGATTACCGAGTTAGTAGGCGTGTTGCTGTTAATCCAATTGAGGGCCTGGAACCAGTCAGCGATCTGGGTATGCGAAAAGACTGTCCCGCCGTTCGCGATGGTCACCCCGTAATCAGCCGGGCTCTGGTCGCACACTATGTTTGAGCCGGTGCAGGGCACCCAGTTGGGGATCCAAAATATGCTCGCTGGGAAGGCCAGCAGCGCGATCAGCGCGATTGAATAGACGGCCCGCATTTCACTCTGTGTGGAATAGGTCGGCTTCCTCTTCACCAAAGTCGGCGCGCTAGGTTTCAGAATTGCGAAGAGCACCTCCGCGAACCCAATCCCTCCCAGAATCGCGAGAGCGATTGAGGAGTATACTAGGAGGCGGGAGAATGCGGCAGAGATGTAGAGGCTCGACAGTCCTATGACGAGGGCGAACCCTATCGTGGGGCTCTTCCGTTTGAACGCGATGTAGGCTCCGAAGACGCCGAGGAAGAGGAGGACTAGATATGACGAGAAGTAGTTCGAGCCCACTGGGAAGACCTGCTCCGCGACGGACGCGACCAGAGGATCCCCGCTCTTAGTCCAAGGCAGGATTGTCGAGAGGTACCTGCGGCTCACTGTCGAGAGCAGCCCGAAGCTCAACACCGCCAGGGCTATGAGCCCGAAACCCAGCATGACCTTCACCATCGTCCACCTGTATTCCGCTGGTTTCACCCACGTCCGCATCCACTGCCCTACCACTAGGAAGACCGCCCCTCCGATGAGCGCGAAGCCGGCGGGGTTGGTGACGATTGCTATACCTGGCCTCGGGAAGATCGCGCTGCCGAAGATGTCACCGGCGGTGAACAGCAGAGCCACGATGGAGAGGCTGGGGACGTCGAAGTTCAGGAACGGCATCACCACGAAGAAAAATGCGAATGCGATGGTGAAGTACAACCCACCTCCCCAGGCGGTGTTGGCATAGCCGGACAGCAGACCTGCGAAGAGGGCGCGGAAGATTCTCTGTTTGTTGCTCATCGGGCTGTCCAAAAGCGTCAAGAACAGATAGGCGGCGACGGCGAACAGGAATATGCACAGGGGTTCGGACTTGAACCACCCCAGGTTCCCCCTCTCGATGAGGGGTGGCGAGACCGCTATCATGAGCGCGGCGAAGAGGCCTCCTGCCTCGCCCGCGATGCGCTTCACCAGATAGTAGAACACCACGGAGGTCAGCGCGCCGATGAAGACGGGGAAGAGGACAAGGTAGTCATAGAGGCTGTACTGTAACCCGAAGACGTTCCGGAAGAAGAGGTACGAGATGGCTCCCGCGAATTGGAGGCCATCTTGGGAGGTGGCTGCCACCGCCCTGCCTTCGGGGAACCACGTCGTGTAGTCCGTCCAAGAGAAATAATGCAACAGTCCGGGTACCCCACCTGTACCGGCGGCCCAGCTCTGGTCAAACGACGCGACGATGAAGTTGGCGGCCTTGTAGTCGTAATAGGGATCAAACTCGTTAAGGTAGAAGCCATACTGGGCTGGGAACAGCCTCATCAGCATAGCAATCACAAAGACGGCGGCCAGGAGCATTCCAGCCATCATGCTGCGCCTCGTGACCGTGGGGCGGTGTAGGGCGCTGCGTAGCAAGTTGCTGAAAATTCCGCTCAAACTTGGTCGTCAGCGACTTCAGACCATTTAAGAGTTTTTCGATGGAGCTCAGAGAATTTTTCGGAGGGGATGTTCCCCCGAATCGGAGGCGTCCTAGCCCTGGTGTTAAGCGTCTAGGGATTTCAGGAACTCTTCGTATTGCCTCGGCGACATGAGGGCCCTCTTTTCTTCTTCCAGCCTGGAGTGCTTCAGCTCGATTATCCACCCCGTCTCATATGGTGACTGGTTGATCAACTCGGGATGGTTCGTCAGCCCATCGTTCGTCTTGGTCACCGTGCCTGAGAGCGGCGCGTAGAGCTCGGAGACAGCCTTGATCGACTCGACCGTTCCGAACGAAGCGAGCTGCCTGACCTCCTTACCGGCTGATGGGAGGGTGAGGTAGACGATGTCGTTCAAGGTCTTCGCCGCGTAGTCTGTTATTCCCACCCTCGCAGTGTCTCCTGTCACTCTGGCCCACTCGTGCTCCTTGGTGTAGAACAGCCCGTCCGGGATCTGGTAGGGCGAGGGATCGCTCAAACACTCGGGGTCTCGGGGGCAATCTATTTACTATTGCTGGTGCGTTTTTCGCTTCCACCCGTACAGCGAGTCGTCGTAGACTGGGAACTTCGCGATTTTCCCGTTGCTCGGGGCGCCCCTGACGACGACCATGACAGTGTCGCCCATTTGAGGCGAGGGCGTCTTGACGTACCCCATGGCGATTCCCCGCTTCAGCACGGGAGAGAACGTCCCGCTCGTGACCACGCCTATCTCTTCTCTGCCTTTGTCGGTGACCTTGAATCCGTGGCGCGGGATCCCCTCGTCCATGACTATACCCCGCCTGATCCTCGCAGGAGCTTGTTGCATCAAAGATGTAAGCCTCTGCCATCCGACATAGGATTGCTTGTCCTTGGAGATCACCCAACCCAAGTCTGCCTCGAGCGGATTCGTCGCCTCGTCCATGTCGGACCCGTAGAGCGGTAGTCCGGCCTCAAGCCTCAGCGAGTCCCTCGCGCCGAGCGCGCATGGGGTAGCACCTTTCATCAAGGCCTCCCAGACGGCCACCGCCCCCGACCCGACGTCGTGGACTATGATCTCGAACCCGTCTTCACCGGTGTATCCCGTGCGGGTGATCACGGTTCGGATTCCCTTGACGGTAGAGAAGCCGTGTGTGAACCTCTTCATCTCACCGAGCGGAAACGGGGTCAAAGGCTGGAGCGCCTCCACGGCCGAAGGGCCTTGCACCGCAATCATGGTCGTGTCCTCGGTGATGTCGTCGAGCTTGAAGTCGAGGCCTGCCCCGATTCTCTCCATGTGTCTCAGGTCTTTCTCCTTGCTCGCGGCGTTGACGACGAGGAGATACTTCCCCTCGTCCACCTTCAGGACTATGAGGTCGTCGATGATCCCAGCGTCTTCGTCCAGGAGCAGCGTGTAGACGGACTTCCCGTTCGGCTGCTTCCCGATGCCCGTCGGGAAGAGGCTCTCCATGAACCTCGCAGCGTCAGGGCCGGTCACGTCGACTCTGCCCATGTGGGAGACATCGAATATCCCCGCGCGGTTCCTCACTGCCATGTGCTCTTCCATCGTGCTCGTGTACCAGATTGGCATGTCGTAGCCGGCGAATTCTACCAACTTGCCATGAGTGCGATGGAACTCGTAGAGTGGGGTGCGTCTGTTTGCTTTGGTCGTCGCCATGCGCGCTTCGTATAATAGGAGGCTCCCTCGTCCTTGTTTAAGAGGAGTTTGATTGGCGGCGGGGATTACATTCGTCCCGATAAGGACGCCTAGGAAGGGCGCTCCTTTCAACCTTGGAGATCTGGTGGACACGGTAGTCGGCTCAGAGCTCCAGGACGGCGACATACTTGTGGTCTCGAGCAAGTTCATAGCCGTGTCAGAGGGTCGGGTGGTCGACCTGGACACGGTCGTCCCCAGCGACTACGCCGCCTCGGAGTCGAGAAGGCTGAACATCCCCCCTGAGCTGTGTGAGCTCATAATCAGGGAGTCGGATGACACGATAGGGGGAGTGAGCGGGTTCATGCTCACCCTGAAAGAAGGGCTCTTGACTCCTAACGCCGGGATTGACAAGTCGAACGTAGCGCACGGCAAGGTCGTGCTCTACCCACGCGACCCCCTGGAGTCGGCGATGGCCCTCGTGGACGAGATGAGGTTCCGTCGCGGCGTCGAGATAGGCGTCGTGGTCTCCGACAGCAGGCTGATGCCGACCAGGAAGGGGACGGTCGGGGTCGCTCTCTCGGCGGCGGGTGTGGAGGCTATCGTGGATCTTCGGGGGAAGCCCGACCTCTTCGGTAACGTCCTGAAGGTCACGAGCCAGGCGATAGCCGACGACCTTTGTTCCGGCGCCCAAATCGTCATGGGTGAGGCTAACGAGTCCGTCCCAATAGTCTTGGTGCGCGGCTTGAACGCGAGCGCGGGGCGTGACTACGGCATGTCGAGCTTCGCCGTAGACCCGGAGCAGTGCGTCTACATGCGCAGCCTAGGATACCGTGCTAGGTGAATCTTCCTTCGAGCTTTATGACTTCGACCTTGAAGTTCTCGGGAGCCAGCTTCGCACCGCACTTCTTACACCTATATCCCGAAGGCTTCAGGATGTCGTTTGGGGATCTCAGATCAAATCCAGAGTAGATTGCGTAACCACACTTGGAACAGACGAGCTCATAGGTCACGCAGGACAGGTTAGTCTTTGCTCTTAAAAGGGTTGCAATGAGCGTCCGTCCCACTTCGAGGGCAGCATCTCCCTCGGCAAGGCGCGCTGGTTCCCCAGGCTACACCTTGGTGATCTGCGAGAAGCCTGACGCGGCGAGGAGGGTCGCCGAGGCACTCTCTGGAGGGGCTCCGGAAACTTTCAGGGTCGGGAGCGTTCCCGCCTTTCGGCTCCAAGACGGGCGAGGGAGGAGGTATGTCGTCTGCGCGGCGGTGGGGCACCTCTATGGGGTGTCAGACACGGTGAAGGACAGGAGGGTCTATCCGGTGCTTGACCTGGAGTGGTTTCCCCTCGGAGCGGAGAGGGACAGAGCCGCCAAGCTCGTCTCGAGTCGGATTCGAGCGATTCGGACCCTCTCTGAGGAAGCCAGTGTGTTCGTGAATGCCTGCGACTTCGACATCGAGGGGGAGACCATCGGCTATAACATCCTGAGATACGCGGCTGGGGGGAAGGAGGTGTCGGCGCTGCGGGCCAAGTTCTCGGCGCTGACCAAGGAAGAGGTCGTGGAGGCCTTCAGGGAGGACAGGCTGGGCTCGACCGACGGACTTGCGAGGGCAGGGAGATTGAGGCACGTCATCGATTTCATCTGGGGCGTCAACCTTTCGCGCGCCCTCTCCGAGTCTCTCAGGACGGGTTACAGCTTCAGGATGGTGAGCATCGGGCGCGTACAGGGGCCGACGCTGAATTTCATCGTCGAGAAGGAAGTCAGCGTCAGGACATTCATCCCCACCCCATACTGGACGGTGAGAGGGAGCTTCAGGAAAGGCGACGTGGTCTTCGAAGCCAGGTGCTCCTCGATGCCGACGGTGCCGACCAAGCATTCCGCGGAGGAGGCCAAGGGCGCGTGTGAAGGACGCGAAGGGGTTGTCTCTCTGGTCACGCGGAGGACCTTCAACCAGCGGCCTCCTCCTCCCTTCAACCTCGCAGATCTTCAGAAGGAGGCCTACAAACTCTTCGGCTACGCTCCGAGCAAGACATTGCAAGTTGCGGAAAGGCTGTACCTTGGTGCGATGATTTCATACCCCCGGACGGGGAGCCAAAGACTGCCCAAGCTCGACTATAAGGCGCTCCTCTCCAAGATTGCGGCGATCCCGGGATATTCGGAGGCCGCGAGGGAGGCCGTCTCGTCAGGTGCCCTCCATCCTACGGAAGGGCAGAGCGCCGATCCTGCGCACCCCGCGATTTATCCGACCGGCGAGTCTGGGAGGAGGCCCCTCGCGGTCGAAGAGAGGAAGATATTCGACCTGGTAGTACGGCGATTCATCTCGTGTTTTGGCGAGGACGCAATCCGCGAGGTGAGCTCCGTCGAGGTCTTGGTCGGCGAACACGCGTTCAAGGCGGAGGAGATGCGGGTGTTGGTCCCTGGGTGGATGAGGATTCTCGCTGAGAGACAGCTATTCGACGTCGCCTCATCACGAGCACCCGCTTTCCGAGAGGGCGACCGCGTCGACGTGGAAGCAATCACGGTAGAGGAGCACCTCAGAGTCCATCCGGCGCGGTACAACCAGGCCACACTTCTGGAGAAGATGGAGACTGAGGAGATCGGCACAAAGGCCACTCGTGCCGACATTATCTCCACCCTTCTGGACAGGGGTTATGTCGCGGGAGAGGCGCTGGTCCCGACCGAGTTGGGATTCGCCCTGATCGAAGCCATGAGCGAGCACTGCCCCCAGATAATCTCGACCCGCTTGACCCGAGAGATAGAGGCGCAGCTTGAGAGAATCGAGCGTTCGGGCGAGTCAGGCTGGGAGTTCTTCGAGAGGATGCTGTCGTCGCTGTTGACCCAAGTGGGCGAAGTGAGGTCGCACGAAGCCGAGATTGCCAGCAGGATGCGCGGCTCCGTCTCCCAAGGCGTCCTCGGGAGGACGGGATTGGGGGGCTGTCCGGTGTGCAAGGAGGGGAAGTTGTGGGTGGTCCGCTCCCGCAAGTCCGGGAAGAGGTTTGTCGGTTGCACGAATTACGCAAAGGGGTGCAGAGCGTCGGCGCCACTGCCTCAACGCGGGACTATCAAGGCGGCCTTGAAGCCTTGCGGCAGCTGCGGCTGGCCGGTCGTCTACGTCAGGTTGGGCAGGCGCCCGTGGAGGCTGTGTGTGAATGACCGCTGCCCTCGCAAGGTGAACGTGTACGCGATGCAAGATTTGCAAAAGAATGGCAGGAAGTAGCGAATCGGCCCCGTGAGATGGTGCGGGCGCGATTTGAAAAGAGTTAAGGGTGATGAATATGCTGGTCGGCGGGTTAAAGAGGCTGTGGACATGGAGCTAGAAGGGGTTTCGGCTTGATCAGGCAGTGGCTTGAGTCTCAGGCGTCGGGGATGGAGCGGCGTCTCGGGAAGGTCGCCGAGCGGAGCGGCGTATCGACTACCGTCAAGAACAACTTGATTGAGGTCCTGTACATCGCGGGCATCGTCGTCATGTCCGCGGGCATAGTCAGCGCCCTGGCTAGCCCCGTGAACCAGTCATACATGATCTACCCGGCGACCAACGGCGAAACAGTAAGTGAGATGGCCATCTACTCGATGGCCATGCTGTTGGGCTTCGGCGGCCTCTACATCTCGTATCTCAGCGGAAGGCAGACCGTGAAGGCCAGGTTGGTCCCGTTCTTCCTGACGCTCGGCCTGATAATGATCGGGATCGCCATCTACATCGAGATGTATGTGTTCTTCGCCAAGTAGTCAATCGTCTTCGAGCGTCCTTCACAGACTGAGTTCGCCGTTCGTCCATAGGTCATTGGAGCTCGATTTGAGCTTGAGAGAATCCGCGTGCGAGTCTGTGTCGATGAGGATGTCGCCGAGCGACGTCAGCGCTCGTTGATTCATCGCACTCTGTTTAATGTCCAGCTCTGTCCTGTAAGCCGTCGCAATCGCCCAAGAGCCGTTCATCCTGGCATTGTGGGAGAGGAGCTTCATGAGGATTGTCAACTGTTGTGACTTGCGGCCGTCAGAAGCGAGGGAGTATAGGGAGTTCAAATCATCGATGATGAGGAGCTGTCTCTTCGAAGAGAGCAGCGGCACCAGAGAGCTCACGTCGAAGTCCTGTTCAGGCAGGAGCAGCACCTCGCCCTTGGAGATGGATCTAACGTCCTCAGCGAACCACTCCATGTTGGTGCAGTAGAATGCGTCGGCGTCCAGAATAGTTGTATCCAAGCACTGCAAGTCGGCGCATCTCAAGATGAAACGACTCAGCGGCATCTTCGCCTGTATCTCGTGCAAGAGCAGGATCGCGAGGTTCCCCCTCAGAGGGGCAAGGAATCTGGCCGTTTGTTCTTTCGTGGGAATGCTCATAAACTCGCGTCGCCTTTTTCAATCGACGAACTTGTCATGATGATTATTAAGGTCGCCACTGACGACGGCAACGCATATTACGACATCGTCTCGCGGCTCAAGAGGACGCACCTCAGGTTCACGAGCCTGTCGTCCGGGCAGGCAGTGGATTCTGATAATGACTTGGTGATTACCAGCAGGATGGAGATCTCTGCGTTCGGTGGAGGCGCGGTTGCAATCGAGGACCTAAGCGATGACCCGTTGATAATGGAAGGCCAGATTCTTTCTCGGCTCCTTGACGAATCAAGGAGGAACCTTCTGATTGGAATCGACCCGGGGTCGAAGATAGGGATGGCGATGTTTTACGGCGGGAGAGAGCTGGGCGCCATGACCACAAATTCAGTGGAAAAGTCGGTGGAATCTTTGGTCTCGCTCGTTAAGCAGGTGCCTCATTCGTCGCTCTCTGTCAAGATTGGTGCAGGAGAACCAAAGGCCTCTCTGAGATTGGCGCGCTCGTTGCGGGAGAGGCTGCAGCCGTCGGCATCCGTGGAAATAGTCGATGAGTCGGGGACGTCCGCCGGCAAGCGCGGGGCGGTCGGTGTCACGAGGGACCAGCGAGCAGCGGCCAGGATTGCCTTCCGCAAGGGAACCCAATTCAGCGACGCCGCGCGCTAGAGAAGAAATCGTGGATGAGCGAGGAGATGGAGTCGGGCCCGAAATCCCCTTTGAGGAGGTCTTCTCTCAACCACGACGGCATCAAATCGATTATCCTCTGATCCGCGAATCGCGAATCCATGAAGAGGACCATCCCCACCTTCTCTGGCTCTCGGACGTGCCGCCCCGCGCACTGAAACGCCTTCCTCAAAGCAGGGAGCAGTGAGAGCACCATGTAGGCTTGGTGCTTGTCGAACCCGTCTGCTTCCATCTGTCTGTACTCTGCGTACGTCGCCGGTGACGGAGGAGGCAGAGGCAACCCCACGACTATCGAGATATCCATCTCATCACCGGGAAAGTCTTCGCCTTCAGAGAACCGTCCGCCTTGGACCGCCAAGAGCACGCACCCGCGGCTCGACTTGAAGGTGTTCATCATCTCCTCGGAGCCTTGGTTCGTTAGGCCGGGCCTCTCGATGAGGATGGTCCTAGGCAAGGTCGTGGTTCTGCTTTCAATCTGCGACCGCAGCGGGCTTGCTATCGACTCTAGGACGGCATATGACGGAAAGAACACGCCGATGCCTCCTTGGACGGAGTCACAGACAGTGGCAATCCTCTCTGTGATTTTCAAGTACATCTCCGCAGTCCGCATCTTGAACCTCGTGGTGACCCCGCTATCGACGACCGTCCGGATTCTGAACTTGTAGCCGGTGGTCGCGCTGTGCACGATCGTCGAGGCCTCGTCAAGACCGATCGAGCGTAGGAAGAGGTTCGGCGGGTTAATTGTCGCGGAGAGGAGGATGAGGCTTCTGAAGCCCGCTGTGGCTACCAAGAATCTCCTCGAAGGATGGGTGTCAGTCAAGAAGAGTGCGGCGTCGGACATTACCAAAGCGGTGTCGCCGGAGTCGAGTGAGGATAGCAATGCGCTCAAGAAGTTGCCCAGTTTGATGATTGA
>Ga0307373_10010418_pt1 | contig 13675 bp, 9 predicted proteins | sample OX2MG_FD_202534 | JGI IMG/M metagenome (GOLD analysis project Ga0307373, IMG submission 202534) | Soil microbial communities from Risofladan, Vaasa, Finland - OX-2 | ecosystem: Environmental > Terrestrial > Soil > Coastal area > Acid sulfate soil | place: Finland: Risofladan, Vaasa | collected... | reverse complement strand
TCGTCTACGACGACGAGGCGTATGGCGCGGAGGTCCATCACTTCGGCCCGGACGGGCACCCGCTGGACACGGTCCAGTTCCCGGCGGCCGACCTGGCTGCGATCGGCCGCGGTTTCGGCTACGAGGCAGTGACGGTGCGCCGTCCGGCCGATCTCGGGCCGGTGCGCACCTGGCTGGACGGGCCCAGGGACCGGCCCCTGCTGGTCGACGCCAAGGTCACCGCCGACCGCGGCTCATGGTGGCTAGAGGAGGCATTCCGCGGTCACTGAGGCCCTGAGGCCGCTGCGGCCTGTGAGTCTCAGAAACCCTGCAGTGTGCCGTCGGCGAATCGCTACGGGCTGCTGCCCAGGGGCCGGGAGGCCAGTGGCGCCTGGGAGCCACGGGGCCACGGCGGCTGGACCGTGGCCCCGTGACACGGCAGCGGCCTGGCCCCGCGAAGGCGGATTATCGCGGGCGCCAGGCCGTCGTTATTGCCAGGGATGCCTCGTGGGAGCTGGGCCTACTCGGTCAGGACCTTGTTCCCTTCCCCGCCCCCGATTTCCCCGAGTGGCTCGCGGGGTGTTCCAGCACCTGCCATGGCCTCGGCGAACTCGGGCTCCTCCTCGGGGTAGGCCACCTCGCCGTGGACCAGGATGTCGCCCGCCAGCAGCTCAGCGTCGCTCATCCGCAGGCTCGTGAACAGGCCGATGCCCTTCAGGATCAGGAAGGTGATCACGCCATCCCAGATGATGACGGTCACGGCCGCACCCAGCTGGATCAGCAACTGGCGGGGGTGCCCGTAGAACGCACCGGAGGTCGTCACGTCGGGGTTCTTGCCGATACCGAGGTAGACGATCATCTTCGGGTCAGCGAGCAATCCGACCAGCAGACCGCCGAACAGGCCGGCGAAGCCGTGCGTGTAGACGACACCGAGCGCATCGTCGACCTTGTTGAACGGCCAAACCTTCCGGGGCAGGTAGGTGAACAGCACCCAGACCAGCGCGGAGCAGACGAGGCCGATAATGATCGCGCCGACGCCGTTGACATAGCCAGCGGCCGGGGTGATGCCGACCAGACCGCAGATCATGCCGTTGACGCCGCCCAGGAAGGTCGGCTTCTTGTCCTTGCCGCCGACCATGTCCATGATGATCCAGGTCATCATGGCGACCGCGGTGGCGAGGTTGGTGTTGATGATGGCAGCAGACGCGTCGGCGCCGGCGAAGTACGGGTCACCACCGTTGAAGCCGTTCCAGCCGAGCCACAGAATTCCGGCGCCGACTGCGATGAACAGCAGGTTGTTAGGCTTACCGATCGCACGGTCCCGCTGCAGCCGGGGTCCGATCGTGGCCGCCGCGACGAATCCGGAAACACCAGCAGCCAGGTGGATGACGTAACCACCGCTGAAGTCCAGCGCGCCCTTGCCAGCCCAGAAGCCACCGCCCCACAGCAGGAATGCGTTGACCGCGTACGCAAAGGTGATCCACAGCGGAACGAAGATCAGCCAGACCTTGAACTTGATCCGGCCGATCACGCTGCCGATGAACAGGATCGGCGTGATGGCGGCAAACACGAACTGGAAGTAGACCAGCGAGCCTTGCGGGAACCTGAAGTTAGGCGCTAGGCCATTCAGCAAGGGAATGTTGGCTCGTGCCTGTTCGCCGGAAGCACCAACGACTTCTCCGGGCTTACCCACGAAGTGCCCGATCCACGGTGACCCGAAGCCCATCTTGAATGCCCACAGGACCCAGACGATGAGGGTGAGGGCAAACGCGCTGAACACCATCATCATGGTGTTCACGGCCCACTTGCGCTGCACAATCCCGCCGTACAGGACGGCCAGCGCCGGGATGCTCATCAGACCGACGAGCGTCGCCGCCGTCATCTGCCAGGCGTTATCGCCTGAGCTGAGCCAACTTGCGTAGGGAACCACTCTCCGCCTCCAAGGGCTGAAGCGAAGGGGTTTGCTGAGATGCCAGGCAGCGCCGACTAGCACGGTCCCAGCCGACCGCTTCGGTGTTGTCAGTACCATTCATGTCTCCCATGGATGCGTTTCCGGCACGTTTCGTGACCGTTACGCGGCCGGCAAAATACCCAGACCCTCCGCATGGTTTGTTGCGTGATTGTTTCCTGGCTAGATCGGATTCCGGCTCCCCGAGCCGCCCCCAGCCGCCCCCGGGCCGCGCCGTGGCCGTGGCCTGCCGCCGGGGACGGCGCCCGGCCGGCGGGCCTGACCTGAGCGGCACCGCTCGGGCCGGCGCTCGGGCCGGCGCTCCGGCCGCCCGAGCCGGCCGCCCGAGCCGACGGATCCCGGAAACCAGGACGTCACGGTTATGTAACAGTGCCGTCTTCGCTCTTTGAGCCCGGATACGTCCGGATCTAGGCTCCTGACAGCGCTTCGGTAAGCGCTTACCTCCGGGTCCGGCAATCAAGGTAAGCGCTTACCGAGCCCCGAGCGGAGGACATGGTGACGACAGACCTCAGTGGCGAGACGGCCTCGCCGCCCCCCACGATCTACGACGTGGCCCGAGCGGCAGGCGTGTCGATCGCGTCGGTGTCGCGGGTGCTGAACGGCCGGCGCAACCCCCGCGAGGAGACCCGCGACCGCGTTCTGCAGGCCGTCGCCGAGCTCGGGTTCGTCCCCGACGGCGCCGCCCGGGCCCTCAGCGCCCGGCTCAAGGAGGTCGTTGGCGTGGTCGTGCGGCGACCGCAGCTGCCGCCCACCGAGGGCGTCTTCGCCGACGAGGACGAGAACCTGCAGTTCCCCGACATGATCAATCGCGGCATGGAGTTCGTCGCCCAGCGCTACGGATACGACCTGCTGATCAGGTCGGTGGATCTGCACGAGAACGATGGCCGGCGCATCTTCGCCCTGGCCCGCAAGAGCGACGGGCTGATCCTGCACGATCAGGTCCTGACCGCCGAGCAGCTCACCCAGCTGGGCCGGCAGGTGCCGGTCGTCACGCTGGCCGCCATCCCGACACCCACCACCGTGAACGTGCGCAGCGACAACCAGGCCGGGATGCGCGAGCTGGTCCAGCACCTGGCCGGCGAACATGGCTACGGCTCGATCGCCTACCTGGCCGGGCACTGGGACAGCCCGGACAACGTGGCGCGGTACGAGGCCGTCCGGGACCAGGCGAGGGCATCGGGCCTGGAGTTCGTGCACGGGCCGCGGTGGCAGGGCAATTACTGCGCGGCCGGTGGCGCGCGGGTGATCGAGAAACTGCTGGCCGACGGCATCGACCTGCCGCGCGCGATCGTCTGCGCGAATGACCAGACCGCCATCGGCGTGCTGTACGCGCTGGGCCACCGCGGGATTGACGTGCCTGGCCAGGTCGCCGTCACGGGTTTTGACGACATACCGGTAGCCCGGCACCTGAACCCGCGGCTGACCAGCATCCGCCAGCCCATCCAGGATCTCGGCGCCACGGCGTTCGAGACCCTGCACGCGATGATCAGCCAGGCCGCGCCCGGCCAGCAGCAGCCGCGCGGCCGCGACATCGTGCTCCCCACCACGCTCAACCGCCGGGAGAGCTGCGGATGCAGTCCCGAGCGGCCGGGAACCGAAGGGCTGCTCCCATGAGAATGATCCTGCGGAAACTGGTCTTCTACCTCGTCACCGCCTTCGCGGCGGTCACCGTGGACTTCTTCATCCCGCACGCCATGCCGGGCAACCCGGTCGAGGCGGTGCTCGCCCGCATGCAGGGCAACGTGACGCAGGCGACGATCAAGTCGCTCGAGCTGAGCTACGGGATCGGCGGCCACCAGAACATCCTGATCCAGTACCTGCATTTCTGGCAGAAGCTGCTGCACGGCAACCTCGGCATCTCGACCAGCAGTTACCCGGCGTCGGTGACCAGCGTGATCAGTGGCGCGCTGCCCTGGACGCTCGGCCTGGTGGGGACAGCGACGCTCATCAGCTTCGCGCTCGGCACCCTGCTCGGCGTCCTGGTCGCCTGGCGCCGCGGGACCTGGCTGGACAACCTCCTGCCGGTCACCACGTTCTTCCAGGCGGCGCCCTACTTCTTCATCGCGTTCCTGGCCCTGCAGCTGTTCTCCAGCAGCCTGGGCTGGTTCCCGTCGGTGGGCGCCTACACCCAGGGTACGGAATTCCCCGGCTGGAACGGGGCCTACATCGTCGACGTCCTGCATCACGCGGTGCTGCCCGCCGTCACCATCGTGGTCTGCTCGGCGGCCGGGTGGATCGTCGGCACGCGCAACGTGATGCTCACGACGATGGATGAGGATTACGTGCTGATCGCGCAGGCCAAAGGGCTGTCGCGGCGCCGGGTGATCTGGTACGCGGCGCGGAACGCGGTCCTGCCGAGCGTATCGGGCTTCTCGCTGGCCGTCGGCTTCGTGGTCTCCGGTGCCCTGCTGACCGAGATCGTCTTCAGCTATCCCGGCCTCGGCTGGATATTGCTGCAGGCCGTCGGCAACCGCGACTATCCCCTGCTGCAGGGGATCTTCCTGATCATCACCTTTGCCGTGCTCGCCGCGAACCTGATCGCGGACTGCGTCTACATCTTCCTCGACCCGCGTATCCGCCAGGAGGCCTGACCGATGTCTGTCGTCAGCGCAGATCCCCCCGACACGCCGGACGTCCCGGTCGTCAAGCGAGGGAGGGTCCAGCTGCCCCGCTCGCCGAAGCTGCTGATCGGCCTGGGCATCCTCGTCGCCTTCCTCCTGCTGGCGATCATCGGCCCGCTCATCGCGCCCTTCAATCCCTCGAGCAGCCTGACCACCACCAACGGCGTGCCGCAGGCCCCGTCGGCCGCGCACTGGCTCGGCACCACCCAGGTGCAGCAGGACGTCCTGTCCCAGCTCCTGGTCGGCGGGCGGAGCACGATCGTGGTCGCCTTCGTCGCCGGCGCGATCGCGGCCGTGCTGTCCATCGCGATCGGCGTTACCTCCGGGTACCTCGGCGGCCTCGCGGACGACCTGCTGTCCATGCTCGCCAACATCTTCCTGGTGATGCCGGCGCTGCCGCTGCTGATCGTCATCTTCGGATTCCTGCCCCCCTCGGGCGGGACCAACGACCTGCTCATCGGGCTGATCATCGCGTTCACCGGGTGGGCCTGGGGCGCTCGGGTGCTCCGCGCCCAGACGCTGTCCCTGCGCGGGCGCGACTACGTGGTATCGGCGCAGATCATCGGCGAGCGCACCTGGCGGATCATCGGCTGGGAGATCGTGCCGAACCTCCTGCCGATCATCGCATCCTCCTTCCTGTTCACAGTCCTGTACGGGGTCGGCACCTACACCGCGCTGGCCTTCCTCGGCCTGGTGAACACCGAGCACTGGAGCTGGGGCGCCATCATGTTCTGGGCGCAGGCCTCGTCGGCGCAGGTCAGCGGCTACTGGTGGTGGTACATCCCGGCCGGACTGGCGGTGGCCCTGCTGGGGACCTCCCTCGCGCTGCTCAACTTCGGCATCGATGAGTTCATCAACCCGCGGCTGCGCGCGGCGGGGCTCACCAGGCGGCGCGCCAGGCAAGCCGGCCAGGCCCGGCCTCCCAAGCGGTTCGTCCTTGGCCTCACCCCAGTCGTGCGGGCCGCCAGCAGCGACGGGAAGCCGCTGTGACCGCGCGGGCAGGCCGGGACTGGTCTGGCCGGGACGCCGTAGAGCGCAAGGCCTGGGGCATGCCGCTGATCGAGGTCCGCGGCCTGCGGGTGGACTACGGCAGCGGGGCCGAGGCGGTGCACGCGGTCGTCGACGCCGGCCTGACCCTGTACAGCGGGCAGGTGCTCGGACTGGCGGGCGAGAGCGGCAGCGGCAAGTCCACGCTGGCCTACGCCATGACGAGGCTGCTGCGGGCACCGGGCATGATTACCGGCGGCGAGGTCCTGCTGCACGGCGAGGGCGGCCACACCCTGGACCTGCTCGCCGCCGACGAGAAGCAGCTGCGCGAGCTGCGCTGGTCCCGCGTGGCCGTCGTGCTGCAAAGCGCGATGCACGCCCTCAACCCGGTGATGACGATCGGCGTCCAGCTCACCGACGTCCTGCACGCGCACATGCCAGAGCTGGACCACCGGGAACGGCATGAGCGCGCGGGCGGCCTGCTGGAGATGGTCGGGATCAACGCCGACCGCCTCGGCAGCTACCCGCATCAGCTGTCGGGCGGGATGCGGCAGCGGGTCATGATCGCCATGGCCCTCGCGCTCGAGCCAGCCGTGGTGATCATGGACGAGCCGACCACCGCGCTGGACGTGGTCACTCAGCGGGAGATCCTGCAGGAGCTGACCGAGCTGCAGCACAAGCTGTCCTTCGCGGTCCTGTTCATCACCCACGACCTGTCGCTGCTGGTGGAGATCGCGGAAACGATCGCCGTCATGTACGCGGGCCGGCTGATCGAGCGGGCGCCCGCCCGCTCGCTCTACCGAGCGCCCCGCCACCCCTACACGGTCGGCCTGCTGGAGTCGTTCCCGGCGTTGCACGGACCGCGGAAACGACTGACTGGCATCACCGGCTCGCCCCCTGACCTGCGCAATCCGCCGCCTGGCTGCGCCTTCCACCCGCGCTGCCAGTACGCCATGGACGTCTGCAGGACCGACGTCCCGGTCACGATCCAGCTCGGCTCCGGTGATCGCTCCGCCGCGTGCTGGCTGCAGACCGGGGACCGGCCCGTGCCGCCCGAGCTGGCCAGGCCGGACCCGGAGGCAGGCCCCCCGGCGCTAGACAGCACGGGGTCGGAGCCAGCGGCCGCAGGGAGGCAGACATGACCGTCGTCCAGCCGGCCACGCGGCCGGTGAGCGACCAGCCGCCCGCGCTGCTCGAGGCTCGCGGGCTGACCCGGCACTTCGCGGCGGCCAGAGGCCGCGGGGTGGTGCACGCGGTCGACGACGCCTCTATCGCGCTGGCTCCGGGCAGCATCACCGGCCTGGTCGGCGAGAGCGGGTCCGGCAAGTCAACGCTGGCCCGGCTGCTGGCCATGCTGGTCCCGCCCACCGCGGGCGAGCTACTGCTCGACGGCACGGCGATCCGGGCCAGCAAGCGCGGCCGCCGAGCCTACGCCCGCAACGTCCAGCTCGTGCTGCAGGACCCGTTCTCCTCGCTGAACCCCGTGCATGACGTCCGCTACCATCTCGCGCGGCCGCTCCAGGTGCAGGGGCTGTGCCCGCCGGGCGCTCGCCTGGATGACGTGATCATGGGCCTGCTCGAACGGGTAGCGCTGACGCCGGCGGCCCAGTTCATCCGGAAGTACCCGCACGAGCTATCCGGCGGCCAGCGCCAGCGGGTGGCGATCGCCCGCGCCCTGGCGGTGCAGCCGCGGGTGCTGCTCGCCGACGAGCCGGTGTCGATGCTCGACGTCTCCATCCGGCTCGGGGTCCTGAACCTGCTCGCCGACCTGCGCGAGAACGAGGGCCTGACGATCCTGTACATCACCCATGACATCGCCTCGGCACGTTACCTGTCCGACGACATCGCGGTCATGTACGCGGGGCAACTCGTGGAGTCGGGCCCGGCTCGCTCGGTCACCGACTCGCCCGCGCATCCCTACACCCAGCTCCTGCTGAGCGCCGCCCCCGACCCGGCCCAGCCGCTGAGCGCCCCGCTGCCGGGCCACGGCGGAGCGCCCAGCCTGCTGGCGCCGCCCACCGGCTGCCGCTTCCACCCGCGCTGCCCGCACGCGATGGCGATCTGCTCGGCCACCGAGCCGCCGCCCGCGCAGGTGGCGCCCGGCCACGTCAGCTCCTGCTGGCTGCACTCGCCCGAATATGCCCCGGCCAGTGCGCAGACAACCGCGGAAGGGGGAACCGATGAGCCGCCGTCGAAGCTAACGGACACCGACTAGACCACGGCGCCGTCGAGAAATAACGGCACCGCCCAGATAACCAGGACGGCCGCGCCCGGCCGGCCCTGAGCCAGACCCGCACCTACAGACCCCCACGGTCATTCAGAGAAGGCCGGTGACGAACCGGCCGGGCACAACGGAGCTTAGTCAATGAGCCGAAAAATGATGAAGGTCCTGGCCCTTGCCGCAGTAGCGAGCATGGGCCTGGCTGCCTGCGGAAGCTCGGGCAGCAAGACGTCGACAGGTACCTCCGGGAAGACGACGGGCAAGCCGCTCGTCATCGAGAGCACACCGCTCTCGCCGTTTACCGACAGCTTTAACCCCTATTCGCAGTCCGCCACCGGCTACGCCGTGAACGCCACGGGCCTGATCAATGAGCCGCTGTACATTTTCAATACGCTCAACCCGACCCAGGCGCCCGTCCCGATGCTGGCGTCGGGCCAGCCCACCTGGTCCAACGGCGGCAAGACCCTGACCGTGCCCGTGCGCGCGGGCGTCAAGTGGAACGACGGCAAGGCGTTCAGCGCCAGCGACGTCGCCTTCACCTTCAACCTGATCAAGGCCAACCCGAAGCTGTACACCGCGGGCGCCCCGGTCGTGACCAGCGCCACGGCCTCCAGCCCGACCTCGGTCACGCTCAACTTCGCCGCGTCGCAGCAGGCGAACCTCTTCTCCATCGGCCAGGTCCCGATCGTGCCCGCGCATGTCTGGCAGTCGGCCGGTGACCCGGCTACCTACGCGGACGCCAGCCCGGTCGGCACCGGGCCGTTCATGCTGGACAGGTTCTCGCCGCAGGGCTTCACCCTCAAGCAGAACCCGAACTTCTGGGACAAGAGCCAGCTGAAGGTCAGCTCGGTCGACTTCCCGTCCTACAACACCAACGTCAACCTCGTGCAGCCGATCGCCGACGGCACGATCGACTGGGCGGGCAACGACCTGCCCAACCTCCAGCAGGACTATCTGTCCAAGAGCCCGCAGAACCACACCTACCTGAGCAGCCCGCCGTATTTCGCCAACAACAACGTGGTCGCGCTGGTGCTCAACGTCACCAAGCCCCCGCTGAATGACCCGGCCGTCCGCCAGGCCATCAGCCTGGGCATCGACCGCCAGCAGCTGTCGGTCCAGGGGGAGACCTCCTACGAGCCCCCGGCGACATCCTCCGGCGGCCTCATGCTGCCGACCGACAACACCTACCTCACACCGTCGCTGGCCAACGACCTTCCGCCGGCCGGCGACGCGGCCAAGGTCACCAGCGTCCTGAAGGCCGACGGCTGGACCAAGACTGGCGGCAAGTGGACGAAAAACGGCAAGCAGATCACCTTCTCGATCTCCGACCCGGTCCCCTACACCGACTACTACACCGACTCGCAGCTCATCGCGCACCAGCTGAACGCGCAGGGCTTCAACGTCACCGCCAACGGGATCGGTAACCCGACCACCTGGGCGGCCGACTACGCCAATGGCACGTTCGACTCCGCGATCCACTGGAGCAACCAGGGCCCGAACCCGTACTTCTTCTACGACGGCTGGCTGGACAGCTCGCTGACCGCGCCCATCGGCAAGCCCGCCGCGGGCGACAACGGCCGCTTCTCCAGCGCCGCGGCACAGGCGGCCCTGAAGCAGTTCGCCGGGACCACCGACGCCGCGACGCAGGCGCAGGCGATCACCAAGCTGCAGCAGATCGTGTCCACCCAGGTTCCGGTCGCCCCGCTGCTGTACGGCGCGGCATGGGCGGAGTTCTCCACGAGGAACTACACCGGCTGGCCGACCCCGAGTAACCCCTACATGACTCCAATACCGAACCAGCCGTACCTGGAATACACCGTCCTTCACCTCAAGCCAGTCTCCTGATCAGGGCCACGGCGGAAGGACACCGGCAGTCGTGACTAGCTCACCAGAGCAGCGGACCCCGCCCGGCCGGATCTCCGGCCGGGCGGGGTCCGCCCCATTTATGACCTCGTCCCCACCCCCACCCCCCGCCCTCCAACCCGACCCGGCCCGAGCCGCCGATAGCGCGCAGTACCGCGCCCTGGTGGCCAGGCTGTCGGTGGCCGAGAAGGTAGCGCTGCTCACCGGAGCCGACAGCTGGCGGATACCCGGCTGCCCGGCCATTGGCCTGCGGCCGATCGTGACCTCCGACGGCCCGGCGGGCGTGCGCGGCCAGACCAAGGATGAGCGCCTGCCCTCCAGCAGCCTGCCCTGCCCGTCCGCGCTCGGCGCCACCTGGGATCGCGAACTCGTCTACGAGCTCGCGGCCGCCCTCGGCCGGGAAGCCCGCGGTAAGTCCGTGGACGTCCTGCTGGCACCGACCATCAACCTCATGCGGACCCCGCTCGGCGGGCGCGGGTTCGAGTGCTTCGCCGAGGATCCCGTGCTCACCGCGGTGCTCGCCGTGGCTTACGTCCGCGGCGTGCAGGATGCGGGCGTCGCGGCGACACTCAAGCATTTCGTCGGCAATGACAGCGAGACGCGCCGCTGGAAATATGACGCGCTGATCCCCGAGCACGTCCTGCGCGAGTTGTACCTGGTGCCGTTCGAGGCCTGCGTGATCGAGGGCGGGGCGCTGCTGGTGATGGCCGCCTATAACTCGGTGAACGGCGCCAGCATGACCGAGAACGTGCCGATGCTGGCGGACCTGCTCAAGGGCGAGTGGGGCTTTGACGGCGTCGTGACCTCAGATTGGCACGCGGCGCGCAGCACGCTGGCCACCGCGCTGGCCACGCTCGACCTGTCCATGCCCGGCCCGGACGGGCCCTGGGGTGACCTGCTCACCACGGCCGTGCAGGACGCCCTGGTCAGCGAGGAACTGCTGGACGACAAGGTGATCCGGCTGCTGCGGCTGGCCCACCGGGTGGGCGCGCTGGACGGCCAGGAGGATAACGGGACGCTCGGGCAGGACGGTCACGGGACAGTCGGGGCATCGTTGCTGCGCCGCGCCACGGCCGCCACGTTCGTGCTGCTGCGCAACGAGCAGGACGCGCTGCCTATCGACCCGGCCACCACCGGCAGCGTCACCGTGGCCGGCCCCAACGCGTTCTGGCCGACGATCCAGGGCGGCGGCAGCGCCGGCGTCATCCCGGCCGGCCTGTCGACGCCGGCCGCGGCGATCCGCGCGGCCCTGGCGGGCCGGGCCGAGGTGCGCGCGGTGGTCGGGTGCCACACCTGGGAGTCGGTGCCGCTCCCCCCGCACGGCGCCCTGCGTGATCCGGTCAGCGGCGAACCAGGCGTCCGGCTGGAATTCCACGGCGCCGACGGCGCGGTGCTCGCCGGCGAGCACCGCGCCTCCTCGAGCCTGACCTGGTGGGACGCGGTTCCGCCGCAGATCGGCTGGGGCAAGAGCGGGCGGATTGTCCTGCTGGCTACGTTCCGGGCCGACCAGTCCGGGCCGCACCTGATGGGCGCCTCCGGCATCGGCGACCTCATGCTCAGCCTGGACGAGGAGGCCCTGGCCCGGGAGACCACCAGCGTCCCGGAAGACCCGGTCGAGGCGATGACGCGGCCGGGCGAGATGCGAGCGCAGGTGTGGCTCGACGCCGGGGTGCAGGTGCGGCTGCGGCTGGAGCTCAGGCCCGCCGCCGACGGTGCAGGGCCGCTGGGCATCCGCCTGGGCATCGCGCCGGCCGCCAACCCGCAGACGCTACTGGCCGAGGCGAGCGCCGCGGCGGCCGGCTCCGACGCCGCCATCGTGATCGTCGGCTCGGCTGAGCTGACCGAGAGCGAGGGCTTCGACCGCGCGACGCTGGCGCTGCCCGGCTTGCAGGACGAACTGGTCCGCCAGGTAGCGGCGGTGAACCCGCGCACCATCGTCGTGGTGAACTCCGGCATGCCGGTACTCATGCCCTGGGCGGACGACGTGCAGGCCATCGTGCAGGCGTGGCTGCCCGGCCAGGCGATGGGCGAGGCGCTGGCCGACGTCCTGCTCGGCCTCGCCGAGGCGGGCGGCCGGCTTCCGGTCACCCTGCCCGTCGCCGAGGCCGACTGCCCGGTGCTGGAGGCGTTCCCCGACGACGAAGGCGCGCTGCCCTACTCCGAGGGACTGCTGATCGGGTACCGCGGCTACGACGCGAGCGGCACCGACCCGCGGTATCCGTTCGGCCATGGGCTCGGCTACACGACCTGGGAGTACGAGTCCCTGGAGGGGGGCGGGGCCCTGGCCGCCGGGGAAGATCTTGAGCTGACCGTCACCATCCGCAACACCGGGGCCCGGCCCGGCAAGGAGGTCGTGCAGGCCTATGTCGCCGGGCCGCCCGGCGAGCCCGGCCGCCCGATGCGGGCGCTGGCCGCCTTCGCCGCCGTGACCGCCGAGCCCGGCGATGCGGCCGAGGTCAGGCTGCGGGTTCCCGCCCGGGCCTTCGCGCGCTGGGACGAGCAGGCGGGCAGCTGGATCTGGCCGGAAGGCCGGTTCAAGGTGCACGTGGGCCGGTCAGCACGCGACCTGCGGCTGACCACGGAGGTCAGCTCAGGCTGACCCGGTCGGCGGGGTCTGGCTGCCAGGAGGGGTTACGCCGGGCAGCGGGACCTCGCCTGCCGGCGCGGCCTTGGCGGCGGCCGGCTCTAGCGGCGCGACGAGTTCTGCCTCAAAGCCGTCGATGTTCTCCAGGTAAGCGGCGTAGTGCTGCTGACCGCCGGCGTAGGGGTGCTGGTCGGGGAACATCAGGCGCCAGCCGTGCTGCGCGGCTTTGAGCGCGAGCTCCTCCGTCCGCGCGCGGCTCTCGACGTGAAAGGCCAGGTGATTCAGGCCGGGGCGGCACCGGTCGTGGCGGGTGGCGATGCGGGCCGGGGACTGCTCGACGACGATGTAGGTGGGCCCGGAGCGCCAGCTCTTGCCGTCCTGCCAGTCCTGGAACAGCTCGTAACCGAGTTCCCCGAGCAGCCATCCCCAGCTTGCCACGGCCCGGTCAAGGCTCGGCACCCACAGCTCAAGGTGATGCAGCGTCCCATGGCTTATCTGATCCACAGCCCTAGCATGCCTGCTGACCGGCCACGATACGGGTGAAAACGGCCAAGTAGCGCGTCCAGTTTACGGTACTTTCGCCGACCGCACGCCACCCCCGCTCGCAGCGGAGCGATCACGGAAGGTGCGCCGGTAGGCCATTTGAGAGTTCAGGGCGCCGCCGACCCGCCCCGGACCGAGGCCGAGCTAACCGACCAGATTGCTTCCACGAATTGACACCGCCGTGCTAGGAGTGCGGGCCGGGGCGGACGAGGCCGTGCTCGTAGGCGTACACGACGGCCTGGACGCGGTCGCGCAGGTGCAGCTTGTTGAGCATGCGGCCGACATGAGTTTTAACGGTCGCCTCGGACAGCACCAGCCGGGCAGCGATCTCGGCATTGGACAGGCCGCCGGCGACCTCGGTGAGGATCTCCCGCTCCCGGGCGGTCAGCGTCGCCAGCTCGGGCGGCGCGCCGGCCAGCCCCGCGCTGGCCGGATCGGGCAGGTGCGGCAGGAACAGGTCGAGCAGCCGGCGGGTCACGCTGGGCGCGACGACGGCGTCCCCGCTGGCGACCGCACGGATCGCCGACAGCAGGTCGGGGGGCGGCACGTCCTTGAGCAGGAACCCGCTCGCGCCGGCCCGCAGGCCCGCGTAGGCATACTCGTCCAGGTCGAAGGTGGTGAGGATCAGCACGCGCGTGGCGCTCGCCGTGGCCGCGATGCGCCGGGTGGCCTCGACGCCGTCGACACCGGGCATCCGGACGTCCATCAGCACCACGTCGGGCTGCTTGGCGGCGGCGAGGCGGACCGCCGTGGCGCCATCGCCGGCCTCCCCCACGACCTGCATGTCGGGCTGCGCGTCGAGCACGAGGCGAAAGCCCATGCGCAGCATGGGCTGGTCGTCGGCGAGCAGGATCGAAATGGTCACGCGCGCTCCGTCCCGATCGCGTTGTCGGGGGGCCCGGCCGCGG
>Ga0307373_10010417_pt1 | contig 13677 bp, 12 predicted proteins | sample OX2MG_FD_202534 | JGI IMG/M metagenome (GOLD analysis project Ga0307373, IMG submission 202534) | Soil microbial communities from Risofladan, Vaasa, Finland - OX-2 | ecosystem: Environmental > Terrestrial > Soil > Coastal area > Acid sulfate soil | place: Finland: Risofladan, Vaasa | collected... | reverse complement strand
CCGGCCGGCGGTGTACCGGCCACATGACGCGCTGGTCCGCGCAGTGATCGGTCGGTTCGCGGATGGCCGAGGTCAGCGCCAGGATCCGCGCGGCTCGCACGGCGTCCCCATTCACTGCGGCGGTGCGTTCGAATCCATACCCCCCGACGAGGGCGGCGCCGGCGTTGGTGGCGACGATACCGCGGATGGCTTCGGAGATTTGATGGAGTTGGCGCGCGGCGTGCTCAACCGATTTGGCCAAAGCGGTCTGCCCGTCTGGGCTTTCGAGCGGAAGGCGAGGTCCGAGGCCTGGTAGCTCTGTCTTCCAAGGGCCCTGGTAGGTGTGGCCGAATTCGATGAGCGTGCTTGATTGACCAGAGCCGATTGTGGGCAAGAAGGGCAAAACGTTCATCGCAGTGCATCCTCCCGTACGAACGCGGTGCCGGTCGAAAGCTTAGAAATGATTCCGGTCGGGGCCAACAAGGCATCAAAGCTGGAAGACTGGGTAGGCGAGCAGGCTCGACAGGAATGGACGGCACCGAAGCCAACCAGTCTGGTGTTGCATGCACCCAGGACAACGCGCCAACCGCCGAACCCAAGCCGGGGTGGTAATCCTTCTAACCGGAGCGAATTGCTAGACCAACTGATGGCAACGGTTCAAGCACGCGGAGCGCCTTTGGCGGGAGTTGCGCTATTGTTGGCGGGATTTGATCGCATTATGCTCCGGGCATGCGGCGACCATGGGTTGGCGGTGGAAGGCGGGAGGGAGCATGACCAAGGCGATCCGGTACTCGGCGTCAGCCTCCCCGATGCCACGACGCGTCGCAATGCTGATCTATCCGGGCGTGACGCCGCTCGATGTCGCCGGACCACTGGAAGTGTTCAGCTTCGCCAATATTTTGCGCAAGAAGCAGATTTACGATGTCGTCACCGTCGGCCCCACCGCCGGGTCAGTGACAACCAGGGCCGGCATCGCCTTCCTCCCCAGTTGCGCGATGACCGAACTGGCGCTGCCGGTCGACACGCTGATGGTGGCGGGCGGCGGTAAGCCGCGCAGCTGGATCACCCCGGAGATGATAGACTGGCTTCGAACCGCGGCGATGCAGGCGCGCCGCTTCGGCTCGATCTGCACCGGTGCCTTCCTGCTCGGTGCCGCCGGCCTGCTCGACGGCCGTCGGGTGACGACACATTGGGCGTCCTGCGCCGACCTGGCCCGGTTCCATCCCACCGCCTCGGTGGAGGTCGATCCGATCTTCATCCGCGAAGGCCGATTCTTCAGTTCGGCCGGGATTACGGCGGGGATCGACCTCGCGTTGTCGCTGGTCGAGGAAGATCACGGGCGGGATTTCGCACTGAACATTGCGCGATATCTGGTGTTGTACCTGAAACGGGCAGGCGGTCAGGCGCAGTTTTCGGTTCGGCTGCAGGCGCAGTTCTCCGACGTACCGGCAATCGAGCGGGCCCAGCACTGGTGTGAGGAAAATCTGGACCGCGATCTGTCGGCCGGCGTGCTGTGCCAGATTGTCGGCATGAGCGAGCGCAGTTTCGTACGAAGATTTCGTCAGGAGACCGGTCAGACGGTGGGTGAGTATGTCGCCACGATGCGTCTGGGAGCCGCGTGCCGTCTGTTGACCGAGACCGGACTGTCGCTGAAGGAGGTTGCGCGGAAATGCGGCTTTGGGTCGGTGGCCGCGTTGCGGCGGGCGGTCTTGTCGCGCATCGGGGTGCCGCCGCTGCAGTATCGTAGACATTTTCAGGTGTCAGAGGGCGCAGATCGGTTCACGCGAGACCGCGGCGCTGCTGACGCCTTGCCCGAGATACCGCAGCATCCGCCGGCGGATCGGCTCCGACGCCTTGATGCAGGCGGCTGACGTCCGCGCACCAGGTTGCGCCGGGTACAGGGGATCACGGTTTCGGTGGAGACAGTGCGCGGTATACAGATCGCGTTGGGCCTCCGGCGTCTGACGAAGCGCCGTCAGGCGCGAGTATTCGGCTACGCGAGCCGCCGCCCGGCCCCGGCTTGAAGGACCCGCCATAGCCGCGCAGATGGGCGCAGACCACGGTGCAGCGCGCCGCCAGCGCGGGCGCGATCGCGTGCCGGATCATGTGCGTCTGCGGGTTGCCGTGCAGCAGCAGCATGGGCGGGCCGGAGCCGCCGATGTGCTCGCGCAGATCGCCGCCCGGCATGGCGATGCGGCGCAGCGTGAACCCCGGAACATCTTCGGTCGCGTCGGTTCCTCCGCAGGGTCAGTGCCGCCTTGCGTCACAACAGGCACAATTCCCGCAGATCCCGCCGCAGCGCCGCCGGCAGTCCCGCTTCCCCCAGGATGTCCACGCCCGCCGCCGGCACGTCCTCGGGCGCGTCGGATGCCGCGAGGTAGCGCCAGCCCTGGAACGGCTTCACCGGCCGGCCGAGCACCGGTACCACCGTGGGATCGAGGATCAGGGCGGCGCAGGCCCTGCCGTCGTCCCAGGAATCCGCGACGATCTCCACCACCTGCTGGCGGGCGGCGAGGAATCCGGCGATCACCCAGTAGATCGAGCCACCCGAAGTCACCTCATCGGCGCGGCGGGGGGAATTGCGGGTGCGGTGGCGCAAGGGCGGCATTCGCGCCACACGCTCGGCCTGGAGGGCGCGCAGATGCGCGATATCGCGCACGCCGACGGCCAGTTTTGTCAGGTGCAGCATGGGTGGGGCCGAGTCGCGGACATACGGGAGTATAATCCGGGCGGCGCGCCGGACTGCAAGCCCCGCGCCCGGGCGGATGCGGCAGGAAACCTTACCCAACCGCGTTGCGCCGCGCTAGAATGGCCCCATGCCCCAGATCCAGCCCGTCAGGCCGATCGTCACCCTCGACCAGGTCCACAAATCCTATGGTGCCCAGCACGTGCTGCGCGGCGTGTCGCTGACCGTGACCGAAGGCGAACGGGTGGTGATCTGCGGCCCCTCGGGGTCCGGCAAATCCACCATGATCCGCTGCATCAACCGGCTGGAATCGCACGAGCGCGGGCGCATCTTGGTGGACGGGGTCGAGCTGTCGGACAACGCCCGCGACCTGCAACGCGTGCGCCAGGAGGTCGGGATGGTGTTCCAGTCCTTCAACCTGTTTCCGCATCTGAGCATCCTGGAGAACTGCACCCTCGCGCCCATCCGCGTGCGCGGCCTGAAACGGGCCGAGGCCGAGGTGCTGGCGATGACCCTGCTCGAACGGGTGCGGATCCCGGAGCAGGCGCATAAATACCCAGCGCAGCTTTCGGGCGGGCAGCAGCAGCGGGTGGCGATCGCGCGGGCGCTGTGCATGACGCCCAAGGTGATGCTGTTCGACGAACCGACCTCCGCGCTCGATCCCGAAATGATCCAGGAAGTGCTGGACGTGATGCTGGAGCTCGCGCGGTCCGGCATGACCATGCTCTGCGTCACGCACGAGATGGGGTTCGCGCGCCAAGTGGCCGACCGGGTGGTGTTCATGGACCAGGGCGAGATCGTCGAGGCCGGCGCGCCGGAAGCGTTTTTCGGCGCGCCGCGGACCGACCGGCTGCGCGGGTTCCTGTCGCGCATCCAGCACGCGGGGTAGGCGGCGCGGCGGCGATTGCCCAGCGGAGCGATTTCCGCCATGCCGTGCCAGGAGCCGCCAACCCGCCGGCCCGCTGCGGCCGGAATCCGCGCGCGGCGGGGAGGGGCTCGCCTGTGTTCCTGTCCCGATCGGATGACGTCATGCGTCGAACTCTCTCCCGCATCCTGCGACGGCTTCCGGGCGGCGCGCTGCTGGCGGCGGCGGCGCAATCGCGCCTGATCGAGACCGACTACCCCTACCACCCCACGCGCCGTCCGATCGAGGCCGGCCTGTTCGGGCGCCGCCTGGACGCGGCGCTGGATGCCGCGCGCGACCGCTTTGCCGCCACCCTGTGCGGCTTCGCCTCCCATGCGCCCGCGCTGGCGCGCATTCCGCGCGAGGCAGGCTCGCCCGAGGCGCCGTTCTGGGCCAATGACTGGTTTCCCGCGCTGGACGCGGTGTCGCTTTATGGCCTGATCGCCGCCCGCGCGCCGCGCCGCTATATCGAGGTGGGGTCGGGCAACTCCACCCGGTTCGCGCGCCGCGCGATCCGCGATCTGGGGCTTGCCACCCGGATCGTGTCGATCGACCCGGCGCCGCGCGCGGAAATCGACGCGCTGTGCGACGAGACGGTCCGCGCCCCGCTCGAGCACGTCCCGGCCGGGTTCTGGGCGGGGCTGGCGCCGAGCGACATGCTGTTCGTGGATAACAGCCATCGCAGCTTTCCGGGCTCGGACGTGACGGTGTTCTTCACCGAGATCCTGCCAGGTCTGCCGTCCGGGCTGCTGTGGGGGCTGCACGATATCTGCCTGCCATGGGACTACCCGGTGGAGTGGGGTCGGCGGTTCTACAACGAGCAATATCTTCTGGCGGCCTATCTGGCCGGCGGCGGCGGGGGTGACGCGATCGTGCTGCCGGCGATGTGGGCGGCGTACCAGCCGGAGCTGTACGGGATTCTGGAGCCGTTGTGGAGCCGAACGGATCTGTTCGCGGGCGTGCCGACCCATGGGTGCGGGTTCTGGATGGAGCGCGGTGGGGGCGGCGGTGCTGGCCTGAGTCCCCTGTCCGGGGGCGAGGCTCAGTCCAAGGCGATCAACGCCAGCGTCGGGGGCCAGATGCGATAGCGAACGTTTGGCGGCTGGTATCCTGCGATCGCCGCATGGGCGCCGCCCGGGAAATCCGGGAGGCTGTGATTGGCTCGCCTTCCCCCAGGAGAGCCAGCCACGACGCCCCGTCCGAATGCTTGATCCGTTCGACCATAAAAGGCCGCGTCAATGGTGCCAGGCGAGCGCAGTTCCATTGGTAGAACGGGATCGTGTTGGGAGGGACGCCCGGACGACCTACGCTTTCGACAATCACACAGCGAGCGACGTCCAGCGCATCGCCGACGATGTGCGGCGCTTTTGGCACGCCCTCGTCCAACGATGGAGCGTCGATCAGCGCCTTGATGCTGGCGATGACGGCATGCACCATGTCGCCTCGGGCGATCAAGGGAGCGCTGATACGGACTCCGTCCACCGCCGCCATGTCGTTCCACCGGGGCTCAGTCGAAGTGAAAGCCGCCTTCGCGGAACAGCGCGATGCAGGCATCGACCGCCGCCGGGTCGAACAGGATTCCCCTGCCCTTCTCGATCTCCGCGAGCGCGGCTTCGAGGCCGAGCGCGACGCGATAGGGCCGGTGCAACATCATTGCCTCGACCACATCGGCGACCATCAGGATTTTAGCGCCGGCCAGCATGGTGTCGCCCTTGAGACCCCGCGGATAGCCCGACCCGTTCAGCCGCTCGTGGTGCTGGCGTATCATCTCCGCGACCGGCCAGGGAAAATCAATATTTTTGACGATATTGTACCCGGCTTGAACGTGCCCCTGGATAAGCTGAAATTCCGGCTCGGAGAGCTTGCCGGGTTTGCTGAGGAGCTCCGCAGGAACGACGATTTTCCCGACATCGTGGATGGCGGCGGCGAGATAGAGACCCTGGAGATCGTCATCCGACATCGCCAGCTTGCGGCCGATTGCAACCGAGAGTTGCGCCACCCGGCGCTGATGCCCCGCCGTATACGGATCGCGCGCCTCGACGGTGCTGGCGATGGCGGTGACGGTCGCTTCGAGACTGGTGCGCCAGCGGCGCTCGAGGCTTTCATGCGCGCCTCGATCGCGGAGCACGCCGACGCCGTACGCAAGATCGGTGGCGAGCTCCTGGAGAAGTTTCATCTCCTCGGCATCAAACGCATCGGTCTCCGCCGAATCGATCGTCAGCACGGCAAAGACGCCCGAAGCATCCTTGAGCGGGAAAGCGACAACGGAAGCAAACCCCTGTCGTTCCGCCGCGGCACGCAACAACGCAATCGATGGGTCTGACGCCACCGATCGGACAATCTGCGGGTCTCCGGTGCGAACCGCGCGACTGGTCGGGCCCTGACCCCGCGGATCATCTGCCCACGTGATCTCAACCGTGGCGAGATAGTCATTGACGGCCCCAGCCCAGGCCACGGGTCTTACGGATTTGACGACGTCCTTTTGCGGCACACCAATCCACGCCATGCGGTAGCCGCCAACATCGACGACAACACGGCACATCTCCCGAAGCAAATCGGTCTCGGTGGCGGCGCGAACCAGCACCTCGTCGCCGGCGCTGAGTGTCTTGAGTGTTCGATTGAGCCGACGCAATGTACGTTCTGCCCGCCTAAGCTCCGTAATGTCGAGAACGACGCCGATCACGGCCGGCTTGGCTTGGTAGACCGCGCTCGACGCGTTGACGACGACCTCGATCAGCCGCCCGTCCTTTGCCTGTATGACGGTGGGGAGGCTAACCTGTTTGGAAGGGTCGAGGGACTGCGTTCGCAGGTTTTCAACCAGCGTCGGCCTCTCGGCTGGCGGAAGGAAATCCGTCAGCAAATGGCCCATCACTTGCTCCGGGTCGTACCCGGTCAAGGCCATAAAGTAGGGATTGGCGTATTCGATGAACCCGGTTGGCGACATGATGATGGTACCCGCGAGGTTCTGCTCGACCAGGCCGCGGAATTTCGCTTCCTCCTCACGAATTCTGTCGTCAGCCCTCTTGCGCTCGGTGATATCACGGAAGAACCACGTGCGGCCAAGATATCGGCCGTCTGCCGCCATCATGGGCGCAGAGTGGCGGTCGAACACGCGACCGTCCCTTAGAACGATCTCCTCATCGCTCGTTTCTGTCGGGTGGCCGTAAAGGTAGCGGATGCGCCGTAGGAATGCCTCGCTGTCATCGATCTGGTCGCTCACCCACCGCAAGAGCGGTTCATCGGCTTTGGCGTCGGTCAACTCGCTGGGAACACGGAATATCTGAATAAACCGGTGGTTAATAGAAGCAATCCGACCCGCATCATCGACCACGAGAATCCCATCGGGAGAGAGTTCGTGCTCGGTGGCAAGCACGGCGCGCTCGAATGCCAACTCTTGCGTAGACTTGTTGGTCTCGGTGACATCTTGGACCATGCCTCGGATCAACCGTGCCGCGCCGGCCGCGTCGCACTCGACCTGCGACTCGGCGCGGAGATATCGCTCGCCGCCATCCGGCCGAACGATCCGGAAGTGCTGGACGACCCGTTCGGTGGTCTGCCATATAGCGTCTAAGCTTTCGCTTATCCGCTTCCGGTCGTCCGGATGCACGGCAGCAATAAACGCATCAAGGTTCGGCGGCCCGTCCGACGTCGCACGGCCGTAAATTCTGTAGACTTCCTCCGACCAAACCAGCTCTTTATCCTTACGGTCCAGCACGAACCCGCCGACATGGCCGATGCGTTCAGTAGCCGCAAGCAGCTCGTGCGACCGACGCAATGCGTCCGCAGCCTGCCGACGCTCCGTGACGTCCACAATGACAGCGATCGAGGCGGGGTGCGCCTCAAAGGTGGAAGGGCTGGCACTGATCAGGACATCGCGGCGACGGCCGTCCTTGCCCTTGACTGCGGACTGGCGCTGTACGAACGGGGTATCGGCCGAAAATTCCGCGCCAAGCTCCGCAGCGACCACTTCCCTTTCGTCGTCTGTCAAGATATCGCGAATTGGGCGGCCGACCAGTTCCGGTATGTCGTAACCGGTCAGGTGAGCAAAGTAGGGATTGACGTAGCCGATCGTGCCGTCGGCTCGGATGATGACGATGCCCGCAACATTCTGCTCCACCAGGCTGCGGTACTTGGCTTCGCTCTCGCGCATTTCCCGCTCGGCGGCCTTGCGGGCACGAACGCCCTGCTCGACTTCGACCGCACGCTCGATCGCGGGGGCAAGGCGAACCAGATGATCCTTGAGCACATAATCCTTGGCGCCAGCCTGGAGCAATTTAGCGGCGGCTTCGTCGCCGAGGGCGTCGGTGACCATGACGACCGGGACCTCTGGATGCGCCTGCCGGACATGCGCCAATGCCTCGCCGCCGTTGAAATCCGGCAGGTCGAAATCCGCCAGCAGAATGTCAGGTGAAAGCCGGTCCAGTGCCGCGATGAATGCGGCCCGGGTATCGACCCGCTCGGCGGTGAATGCGAGGCCCGCCTTGTGCAATTCTCGCTCTATCAGCTCGGCGTCGGCCGGCTCATCTTCGAGCATAAGAATTCTAAGGTTGCGGGGCTGCGTGGTTTCAGCCGGCGACGCTCCCGAGGGCAAGTTCGCCGGCCTATTGCGAACCAGCGCTCTATTGGTGGAGGGTGTCGGCAACATACCGATGCTTTCGTGGTGGGCTGCTATGTAGGCGGCCTGTTGCCGAGACCCCAATAGAGGTCGAGACCAACGACGCCGCGCGCTCCTTCGATGTTCCGGTCGTCCACCGCGACCGCTGCGGGCAGCGGTGTGACGCCCGAGGCCAGCGGGGTCGCCCGCAGACGTCTCGCGCCTTCATGGCGCTCACGAACTAGTGATGTTATATTCGGCGCCTCGTCGCCCGCGAACAGCGTCAGGAAGCTGGAACCGAGGACGGTCGGCAATTCGTCCTGGACCATCTCGGCCGAGCGCTGGTTGCAATGGAGGATCACACCGTCCGCCGCGACGGTGACGGCGTCCACTTCGCTGGCGGGGATGGCGCGCGGTACCGCAATCTCGTTCTGGAGGCCGATGTCGGTCCTGGTACGGGCTTGCACTGAAGACACGTCATATGATCCTAGATGCCGGTAGGCCAGGCTATGGTCACCGCGGGGTCAAGCCCTTCCTGTTCTTGCCGTCAAGGAAGCGTCGTAGGCTTTACGTGCCGAATGGATTGCTTCTGCCGCCGCTTCCGCGGCGGTCTTGGTCGCTGCGGCCGCTTCGGCAGAGGCTTGCAGCGACACCTCCTCGGCTTGATTTGCCGCCGCGGCCGCAGCGGCTGCCGCAGCCGCGGCGGCGGCCGCAGCGGCTTGGGATGCTGCGTCAGCGGCTAGCGCCGCCGAGTCCGCCGCGGCATTGGCGACTTCGACCAACCTCCGTTCCGCGGCCTCCGTCGCGGCTTGTGCGGCGAATTTGGATGAGATCGCCGATCGTTCCGCCGATTTCGCTGCTCGTGTCGCCGCTTCTTTCGAGTGGACCGTCAGTTCCTTTAGGGAGACGAGCGCGTCAGTGTATCTCTGGTTGAGGATCGCGTACCCGCCGCGGAGGTTGACGATCTCCCGGTCCAACTCCACAAGCCGGACGTAGATTCGTTCGGTTTCCCCAGTCATGGCTCTCACCGGTCGGTCAGCGCGGCATTCCGTTGAATGAGCCGACGGATTCGAGGTATCGGTGGGATCGTGGCCAAGCCACGCGCGCGGGCTTTCAACGCGGTGCTTATCGCTGACATCGAGGAAGCCCGCATTGATTCAGATCAATTCGATGACAGGCTTTCAGGGTAGGAGTACCGAGCCAAAATTGCTTGACTTTCGCGGTCCGCACGGAGTAGCTGGTGCTATTCGAAATCGGAGCCCGAGGAAGGGCGGATGCAGAACAATACCGATCTCTCTCCCGCGCCGGGTGGGGCAACCATCACGCAGTCCGAACAGCGCTACCGGCGGCTCTTCGAAGCCGCCAGGGACGGTATCCTGATTCTTGATCGGGATTCGGGTCAGATACTTGAAGTCAATCCCTTCCTGATCGAGCTGCTCGGCTATTCCCACGAGGAATATGTCGGAAAAATGCTCTGGGAAATCGGGCCTTTCCGGGACACCGCCTTGAATCAGGCCCGGTGGGAGACATTGCAAGCGCAGGGTTACATCCGGTATGAGGATCTCCCATTGGAAACACGCGACGGACGGCGGGTCGCGGTCGAATTCGTCAGCAACGTCTATCAAGAGGGAGACAAGTCGGTTGTCCAGTGTAATATCCGCGACATTACAGACCGGAAGAAACTTAGGGAAGACCTTGCGACCTCCGCTAATATCATCAAACACATCGCGACCATGGCGCAGCGGCTACAAAGTTGTAAGACGGACGAGGAGATAGCCGATACGGTGGCGCGTTTTGTGCCGCTGTTCCTCCCCGGAGTTCCAGGTGCCTTGTGCATCGTCAACAACTCACGAAACCTCGTGCGCATCATGGCGACCTGGAATTCGCCGGCTAGACTTGAAGCCGATTTCGCTCCGGCGGATTGCTGGGCCCTGCGCCGTGGTCGGATTCATATCGTCAGGGATGGCGATCAAGATGTCATCTGCGCACACGTGAACCAGTCCAAGGTCGCGCAATACAGTTGCCGGCCGCTCGTGGCTCAGGAAGAGACGCTCGGTATCCTCTATCTTGAATTGGCGCCATCGGTGGCTGGCGCCCCGGGTGGAAGCGCCGTGGAGGATCAAAACCTCGATATCGTCACAGAGAACATCTCGCTGGCGCTGGCGAACCGACGTCTGCACGAGAAGTTGCGCGACCTGGCGATCCGCGATCCACTGACCAGCCTGTTTAATCGCCGTTACCTCGAAGAAGCGCTTGAACTCGAACTCGCTCGCTCCAGGCGGAGCGGCAGCCCCGTCAGTCTGATTATGAGTGACGTCGATCTGTTCAAACAATTCAACGATCGTTCCGGTCACGACGCGGGCGATTTTGTCTTAACGAGCATCGCGGAGACCATGCGGACGGTCATCCGCAAGGGAGATTTGGCTTGCCGTTACGGAGGGGAGGAGTTTGTTGTCATGCTCCCCGGTGCCAACCAGCATCAGGCGCGAGAGCGCGCCGACGTTCTCCGGAAGACGATCAGTTCTCTGGCCATGACCTTTCGCGATCAGAGCCTGGGCCCAGTGACAATTTCGTCCGGCGTCGCGGTGTTTCCCACGGATGCGGATACAAGTGAGGCGCTGATTACCGCCGTGGACACGGCCCTGTATGCCGCCAAGAAATCCGGGCGCAACCGCGTGGAGCTGGCGTTGTCCGTCAATCCAGACGCGTCGATAGCGCAGCCCGCTGCCGATGCCACCATCAGCGATCCGAAATTACCCAGTCAGACAGACGATAGGGGCCCCTAACCCAGATTTCGGACTACCAATGTCGGGGTCACCTTCGCCGCAGTGTCGGGCGCATTCGGAAATCGATGCAGCGTTGTTGAACCGGCGTTCGCGAAGCGGGCGCAGTGCGCCGGACCTGCTGGCGACACTCAGGGGCCGGAATCACGAACAGCGATGCACATGTCGGATCTGCATCGCAAGATGACCGCGCCTTGCCGGACTGTTGATGACTCCGCCGGATTCACCGGGTTGTCCGTCGATCGGTTCATGCCGCGAAGACGCGATTTCGCCCGCTGCGCTTCGCCTCGTAGAGCGCCTCGTCCACGCGACGCAGGAGCGCTTCGCCCGATTCCCCCGACACAAACTCGACTGCCCCGATGCTGACGGTTATGGGCTCCGTCAGCGGCGCGATCATGGTAGCGGCGAGCGTCAGTCTGAGCCTCTCAGCGGAAATCAGGGCCTGGTCCCGAGCCGTGTTCGGCATCAGAACGACAAATTCCTCTCCGCCGTATCGGCCCAGCACGTCCGTCGGCCGCGTGTTTCGCCGCAAAATGTCGGCGAACGCTTGCAGGACCTTGTCTCCGGCGCCATGTCCGTAGGTATCGTTCACACGCTTGAAGTGATCGAGGTCGGCCATCAATGCGGACAGCCTGGCGCCGCTTCGTTCCACTCGGCTGATTTCCTCCTCCAATGCCTGCTCCAGACGGCGACGGTTGCCGATCTGGGTGAGAGGATCGGTCAGGGACAACGCGCGAATCTCCACCTCCCGTTGCTGCATCCGGAGATTCGCCTGCGCAAGATCGAGCTGGGCGGTCGCGTAATCGCGGTTCAGTTCCAGGACGGAGTCGTTCAGACGCAGAAGTTCCCGGACGTCATATTCGGCGAGAATGCGGATCTGCGCGCCGACCCGCCAGACGCGGGCGAGGAGGCTGCGCATATGTCCGGTGTGAGTACCGATTGTGATCAGGCCGTCGTAGATCTCCGAACCGCCCGCGTTCTTGCGCGATACGATCGCGGCGAAGCTCGGTTGAAGGAAATGGCTGGTGACGATTGTGCCGATCGGGTTCGGTGTCGCAACCGTCCTGACAACCTCGAGGAACCCGTCGTTGGCGTCGAGGAGCGTGCCTTCAGGAGTCAGGGTAGCGGCGGCGACCGCGCGTATTCGGTTGAATTCAGGCTGATACCAGGGCAACTGGGCCTCCGAGGCCGACAAGCCGTCTGGCGTAGGCAACCGCCTCTAGCGGGTCGGAGCTGTGCGCGTCGGCGCCGACCATCTCGGCCAGGTGGGAGAAGCGGTTGATGACGAGCCCGCCGAGGATCACCGGCGGCCGTGTGGTTCCAAGGCGCTCGCTCAATCGCGCGATGGCGTCTTTCGCCGCAGCCAGTTGCTGCGGGAGCGAAACCGATAGGCCGATCACATCGGGTTGCCATTCGGCCGCGTGGCGGACGAGTGCCGATGTCGGCGTATCGGCGCCGAGGAACTGTACGTCCCATCCGTCAAGCTGGAAGGCATCGCATACCATCCGCGCGCCGACCGCATGATTGTTGCCCTGCACACAGGCGAGGAGCACACGCTTGCCGTTCATCGGGGAAACTGTCGAGCGCAGCAAGCCGACGGTCATCACCGCATGAGCGATCGCTGTGGCCAGATGTTCCTGCGCGACCGAGATCTGGTTCAACTGCCATTTCTCGCCGATCTCGTAGAGCGCCGGCTGGATCACGTTCATTCCGACATCGACGACACTGTGGCCCGCGTCTATGCAGCGGTTGACGACCGCCAGTGCCTCGCTCTGATGTCCGGCCATCAGGGCGGCTTCGAAGCCGTCCATCTCCACCCAGGGCTTGCTCAGCAGCGGCGCTACGATGGGCAGTTCCACGGCGCTCTCGAATCCCTCCCGCGCCCCTCGCAGGGCGGAGGCGATGGCGCCGCCGTCGACCGCGTCCATCTTCGCGACGAAGAACTCGCCAAGCCAGTCAAGCGACAGCGCAAGATGCGAAGACGAAACCGCGCGGGCCTCGAGCACGCTGCCGAGCCAGACCAAATAGTCCACCATCGGCTGCATTATCCCGAACTCCAGCACGCCTTGCAGAAACTCTAGATGGAACGACAAATCCTGGCGGCAGGCAGCGCGCCCGTGCGGTCCGAACTGGGCATAGACAGACCCGTGCGCGTCATAAAGTCGTTCGGTCACCGCCGCGATTGCATCCGGCTTCAACTGCAGGAAGCGCTGCAGGCCTTCCGGTTGCAGGCGTTGGCCGCCATCCCCCATGTTCAGGTTTCCCGGTGGTCGCTCATTCGGCGAAGACTTCGAACAGCGTCACCCCGGCGCTTCCGGGAACCAGCTTGAGTCCCTTCGGAATGCCCTTATGCGCCTCATGATACTCATGTCCGCGATGCCAGGCACGATAGCTCTGCTCGTCGCTCCAGCGGGTTACCAGCCAGATTTCGGCGGTTCGATCGACTGGACTCATGACCTCCATTCCCAGGAAGCCGGGCGCGCGATCGACGAGATGGGGACGGTGGGCAAATGCCGATCGCACCTCCTCCACCAGGCCGTTCGCGATGATGAATCGACTGAGTGCAACGATCATTGGGATGTCGGGCAAACGGAGTGTCGATACCGCCATCCGGCATGTGCCGTGGCGGCCGAGCAATGGGCTTCAGCGTGCGACACCGCGCCTCTCCTCGCCGGGTTCTCAGGCAGGTGGCTTTTCGGCGGGAACCCCAACGGTACCAGCGTAAATGGTG
>Ga0307373_10010415_pt1 | contig 13678 bp, 15 predicted proteins | sample OX2MG_FD_202534 | JGI IMG/M metagenome (GOLD analysis project Ga0307373, IMG submission 202534) | Soil microbial communities from Risofladan, Vaasa, Finland - OX-2 | ecosystem: Environmental > Terrestrial > Soil > Coastal area > Acid sulfate soil | place: Finland: Risofladan, Vaasa | collected... | reverse complement strand
GGTGAATTTGAAGTTTCCGTCCGCGTCTATCTGCGCAACTGTTCGGAATGCCGTCACCGGCTCTGTGTCGGTGGGGTCGAACACTCCGGGCGTGCTTCCGTTGGAGGTGTCTATCTGGTCCGAAGGAGCGTCGTAACCCATAAAGGTCACATAGCGGCCGCCGGTGGATAGGTTGAGGGCCAGTTCGGACTTTGAGGAGAAGCTGGTGACCATCTGGTCGGAGCTGGGAGTGACTCCGGACTCGGAGCTGTTGGGGACCTCGAGCGAGTTGATCGGGAATCCCGAGGGCGTCAGCTGGTCGAGGATGATCTTGGAGGTGATTCCGAAGTGTTCATCTACAGAGTCGTTATTGAACGCTTCCGGGTAGACGCCATTAGCGACTGCGACCCCGCAATTGGGAGCCGTGCAACCGGGCGCGAGCAGCGTTTCACCCTGCTTTAGGTTTGGGTCGTTTTCGAACACCGAGCGGCTCACGAGCAGGTTGCCTGGGGAGAAGAGGTGATGCGGGAACGCCTGGGCGGGCGCGGCAAGAAGCAACCCTGAGCCAGCGGCCAGCGCGAATAGCGTCAAGCGGCGGGCAAAGTCGAAAGAACGCTCAGCTTCCTCGTCATCGAATCTCCTTGGTGGACGGCGACACCGCAGTCTTAAACCTGGCGTGCGGCACGCTACCCGTGTGCGGGCGGCTCAGTTGTAACCATCGCATGACCATCGTGTGACGATGGCGTGACCGGTCGGCGCTGGCTCCGGGCAGGTGCCTTTCCGTGGCCGGCTAAAGCCCTAAGAATGGGGGGAGGGAACCTCGACCTTTGCCGGTCGGGCTGAATCGGCCGCTCCGCTACCTATGACTGAGTCAGCCAGGGGCCTTCGCAGGGAGATGCCCCCGATGCCAGCGGATACATCGGCGTGGGCCTCTTTGGACTCGGGGCGAAGTCCAAGGACCGTTGAAAGCAGTAGCAGAGGGGTACCTGCTGCCCACGCCTGGGGGCGAGACGCGGTGGGAAATGCAACCGGGACCGAGGTCAGCGACTTTGGGAAGCCGGCAAAGACCTCTGGAAGGCGGTGCTCAAAGTATGGCGCTGCCGAGAGGATCGCGGCGGCGATCTTGTTCGCTGCTTCGTGATGGCCGTAGCGCGCTAGGCCTGCGGCAATCAGCGAGTTATCGTGGGGCCAGACGGTTCCCGTGTGGTAGCCGAGCGGGTTGTAGCCGGCCTCGCGAGCGGCGAGGGTCCTCACCCCCCAGCCAGAGAAGAGCTCTTCATCGAGCAGGCGCTCGGCCACGGCGGCGGCCTCGACCTCGTCTAGAAGCCCTGACCAGAGCAGGTGCCCGATGTTGGAAGTGAGGCTGTCGATCTGGCGCTTGTCGCCATCGAGGGCAAGCGCGTAGCAACCGCGGGCGGGCATCCAGAAGTCGTGGTGGAATGAGCCGCGCAGGTCGGCGCCTCGAAGCTCGAGTTGCTCCGCGAAAGCCTCATCGCCCCAGACCTCGCGTGCCAACCGGGCCGAGCGCAACTGTGCGTCATAGACGTACCCCTGGATCTCACAGGTCGCGATCGGTCCCTGCCCGAGGGAGCCATCTGCGAACTGGATCGCGTTCCAACTGTCCTTCCAGCATTGGTTGACCAGCCCGGTCTGCGGATTGCGGCACTTGTACTCGACGTATCCGTCGCCATCGCAATCGCCGCTGTCCTCGATCCAGCGCAGAGCGGCGCGCGCATTTGCCTCAAGCGCTTGGACGAGTTCGTCATCACCGGACCAGCGGTGGTACTCATCCAGCAGGATCAGGAAGAGAGGTGTCGCATCGGCGGTTCCAAAATACGGAGAGTGCGGGCGCTCGCCACGCTCGGTGAGCTCGCCAAAGCGCAGCTCGTGGAGGATCTTGCCGGGCTCCCGCTCCTGGAAGTCATCACGCACCGAGGCCTGGCGGGTGGCAAGGACACGCAACGTGGCCGCCGCGAGTCCGGGCTGGTACGGCAGTGCCTGGAGACTGGTAATCAGGCTGTCGCGGCCAAAGAGCGCCATGAACCACGGAAGTCCGGCGGCAGGCAGGGTCCCGCCGTCGCTGAGGTCAGAATGCATGCGCAGCGCGCCGAGGTCACTGAGGCTGGCGCGATAGGTCCTCGCAAGACCGGGATCCTCGGACTCCAGCACCGGCGCGTTGGCGAGCCAGACCTCGAGCTCAGTCGACTTCGTCTGACGGAGCTTCCGCAGCGCGGTTGGTGCCCGCGTCGCGGTTCCGTCATTTTGACCCGCCGAGTCGGTCCTAACGATGAAAATGGTCGACCACTGCTCGCCGGCTCCAAGCTCGAGAGCGTAGGCGAAGCCCAGGCGGGTGATCGTCGCTGGCTGGCTGGAAGCAACCGTGACCGAGCGCTGGTATTCGTCACGGCTGTAGGTCAGCCTGAAGACGTCAGCTCCGTCATCGAAGGCCACCGCTCGCTCTGCAACGGTGCCGTCCTTGATTTCGAAGAGGTCGGCAAAGTCGGCGTCGACCTCCAGTATCACTTGGATATCGCTGGTCTCATGGAGGTGGTTGGTCACCATGACCTCCTCCATCCACGCACTATCAATCAGGCGACTGCGCACGATCGAGCACGACGCTTGGTCGTCAGGCCCAACGCCGGGGGTGAGGACGAACTGCGCGTCGAAGTGGGCGGACTGATCGAGACTCAGCAACTCCAGTGGGGCCTCCCCGACCCGGAGTACCCAATGGGAGACAAAGCGGGTGTCCTCGCAGAAAAAACCGTGCTCTCGACCCTCGTCGGCCCGCACGTCACCATGGCGGTCCCCGACGACAAAATTGCTGCCGTCAAGGACGCTAAGGGTGCGCTCAGACATATTCGAAGTCCGGTGCCGAGGTCTGGACGGCAAGCGAGCGGTAGGTGCGCTCGTAGGCGACGGTGACGGCGTCGACATCGCAATGCCGCGCGACCCACTCTCGGCAGCCTCGCGGGGCGATGCTGGGGAGGTGGGGAACAGCGGCGGCCATCGCCTGCTCGTCGTCAACCAGGAAACCGGTCTTACCCTCTATGACAAGCTCGCGAGCAGCGCCTTCGGGAAAAGCAATTACCGGAGTTCCACATGCCATCGCCTCGACCATCACCATCCCGAACGGCTCCTCCCAGCGGATCGGCATCAGCAAGCCCCGGGCTCGGGCGAACAGGGAGCGCTTGAACGACCCTTCAATCTCCCCCACGAAGCGAACGGCATCGCCGTCGATGTGGGGAGCGACCTCTCGCTCAAAGAACGCCTGCTGTCCGGGCTGGATCACGCCCGCGAGGACGAGTGGCATGTCTGCGGTCCGAGCGACTGCGATCGCGCGCTGGGGACCCTTCTCCGGCGTCATCCTCCCGACCCAGAGCAGGAAGTTGTCCTTTTGCTCCCGTAATGGCCAGGCCCGCAAGTCGATCGGGTTCGGGATCGTCTCGACGGCACTCAGACCCGGGGGCGCGGCGGAGAGCTGCGCTTTGCTGATGCTCACCAGCGCCGCCTTGTGACCATGGCGCGCGTAGAACGCCGCCGTGCTGGGGGTGAACGGTCCATGCAGCGTGTGGACCAGGGGCGTTTGGATGCGGTCGGCCATGGCCAGGGACGTGAAGCCGCAGTGGTCGTGAATCACGTCAAAACTGTCGGTGCGGGCGGCGAGATCGACCTGCTCGAACGCTCTCGAGACGTGGTCGACCTCATAGAGGGACCGCTCGATCTCATCGGCGTGGGACTCCCCGAGCAGGGTCACGACCTTCGCGCTCGATACAGAGCCAGGAGCACAGAAGAGCGTCACCGCATGCCCGCGCCTAACCAAACCCTCGGTGAGCGCATCGACGACCGACTCCACGCCGCCGTAACCGGGCGGCGGCACCGAGATCCACGGAGGAGCGAGCATCGCCACCTTCAGAGGCGCTCCCTCCGGTGGCGAAGACGCCATGGGGTTCAAGTGCCGCGGTGGCTCACGCAGGAGCGGGTGTTGCGACCTGGGTGCGGGCAATGCGCTGATGGCATCCACTGGCGCTCCTCAATGCCCCTCTCAGGGACGGCACTCGCGGGGCAGAGAGGGTCAAGTAGGACCGGGCGAACGCACTCGTGTCGCCCTGAACGGTGGGCGAGCTGCTTTCCGAGCTTACCAGCGAGGGGTAGGCCGGTTGGGGACGCCGACCAGCTACCCTCGCGGCGAGGGTCTGTTCGCGCTAGGCGAGCGAAACCCGATACGGGACAGAACCGAGCGCGCCGTTCGCGCCTTCGATATTTGTCTCCGAGAGGAGTACCGATGAACGATCAGAAAGTGGACGAGGCCAAAGGCCCTGTCAAAGGAGCCGACGCCACGACGACCGCGGCGGAAGACGCCACCGAACCGACAAGCGAGGCCAACCAGACCAAGGGCGATGACGGGGAGGGGCACGTCAACGGCGGCAGCGCCAATCCGCCCGCCCCCTCCTTCGTAAAGAAATTTGAGGATGCGGTGAACTCAGTCAAAGAGAAGTTCACCGGCAGCCAGTAGTGCCGCGAGTGGGCAGCGACATCTCGGCCCTGGCATGAACCCCCGTGGCACCCCGCACCCGCGCCAGGCCTGGCGCGGGTGCCGAGCGAGGCAACGTTGTCCACGTCAACTGAGCCCTCGCCCTCGATAGAGAGCCCCGGATGAGGTGAACGGGCGGCTCCCCTTGCGAGCCTGAGGCAGTCGATCATCTATCAGGCTGACTTCGCTGAGCCAGGCCAGATAGTCCTCCATCCCAACTGCCTCCGCCTCACTTCCCCGGCTTCAAGAGGCAGTCCATGTGCCGACGAATTCCTCACCGGTCGGAGACGCGGTCGCCTTGCTTGCCTCCCATCGAGAGGCCACGAGCTTTTCGGTGGTCACGGAGCGATCGCCCGTGTCTGCTGTGTTCTTGGCCATTGTGGCCTCGGAGTTGGGCCCTGGTCTGGCTCGATCAACAGAGCCTCCAAAACGCAGAATCCTTTCGGTGGAGGGCCCCTGTCGCTGCGGACTTAAAATCCTCCAGCTCCCAGGGGCGGCGTTAATCAACGTCGTGTATCATTGATTCATGAATGTGGATTCTCGAATTCTTAAGCAGGTGGCAAATCGGGCGAGTGACGCGCCTCCCCGCTGGGACTTCCTCACCAACCACGCCCACGTCCTGCTCTGCGTCTCTCAAGATGCCGGCATCCGCCTGCGAGACATCGCGGCTTCCGTCGGCATCACCGAGCGAAGCGCCCACAAAGTCCTCTCCGAGCTGGTCGACGAGGGCTACGTCCTGCGTGAGCGCCAAGGACGGCGGAATCACTACAAGACCAAGCCCGAGCTGCCGCTTCGCCATCCACTGGTGCAGGAGCGGATGGTGGGAGAGTTGCTGGCCGTGCTGACGAGGCCGGAGACGGACCGCGGAGCCGCGGCGGACACCGCGCCCAGTGCCAAGGCGGACGGGAAGGTTCGATGAGCAGGCAGCGTCATGTGCCGGAGTGCTCACCGCACGACCCGCCAGCCGTTGCACAATCAACTGAGCGACGACTCGACGGCGGTGCCAACCACCCCGGCAAGGCTGCGACGCCAAATGGCAATTCGGATGCCAGTCATCAGTTCTGGCGAGACTCCATAGCTCCACATGAGCAGCCCTCGCTCCCGCGAAGCCTCTTTGACTTGGCGACCTCAGTGGTTCCCTACCTGGCACTCACCGTCGTGATGTACCTCTCCCTCAGCTTTTCGGTGTGGCTCACCCTCGCCCTGGCGGTCCCCGCGGCTGGTTTCCTGTTGCGGACCTTCATCGTCTTTCACGACTGCGCTCATGGCTCTTTCCTTTCGAATCGACGAGCGAACCTGTGGCTCGGCCGGGCCACAAGCCTACTCGTGTTCCAGGCATTCGGGAATTGGCGTCATAAGCACGCTGTCCACCACGGCACGGCTGGCGACCTCGACCGGCGTGGGACCGGAGACGTGATGACGCTGACCGTCGAGGAGTACAGCTCCCGCCCTTGGAAGCAGCGCCTGGGATATCGCCTCTTCCGCAATCCCCTGGTGATGTTCGGACTAGGCCCGATCTGGTCATTGATGATTGGCCCTCGCTTCTGGTCGCGCAAGATGCGTCGACGTCAGCGACACAGCGTGATCGAGACGAATCTTGTGCTGATGGTCATCGTGGGAGCGATCATCTGGCTCTTCGGGGTCTACGCATGGGTCCTTGTGCAGGTGCCGACCGCCATACTTGCCGGAACCTTGGGAGTGTGGATGTTCTATGTTCAGCACCAGTTCGAGGACGTCTACTGGGAGAGCTCAGAGCAATGGAGCTACTCAGCTGCAGCCCTGCGTGGAAGCTCATATCTAAAGCTGCCAAAAGTGTTCCAGTTCTTCAGTGGGAATATCGGCCTTCATCACGTCCATCACCTCAGCGCAAAGGTCCCCAACTACAACCTCCAGCGCGCCCACGATGAGATCGCGATCTTCCACGACGTCCCGGTGTTGACATATCGCGACGGGCTACGGTCAATCCGGCTCAAGTTGATCGATTCGAAGAGCGGCCGGCTGCTGACCTGGAACGAGGCTAAGTCTCAAGCCTGAGACGTCAGGCCTTTCGCCTCGAAGTCTTGGAAGTGGATTTACGGTCATTGGTCGATAGCCGCACTCGAATCCGAGTACCGCAGTCGCGTGATTTTCAGGTCTCCACAGGGACCGGGTGTCTGACTGCGATCGCGTGACGAAATGGCGCCACTCTGCGGATTCCTTGAAGCTGTTGGGCGCCTTTCGGGCGTCTGGGAGAAAGAGCCCAACGACTGGCGCAACGTATGGCCCCCTCGATGCTGGTGGGCAGTGGACGCCTTCGATGCAATCCCCGTCGGCTTCCTATGAGCAAGACTCGGTTCTATCAGGGGCTACCCTCAATCCATATGGCGCAGAGCTGGCCGACATTCATTTCGCGAATCGACATCGTCTGAATGAGAAGCGACACGATCCCTATATCAGAGGAGCGCACCAGCGAAACCAGGGTTGTGCGATTCGGCTGGGTGCGGCTGGGCACCCTGTTGGCAGGCCTGGCCGCGCTCGCGGCGTATTTGCTTCCCAGGCTAACGAGCCCCGGTCCTCACTGGCCACGCTCCGATGTCAACGTGTACTGGTGGGGAGGGCACCAGGCCGTGCGCGATGCGGCAATCTATGCCCCCGCAGCGCTGTACCACTTTACCTATCCACCTTTCGCCGCCGTGCTATTCGGAATCGGCGCGGATGCGCCGGTGATCTACATGAAAGACGCGATCACCGCTGGAAGTGTGTTCGCACTGGTTGCGCTGTGCTGGATGGTGCTTGGCGCGACCGGCGTTCGGCGGCGGCCGGAGACGGTTTTCGCCGTAGTCGCTTTCGCCCTGCTTGCGCTGCCTGTTGCAAAGACGCTTCAGCTGGGAGAGGTAGATCTGATCGTGGCCACGCTCGTCGGCGTCGACCTGCTGCCGCGTCGAAACGACGGCCACTGGTGGCAGGGAATCGCTACCGGACTGGCGGCCGCGATCAAGCTAACTCCGCTGATCTTCGTGGTCTACCTCCTGATTACCCGGCGGGTGAGGGCGGCAGCCATGGCAGCCGCGACCTTCGCGGCGACCCTCGCCGCAGGTTTCGTCTTGCTGCCATCGCAGTCCCGGACATTCTGGCTGGGGGGAGTGTTCCTGAACGGACACCGGGCCGGCAACCCAGCCAACTCTGGGAACCAGTCTCTCTCCGGAGCGCTTGCCCGGCTCTCCGGGGGGCTTGGCGCCACCAGTCCTTGGTGGCTCGCGATGGCGCTGCTGACCGGTCTGGCGGGCATCATGATCGCCGCTTGGGCTCACCAGCGCGGCCATCGGCTTGCCGGGGTGGCATGTTGTGCCATCACCGGCCTGCTGGTCTCTCCAATCTCGTGGACCCATCACTGGGTATGGGCGGTGCCCTTGCTCGTGGCACTGATCGCGACGGCGTGGCGGCGGCGCTCGGGTTGGTACGGCCTCGCCGCATTGGTCGCCGCCGCCGTCTTCTCAGACGTCACCCCGACCTCCTCGCCCGGTTTTCAGCACAGCTCGGGCCAGGTGCTGGCAAGTGACATTTACGTGCTCTGTGGCCTGGCCGTGCTGATGGGCACGGCCACAGTCCTCGCCCGTGAGTGGGCATCGGCTGCCCCGCGGCACGCCGATCAACCAGGCGGCCGCGGCCACGACGGCAGCCGCAAATCGGTGGGAAGCTCGGCCAATTCGACCACCTGACCGACGTACGGACCCCTGCGCTCCCTCCCCGACAGTCGCGGTTCGGCGGCAGAAGCGAATGATTCATTCCTCCCGAGCCACACTGGTGAATCCAGACCCTGGGGTGCGCCTCTTGGGCGCCCCAGAAGGCCATGACTACATCAGCCTCTGCCGCGGCGGCAAACCAGGCGGGCCGGGCGAATGGCAGCAGCAGGTTGACGGCGATCGGCCGATCGGTAAGCGCCCGGGCTGCGGTCACCTCCTGCTCGATCCCCCTCGCGCGATTGACCACGATCGTCCCCAGTCCCCAGGCGGCAGAAACGGCGGCTGCCAACTCGTGGGGGCTGAGCCCTCCGCCCATGCCAGCCTGGATGACCGGCGTCTTGATGCCGAGCCCGAGAATCACAGTGCTGCGATTCTCGGGACGTAACCGAATGGCGTGAGACCACGGCATATCGGTTACATCTCGGCTTCGAAGGGTGGTATGCGACAGCGTGACGAAAACTTCACACGTTGGGCGCGGCTCTCACGGCACGAACAGCATCCCCTGGGGTTGAACCGCCGATCCGAAGAGCGTGACGGGAGAGATCGCGCCGGTCCACGGGTTCAGTTCGCCAAGGAAGTTCGGCGGGAAGCCCGGGCCAGGGCAAGTGCTCGGTGCGCCGTTCTCATCACATGGCGTATCCGCAACAAACACCTCACCGGGGAGAAAAAACCCAGTTACCCTGTCGACCGTGTCATTACTGTTGTCGGTGACGTATAGCGAACCCCACGGGGTGGACGGCCAAGCGGTGTCGTCTACAGAGCTCGTCAGCTTGAGCACGGACAAAGCCTGATCGGGACTGCCAGCGTGCGTCACGAACACTTGCTCTCGTCACCTTGACTCGTCAGCATGAAGTCACCGGCGAAACGACGTGCGTAGAGCGGAACCACCTCATTCGAGTCGGGGTCCGTAAGGGCAAGGTTGACAGGGCCGCCGGTGCCAACGTTTGCCTCAGCAGCCGTCGCCTCGTCGCCGAATAGTGGGTGGATACTCGCGATCTGGGTTGATGCATCGAGTGCGACTCGGTAAACAGCCGGGTAGGATGGCTGCGGGGCTGCGGCCCCGGTTGCACCGGGAGCGGAAGCGCTGATCAAGATCATCCCGTCGTAAATTGATATCGCGTCGGTCCCGCCCTCCGAGGGAAGCGGTTCGCTGTAGCTGTAGTTAACTATCGCACCGCTTTTGGGGTCGATCGTGTACAGGCTCGAGTTAGCATCCTCATTGACGGTCGCGATAAGGCTGCCGGTCGCAGGATCCGCCGTGAGACCGTCGCACTTCCCGGTTAGATCCCACTGATGAAGCGGGTGACCGCCCGGGTTGAGCTCAACGACCGTGCTATCGGTATTGCCGGTCGAGCTCGATTCCCCCTGCGGTCCCACTCCGTTCTGGAAGGCGATAAAGATATGCCGATCGAGGCTGGTGATGTCATCCGGCTTGGTCAGCGGTTCACTCCCACCCGGACCTGCGTGACTGAACTCCGCCCCATTAAGGACAACCTGATTTGAGAATCCTCCAAACGGAGGACCCCCGGCATGGGAACCGCGCGCAAGAGCAGAGGGCGCGCTCGCGCCGACACCAAAGAGGGTAGTGATCGCGACCGTCGCTGCGATGCGCACGAATCGAGTCGAACGAAAATTCCATGACATTTCCATTTAAGGGTCCTCCATCTCGGTGCAGTGGACGGCTACACCACAGCTTCACGACCCGGTGCACTCGGCGGAGTCCTGTTCCCGCCTCATTGCCCTTTCGTGGGCGCACGGAGCCCCAGGCGGCGTCTGAGGCGACAGCAGGGCAACGCTACCCGACAGAGACTACTGCACCGAGATGGAGGACCCTTTTTCCATTTAGCTCACCCTATGCTCAGTTGAGGCCAGATCGGCCGCTTCCAGCAGATCTGAGGACTCATCGGTCTTGCCGCCAAATTAGTCTGGCGACGTGATCAGGATGGGGCCATTTTGTTAACCTGGGCGGACTGGGGAACATCCTGGAACGGTCGGGCTCTCCTCGTGTTCGGTGGTTTTCGCCCTTGGGTCGCGATCACAACTCCTTTGGAGCCGTCGAGCTCTCGATGAGCTCGAGCGCGACAAACGTCCCGTCATCGGCGATGATCGGCGGTCCGATCCGAGAAGGGGTGGGTGGATCAGAAGCACGTATTCGTCGATGACTCCCTGCTTGACGTGCGAAGCGATCGGCACACCGCAGCCGAGGCCCCGCGGGGTCCTGTTCGGACTTCCCCTTTCGCCGAGCCACGGCCTCGCCGGCCTCGCCCGCCAAGCAACGTGGAGTTGCGCCACGGCAGCGGCTCCTTCAGAGTTATCGGGGCGATGTATTTTGTCGCCCGTTGAGACCTCGTGAACGGCTTGGCTGCCCGGTTGAGCCAGACGCTCAGATCAGCCGAGGAGAATGAGTACGACCGTCAGTAGGCCGAGCGCCACCCCGCCAACCGCCAAAGCAGCGTGTGCGTTGCGAGACATCTCGGGAAAGCGTCCCTCGTCCAGAGCGCACTCCATGGCCCTGCGACGGATGCTGCCATAGGCGATCACCGCGATGCCGTATACGGCAAAGCAAGCTCCGGCGAGGTCGTACGGCCCACGCGCCAAGCCGCGATCAAGCCCGGGAATAACCCGACCCACGGCCAGCGCGACCGCCAGGGCTGTGAGGCCAGTTCGCCACCAGGCCAGCTCGATGCGCTCGCTGGCAAGGCGGGTCCGTCGGGTGGCATCGACTGAATCGTTGTTTGGGAGTCATACGCTCGAGGGCTCGCCGAGGTTCGACCCCACGCCAGGCATTCCTCGCCGCCGCACCCAAACCACCGCGGCCCAAGCGAAAGGATTCGGCGCCAGGTTCCAGATCAAAGTGGCGGCAAATTCGCCGACGAAGCAGGCATGGCAACGCCTGCCTCTTCGCTGGTGAATTGCGACCCTCAACGGCTGAAACTCAGCCACCTGACCAATCCGGGGTGCGCGAGACGGTCTTTGAGCCGTTGCCGCACTGGAGTGCGTGGGCAATCCGGGCTGCCCTCTCCTCCCTGGTTCTTATTGACTCGCGCTCGCTGCCCGCCGCTACCTATTGCTGAGCCCTCTCGGCCGACGCGGGCGCACCGGGCATCGGCTCATACGTTGTGCCGCGCTTGCGGATCGTCTTCTCCTTGACAAGCGTCTCGCAGATATCGTCAACCTGCGACTCAGGGATCTCCAGCTCCTTGGCGAGACGAGCACCGGTCATGCCAGGCTTCCGATCGATGGCGGTAAGTATTTCCTGCCGTCGAGAGCTTTTCGGGGCGCGTTTTTTGCTTCTGCTTGGCTTGTGAGCCGTCGAGCGACGCGCCGGGGACGGCCTCCTAGGCTCCGCAGGACTACTGCCGTTGAGCGAGTCGAGCACCTTTGACAAGCGCTCGCGCTCTGAGTCGATGGCTTCTATCGCTTTGCGGATTACCTCAGCGGCCTCATCAATGGTGGCCATAAAACCTCCTGTTTTGGACTGGTTACCAACCTATATAGCAGCGATTGTCATCGGGGAGCTTTGTCAGCGACGGATACTCAACATTCTGAGCTCCACTGACCATCAATTGGCCAACTCTGCAGAGGAAAAGGCAAATGCCTAGGCCCCTCCGGCTAGCCGAACCGTCGGCAACTAACTCGGGCTCAGCCTTCCGCGTGGAAGTTATTCGACTCGGAGGCGCCGGGTCCCCTTCTTCGCCAAACGCGTCGCCTTCGACATCCTGTCTGTCATATGTTTTACCCGGTCCAGAGAATAACTGTACTCTACACGCCGACGTCAAAACGCTGAGCGACGCCGCAGTGGGCCAACAACCACGAGCAGGGTGAAGATCAGCCCTTCAACTGGTTTTTTCTTTGCCGACGCCAGCCCCGTACCTTCGAGGTGAACGATGACGGCATGGTCCTGGTCGGGGCTAACTCGTTTAATTGAAGCCAGCTATTTCGACGCTGTTTTTGCTTCGGTCCAAAAAGGGACTCTCCCGACGTCTCCGCGTCACTGTGTGCGCCCAGGAGGGCTGGGCAACGACCGCTGAGGCGAAGCACGACCAGCGCGATCGGCGCTCAGGCTCTCAATACAGCTTTCTTTTCTCAGCGAGCATCAGAGAGTCATCGAAAGAAACGGCTCCACCGAGGAGGAGGCGAACGCGGACGCCGCTCCTCGCCGGTCTTGAAGCAGGTGAAGCGGGTATCAGGGTGCGAGATGCTTCGGCAGGCCGGGAAGAGGTCGACCGTAACTGACCTTCAAGCAATAGAGCGGTCGGGGATCGAAGCGATCGATCAATGCTTCTCCGGACGGGTGACCCTTGGTACCGCACTGGATCACGGCATCGCGTTCGCCGTCGCGGGCATCGATCAGATCGGGACCACCGTCGCCGTAGATCCGATCAACACCGGGCCAACCGATGATGTGGTTGCCGCGGTGATTGCCGATAAGGATGTCGGGTCCAAAGGACCCCTCGAGATCCTGCGCCTGGGAGATCCGCAGCGGATGACAGCCCCGAACACCCTCGACATATGCGATTCCGCGCGCCAGGGAGGCGTAGAGGATGCCGGGCTGGATTGGCAGCTCCGCGAAGGAGACGTCATTGCGGCCGCTACCGCCGATGATCTTGCCTCCGCCACAAGGTGGCCCCGCAGCCAACAGGTCATCCCCAGGGCCTCCTTCGAGGATCTTCGGCCCACCGGGACCACCGACCAGAGCATCCGCCCCAGCCCCCCCATATAGGCGGTCGGCACCGGGGCCACCCTCCAGCAGGTCTTCCTCAGGGCCCCCGCGCAGCACATCGTTGCCCGGCCCTCCGTCGACGCGGACTTCTCCCACGCCGACGAGCGAGCCGGCCACTCTGAAGCGATCGTTGCCCGCTCCAAGGTCCACCGTCAGCCACCGCGGTAAGCCGCCCAATGGACAGGTTGCTTGGCTCAGAGTCGCGGCTGAATGCCGGCAACTGTTGTGAACCGAAAGCGGTTTTTTGGCGGTGATCGAAAGCTGGTCGCTGGCGGAGTCCAGGCCGACCGAGATATCGTCGGCGCCGGCGCTGCCGACCACGACCACGCCGGCCGATGCCGGATCGATTCCCGGTTCAAGGTAAACCTGAACGCCGGTTCGAGCCTCTCGTTCGTGCCCGCAGGAGATACGTCGAGCAGGCGGGGCACCGCGGCAATGATCTGTGCCGGAGCCGCCATTGAGTTCATCGCGGCCTCCGCCGCCGATCAGGGTGTCGTACCCCGGGCCACCAAATAGTTTGTTGTTGCGCCGGTTTCCGATCAGCACGTCGTTGAAGGCGGAGCCTTCGAGATTCTCGATGTTGCGCAGACGGTCACGTCCGTCGCCCGTGGCAAGGCCGGTCTTCAGCGAAGCATGCACTCCGTTCCCCGTTTCTTCGCTGCGTGGCATGGTGGCGAATGAGGCGGTGTCGTCGTGGCCGGAGCCCCCGTTTAGGAAGTCCCA
>Ga0307373_10010413_pt1 | contig 13681 bp, 11 predicted proteins | sample OX2MG_FD_202534 | JGI IMG/M metagenome (GOLD analysis project Ga0307373, IMG submission 202534) | Soil microbial communities from Risofladan, Vaasa, Finland - OX-2 | ecosystem: Environmental > Terrestrial > Soil > Coastal area > Acid sulfate soil | place: Finland: Risofladan, Vaasa | collected... | reverse complement strand
CGACCAGCCCCGGGAAATCGGCACCGGCAATGTCTGACTAGTCCTTCCGGGGGGTATCGTCGTAGTCACTATCAGGGGGGAGCTTCGTGATTCGTCGTCTGCTGATAGCCGGGACTGCCGCCGGAGCCCTGACCCTGGCCGGGGCCACCGCCCTGCCGGCTCAGGCCCACGCCCTGCCGACTCTGCCCGGCGCCAATGTCACCCTGGCCACCAACCAGTCCAACAACTGGTCGGGCTACTCCGAGCCGCTGACCCAGTCCGGTCCTTATCAGTCCATCAGCGCCACCTGGACCGTGCCCACCGCCACCCATCACACGGCCGGCCAGGCGGAGTCCTCGGCCACCTGGATCGGCATCGGCGGCGGCTGCATCACCAGCGACTGCCTGGCGGGGGACTCCACCCTGGTCCAGGCCGGTACCGGGCAGGACGTTTCCGCCCAGGGCGTCGCCTCCTATTACGCCTGGTGGGAGATCGTCCCGGTGCCGAGCATCCGGTTCGCTCTGCCCGTGAACCCCGGTGACGTGATCAGCACCAGCCTGACCCAGACGGCCCCCGAGGTCTGGAACATCGTCCTCAACGACCTGACCACCGGCCACACCGGAACCGCCACCCAGACCATCCCCTACCCCTCGGACTACACCACGGCTGAGTTCATAGAGGAGACCCCCCTGTCGGTGGGCACCTCGGGGACGGGGCTGACCAACCTGCCCAACCTGGGCTCGGTCGGTTTCACCAGCGCCTCCGTGAATGGCAAGGGCGCCGGCCTGGTGCCGGCCGATGAGATGCAGCTGATCGATTCCAACGGAAACGTCATCGCCACCCCGTCGGCCCCCGACGCCACCGGCACCGCCTTCAACGACTGCACCTGGGCCACCGCCTGCGCCGCCCCCTGAGCTGAACCTATGAATGGGCGGCACCGGCTGAGGCCGTCCGCTCCGGGGGCCCGCTCAAGTTTCCGGCCCGAACGGTCGATACGCAGGTGGTGCGGTCCCAACCCAACGCGGCCGCCCGCCATGCCGCCGTCCTGTTCGCCATCAGCGGGGTGCTGGCTCTGGTCGACCTGTTGGTGCCCGGCCCCCACCACCTCGTGATCCTGGGCCTCGGCGCCATCGACGTGGTCGCCGCCGGGCTGGCCTTCTTTCTTCCGTGGTCCAGATGGGCCCCGTCGGCCACCCTGGTCCTGTGCCTGCCGGCCTTGGCCGTCATCGGCGGCGCCAACAACGCCGGTCTCCTACCGGAGCGGGCCTACGGGATGTTCTTCGTGGTCCTCTTCGTCTGGATAGGGGTCCACCACCCCCCCGGGACCGCTTTCAAGGTCGTCCCGGCGGCCGTGGTCGGCTTCGCCCTCCCCATTCTGTTGGGCCGCCTCCACGCCAGCCTCGACCCCCGGGCTGTGATCCTGGTGATGGTCATCTCCTGCCTGGTGGCCGAGATCGTCTCCCGCATCGTGGCCCAGTCCGTCCGTGAGAGGCAGCGGGCGGAGCGGGCCGCCGACAGCCTGCGCATCGTGGGGGCGGCCATAGCCGCCGCCCGGCACCTGTCGCCTGAAGCCGTGCTCGACGGCGCCGTCGACGGGGTCATGGCACTCGGCTACGACGGAGCCAACATCGCCGTGATCGATGAGGACGCCGGCGTGTTCGAGCCCGTCCACACCCGGGGTATCTCCCAGGCCATGGCCGGGGGGGCCTATTCGCTGGCGGACAGCCTGACCGGGAGGGTGTGGGAGTCGGACCAGGCCATCATCGCCTCGGACTACCAGAACGAGTCGCGCACGGTGGAGGCCATCCGGGCCAGCGGCGTTGCCACGGTGGTGGGCGTACCCATCCACGACAACGGCCGGGTCAGCGCCGTCCTCATGGCCGCCCTGGGCGCCTGCCGGGCCATCCTGCCCGAGGAGGTGGAGGCGCTCAAGCTGCTGGCCGACGGCGCCGCCGGGGCCCTGGCCTCGGCCCGGGCGTTCCAACGCCAGGTCGAACGGGCCGGTCTGAGCGCCAGCGACGCCCTCACCGATGACCTGACCGGGTTGGGCAACCGCCGCCGCTCCCGCCAGATCCTCGAATCGCTCAGCGTCGGTGACTGCCTCGTCCTCATCGACCTGGACCGTTTCAAGTCGGTCAACGACACCCGGGGCCACAGCGCCGGGGACCGGCTGCTCTCGGACCTGGCCGAGTACATAGCCAGCCGACTGCGCAAGCCGGACTCGGTGGTGCGCCACGGCGGGGAGGAGTTTCTCCTCCACCTGCCCGGCACCACCTTGGCCGAGGCCGGCGACGTGCTCGGGCGCCTCATGGCCGGCTGGCGCGACCGCGGCCCGGTGGCCACTTTCAGCGCCGGGGTGGCCCGCCACCGGGAGGGCGACTCGTCCGGGACGACCCTGGAGCGGGCCGACCAGGCCTGCTACCGGGCCAAGGATCTGGGCCGCAACCGATTCTGTTACGAGGACCTCGGTGAAGAGGTGCTCAGCCCGGTCGGCTGACGGTGTCGACCCAGCCACACCCGGCGGCGGCGCCCGACGGGTGAACCACCGGTGTCATCGCCCCAATGGGTCAAATTGCCTCTGCTCCCTATACGGGCGCGGACCTTTGGCCCAGAATCGCCCCAACTGGGGAGGTGGTCTGGCGTGAAGAGAGTCGTACTAGCCGATCACAACACCGAGCTGAGGGCGCGGCTGGCTCTGAGCCTGGCCACCCATGAGTACGAGGTGGTGGGCGAGGAAGGCGACGGGAACCTGGTGATCGACCTGGTCACCCAGACGGCCCCGGACATCGTGGTGGTGGATCTGGAGATGCCCGAGGTGGGCGGCCTCGACGCCCTGCCGGCGCTGCAGGCCGCCGCTCCCGACGCCGCCGTGGTCGTGTACTCGGCCAATCTGTCTCCCATCATCCGCACGGCCGTGGAGCGGTTGGGAGGCTGGGCGGTGGACAAGGCCCACGGAGTGGACGCGTTGAGCCAGACGATGGGCCAAGCCTCGCCGCACTCCTAGAGATCCATCTCCGGCTCGTCTCGGGATGCCGGGGCGGCGGGGGCGGGCAGGCGGCCGAATATGGAGGGGGGCTGGCGCCAGGGATCCCGGCGGCCGGCCTTGGCGTCGGCGATGGCCTGCCACACCCGCTCGGGCGTGCAGGGCATGTCGATGTGGCGCACGCCGAGATGGCTGACCGCATCCACGACGGCGTTCTGCACGGCCGGGGTGGAGCCGATGGTGCCCGACTCCCCGATCCCCTTGGCCCCCAGCGGGTTGAGCGGCGAAGGCGTCTCGGTGTTGGAGGACTCGAAGAAGGGCACCTCGGCTGCCGAGGGCATGGCGTACTCGGCCAGGGTGGCGGTGCGGGGATTGCCCTCCTGGTCGTAGATCATGTGCTCCCACAGAGCCTGGGCCATGCCCTGGGCGATGCCGCCGTGCTGCTGGCCGGTGACGATGAGCGGGTTGAGGATCCGGCCGCAGTCGTCCACGGCCACGTGACGGATGGGCCGCACCCATCCTGTCTCGGTGTCGACCTCCACCACCGAGACGTGGGCGCCGAAGGGGAAGGTGGCCCCGGTCGACTGCCAGTCCAACGCCGTGGAGAGCGTCTGGCCCGAGTCGGCCGCCGCCTTGGACAGCTCGGCCCAGGTGAGGGCGCGGGCCGGCACGCCGGCCACCCCGACCTTTCCATCGTCGGTGACGACTATGTCGGCCGGGTCCGCCTCCAACAACGAGGCGGCCAGCTCCCGGCCCTTCTCCAGCACCCCTTGGGCGGCTTCGCCCACGGCGCTGCCGCCGATCTGCAGCGAACGCGATCCGCCGGTGCCACCGCCCCGGGGGACCAGGGCGGTGTCGGACTGGATGTAGCGGATGTTCTCGATGGGGATGCCGAGGCGGTCGGCCACGATCATGGAGAAGGAGGTGGCATGGCCCTGGCCGTGGGCCGACGTTCCGGCCATGACGGTGGCGGTGCCGTCGGGGTGGATCTCCACCGAGGCGTACTCCCCGCCGCCGCCTCCCCCGGTCACCTCCACGTAGACGGACAGGCCGATGCCGAGTTGCATCCGGTCACCGCCATCGCGCCGCTTCTGCTGCTCGGCCAGCAGGGCGTCGTAACCGGCTGCCTCCAAGGCGGCGTCCAGTGACTTGGCGTAGTCACCGCTGTCGTAGACGGTGCCCATCTGGGTGCGGTAGGGGAACTCGTCCGAGCCGATGAGATTGCGCCGGCGAATGGCGACCGGGTCGATGCCGAGCTCATCGGCGGCCATGTCCATGATGCGCTCGAGGAAGGCGGCCGCCTCCGGCCGACCGGCGCCGCGGAAGGCGCCCATGGAGGTGGTGTTGGTGAGGGCCACGGCCACATCGAAGGAAATCTTGGGTATGTGGTACACGCCCTGGGCCATCGAGCGGGTGGTGCTCATGGGCAGCGCGCCACCGAAGCCGGCGTAGGCGCCGGCATCACCGATCATGCGACAGCGCAGCCCGGTGATGTCACCGGCGCGGGTGAATCCCATCTCGACGTATTGGATCTGACCGCGGCCGTGAGGCATGGCGATGAGATTTTCCGAGCGGGTCTCGACCCAGCGCACCGGGCGGCCCAGTTTGAGGGCGGACGCCATGACCACGCTGTGCTCGGCGGCTATGCCCGCCTTGGCCCCGAAGCCGCCGCCGACGTGAGGGGCGATGACCCGGATGCGGTCCTGGGGGATGCCGATGACCCGGCTGGCCAGGCGGGCGAAGGCGTGCGGCATCTGGGTGGAGACATAGACGGTGATGTCGTGGCCCTCGTCCCCGACGGCGGCGCCGCCCCGGCCGTCTCCGACGTCGCCGGGGATGGCGGCGCAGGCGTTGCCCTCCATGGGCATGACCGCCACCCGCTGGTTGACGAAGCGGGCCCGCACCACCACTTCGGCGTCCTCCAGCGGGTCACCGGCAGCCGGGCTGCGCAGGGAGGCGGCCAGGTTGGAGCCGATGGCCTCGAACTGCTGGGGGGCGTCCTCCTCCAGGGCGGCTTCGGGATCGACGGCGGCCGGCAGGGGGTCGTAGTCGACCTCGACCATCTCGGCCGCATCCATGGCGTGAGCGAGATTGTCGGCCACCACCGCCACCACCGCATCCCCGGCAAAGCGCACCTTCCCTTCGGCCAGCGGCGGCCGCGCTGCCAACTCATTCACGGGGAAGAAGGCGTGATGGGGGGCGAGGCCCAGGTCGGCGGCGGTGAAGACGCCGGCCACCCCCGGCATTCCGGACGCGGCGGTGGTGTCGATGGAACGGATGCGGGCGTGGGCGAAGGGGGAACGGACGAATACCAGGCGCAGGGCGCCGCCCAGGTCGAGGTTGTCGATGAAGGTCGCCCCCCCGACCAGGAGCTCGGGGTCCTCGACCCTGATGACGGCGTTACCGAGAATGGAACCGGGCATGACCCACCATACGGCCGCGTAGCCTGGGCGTGAGATGAAGAACCCCGGCGCAACGGAGCGCCCTCTGGCCCTGTCCGTCCTGGACCTGGCTCCGGTCCCCCAGGGCACCACCAGCGCCGAGGCCCTGGGCAACAGCCTGGTGCTGGTGCGGCGGGTGGAGGAGCTGGGCTATGTCCGCCACTGGGTGGCCGAGCACCACAACATGCGGGGGATCGCCAGTTCGGCCCCGGCCGTGCTCATCGCCCACCTGGCCGCCGCCACCACCACCATCCGGGTCGGCTCCGGCGGGGTGATGCTGCCCAACCACCCGCCCCTGGTGGTGGCCGAGCAGTTCGGGATGCTGGAGGCGCTTCACCCCGGGCGGATCGACCTCGGCCTGGGCCGGGCCCCGGGCACCGACCCGGTGACCGCCCGCGCCCTGCGCCGCTCGGCCGCCCCGCTGTCGGCGGATGACTTCCCCCAGCAGCTGGGCGAGCTCATGGCCTGGTTCAACTCGTCATTCCCGGAGGACCACCCCTACCGGGCCATCCACGCCGTGCCCGCCGAGGGCAACATGCCCGCCATCTGGTTGCTCGGCTCCAGCGGCTACAGCGCCCAGGTGGCCGGCCTGTTGGGCCTCCCCTTCGCCTTCGCCCACCACTTCAGCCCGGAGAACACCGAGGTGGCCATGGAGCTCTACCACCAGCGCTTCACCCCTTCTGATGTCCTGTCCGAGCCCTACCCGATGCTGGGAGTGGCGGCGGTGGTGGCCGCCTCGGACGAGGAGGCCGTCCGGCTGCACGGCCCGTCCCGGCTGCAGATGCTGCTGCGGCGGACCAACCGCCCCTCCCGCATGGTGAGTCCGGAGGAGGCGGCCGCTTATGAGTGGGGCCCGGGGGAGGAGGCGCTGGCCGCCAGCCTGACCCGCCACCACCTGGTGGGCAGCCCGGCCACCGTCATGGAGGGACTGGAGAAGCTGGCCGCCGCCACCGGGGCCAAGGAGATGATGATCACCACCAACCTCTATAACTTCCAGGAGCGGGTGACCTCCTACGAGCTGCTGGCCGGCTCCGCCGGCCTGACGCCCGTGTCGGCGGCCGGCCCCGGGGCGCGGGCCGGGTCCCGATGAGCGGGGGACGGCGGCGGGCCGGGGTGGAACCGGTCCTGGGGGACACTTCGGCCCTGGAGGAGCCGGCCGAAGCCGCCGGCGCCGACGCCATGCCTGGCGACGACAACGGCACCGACGGCCGCGCCGGCGCTCAGTCCGGGGTCAGCGAGCTGGTCACCCGGCTGATGGACGAGGCCGGGATAGAGGCCAACCGGGACCTGATCGCCAACATCCTGGCCACCGGGGTCAGGCTGGGCGGGGGGGCGGCCGACCGCCTCGACCTCAAGATCACCGAGGCGGCCATTGGAGAGCTGGCCGATGCCTTCGAGGTCTTCGCCCCCTACCGCGACGTCCCCAAGGTCACCATCTTCGGCTCGGCCCGCACCCGGCCCGATGCCCCCGTCTACGCCCAGGCCCGCGACGCCGCCCGGGCCCTGGCTGACGCCGGCTGGATGGTGGTGACCGGAGCCGGCCCGGGCATCATGGCCGCCGGCCAGGAAGGGGCGGGTCCGGGTCGCTCCTTCGGGGTCAATATCCGGCTCCCCTTCGAGTCCGGGGCCAACGCCTTCATCGCCTCGGATCCCAAGCTGGTGGAGATGAAGTACTTCTTCACCCGCAAGGTGATGCTGATGAAGGAGTCGGACGGCTTTCTCATCCTGCCCGGTGGGTTCGGCACCCTGGACGAGGGATTCGAGTTGTTGACCCTGCTCCAGACGGGCAAAGCCCAGCCCGCCCCCATCGTTCTCCTGGACGTGCCCGAGGACTCCTACTGGGGTACCTGGACCCGCTTCATCCAGGACGAGGTGACTTCCCGGGGCCTTATCTCACCGGAGGACACCTCCTTATGGCGGGTCACCGACAACGCCCAGGAGGCCGCCGATGAGATCCTCGGCTTCTACCGCAACTACCACTCCTCCCGGTGGGTGGGCGACCTCCTGGTGCTGCGCCTGCAGGCGGCGCCGACCAAGGCGGAGGTGAGCGCGCTGTCCAAGCGCTTCGGGTACCTGTCGGCCAATCAACGCATCCAGTCCTCCGGTCCCCTGCCGGTGGAGGTGCGCAGCCGTGACCATGCCGACCTGCCCCGCCTGATCCTGCGCTTCAACCACTCCAGCTACGCCGGCCTGCGCCAACTCATCGACGCCGTCAACTCCCTCGACAGCGCTCCGCCTCAGGCCACGCCGCCGGGCCCCTGAGCGGGCGGCCCGAGGAGCGACTCAGCAGGCGACGTCCCCGTCGAAGTTGCCGGCGCTGTACTGCACCAACCAGGTGGCGCCGCTGGTGAAGTAGCTGCCTCCGCACGACTGGGCGGCCCCGGCGGCCGAGGAGGCGCCACTTGGCACCCACTGGGGCACGTCCGGCGTCCAGGCTCCGGCTATGACGCTCCACTGGTAGGAGGTGGAGTAGATGCCGGCCACGTCCTTGTGGGCGGCCAGCTCGGCCAGGGCGCCCCGCACCACCTGATCGTTATCGGCGGTGGATGAGCTCCACGTGTTGCCGGTCTCCACGTCCAGCCACCACACCCGGGGCGCCACCCCGGCCGCCGACGCCGCGCCGAGCGAATAGGTCACGGCGTTGGCCCCGTAGTTGTAGGCCTGGCAGGAGGCGTCGGTGCTCGAACAGTTGCCGGCCGGGCCGCTCATGTACCGCGACGACTCCGACGGCGAATTGAGATTCAGATACACCGACAGCCCTCCCCCACCCCAGGCCGCTTCCGAGACCAGGCAGGGACTGGTGGAGAAGGCGTGGCCGTCATTCACACCGACCACTCCGAAGGCACCCGCGGCCGGCACCGTACCGCCGCACTGGGGCCAGGAGATGTCCTTGCCTGTTGTTCCCGATGAGTAGGGCGATCCGGAGACCACCGGGACGGGCAGCGGGACCGTCGTGGTGGTCGTGGTGGTCGGTGCCGTCGTGGTGGTGGTGGTCGTCGTGGTGGTCGGCGCCGTCGTGGTGGTGGTGGTTGCGCTCAGCCCCAGCGACTGCACCAGGGACGGCGTCAGCGCGCCCGGGCCCCCCAGGAGGTTGCCGGCGCGCTCGGTGACGGCATGCGCAGCGAGGAACCCGGGCACGGCCCCGGCCGCGCTGGGGCCGTTGGCCACCAGGGTGGGAGCCAGCTCCGATCCGCCCAGAGGACCGGCGGTCAGCGAGTCGGCAAAGTCATCGCCCCGAGCCAGGTCGAAACGGGCCGAGGAGAACCCGTAGTTGGCCATCTCGTCATCGGCCAGCGCCACCGAGGTGTCGGAGCGGGTGTCGCCATGGGTGGCGGAGGTGTCCAGGGTGATGCCGAGGTTGCGCAACTGAGTGACTATGGCCGGGCTGATGGCGGCGGCGCCGCCGACCACGATGACCTTTCCGATGCTGTCGGCCCGCAGGACGGACAGGGCCTCGGGGCCGAGGGCGCCGGCCGAGCCGTCGGTCAGAACCATCGGGAAGTGGCGGGCGTAGGCGAGAGGGGCGGCGCCCATGGCGTCGGCAAAGCCATCGCCCGTCACCAGCACGGCCGTGTTGTGCCCGCCGCTCAGCCCGGCCGGGCCCCCGGCCTCGTCCACTCTCTCCATGGTCCCGTAGCGGGTCGATCCGTACAGCCGGCTGACAGCCAGATCAAGCGCCCCCGAACCGGTGGCACTGCGGGCCGGCGGGGTTCCACCGATCGGCGTGGCCGCCAGAGCCCCGGCCACGGCGTCGCTGACCGAGGCGGAACCGCCGATGATCACCACCTTGTGCGCGTCGAGGGTCCGCAGCGCGGCCAGGGTGGGGGCCGGAACGGGGAGCTTGGCTCCGACCAGGAGAACCGGAGCCCCCCCGGAGAAGGTCCCGGCCAGGTAGGCCCCGGTCAGGGCGTCGGGGAAGCTGGAGGCGCTGGCCACCACCGCCGTGTTGGCCCCGTGGGGGAAGGCGGTCTCGGCCACCAGCTCGGCGGTGGCGAAGCGGTCCGATCCCGAGATGCGGGTGAGGGCGGGGGCGGCGTCGGCGGCGATGGCCGGTCGAACCGGACCCGAGGCGAGGGTCCCCAACACCGCCGACACCCCGGCGCTGACCAGGGCCAGGCAGCGTCGACCACGGACCTTGGACCTCGGGAGCACGAAGGGAGATCGGCGTAAACGCCGATTGCCTTGAGCGGCTCGGCCTCAGCCCTTGGGGCTCACCCAAAGCAGATAGCCGGCCACCACCACCACCACCCCCAGCGCGCTCCGCATGGTGGTCGACCACTGCCGCCAGCGCCACGCCGGCACCAGACCGGGCGCTCCCAGCAGCAGGGAGCCGCACACCAGCGTCACGACCTCGCCCACCGAGGCCGCGACATCCAACGTTCCGACCGGCTCGGTCGCGCCGCGGTCCGGCCCCAGGGGGACACCGACGTATCGAGTGAAGGCCCACAGGCCGACCAGAGCGGCGCTGCCGGCCACCGCCGCCCTCACCACCCGCGGTCCCGGTCGCCCGAGCAGCAGTCCGGCCAGGGCTAGCTGTCCGCACAGGGCCACCAGGAAGAAGCCGCCGTAGAGCCACGACTGGGCGAAGTGATCAGGCATCACCACGGTGTGGGTGGCCGCCGCCACCATGGTCCCCACGGCGCAGGCCTGTAACAACGCGCCAATCCTGCGTTCACTCCGGGCCGAGCCGCCGTCGGAGGTCAGGAGCCCGATCCGGCTCCGTCTCATGGCGACGGTCGCTTCGACGGCGGGCGGGGACGTCAGAGGGGGGCGGGGGGGCGGCCAGGTGGAGATGAAGGCTGCCGCGTTGATGGGGGCCGGCCGACTCGAGCCCGCCCGGGCCGGGCGGGGGTGACGACGCCGGCGCCGCCCGATTAGGTCCTCGACGCCCACCGCCACGGCTACGACACCGAACCAGCCTCCGAGGACGACCAGATGGAGCAGGTGTCCGTTGCCGGACGGGCTGAGGGCCAGTGCCACGCTGGCGATGATGGACGCTTGGCGACCGGGACACAACCCTTGGTGGCATGACTAGCCCGATCGGGTCATTAGCGCCCGTCTCGTTGTGAAACCGAACAAGGTGTGCTCATACTCCGGATAACGGCGACCGACCAATGCCGCATCTCCCGAGAGAGGTTTCACCCCCGCGTGCGCCACCGTGCTGGCCTGATCCACTTCCAGTCTTGACGGTCACCTCCATCTGGCCGGGCCAGACCCAGGGCGGCCACCGGCCGGCGACGGAAGACACGGTGGCCGTGCGCTTCGTGGCCGGAGTGCGCCTCCTCCTGGTGGTGACGGCCGCGGCGGTCGGTTCGTACCTGCCCGGGCTTTCGAGCCGCAAGGCCGACCTCATGCTTCTCATCGGCCTGGGCTGGGTCCCGTGGGCCATGGTGGTGCTGTTCGCATCAGAGGGGGTGGGGAGCCGGCTGGCCCTCTTCGGAGGGCCGGTCGGGGATCTCGCCCTGCTCACGGCGGTGGAGCTTCTGCACCCCAGCGCCGCCGTACCCGTTCTGATCGGTTACCTGGTGGTGGTCGTCTTTGCCGTCTACACCATGGAACGGGCTTTGGCCGGCGGGATCGGGGCGGCTGCAGTGGTGCTGTCGTGGCTGAGCCAGATCTGGATCGCCCACAGCCACCGGGTCTCCGCCGCCGTCCTGGTGGCCTTCACTGCCGCCGTGGTGGCCATGGTCTCCCTACTGGAGCGCACGGCCGTACTGCGCAGCCGGGTCGACTCGCGCTACGAGCGGCTGCAGACCAAAGCGGAGACGATCGTGGCCAACGTGGCCGACGCCATAGTCGTCACCGACGCCGAAGGTCGCATCACCCAGTGCAACCCGGCTGCCGGCCGGGTGCTGGGCCGGCCCCACCACCAACTGGTGGGTCAGACCTGCGCGCTGGCCCTGACCCTGCACATAGACAGCCGCGCCATCGACTGCAGCCAGGGCTGCGGGCTGATGGCCCTGGCCGGGGCGGCGGACGCCGCCGACGTCGAAGTCTGGAGGTGGGCGCGAGAAGGTGTCCGCCAGCCCCTGTTGGCCAGCGCCACCGAGGTGGCCGACGATGACGCCTCCCAGGAGGTCCTCCATTCGATCCGGGACATAACCCGGCTCAAGCAGGCCGAGGAGGCCAAGACGCTGTTCCTGGCCACCGCCACCCACGAGCTCAAGACACCGCTCACGGTCATCAACGGCTTTGCCGAGACCCTGCAGGTCCACCCGGACATGGCCCCCGAGGACCGGGCGGCGGCGCTGGCCGCCATCAGCTCTCGGGGCCGGGAGCTGGCCGCCATCATCGATCGGTTGCTGATGTCCAGTCGCATCGAGGCCGGCCGGGTCAGCGTGAGCCTCGGCCCGGTCGTGGTCGCTCCGCTGGCCGAGGAGCGGGGCGTCACCTTCGCCCGCGCCACCGACCGCCCGGTGACAGTGCTGGCGCCCGAGGAGCTTCCCTTTGCCCACGCCAACGCCAACGCCCTTATCACCGTCATCGACCACCTGCTCGACAACGCCGCCAAGTACTCGCCTCCGGGTTCCCCCCTCCAGATCGAGGTGAAGGCCGAGGGCGACCTGGTCACCGTGGCCGTGACCGACCACGGCGTCGGCATGGACGAGGAGCAGGCCCGTCACTGCTTCGACAGGTTCTGGCAGGCCGAGTCCACCGACGTACGCCGCTTCGGCGGCGCGGGCATCGGCCTCTACATCGTCCGCTCGCTGGTAGAGGCCATGGGGGCCAGCGTTTCTGTGCGCAGCGCACCCGGCCAGGGAAGCACCTTCACCATCGCCCTGGCGACGGAGGGGGCGACGGTCTCCGGGAGTCAGAGCGCCGGCGCCGAGACCCTCACCGAGGCCGAGGCAACGGCAGGACGCGGTGAACCCACGTCCATCCGGGAGTTCATGCGCCAGATCGGGGTTCCCGAGAGGACAGCCCCATGAACCTGGCGGTGGGCGTGTCCAACCTCATCCTGGGGGCGATCTACACCTGCTACGGGATCATGACCCTGGTCGACCTGAAGAGGGGGTGGCGCACCCGGGGCTTCTCGCACTTCGGGGCGGCCTGGGTGGCCATGGCCTTCACTTGCGGGCCTCACCACCTCGAGCACGGCCTCCATATCCTCTACAGCGGGACCAGCGCCGGAGCGCTCGACTTCGCCGCCGTCGCCGTGGGGTTTCCAGCCGGAGCCATCTGGTTCCTGCTCAGGGTCGAGGCCCTGGCCGGCGGGGCCGGGGACCGCTTCGTCCGCGGTACCCCGGCCTGGGTGGCCGCCCTCCCGTATCTGTCCGGCGTCTACCTGGCCGCTCTGGTCATCGAATCGGTGCTTCTCCTCGACAACGGGGAGAGCCACCTGAGCCCGCGGATGACGCCGAACATCCTGCTGCTCGGCATCTACTTCCTGATCGGTTACTACCTGATCCGGGCCCAGCTGGGAACCCGGAGCCAGGCGGGGGGCTGGTCGCTGTCCGGTCTGACACTCGGCATCGTCTTTCCGACGTGCGGTCTCATGCACATCTTCTTCACCGAGTACGCCGCGGTCGGGCAATACGGCATCGACGGCGTGGGTCTGGCCATCGACTGGTTGGCCGTGCCCGCCTCCATCTACTTCGTGTGGGTGGTAAGGGCTCTGTACCTGGGTACCATCACCGACTGGAACGAGAGTGCCGGCCGCGCTCCTTCCCAGCTGGCGGCGGCTTGACCGGCACCGAACTGTTCCTGTCCCGGCCGATGCCAACCACACCGACGAAGGGCTGATACCAGTGGCCGAGATCCGAACCCTCATCGTGGACGATCAGCCCGACATCCGACTCCTTGTTCGCACGGTTATCAACCTGGCCAACGAAGGCCTGTCGGTGGTGGGAGAAGCAGCCAGCGGGAGCGAGGCTCTGGCCCAGGTGGAGGAGTGCAATCCCCTGGTGATCATCCTCGACGAGATGATGCCGGAAATGAGCGGGCTGGAGACGGCCCGGCACATCCGGTCCCGCCGCCCGGCCCAGCTCATGGTCCTGTGCTCGGCCTACCTAGATGAGGAGGTCATCGCCCGGGCCCGGGAAGTCGGGATCGACGCCTGGCTGTCCAAGGACGACGTTCACAAGCTGCCGACATTGCTCCACGCCCTGGCCGGCGCCGGCGGCCACCTCTGAGTCCAGGATTGTTCCTGGTATCGTCCGCCCGCTACGCGGGCGTAGTTCAGAGGCAGAACATCAGCTTCCCAAGCTGAGAACGCGAGTTCGATTCTCGTCGCCCGCTCTCTGCTGAAGCCCTGGTCAGGGGGTGTTTTTCGATTTGG
>Ga0307373_10010410_pt1 | contig 13683 bp, 12 predicted proteins | sample OX2MG_FD_202534 | JGI IMG/M metagenome (GOLD analysis project Ga0307373, IMG submission 202534) | Soil microbial communities from Risofladan, Vaasa, Finland - OX-2 | ecosystem: Environmental > Terrestrial > Soil > Coastal area > Acid sulfate soil | place: Finland: Risofladan, Vaasa | collected... | reverse complement strand
GGCGGGGTCGTCGCCGGGCTCGCGATAGGGGCCGCGTCGTTTCCGCTTTTCTGCCTCGGCACATTCCTGATCGGTTCGTCGAACGGGTTCGCCCAGCAATACCGGTTTGCCGCGGCGGAGGTGGCTGCCGAGGGGTTCCGCGCCAAGGCGATTTCGCTGGTGCTGGCCGGCGGCATCGTGTCGGGCACGTTCGGGCCGGAGCTGGCGAAGTGGTCGCGCGACCTGTTTTCCCCGGTTCTGTTTGCCGGCTGCTTTGCGATTGTCGTCGCGCTGCAGCTCGGCGCGGCGACGCTGTTGTATTTCACGCGGCTGCCGCCACCGCCGCCGCGCGCCATGCTGCACGGCGGCGGGCGGCCGCTGTGGCAGATCGCGACGCAACCGCTGTTTATCGTTGCGCTGCTGTCGGCAATGGCCGCGTACGGGGTTATGTCGCTGGTGATGACGGCGACGCCGATCGCGATGCTCGGCTGCGGCTATGCCTTCACCGACGCGGCGCTGGTGATCCAGTGGCACATCCTGGGGATGTATGCGCCGAGCTTTATGACCGGGCACCTGATCGCGCGATTCGGCGTGACGCGCATCCTGCTGGCCGGCGCCGCGCTGCTGGCGACGTGCTCCGGCATCAACCTGTCGGGGACCGGCATCGCCCATTTCTGGGCCGCCAACCTGCTGCTCGGGGTCGGCTGGAACTTTCTGTTCATCGGCGGGACGACGCTGCTGACCCGCACCTATGTCGCAGAGGAGCGGGCCAAGGTGCAGGCCTTCAACGATTTCATGGTCTTCGGCACCTCGATGCTGTCGTCGTTCTCGTCTGGCGCGCTGCTTGCCGGGTTCGGCTGGTCGACGGTGCAGCTCGCGGTGATCCCGGCGGTCACGGTCGCCGCCGCGGCGATCATCTGGCTGCGGCTGCGGGCTCGCCAGCCCGAGACGCAATACGCCGGATTATAAACTTGCTCACCTTTTGGGCGAACCGGATGGTGCGGTTGCCTGCCGGTTGGTCTTCTGGCATGGTTCGCGCACCCAGACCTGCCCCCAGCCGCGTATGGAAGCGGCGTTTGCGGGCGGGTTTTTTCTGCGGTTAACGGGGGAATGTTGCCGATGTCCGCGGCTTTCTACTTGATTTTCGCCTGTGGTGCGCTGGCGTTGATCTACGGCTTTATAACGAGCCGGCAGGTGCTGGCCGCCGATGCCGGATCGGCACGAATGCAGGAGATTTCTGGCGCGGTGCAGGTCGGCGCGAACGCCTATCTCAACCGCCAGTACCGTGCGATCGCGATAGTCGGCGTGGTCATCCTGGTCATTCTCGGCGCGACGCTGGGCTGGCGAGTCGCGCTTGGCTACCTGATCGGCGCGGTGCTGTCGGGCTCGGCCGGGTATATCGGGATGAACGTGTCGGTGCGCTCGAACGTGCGCACTGCGCAGGCGGCGCGCAGCGGCCTCGCGGCCGGGCTCGGCATCGCCTTCAAGGCGGGGGCGATCACCGGGCTGCTGGTCGTCGGTCTCGGCATCCTCGGGGTCGCGGGCTATTATTTCTTTCTGCGGGCGACGCTGCCGAGCACCGATCTTCGCCCGGTGCTCGAGGCGATGGTGGCGCTCGGCTTCGGCGCGTCGCTGATCTCGATTTTCGCGCGGCTCGGCGGCGGCATCTTCACCAAGGGCGCCGATGTCGGGGCCGACATCGTCGGTAAGGTCGAGGCCGGCATTCCCGAGGACGACCCGCGCAATCCGGCCGTGATCGCCGACAATGTCGGGGACAATGTCGGCGACTGCGCCGGTATGGCGGCCGACCTGTTCGAGACCTATGCCGTGACCATCGTGGCGACGATGCTGCTCGCCAACATCTTTTTCGCGCCGCCGCTGCGCGACACGATGATGCTGCTGCCGCTGACGATCGGCGCGGTGTGCATCGTGACCTCGGTGATCGGCACGTACTTCGTACGGCTCGGTGCCGACCAGGGCATCATGTGGGCGCTCTACAAAGGGCTGATAGCGACCGGCATCCTGTCGATCGGGGCGATCGCCGGGGTGATCGGCTGGCTTGTCGGCTTCCAGGCAAAGCTGCCGATGACCGTCGGCGCGGTCACCGGCGGCGACCTGCTGGGCTGCGCCGCGGTCGGCCTCGCCGTCACCGGCCTCATCGTGTGGATCACCGAATACTATACCTCGACCGAGTACCGCCCGGTGCGCAGCATCGCCCAGAGCTCGACTACCGGCGACGGCACCAATGTGATCCAGGGCCTCGCCGTGTCGATGGAGGCGACGGCGCTGCCGGTGCTGGTGATCTGCATCGGCATCATCGTCGCGTATATCGTCGCCGGCCTGTTCGGCATCGCGGTCGCGGCGACGACGATGCTGGCGCTCGCCGGGATGATCGTCGCGCTCGACGCCTACGGGCCGGTGACCGACAATGCCGGCGGCATCGCCGAGATGGCGGACCTGCCGGCTGAAGTGCGCAAGACCACAGACGCGCTCGACGCGGTCGGCAACACCACCAAGGCGGTAACCAAGGGCTATGCGATCGGCTCGGCGGGCCTTGCCTCGCTGGTGCTGTTCGCCGCCTACACTGAGGATCTGGCGCATTACTTTCCGCAACTCAAGGTGCAGTTCGCGCTCCAGGATCCCTATGTGGTGATCGGCCTGTTCCTCGGCGGGCTGCTGCCCTACCTGTTCGGCGCGATGGGGATGACCGCGGTCGGCCGCGCCGCCGGCGGCATCGTCAACGAGGTGCGGCGCCAGTTCCGCGAAATCCCGGGCATCATGCAGGGCACCGCCAAGCCCGATTACGGCCGCGCCGTTGACATGCTGACCCGGGCGGCAATCCGCGAGATGATCGTCCCGTCGCTGCTGCCGGTGCTGGCGCCGATCGTGCTCTACTTCGTCATCCGGCTGGTCGCCGGCCAGTCGGCAGCGTTCAGCGCGCTCGGCGCGATGCTGCTCGGCACTATCGTGACCGGGCTGTTCGTCGCGATCTCGATGACCTCGGGCGGTGGCGCGTGGGACAACGCCAAAAAATACATCGAAGAGGGCCACCACGGCGGCAAGGGCTCCGATGCGCACAAGGCGGCGGTGACCGGCGATACCGTCGGCGACCCCTATAAGGATACGGCGGGGCCGGCGGTCAACCCGATGATCAAGATCACCAACATCGTGGCCCTGCTGTTGCTGGCGATCCTTGCCGGCGGCGCGCATTAACAAGGGTGCAAGGCCGGGCGGTACAAGGCCGGGCGGTACAAGGCAGGGCGGTGCAAGGCCGGGCCCGCCGGCCTTGCACCGTACCGCGCCGCTGCTAGTTGCCCGGCGGCCGGCCGTTGGTGTTTTCGTTCGGCACGGGGCCGTTCGGCCGCTCGTGCTCACCGCTGCCCTCGGATGGTGCCGTGCCGGCGCCGCGGTTGAAGCGGCCGACGTTGCCGATGATCTGCTCGAGGAAGGTCAATTCGCGGCCGGGCGAGGGCGTCTTGCCCGGCGCCGGTTCGATCTGCCGGGCGTTGGCCTTGGTCAGGTGGCCGACATCCTGTACCACGCCGTCGTTGTTGAAGCGGATGATGAAGACCTGCTGGTTCAGCACGTCGGGGTCGAAAAACGCGACCTGCTTGACCTTGCGGCTGATGTAGTACCAGGAATTGTCATTGAACACGCCGACGCTCGACGGAGTACCCAGGATCTTGATCACCTGCTGTTTGGTCGTGGCGCCGGGATGAATTTCGGCAAGCTTGTCTGTCGGCACCGGATGGCCGCGCTGGTCGACCTCCGGGTAGCAGCCGACGAGCGTGGCCGTCGCGAGGATGGCAACCAGCGCTGCTGCGGCGCGGCGATACGGCGAAAGGCGAAACATGGGGTCAGAACCCTGTCTGCATTGAAACAACGGCGGGCGAGGCCCATGTCGCGGCGGAACTTGAGCCGCGGCTGGATGCCTGTCAACGCTTCGCGCGGCGGTTGAACCTGCGATGATCGGAATCTTCAGGCGCAACCCGGCCCGCGAGGTGGCCGATCTTGCCTATCGTAGCGTCGTCGAGTGCGCGCGCCAGCCGGTGTTCTTCACCGATTGCGGCGTGCCGGATACGCTCGACGGGCGATTCGAGATGATCTGCCTGCACGCCTTTCTCTATCTGCATCGGCTGAAATCCGAGGGCCAGGCCGGCGCCGAGCTGGGCCAGGTTTTTTTCGACACGATGTTCGCCGATTTCGACCGATCGTTGCGCGAGCTGGGCACCGGCGACCTCAGCGTCGGGCGCGAGGTCAAGCAGATGGCGCAGGCGTTCTTTGGCCGCATTCGGGCCTATGAGCGCGGGCTCGACGGCGGCGAATCGGAGTTGCACGACGCGCTGGCGCGCAATCTGTTCGGAACGGTGTCGGCGATGCCTGAGCATCTGGCGGCGATGTCCGCCTATCTGCGCGCCGAGGCGGCTGTCCTCAGCCGGCAGGACGCGGCTGTGCTGCTCGCCGGGCGGGTCGCGTTCAGCGCGCCGCCGCACTTCGGAGGCGGCACATGAGCGGCCCGGAATTCTCCCGCCTGGTGCCTCTCGCGCGCATCGGCGCGGCGCCGTTCCGGCAGGAGATCGCCGCCACCCCCGCCGAATGCGCTGCGCTCGCCAAACGATTCGGGCTGCTGACGCTGGACCGGCTCGGCGCCGAGGTCAGCCTGCTGCGGCGGGCCGGCGACACGATCCTGCTGCAGGCCCGGTTCGAGGCCGTCTTCGCCCAGGAGTGCGTGGTATCGCTTGAGCCGGTCACCGGAACCGCGGCCGAATCGTTTGTGCTGTGCTACGGGCCGGCCGAGGCCGAGCCGACCGATGACGACGATCCCGACGCGCCCGCCTTCGAACTGCTGACCGGCGATGCCATCGACATCGGCGAGGCGGTCGCGCAGGAATTTTCGCTGGCGCTGCCGCCTTTTCCACGCGATCCGGATGCGGTGATCGAGGCCGAGCCTCAGCCCGCCGACAACGAGCTGTTTGCTGCGCTCGCGCGGCTGGCAAAGCCTGCGCAACCGGGCTAAGCGGCCTGCAGAGCAGCCCAGAGGTGTCGCCATCGATGTTGCCGCCGGAACGTTTTTTGGCTAAGTAACAGGACTTACACCCTCCGCTTTCCTGGGTTTTCAGATGGCCGTTCCGAAGAAAAAAGTCTCTCCGTCGCGCCGCAATATGCGCCGCTCGCATCATGCGCTGACGGGGTCAGCCTATGCCGAATGCCCGAATTGTGGCGAGCTCAAGCGGCCGCATCATCTGTGCGCGTCCTGCGGGCATTACGATGGACGCGAGGTGACCCCGCTGCCGGCGCAGCCCTCCTAGTCAGGGCCTGATGGCGCGCACGCAGGACGTGACTGCCGGCATCACGATCGCACTCGACGCGATGGGTGGCGACCACGCCCCCGACATGGTGCTGAGCGGAGCCGAGATCGCGTTGGAGCGTCATCCCGGCGTGCGATTTCTGGTGTTCGGCGAGCAGGCCCGGATCGCGCCGCTGCTGGCTCGCCTGCCGCGACTGTCTGCCGCGGCGACGATCAACCATACGAGCGAGATCGTACAGGACGATGACAAGCCGTCGCAGGCGTTGCGCGCCGGGCGGCAATCGAGCATGCGGCTGGCGATCGATGCGGTTGCCGATGGGCGCGCCGACGGTGTCGTCTCGGCCGGCAATACCGGCGCGCTTATGGCGATGGCGAAATTCGTGCTGAAGACGCTGCCCGGCATCGACCGGCCCGCCATCGCGACCTATTTCCCGACCCGCCGCGGCGAGAGCGTGATGCTCGACCTCGGCGCAAACATCGAATGCGACGCGGAAAACCTCGTTCAGTTTGCGCTGATGGGCGATGTTTTCGCGCGCACCATCCTGGGGCTGGTCGAGCCGACCGTGGGCCTGTTGAACGTCGGGTCGGAGGATTTGAAGGGCAATGACGCGGTGCGCGGCGCCGCTGTGCGGCTGCGCGGCGGGATGATGCCGATCCGCTTTCACGGCTTTGTCGAGGGCGACGACATCACGGCCGGCACGGTCGACGTGGTGGTGACCGACGGGTTTACCGGCAACGTCGCGCTCAAGACCGCCGAGGGTGCGGTCAAGATGTTCAGCGAGGCGTTGCGTGCGGCGTTCCACGAATCGCCGATGGCGCGCGTCGGCTATCTGTTTGCACGCGGCGCGCTGCGCAAGCTGGCGGCCCGCATTGACCCGCGCCGCTATAACGGCGCGATGTTTCTCGGGCTGCGCGGCATTGCGGTCAAGAGCCACGGCTCGACCGACGCGTTCGGGTTTGCCAATGCGATCGGCGTCGCCATCGACATGAAAACCAACGGTTTTCTCGACAAGATCGGGGTTGAATTGCAGCGCCTCAACGATGCACAACCGACGCCGCAGCCGGCGTCGACTGCTGCGCTGTAGCGGCCGAGAACCGCGTTGCGCTCGCTCATTGCCGGGTGCGGCGGCTATCTCCCCGAGCAGGTGCTGACCAACCATGATCTGGCGGCCCGGCTCGACACGTCGGACGAATGGATACGCCAGCGTACCGGCATCGCCGAGCGCCGCATCGCGGCGCCGGGTGAGCTGACCTCCGATCTGGCCACCGCGGCCGCGCGGCGCGCGCTGGACCATGCCGGGATGAGCGGAAACGATCTCGATCTGATCGTGCTGGCGACCGCGACACCCGACCAGACATTTCCGGCGACTGCCACCAAGGTTCAGGCGCAGCTGGGCATGAAACGCGGCGCCGCGTTCGACATCCAGGCGGTGTGCTCGGGGTTTATCTTTGCGCTGTCGGTTGCTGATAACGCGCTGCGGCTCGGCCAGGCGCGGACCGCGCTGGTGATCGGCGCCGAAACCTTTTCCCGCATCCTCGACTGGCAGGACCGTGGCACCTGCGTGCTGTTCGGCGACGGCGCCGGGGCGCTGGTGCTGAATGCGGTGCCCGACCCCAGCCCCGGCGGGCGCGGGGTGCTGGCGACGCATCTGCACACCGACGGGCGCTACCACGACATCCTTTATGTCGATGGCGGCCCATCGTCTACCCGCACCACCGGGTTTTTGCGGATGGAAGGGCGCGAGGTGTTCCGCCAGGCGGTGCAGCGCCTGAGTGGGGTGGTCGACGAGGTGTTGGTCGCCGCCGGCTATACCGGCGCCGACCTCGACTGGCTGGTGCCGCATCAGGCCAACAGCCGAATCATCGACGCGATCGGCCGCAAGCTGGGCCTGCCGGCCCGCTGCATCGTCACAACGATCGAACGGCACGCCAATACCTCGGCGGCGTCGATCCCGCTTGCCCTTTCAGAGGCGGTCGCCGATGGCCGCATTCAGCCCGGCCACCTCGTGCTGATGGAGGCGTTGGGCGGCGGATTGAGCTGGGGCGCCAGCCTGGTGCGCTGGTAGAAAATCGCGCGCAACATTAGTTGCCGGCAACAACGCTTTGGAATTTGACGAACTTTTGCCGCCGGTCTAACCTCGGATCGACAGGTAGGGGGAGGGCGTCATGGCCGGTCAGACGGTTACCCGCGCTCAGCTGACCGAGGCGGTGTACCAAGAGGTCGGGTTGTCGCGCAACGAATCGGCCGAATTGGTCGAATCGGTGATCGCAGAGATATCCGGGGCCCTCGAACGCGGCGAGATGGTCAAGATCTCGTCATTTGGCAGCTTTGCCGTGCGCCAGAAGGGCCAGCGGGTCGGCCGCAACCCGAAGACCGGCCAGGAGGTGCCGATCAGCCCGCGCCGCGTGCTTGTGTTTCGTGCCTCGCACGCGCTGAAGGACCAGATCAACCATTCGCTGGCAGGCGGCGGACGGTCGGGCAGGGGGTCCGCGCGCTGAGGTGAGCGAGGCACACGAGGCTCCAGGCGGCCGGCGCGCCAGTAAACGGGCCTCGGCCTTTCGCACGATCGGCGAGGTAGCCGAAGACCTCGATCTGCCGGCGCATGTCCTGCGTTTCTGGGAATCAAAATTTCCGCAGCTGAAACCGCTGAAGCGCGGCGGCGGCCGGCGCTATTACCGGCCGGAAGACATCGCGCTGCTGCGCCGCATCCGGCAATGCCTCTATCAGGACGGGTACACGATCCGCGGCGTGCAGAAGCTGCTGCGCGAAGGCGGGCTGTCCGACGATGGCCCGGCGGAAGCGCCTGAGCCCGAAACGGGCGAAGCGAGCCTGTTCCCGCTTGAGCCGGTGCCGCCGCAGCCGCCATCGCGGCCGGGGCGTGCGCCGCGCGCTACCCCCGCTTCGCCGCCAGCTATAGAGGCCGATGCCGGCGCGCCGGCTGCGCCCGTGCCGCCGATCGACCGGGAAGCGCTCGAAGGCGCGCGCCGCGATCTCCTCGAAATCCGTGCGTTGCTCAACGAACTGGCCCTCGGCCGCCGCCTGACCTGAGCCGCCGGGGCGCTGTTTCAGGTCACGGAATGATCGTGACCCGGACGGATACTCGGGATGTCCTTGGCTGATTTATACGGATCGAACAGCTGTGCGATCGCCAAAAGCACAAGGCGCCGCATGAGGGGGCCCCTGAACCGGTCGGAAAAAGGCGCGTGTTGCTGATTATGCGTGCGGTTGCCGGGGCCTCATCAACCCGAAAGCGAACAGGGTGCAGATACGGGAGCGAAAATCGTCGGTCCTGGCTCCGCGACGCGCCGCAGCCGCGTTGCGCCGCCGCTTCGGGGTCGATATGATCCGCCACCTTGCCAGCAGAGCCCCGGTCGGAGCGTAGCGCAGCCTGGTAGCGCATCAGCATGGGGTGCTGAGGGTCGAGAGTTCGAATCTCTCCGCTCCGACCACTCTCGGCCGCTATCGGGAGCCTCCGCATGACTGCCGATCGTCCGGAATCCGATCTCGAGCCGTGGCAATGGCCCGAGGCACACTGGCGCAAGCTCGTTGAGCGGGTGCGCGCTGGGCGCAAATTGCGCCCCGCCGAATGGCCGGGCGGCGCGCGCTGCGCGGTCGCGCTGTCGTTCGACAGCGACCACGAAACCAGCGATCTGCGTGACGGCGGCAAATCGATCGGGCGGCTCGCCTGGGGCCAGTTCGGCGCCCGTGTCGGGGTGCCGCGCATCCTTGACCTGCTCGCCAAGTACGAGGTCAAGGGGACGTTCTACGTGCCGGCGGTGACCGCGCTGATCCACCCCGACGAACAGCGCCGGATCGTCGCCGAGGGGCACGAGATCGGCATCCACGGCTGGATCCACGAGCTCAACTCGGTGCTGCCCTACGAGGCCGAGCGCGACCTGATGCTGCGCGCCGCCGATGTGCTGGAAAAAACCAGCGGCGTGCGGCCGGTCGGGCTGCGCACCCCGTCATGGGATTTCTCGTGGAACACGCTGGCGATCGCAGCCGAGATGGGGCTGCTCTACGATTCCTCGCTGATGTCGGACGAGGATTGCTACGAATTGCTGCTCGACGGGGCGCCGTGCGGGGTCGTCGAACTGCCGGTCGAGTGGGTGCGCGACGACGCGGTATATTTGATGATGAACCGGTTTTCGGCATTACGGCCCTACACCCCGCCGGCCGACGTGTTTGACATCTTTCGCCGCGAGTTCGAGGCCGCCTATGACGATGGCGGCATTTTTCAGCTGACGATGCACCCGCACGTGATCGGCTATCGCTCGCGCATCTGGATCATCGAAGAGCTGATCCGGCTCGCCCGGTCGCGCGGCGGGGTGTGGTTTGCCACCCACGCCGAGGTGGCGCGCTGGGCCAAGGAACACGCCGCCTGACCGGGAAGCGGCGCGCGCCGGCTAATAGGTCGCCCGCCCGCCCGAGATGTCGAAGACGCCGCCGGTCGAAAACGAGCATTCCTCGGACGCCAGCCAGGCGACGAGTGCGGCGATCTCGTCGACCCCGACAAACCGTTCCATTGGGATTTTCGACAGCATGTAGGCGATCTGGGCCTCGGTCATCTGCGCGAAGATGTCGGTCTTGGCGGCGGCCGGGGTCACGCAATTGACCCGGATGCCGGTGTCGGCCAATTCCTTGCCGAGCGATTTGGTCAGCCCGATCACCCCGGCCTTGGCCGCGGAATAGGCTGAGGCGTTGGGGTTGCCCTCCTTGCCGGCGATCGAGGCGATGTTGATGATGCGGCCGTAATCGCGCCGCCGCATCGCCGGCACGACCGCGCGGCAGCAGTTGAACACGCCGATCAGGTCGATCTCGACGACCCGGCGCCACGCCTCGGTCGGGTATTCGTCGAGCGGGTGGTTGGGGCCGGTGATGCCGGCATTGTTGACCAGGATGTCGGGTGCCCCCAGCCGCGCCTCGGTGGCGGCAAGCGCGGCGGCGATCCCCGCCGGGTCGGTCACGTCTGCGACCAGGTCGATCGCCCCGGTGATCGCGCCGGCCGCCTGCTTGGCGGCGGCGCCGTCGACGTCCCAGATCGCGACGTGGGCGCCCGAGGCGGCGAAACGCTTGGCGATCGCCCGCCCGATGCCGCGTGCCGCGCCCGTGACGATCGCCACCCGGCCGCCGAGATCGATCCGGTTCATGCTGCGCTCCCTTATTGTTGCGGATATCTTCGTTCGCCTCGGGGCCGCGACTTGCGGCACCTGCTCGTGCCTGCGGATGGGGTGGCGTCGGCCCGTCGCCGCGCCAGCTCGCCAGTCTCTATTTCTCGTGCATCTCCCAAACGCCGTGCCAATCTTCCGGCGGAGGATTGTCGAGCAACAGCCGGCAACGGTCGATATAGGTCCGGGAAAGCTTATCGGAAGGATTTCGCCGCAGCGCTTCTTCGAATTGGCGGATCGCTTTCGGGAAAGCGCGTTTTCTATAATGAATTATTCCATCCCCAAAATAATTTATCACATCCATCATGTCGGGAAAGGTTTCGGGGGTATGATAATCGAGTACCTCATACACGCCTACGGGCTCGGTTTTACCCTTGACGATAACCTGATCTACCTCGCGCATCCGGTACGTGCCGCGCAGCATGTCGCGGGTATTGTCGCTGATCAGAATTCGAGCCGAATAAGCCTTGCAGGCACTTTCAAGGCGGGAAGCGATATTCACGCCATCGCCGATGAGCGTGTAGTCCATGCGCCGCGCGGAGCCGATGTTCCCCGATACGATCATGTCGGTATTGATGCCGATCCCCATATCCACCGGCAGCTGATTGGCCCTTACCCGTTCTGCGCTCCACCGCTGGCACTCGTGGATCATGACGATCGCGCATTGCACAGCCCGATCCTCGTCGTCGTCATGCGAGAGAGGGAGACCAAAGGCCGCCATGATGGCGTCGCCGATAAATTTATCGAGCATCCCTTCGTATTTGCTGATGACTTCAACCATTAGACCAAAATATTCATTAAGAAATGTGACCGTACCATTTGCGCCGAGATGCTCAGTGAGCGTGGTAAAACCACGGATGTCGGAGAACAGGATCGTGGCTCGGCGGCTCGTTCCACCCAGAACATCAGTATCTGTGTTTTCGAACATTTGGGTCGCGATGGTCGGGTCCATGTAACGCGCCATCGTGGCTTTTACACGCTTCTCGATGCTGATGTCGGAGATCATCATCATCGTGCCGAGCTGTTCCTCGGCTTCCGTCTTCAGCGGCAGAAGCGAGATGTTGACCGCCGTAGGCTTGCCGCCGACGTCTATTTCGACATCCATCTGGACGTCGTTGCGTCCTTCGCTTTGCACCTTGGCCAGCCGTTCGACCAACCATGAATTCTTGCCGGTGAAGAACTCATCGAATTTCTTGCGAACGATGTCGCCGCTTGCGCATTGCAAAATTCTCAGGCCGGCATTGTTACACGTAACCACGACCTGATCGCTGTCCAGGGTAATCACGCCGTCTGCCATGCTGAGCAGCATGCTGTCATTATAGTTTTTCATTTTCTGGATATCGCTGAAAAGCTTGGCATTTTCGAGCGATATTGCGACTTCGGCGGTAAACGCCTTGAGGCGCGACTCGTCCTCGTGAGTAAACGGGCCTCCGATCTTGTTCAGCGCCTGGGTGACGCCGATCACTTTACCGGCCTTGTTGGTCAGCGGTGCCGCGAGGATGGAGCGCGTGAAAAACCCGGTGACCTTGTCGAAGTGCGGGTTGAAGCGCAGGTCGGCATAGGCGTGGGGAATGTTGATCGTCTTTCCGGTGGTGAAGACGGCCCCGGCGATTCCGACGTTGCTGGGCAGCCTGATCTCGCTGACCTGCTGGCCCTGGGCAACGCGTGAGAACAGTTCCTTGGTTTTCTCGTCGCTGAGGAACAGCGTCGACCGTTCAGCGCCCAAGATTCGGGTTACTTCGGCCATCACGCGGTGGAGCAGGACGTCGAGATCGATTTCCGACGTGATATCCGTCACCACGTCAAGGAACAGCATCTCCTGCTCGCGGGCGTGCGTCATGCGCTCGATAAACCGCGAACTGCGCAACGCGGGCACCGCCACATCGCCGATGTCCGAAAGCAGCTTGACGTCGTACTCGGTGAATTCCCCGTCGTTCTTGTTAAGGCATTCCGCGACGCCGACAATCTCGCCCGTGGCGGATTTCAGCGGAACGCTCATCAGGCTGCGGGTTGTATAGCCGGTCTGCTTGTCGACCGACGCGTCAAACTGCGAATGGGTGGCGGCATCGCCGACGACGATCGGCTTTCCCGACTGATAGACTGCGCCGGCGATGCCGTCGTTGGCCGAGATTCGAATCTCCCGCGACCGCAGACCCTGCGCTACGCGCGAAAACAGATCGTTTGCGTCCGGATCGAACAGGAAAAAGGTGCTGCGGTCGCACCCGATTTCGTCCGAGGTCATTTCGACCAGCGCGTAGAGCACCTGATCGAGCGAATCCAGTCCGGAAATCCGGCGGGCAACATTCAGCACGGTCTCATAATGGCGCGCGCTCGTCGCCCGCGCCTGGCGGAGATGTTTCTTCGACCGGGCTCGCCTCGCCACCGGGGCGACAACATCACCGTCGGACAAGTGGCGCCTCCAACTTCCTTCTGAGAACCTGAATTGTCTCCCGCAACGAGGAAATTTCCGTTTCCTTGGCGCGTTCCAGCGCGTTCAGCCGGTCGGCATGCTGCGCCCTCTGCTCCTCGAGAGTTTCGCGCAAGCGACGAATAGTTTCGCGATGCTGGATCAAGTCGGCGCGGCCTGTTTCCGCCCGTTCGCGCAGCCCTTCCCGGTGGTGCGTTTTTTCCTCTTCGAGGATATTGCGCAAATGACGAATTGTTTCGTGAAGTTGCTGTGTCTCGGCGCGGCTCGCACTCGCTTGTTCCGCCATCAGCCGTTGGTGATCCTCAGTTTGCTTTATCGCCGCCGCGCGCATCGCCTGGATGGTCTCGCGCAACTGCGCCGCCTCGGCAAGAGCGCTCGAAACCGCGCGGGCCGTCTCCTCGGACGAGCGCCGCTGTATCTCTTCGGTTGCGTCCCGACCAGCAGCTATCGCTGCCTTTGATTGTTCGATCTCCGCCTCGTAAGCCTGTCGAACCTCCTGCAGTTCGGCATCTGCGGTTGCCTGAGTCCGCTCCAGCGCATCCCGCATCGAAACGACCAATCGCCTCAACTCGAGGAGCTGAGTTTCAGGATCGATGTCAGCTCTGCGATTGCGGGCCGACGAAGCAAGGTCGGCGAATGGCAACTCTCCCGCCTGGCGGTGATTATTCGCCTCCTGGCTCAATGTGCGCATCAATTGATCCTGCTTTACAGAGTCGGTCGACAACGACCTTTCGCCAGAGGCACTCCAACCTACCCGATCGGCTTTACGATAGCGTCGCCAAAGCCGCTTGTCCACTTG
>Ga0307373_10010409_pt1 | contig 13684 bp, 12 predicted proteins | sample OX2MG_FD_202534 | JGI IMG/M metagenome (GOLD analysis project Ga0307373, IMG submission 202534) | Soil microbial communities from Risofladan, Vaasa, Finland - OX-2 | ecosystem: Environmental > Terrestrial > Soil > Coastal area > Acid sulfate soil | place: Finland: Risofladan, Vaasa | collected... | reverse complement strand
ACTTGGCCCTGGCCCTTCACGGGCTGACCCGAGGCCGGCGGCGCAAGCCGTTGAGCAAAAGCAGCAGGCTCAGCCGAGCGCCAATACCGAGCCCCACCAGCGGCGCCAGCGCGCCGCCCCAGCCCCGGCCGTAGTGCAGCCGGTAGAAACGCCACATGGAACGGTGGAAGTGGATCAGCATGGGGAGCGCCACCTGTTCTGAGCTCCTCCCCTTGTGATGCAGCACCAGCGCCTTGGGCTCATACCAGACCGCCATCCCCAGTTGATGGATCTGCCAGCAGAGCTCCAGATCCTCCCCGTACATGAAGTAGCCCTCGTCCAGCCCACCGATGCGATCCCAGAGCGCCCGTCGAACCAGCAGACAGGCGCCCGTCCCGCTGTCCACAGCGATGGCACGATCCGGGGGTATGTGGGTCAGGTTGTAGGCTCCCAGGCGGGCTGAACCCCGGCCCAGCCGGCTGAGCCCGATGAGCCGAAAGAAGGCGACCGAAGGGCTTGGGAAGCTGCGCCTGCAGGCGGGATCCAACCGGCCGTCGGCCCGCTCCACCCGAGGGGAGATCGCCCCTCGTCGGGGGTCCCTGGACAGGTCGTCCAGCATGGCCGCCAACGCCCCTGGGCGGAGCTCGGCGTCGGGGTTGAGCATGAGCACCAGATCGCCGCCGGTGCCGGCCGCACCCTGGTTGACCGCTCGGGCGAAGCCCAGGTTCTTGGCCATGGCCAGCAGCCGGACCTCAGGGAAGCGGTCTCGGAGCAGGATCGGCGTGCCGTCTTTGGAGGCGTTGTCGACCACGGTTATCTGGCCCGGCGCCAGGCCCTCGTGAAGGCAGGACTCAATCGCGCCGACCACCTCCCCCGCCGATTGGAAGGTGCATATGACCACCCGCACCGACTCCGGGCCGAGGGGCTCAGCCACCGGCTGCGATCGCGGCTGCGATTGCCCCACCGCGCTCCGCCGCCACGTAGTTTTCCAATTCGACCCGCCAGTCCGCCAGGGGCGTCTGCCCCAGATCCCGCCAGGCTTGGTTGGCGAGCACCGAGTAGCTTGGCCGCGGCGCCGGGGCCGCCCACTCCGCAGTCGTAACCGGGGTCAGCTCTGCCGAAATCCCGAGCTCCTCCAGCAGAGCGCTGGCGAAGCCGTACCAGCTGGTCGCCCCGGCTCCGGAGAGGTGGAAGGTTCCCTTTGCGGAGGTGCTCACCAGCCGCTCCAGGGCAACCGCGAGATCCCCGGTCCAGGTCGGACTGCCGAGTTGGTCTGCGACCACCCGGATCGGCTTGCCGACGGCAGCCGCCCGCACGATGGCGAGCGGAAAATTCGGGCCCCGGTTGCCGTACAGCCAGGCGGTCCGGACCAGCTGCAGATGGCCACCCGCCGCGGCACAGGCGATCTCCCCCGCGCGCTTGCTGGTGGCGTAGACGCCGGAGGGGCGGGGCTCATCGACCTCGGTCCAGGGCCGGCCCGGTGCTGACGGTGCCTGAGTGAAGACGAAGTCGGTGCTGATGTGGCAGAGCGGCAGCTCGCGGTCGGCGCACTCACGCGCCACCACCGCTGCCCCGTCCCGGTTGATCGCGTAAGCCAGCTCCGGCTCTCGCTCGGCCTGGTCAACTTTGGTGTAGGCGGCACAGTTGACCACTCTCTCTGAATTAGACGCTGCCAGGGCCTGCCGCACTTGCTCGGGTCGGGTGATGTCCACCTCGGCGCGGCTCGCCGCCACCACCTGGTGGCCGCATTCACGCAGCCACGGCACCAGATCTCGGCCCAGCTGGCCGGCGGCGCCCAGGACCAGAATCCTCATCGGGGACCCAGCTCAGCCAGGGACGGCGGATCCAGCCACCGGGTGGTAGTTGCGACGGTAGAACTCGGCGAACTCGCCGGACTTGATCGGCTCCCACCAGTCCCGGCGACTCCGGTACCAAGCCACCGTCAGCTCCATCCCGGCGTCAAAGTCGAGTTCGGGATGCCAACTCAGCTCCGCCGCCCGACGGCTGTCCAGCGCGTAGCGGCGGTCGTGGCCGAGGCGATCGGTCACGTACTGGATCAGGCTGGCCGGGCGATCAGTCAGCCGCAGCACCGTCTCGGCCACCTTCATGCCGTCAACAAGCTGGCCTCCCTGGCCCAGGTTGTAGGCCCGACCCGCCTCGCCTCTGGCCAGCACTGTGGCGATGCCCCGGGCGTGATCGTCCACATAGAGGTAGTCGCGCACCGCGCCCCCGTCGCCATAGACCGGTAGTGGGAGCCGGTCCAGGGCCTGGGTGGTGAACAAAGGGACAATCTTCTCGGGGTATTGGTAGGGCCCGTAGGTGTTGGAACCTCGGGTGATCACCACCGGCAGTCCGTAGGTGGCGTGGTAGGCGAGGCACTGCATCTCCGCCCCAGCCTTGCTGGCGGAGTACGGCGAGCGCGGTCGGAGGGGGTCGCCCTCGACGGAGAGCTGGGGCTCCTCGACATCGCCATATACCTCGTCAGTGGAGACCTGCAAGAAGCGCTGATGTTGATGCTTGCGGGCCGCCTCCAGCAGGGAGTAGGTGCCATAGACATCGGTCTGGATGAAGGCGTCCGGATCCAGGATGGAGCGATCGACATGGCTCTCGGCGGCGAAGTTCACGATGCAGTCCACCTCTCCCGCCAGCCGGTCGGCAAGCGCGCGGTCGCAGATGTCCCCGCGGACGAAGCGGTAGCGGGGGCGCTCGGCCACCTCGGCCAGATTGGCCAGGTTGCCCGCGTAGGTCAGCTTGTCGAGCACCGTGACCGTCGGCGGGTCCGCCTGCGCCAGGCAGAGCCGGACGAAGGCGGAACCAATGAAGCCGGCTCCTCCAGCCACCAGCAGGCGGCGGGGCAGACCAGACACCAGCTCTGCGATCGGTGCGTGCTCGGCCGGGGTCTCAGTCATCAGATGTTCTCTATGCTCCAGTCGAAGCCTATCCGCTCGTCGTTCCACGGGATTCTGCCCTCGTCTGGGCTGGCCGCATCGTAGGGCTCGCTGACGTAGTAGCAGAGCACCACATCGCGCAGCGAGAGCGCTTGGTAGCCATGCGCCACCAAGGGAGGGATGGCCACCACCTTGGGGCTGTGCTCGCCCGCGATCAGGACCTGGATCCGGCCCCGAGTGGGTGAGTCGGGGCGCAGGTCGACCAGCACGATGCGGGTGTCGCCAGCCACCATGTCCCAGTAGTCCCACTGCTTCTTGTGCCAGTGGAAGGCCTTGATCAGCTCCGGGGGATTGCCGCCCCGAGCGAAGGCCAGCGAGCGCGACATCTGGGCGAAGGGCTGGGCGTCCATGAAGGGACGGCCCTCGTCGTCCAGGTCGCCACGCTTCAGCTGCTCGGTGAAGTTGCCGCGCTGGTCGGCGTGCACCAGCAGGGTCTTCACCATCACCCCCTCGATCCGGCCCAGCTTGTCCGCCAGCGAACGAGAGGCCATCTGGGCCAGCACCTCGTCCATCGCCGCGGTCGTCGCCTGCCAAGCCATTAGGTTCTCCTCATGCCAGGCTGACCCGGGAATGGTCGCCCAGCATCAGCTTGTGGGCCCGGGGCAGGGTCTCACTCTTCTCAATAACCACATCCCGGCCGATCAGGGAGTCCTCGATCTTGCTGGCACCGCGGATGACGGTGTTCTCGAGCACGATCGAGTGCTCGATCTCACTGGCCTCGATCACCACATGATGGTAAAGGGCCGTGAACGGGCCCACAAACGAGTCCACCACCCGGGTCTGGGCACCGATGATCGCGGGCCCCCTGATGGTGCTGTGGATGATCTCCGAGCCGGCCTCCAGGATCACCTTGCCCAGCAGCCGCGAGTCCTCGCTCACGGTCCCCTCACGGCGCTCCTCAAGGATGTCCAGGACCACCCGATTGCACTCCAAAAGGTCGTCCATCTTGCCAGTGTCGATCCAGCGCCCCTGCACCAGATGGGGGGTCACCTGCCGGCCCCGGTCGATCTGCCACTGGATGGCATCGGTGATCTCCAGCTCACCCCTAGCCGAGGGGGGGATGGCCGCCACCGCCTCGAAGATGCTGGGCTGGAAGCAGTAGACACCTACCAGGACCAAGTCGGACCTGGGCTGAGCGGGCTTCTCCTCCAGCCGCACCACTCGGTTGCCGATCAACTCGGCGACGCCGAAACGCTCCGGGTGGGGCATCTGCTTGAGCAGGATCAGCACCTCGGGCTGCTCGCGACGGAACTGCTCGACCACCTGGCCGATGCCGCCGGTGATGAAGTTGTCGCCCAGGTACATCACGAACGGAGAGTCACCCAGGTAGGACTGGGAGATCTTGACAGCGTGGGCGAGGCCGAGCGGCGCCTCCTGGGCGATGTACTCGACCTTGGCGCCGAAGGCCGAGCCGTCGCCCACGGCGTGCCGGATCTCGTCGCCAGTGTCGCCCACGACGATCCCGATCTCCTCGATCCCAGCCTCCACCAGAGCCTCCAGGCCGTAGAAGAGGACCGGTTTATTGGCGATCGGTACCAGCTGCTTAGCCCCGGTGTGCGTGATGGGGCGAAGCCTGGTCCCCTTGCCTCCGCTCAACACCAGCCCCTTCACGGCGCCCAAGGCTAACAGTTCGCTCCCCAGGAGGCCGCGCTGCAGCGGCGCGGCGGGCCGCCCCACGACCGCCACCCGGTCTGCCATGAGACGCGGCTGGCGGCTCCTGCCGGCTGGCCACCGGGCGACCGACGATGGCTCAGGGCAGCGCGGCTGGCCCCGGCGATCAGGTCAGTAAGCGTGGCGGTGGAAGAGGACGCGCCAGGGGGTCAGCAGGAGGATCCGGAGGTCGAAGCCCACCGACCAGTTCTCCACGTAGTAGAGGTCATAGAACACCCTCTCCTCGATCGACGAGCCTTGGCGGAGATCGTTGACCTGGGCCCAGCCGGTGCAGCCGGGAAGCACCTCGAGCCGCTCCCGGTAGCGAGGCACGGACTCCTCGAACTGGCGGGCGAAGAACGATCGCTCCGGCCGGGGCCCCACCAGGCTCATCTCGCCGCGAAGGACGTTCCAGAGCTGGGGCAGCTCGTCCAGGCTGAAGCGGCGCACGAAGCGCCCTACCGTGGTGCGCCGGTCGTCACCGGCAGTCGCCATCACCGGCCCGGTGCTGCCCTCGGCGTTCACCACCATGGAGCGCAGCTTCCAGACCAGGAACGGGCGGCCATGTCGGCCCAGGCGCTCCTGGCCGAAGAAGGGCGGCCCCTGGGAGGTGAGCACGATGGCGAGGGCGCAGATGCCGATCACCGGGGCGGCTGGGATGGCCAGCAGCAGAGTGAAGAAGATGTCGAAACTCCGCTTGACCAGCAGGTTGCGCCCCACCAGGCGGTTGGGCCGCAACCCCACCAAGGGCAGGCCGGCGACCTGCTCGGTGCGGGCGGCCGAGGTCATGATCTCCAGGACATCGGGGACTATCTTGACCTCGGCCCCCCGGTCGAGACAGGTCCGCGCCAGATCCACCACCTGATCGGGGGGCGCAGCGCTGAGAGCCAGGACCACCATGTCGGCCCGTTCCCGATCCACGATTGTCCCCAGCCCCTGGGACAGCGGGAAGGTGGGGAGCTCAGGATCGGAACGCTCACCTGGTCCATCACCGAGCACCACCTGGCCGACCAGCTGGTAGCCGTATTCCGGGAACATCCGCAGACGGCGGATGAGCAGGCCGGCCACCTCCCCGGTGCCCACCACTAGCACCCGGACCGCCCCGAACCCGGAGCTGAACAGCGCCCCTTGCACCAGCCGGAGTCCCCCCCGCTCGGCGATGAACAGAGCCAGCGCTGCCAGAGCGGCGTCGGCCAGCACCAGACGCGAGTAGGGGAATCCCCGATAGAGGCCCTCCAACGCCAGCGCCAGGACCACGAAGAGCGCCACCGACCCGGCCGAGCCCATTATCTCGTCGACGAAGGACTGTCCGCGCTGCACCCGATAGCGGCCGGTGAACAGGAAAACCAGCAGCCAAAGGCCCACCACCACCGGCACCGCCAGGGCATAGGCCCGGAAGCTGGGCACCACTCCCCCCGGGATGGGAACCCCGGAAACGTGAAAGCGGTAGCCGTAGCCAACGAGGGCTCCCAGGGCGACCGCAAGGGAGTCCCCCACCATCCGCATCGCGATCAGCGGGCCTAGCTTCTGGGTGCGCCGGAAGGCGGAGGCAGCTTCAATGGACCGGATCAGGGGCTCCGACTCAGCCATCGTCGAGCACCTCGCCCTCGGGCGCGAGCCGACGGCCGAGGCTGCCCCGCAGGGTCCGCAACTCCTGAGGGCTGACTCCACCGGTCAGCCAGAGCGAGGCTACATAGAAGCCTGCGGCCAGAGGCGCCACCCAGAAGACGTTCTGCCCGGAGAGTACCCCCATGATCCCAATCATCAGACCCCCGGAAACCAGGGTGGGCACGAGCGCCCTGGCCCAGGGCAGACTCCCCAACTGGCGACGCACCATGAGGTACCCGGCCACCAGCAGAAACACCTCCGTGATCACAGTCGCCCAACTGCTGGCAAGATATCCGGTCGAGCGCGGAAAGAGCGGAATCAGGATGAAGTTAAGAGCCACGTTGACCGCGATGCTCAGCACCGAAAGGATGATGCTGTCCTTCTGCCGGTCCATCGCCCCCAGGCCGAACACGAAGGTGTTGTTGACGAAGAGGAAGATCAACGCCAGCGCCAGGATCCGGACCGCCGGGCCCGACTGGGGGTAGACCCGGAGCAGGTTCACCAGGGGCATGGCCCCGAAGGCCAGCGCCACCGCCAGCGGCATCGCGATCGCGGTCAGCAGTCGCAGGGTCACGGTGTAGGCCTGGCGCATGGAGTCGGCCGCTCCCAGGTGGAGCACCGAGAGGGCCGGAAAGACCGCGTTCATCATGGTTTGGGGGATGAAGGAGAGCCCCTCCAGGAACTTGTAACCGGCCTGGTAGTAGCCGACCTCGGTATCCCCCCGCAAGGCGGTCAGGATGAGGACATCGATCTTGAAATAGACCGTGTTGAGGAAGAAGACCAGGGCGAAGGGAAGCCCCATCCGGATCAGGCGCCGCACCAGCACGGGATCGATGGCGATGTGGGGCCGGAAGTAGCGCCGGGAAATGATCCAGACCGCGAACAGGCAGGTGAAGAGGTAGGAAGCGGCGTAGGCCCACAGGTAGGCCGGCAGCCCCAGGTGGCCGAAGCTGGCCAGCGCGGTGCCCGCGAGCAGGATGGCGCCTTCGCAGATGGTCTCGATCGCCTCGTAGCGCATCTCCCCGGTGGCGTAGAAGGTGCTGCGCAGCACATTGGCTACCGAGGTTGCCACCAGGAGTGCGAAGGCCGGTCCAACCAGGAAGAGGACCGACGGGTGGCTCGTGAAAGAAGCCATCACCGCCAGGGTCACCAGGCTGCCCAGCAGGAGCGGGACCTTGGCGCCCAGGATGGCCGCCAGATAGGGCTCGAGGCGCTTGTTGTCGCGGCTGCCCTCGCGCAGGTAGACGATCTGCAGACCGCCGTCGCCGACGATGCTGGAGAGGTTGCTGAGCACCACCACCACCCCGAACTCGCCGTAACGGAAGGCGCCCAGGGAGTGCTGCTGGATCAGGAACGAGACGAAGACGAGCAGCCGCGACCCGGTCCGGGCCACGAACAGCATGGTCGTGTTGCGGACCGTGCGGTGAGCGAGGCTCACGCCTTCCGGCTCAGGTCTTGCGGACGGGTCGCCGCAGCTGCAGCTGCCGGGTAGCCGGCACCACCGCCACGACCACCAGGGCGGCCAGTGCCCACCATTCGGCGGACAGGTCGTTCTTCCAGTACGGGCTGTCCACCAGTCCGTGGGCCAGGATCCCGATCCAGGCGAGCGCCAGAGCCGCCGCCCAGGGATGCTCCCTCGGGCCGGCCCGCACCGCGGGCGCCAAATAGCGGACCAACTCCACCAGGAACCCAAGTAGGAAAACGATCCCCATCACCCCCAGCTCCACCCAGAAGTCCAGCTCCAGCTGGTCGGGGTAGACGTGGGTCTGGTGGACCACATCGTGGAGCGCCGCCCGATAGGGGCCGATCTCCTCTTGATAGTTGGCCAGCCCGGCACCCTGGAAGGGGTGGGCAATGATCAAGTCGGCGGTGGCGTGCCAGAGGTGGACCCTGGTCACCAGAGAGTTGGCGGGACTGTTGGGGTTGAGTTCGTTCTCGACCCGGTGGCGGATCGGCGGCAGCAGCAGCGCCACCACCGCCAGCACCAGCCACCCCACCAGCAGCACCCGCCGCCGGGGGTGGATCGCCGCCGCCACCAGCGCGATCACCACCAGCGCGAACCACGACCCGCGGCTCATCGTGATCACATCGCCGAGCCCCAGCAGGCCGAGCATCGCCCAGTGGACCCGAGGGTGCTTGGTGCCTCCGAAGAGAGCCAGCCCCAGCGCCAACGCCACCAGCGGGTCAAGGAAGATGCCCCCGAAGTTGTTGTTGGTCCAGAGCCAGGTCGGCACCGGCGGCGAGGTGTTGAGGTTCAGGGTGTTCCCCGCAATGGCCCCCCCTAGCGCCACGAACTGCGAAACAGCCACGACCGCCCCGCTCACGTAGAGGCCATAGGTGAGCCGTTCCCAGTCCCAGTTGGACCGGAGCACGTTCACCGCCACGAAGAAGTAGAGGACCGGCTCCACGATGTAGGCCTTGGCGATCCCCAGAGCGTCCTGCTTCTCCGGGCTGACCAGGATTCCGATCACCATTGCGAAGAGCAGGACCATGATCAGGACGGTGAAGGGGGTGTCCAGATGCGGCATTCGCCGCTGCTGCCAACTCTCCACTATGAAGGCGAGCACAGTCAGCCCGAGCACCACCTCCAGTCCAGTGAAGGGCAGCTTGCCCGGAAGGCTGCCACGCAGGACGTAGGCGGGAAGTGCCGCGGCGGTTAGAAAGACGCCTATACGACTCCACCGCATCGGCGGGATTATAGGCGTCCGGCGGATCTCAGCCGGGGTGCGACATCGACGGCCGACCGCCGGTCTGGGCAGCCGCCAGCGCCGGCGAGGCGATCCAGGAGGCGTCGGTGGCGATCACAATGCTCCCGGACGCCGACAGCACGGCCCCGGGTGACGGCTGATGCCATCACCCAGTTCCGGCCGGGGTCAGCCTGGGTGCGGATGGGCATCGTGGGGATGAGCGGCATCCAAGAGCTGGCGGCGATGGCGAAGGCCGCCGGGGTGCGGTTCGTGGAGGCTCCGGTGTCTGGAAGCCGCGAGCCGGCTCAGTCAGGTGAGCTGCTGATACTTGCCGGCGGACAGCTGTCGATCAGAACTGAGGTCCAACCCGTCTTCGATGCGGTCGGGCGGGCCACCATCTGGGCCGGCGAAAAGGCGGGGCCATCTACCTCCCTGAAGGTGGCGGTCAACGCCTGGCTGATCAGCCTGCTCGGCTGCTGGGGCGAGGCGCTAATGCTGGCGGGCACCCTGGGGGCGAACCGGGGGGCTTTCCGAAAGCGATCTCCGGCGGGCCCCTGGATGCTCTGACGGCCCAGAACAGGGGGGCACAGCGGGTGGACCACAACTTCCCGCCGAGCTTTCCGCCCCATCTGGCCGAGAAGCATGCTGCGCCGGTGCTTCAGGTTGCTCACGAGCACGGCATGAGCCCGACGATAACCGACGCCGTGAGAGCGCTGCCGGCCCGGGCTCGCTCTCTGGGCCACGGGGATGAGGACGTGGCGGCGATCTACGAGGCGATGGCAACCGCCTGAGTCGGACGCTAAGCCAAGCTCAGGACCGCGTCGGGGCGGAGCCGGACCCACCCGAGGCGGGAGGGCGAGCCTCTAGACGGGCCCTGACCCGCCCGGCGGGAGCAGCCCAATCCGGGACCTCACCTCGAGCATGGTGGCCGAGGCGACCTCCCTCGCCGCCTCGGCGCCTCGGGCCAGGATGGCGTCCAGCCCTGCCGGGTCAGCGGTGAGATCCCGGTACCTTCGCTGGATCGGCTCGAGGGCCGCGATCGCCTGATCCGCCACCTTGTCCTTGAGCTGACCGTAACCGATTCCCTGAAACTCAGACCTGAGCACGTCCTGGGAGCAGCCAGTGAGCGCCCGATAGATGTCCAGGAGATTGGCCACGCCGGGCGACGGCGCCTCCAGGTCCACCGAGCTCCCGGAGTCGGTCTTGGCCCGCCTGAACTTGGCCCGGATCCGGTCTGGCGGGTCGAGCATTGCGATCACGCCCCAGTCAGAGTCATCGCTCTTGCTCATCTTGCTGGCGGGGTCCTCCAGCGACATCACCCTGGCGCCCCCGCCCAGCTGTCCAATCCGCGGCTCCGGGATCACGAAGACTTCCCCCATCAGGTGATTGAATCTGGTGGCCAGATTGCGAGTGAGCTCGAGGTGCTGGCGTTGGTCCTCGCCGACGGTCACGAAGTTGGTGCGGTAGAGCAGGATGTCCGCCGCCATCAGCACCGGATAGGTGAAGAGGCCGCTGCTGATCCGCTCCTGCTCCGAGTGGCGAGCCTTGTCCTTGTACTGGGTCATCCGCTCCAGCCATCCCATCGGGGTGAAGCAGCCCAGGATCCAGGCCAGCTCCGAGTGCTCGCTCACGTGAGACTGCACCAGCAGGGTGGATGAGTCGGGGTCGATCCCTGAGGCGATGTAGAGGGCGGCCAGTTCCCGAGTCTTGGCGGCCAGCGCCGCGGGGTCCTGCGGGACGGTCAGGGCGTGCAGGTCGACCACGCAGAAATAGTTGTGGAAGAGATCCTGTTCCAGCACCCAGGGGCGGAGCGCACCCAACAGATTGCCAAGATGGAGATCGCCGCTGGGCTGCATGCCGCTGAACACGATCGGGCGCTCAGTCATCGCCTGGATTGTACCGGGCGGCTCCAAGTCTCTCAGTGCTTCTCGGTGACCCGGTACTCCAGATGGGAGCCGAACAGCAACCTGGTCTGTGCCTCCAGCGCCGGGATCACGCTCAGAACCAGGAACACGATCGGGTAGATGACGGTCTGGAGGTCGGCGGCGCGCCGCCGCCACCAGTTCCAGCCCGGGGGCCGCGGCTGGAGCCGGTTGTCCAGCACCGCCACCGCCAGGATGTTGAGCAGGGTGGTCTGGAGGATCAAGCTGGCCACGAACTCAAGCAGCCCACCCGTGGTGGACAGCCCATAGTCGTAGTTGAAGAAGGACGGCAGGGAGCCGGCGATGAGAATGAGCAGGGGGACCGTGGCCCAGCTCAGGTGGTTGAAGATCAGCATCTGGAAACGCTGCAGGCGTAGGCGCACCGGGATCTCCGGGTGGGCTGGCATCCGGGCCGCCACGTAAGGGACGTCGGTCACCCCCCAGGCCCAGCGCTTGATCTGGTTGTACTGGCTGACCAGGGTGCTGCCGTAGTCGGCCGCCCGGGGGGCATCGCCATACATGGGCATGAAGGCGCCGTGCACGTGCAGCCGCTCGCCGTAGGTGAAGAAGGCCTTCCAGAAGAACCGCGAGTCCTCCGGGATCACATCGTCGTCCCAGAAGCCGACCTCAGTGACCAGCTGCATCGACATGGAGTATGCCGAGAACATCACCAGACGCTTGGGGTGCTGGTGCAGATATAGCTGCCACTGGGTGCTCAGGGTCGCCATGGAGCGGACCGCGGCAGGGACTCGCCAGAGGTTGTTTAGGAAGAGCGGCACTGGCTGCCAGATAGAGGTCAGGCGGTCAGCTGCTTCGCAGTAGTGATAGGTGATGTAGGAGAAGTACTGGGGGTGGACTCGGTAGTCGGAGTCGAGGTCGGTGACGATCAGGCGCTGGGGATCCAGGCCGAGTCCGGCGCAGCCGCGGGCCAGCACCGGTCCGGCATAGGACATCGCCGCCGATTTCCCCACCACAATGCCCGGCAGGAGCGGGTCCTTGATGTGCCAGAAGGCGCGAAAGCTGTCGCCGAACTCCTCCTGGAGCTGGGCCACATTGCGGCAGCCGTCCAGGTCGGTCTCCCGGGTGATGATGGCCACGATCTTGCGATCACGGGCGTAGCTGGCCGCCGCCAGGGCGCCGACCGTGGCCCGCAGTGTCTCGTAGCGCTCCGTGTAGGTGGGGATCAGCACCGCATGCACCACCTCGGCAGGGTCGGGCGCGCCCGGCGGTAGCGAGATAGTGGCGAGGCGCTCTGTCCAGTCGATCGCCTGGGTCTGCTCCAGGATCCGGATACCGCGCACCACAAACCGGAATGTGTGCACCAGCTTGACCAGCCAATAGAGATCGAGGATCACCGCGAACACGCCCAGTAGCCAGAGGTACTCGAAGTTGGTGAAGGTGATGACAAAACCGGCCGCGACGGGAGCCAGCAGGCAGGCCCAGACCAGCACCCCGGGGGCCATCTCCCATAGGCGTTGCTGCCGGCGCTGGTGGCCAGGCACCGGCAGCGCCACCCGATTTCGTTTCTCCGGGGGGACGTAGGTGGGCAGCACCCCCACCCGAGGCGGAGCGCCGGCGGAGGGCGCATCGATGATGAACGCTGGACTCACAAGCTCGGATCCTATCCTGTCTGCAACTGTCCTGAGACGAAGCTCTCACGATCGCCACCTCTCTCAGGATGTTGAGGTATGCTCCGCCGGTGGGTAATCGAGCCCTCGATCGCACCATCGGACTGCTACGGAGAGTCTTAAGGCACCCCGCCGCCAGGGTCGCGGTCACCCTGCTCGCGCTGGCCATCTTCGTGCACTCCGTGAACTTGGGAGCGGCCCTGGCCCAGTTCGGACATCTGCAGGGACCATGGGCGCTGCTGGCGATGGCCCTGGCCGGGCTGTCAGTCCTGGCCAGCATCCTCGAGTGGGGAGTCCTGCTGCGGGGAGCCGGTATCCGGATCGGCTGGCACTACCTGGGTGACTGGTACATGAAGGGTCTGTTCATCAACCAGGTGCTGCCCGCCGGAATCGGCAGCGACGCCGTCCGGGCGGTTCAAGTCGGCCGCAAGGTCGGCCACGGCCCGGTGATCGCGTCGCTGGTGGGCAGCCGCATGGCCGGGACCCTGGGCATGGCCTTCTGGGGACTGGGCGGTGCGGTCTTGATCAGCACCGTCTTCCACACCACCGATGTCGTGGGCTTCGCGGTTTTCAGCGGCCTTATGCTGCTGGCCTGGGGCCTGGCCCTGGTCGCAGAGCTTCTGTTCGCCAAGATCCGTGGGCGGGAACTCCCCCAGCGCAGCTGGCGCACCCACCACCTGACCGAGCACTTCGCCGTGTTCCTGAGGTCCCTGGGCCGCTATCGAGGCGCACCCATGGCGCTGATGCTGTCCATCCTGGCCGGCGGCATCGGCTGGGGATTGAACCTGCTGTCGTTGGAGGCCTTCAGCCGAGCCTTGGGATATGACATCTCCTGGGGCGTGTTCGCCCTGGCCTTGCCGGTGGCACTATTGGTCACGTTCATTCCCATCTCCGCCAACGGCATCGGACTGCGTGAGGGCGTGCTGGTGTTCTTGCTGGTGCAATTCCACGTCCCCCTGGCCACGGCCGCCGCGATGGCCCTCTTCGTCGACTTCCAACTGCTGCCATTCGCCGCGTTCGGCGGCTTGGTCCACGTGGCGGAGGTGACGGTCAAGCGAGCCTACCGACGGCTCTTCCAGGTCGGCAACCTGGACGGAAGCTTGCGGATCTTCTACGGCGGCTTGCATTGGCTGGTGGCCCCCGAGGCGATCCCCGACCTAACTCGCAGCTGAGTTCCAGCTCGCTCAGACTTCTGGTACGGGCCACTGCCTAGTCTGAATCTGATCTCTTCTGCGTCAAGCCGAGCACTTCGCGAGGCGGGA
>Ga0307373_10010406_pt1 | contig 13685 bp, 6 predicted proteins | sample OX2MG_FD_202534 | JGI IMG/M metagenome (GOLD analysis project Ga0307373, IMG submission 202534) | Soil microbial communities from Risofladan, Vaasa, Finland - OX-2 | ecosystem: Environmental > Terrestrial > Soil > Coastal area > Acid sulfate soil | place: Finland: Risofladan, Vaasa | collected... | reverse complement strand
GTACGACGGGTGCTCGATGAACTGGCGGCCGACGGATTCGAATACATCATCTGCGATTCCCCGGCTGGTATCGAGAAGGGCGCCCACCTGGCGATGTATTTCGCCGATCGCGCCGTGGTCGTGGTCAACCCGGAAGTCTCCTCGGTGCGCGATTCCGATCGCATCCTGGGACTGCTGGCGAGCAAGACCCAGCGCGCCGAGCAGGGCAATGGTGGGGTGAAGGAACACTTGCTGCTGACCCGCTACAGTCCCAGCCGCGTCGCCGGCGGAGAGATGTTGAGCGTCAACGACGTCAAGGAGATCCTCGGTCTCGATGTAGTCGGGGTGGTGCCGGAGTCCCCGGACGTCCTGTCCGCCTCCAACGCCGGGGTTCCCGTCATCCTCAACGACGACAGTAACGCAGCACTCGCCTACCAGGATGCCGTGTCCCGGCTGCTCGGGGAGAATGTACCGCTGCGCTTCATCGAGGAGCCCAGAAAAGGCTTCTTCGCGCGCATGTTCGGGCTGTGACATGGACCTGCTCGCGCTGTTTCGCAAAGCTCCCTCCACCGCCAGCGTCGCCAAGGAGCGCCTGCGCATCATCGTGGCACAGGAGCGCGGTGCCCGCGGCAGCCCCGACTACCTGCCGTTGCTGCGGCGTGAACTGCTCGAAGTGATCCGGCGCTACGTGAACGTCGACCCTTCTGCCGTGCAGATCAACCTCGGCCGCGACGACGGCCACGAAGTACTTGAACTGTCGGTTGCGCTGCCTCAGCGCCGCTCGCGCCGCTGACGGCAGCGTTCGCGGGCAATGGCCACGCCCGCCGCGCCCGCCCCCGCGCGCTGCCCGTTCCACCGTGCGATCATGGGACGGCCAGCAGCACTGTCCCGCTGCGAGCGGCTGCCGAGGCGACACATAATGATCGGGCGCGTAGAGACGGCCAGCACCTTGTCGGAACCGCAGGAGGGCGCCCATGCCCGCCTGCTGCCGCAGCTGCGCATGATGCTGCGGGCGCTGGTCACCTCTTCGGTGGGCAAAACACTGCTGCTGCTGGCCGCCGGTCTGCTGCTGGTCATCGTGGCCACGGCCTACGGGCAGATCCGGCTCAATCGATGGAACAAGCCATTCTACGACGCGCTCTCGCGCCGGGATTTTTTCGCCTTTCTGTATCAGCTCGGCGTATTCGGGATGATTGCCGGAAGCCTGCTGGTGCTGAATGTGACGCAGCGCTGGTTCACCGAGATGCTGAAGCTCAAGCTTCGCGAGGGGTTGGTGCGCGACCTGCTGCATGACTGGATGCAGCCGCGCCGCGCGCTCATGCTCGCCAACGCCGGCGCCATCGGCGTCAATCCCGATCAGCGCATGCACGAGGATGCGCGTCACCTGTGCGAGCTGTCGGCCGACCTGGGCGGCGGGTTGCTGCAATCCTCGATCCTGCTGGTTTCCTTCGTCGGCGTGCTGTGGGTGATTTCGACCGGATTCGCCATCCGCTTCGCAGGCCACGACATCGCGGTCCCGGGCTACATGGTCTGGGCGGCCATCGTATACGCGGGCATCGGCTCGCTGCTGAGCTACCGCGTAGGACGCAGCCTGATCCCCCGCAACGCCGAGCGTTACGCGCACGAGGCCGATCTGCGCTTCTCGCTGGTGCGGGTCAACGAGCACCTGGATGGCATCTCACTGGCCAGTGGGGAGGCCGGCGAGACGCGCCGGGTCGAAATCAACCTGGTCGGCGTGCTGACGGCGATGCGGCGCCTGGTCAGCGGACTCACCAATCTCACATGGATCACTGCCGGCTTCGGCTGGGTCACCCAGGTCGCTCCGATCATCGTGGCCGCACCGCTGTATTTCCAGGGCACACTGTCCTTTGGTGGAATGATGATGGCGGCAGCGGCCTTCAGCCAGGCGCAGTCCTCGCTGAGCTGGTTCGTGGAGAATTTCAGTACCATCGCCGATTGGCGCGCCACGCTGCTACGGGTCGCAAACTTCCGCCGCGCGCTCATCAACGCCGAGTCTCTCGGTCACGTCGACAGCCGGATCGACTACGTCGAAGGCGCCCCCGGCCTCATCGCGCTGGAGAATCTGGAGGTCGCCTCCGCGGCCGGGCGGGACCGGCTGCGTGAAGACAGCGTGCAGGTGCACGCCGGCGAGCGGGTATTGATCGTAGGGGAACCCGGTACCGGCAAGACCCAGCTGTTCCGGGCCATTGCAGGCCTTTGGCCCTGGGGCGGCGGCCGGGTCATCCGCCCGAAGGACGAGCAAATTCTGTACCTGCCGCGCGGTACCCCCTATCTGCCACGCGGTAGCCTGCGCGAGGTCCTCGCCTACCCCGATCGGCCCGAGAGCCACGCCGATGCGGCCTATGAGGAGGCGCTGCGGCGCATCGGCCTTACGCGGCTGGTACCCATGCTGCAGCAGACCCACCGGTGGGACCGCGAGCTCAGCCAGGAGGAGCAGATCGGCCTGGCGTTTGCGCGCATCGCGTTGCAGCGCCCGCCATGGGTGATCGTCGATGGCACCTTCAGCTCGCTCGACGGCGACACGCTCGGCCGTGTCATCGATCTGTTCGCCAACGAGCTGGCGCATACGAGCGTGATTCACATCGGCAGCACCGCGGCACGCGATCCGCTGTTCTCGCGGATCGTGCACTTGGTCAAGGTGCCAACCGCCCACCGGCCGCTGATGCCGGTGGCGCTGCTGTTGGCGCTGGCACTGATGTGGCCGGTGCTCTCGCATGCGGCGGCGCCCCAGCAGCAATTCCAGTTCCGGGCGCCGACCGTGCTCAATGATGCGACCACCACCCGGGTGATGCGCGATCTGGCGGTGCGGGTGCTGCCGGTGTACGAGGATCCCGATCGCATCCGTTATCTGGCGACGCTGTCGGCGCTGCAGATGGTCGCCGGTGACTATACCGCCGCGTATGCGTCGCGCCAGGCGCTGCGCGCCCGTCTCAAGGGCGTAAGGACCGCACTGCCGATCGAACAATCCGTGGCGTACGACGTGTACGCACACACCGAGGCCATCGTGGCGCAGCGGCGCGCGGTGGTGTTCGGCCAGGCATTCCATGCATCCTTCAACGCCGCGGTGCCGCAGCTCAGCGACCTGGCCGATTACGCGGTGACGACCTGGTTTCGCACTCCGCTGGCGGTATTCCGCGACCTGCTGTCCAATTCATTCGAGCGCGTGCGTGGCACACGGGTGATCTCGCTGCAGGAGGCGCAGCAGCTAGTATGGACCTATCTGGCCTACCAGGTGCATCTGACCACGGCCCCGCAGGCCGATGAACTGATCCAGCAGGATGACCAGCGTCGCTATATCACCGATGAGCATGTGCTGATTCGCACCCGCAGCGGCGTGCGTCTGCCGGCGATGCTGGTGCGGCCGCGCGGCAGCACCGCGCCGTTACCGACGCTGCTCGAGTTCACCATCTATGTGGACCCGCGGAATGATGCCAAGGAATGCGCCGCCCACGGCTATGTCGGCGTCGTCGCTTACACCCGCGGAAAACTGGCCGGCCGCGCTCATGTGCGCCCCTACGAGCACGACGGCGCGGATGCGCGCGCGGTGATCGATTGGATCGCCAAGCAGCCTTGGAGCGACGGGCGCGTCGGCATGTACGGCAGCGGCTACAGTGGCTTTACGCCGTGGGCCGCACTCAAGCGGCGCGTGCCCGCACTGAAGGCCATCGCCACTTTCTCGGCGGTTGCGCCGGGCATCGATGCTCCCCGGCTCGGCAATGTCTACCTGAACTCCGCCTATCGGTGGTCAAACTACGTGCTCGGAAGCGGCCTGTCGAACGATGCCGCCTACGCGGATGAGGCTCACTGGAATGACCTGAACGAGGCCTGGTACCGCAGCGGTCGCCCCTACCGGGACCTGCCGCGCATCGACGGCCAAGCCAACGCGGTCTTCGATCGCTGGCTCGCCCATCCGAGCTATGACCGCTACTGGCAGGCAATGATCCCCTACCGGCAGGAATTTGCCCATATACAGATCCCCGTGCTGTCGATCACCGGTTACTACGACAGCAATGAGCCGGGCGAACTCTACTACCTGTTGCAGCACGAGCACTATGACCGACAGGCCGATCACACGCTGCTGATCGGTCCATACGCCGACCTGGCCGCACACTCGCCAGCCGCACCTCTGCAGCCCTACCCGGTCGATTCGGCCGCTTTCATCAACGTGCATCAGCTGCGTTATCGCTGGTTCGACCATATTTTCAAGGGCGCAGCGCTGCCGCCGCTGCTGCAGGCCCGTATCAATTTCGAAGTCGCGGGTGCCAATCGCTGGCGGCACGTTGGCTCGATCGCCTCGATGGCTGACCAGTCGCTGCGGCTGTATCTGCACACCGCCCCGTCCGACCTGCCGCCGGTTGCGCAGAACCACCAGCTCACACCGGACCAGCCCGCGAAGCTTGCATTCCTGCCACAGACGGTGAACTTCGCCGATCGAGATGACGCGGGCTGGACCGCGCCGACCGCGATCCGCACCGCGACCGTGCCCACGCACGACAGCGTGGTATTCGTCAGCGCCCCGCTTCGCGAGCCCACCCAGATCGACGGGTTGCTATCAGGGAAGCTCGACTTCACTCTCAACAAGTACGATGTGGACCTGACGCTGGCGCTGTACGAGCGCCTGCTGGACGGCACCTACGTAAAGCTGTTCACGCCTGCGGACGAGCTGCGCGCCAGCTATGTGCGCGATCGCGCTCATCGCCACCTGCTCCGGGCCGGCGAACGTCAACAGTTGAGCTTCCGCGGCGAGCACCTGATGAGCCGCAGCCTGCGGCCGGGCAGCCGCCTGGTTCTGGTATTGAGCGTCGTCAAGCGGCCGGACCAGGAAATCAACTACGGCACACCACAGGATGTGGCCGAGGAATCGATCGCCGATGCCAAAGTGCCGCTGCGGATCCGCTGGTACAACCACAGCTACATCGACCTGCCCATCCAGCGGCCGCGGCCGCCTGCTGCGCGGGCGCCAGCGCCGGTGCCGGCGGCGAGGCCACCGACCGTACGGCAGCGGCACCCGCCACGGCATCCACCGGCAGCGCCACGGCGAGCGCCAGCGGCGCTCTCAAAGCCATCGCATCGCTAGCTTAGCTATAGCTAGGGTGACCGCGGGTGTGAGGCTGCCTGCACGGCGCCGATAGTGCGCATGGCCGCATCCGCCGGCCGCGGCGCATCGCCGGTGTGTTCGATCCAGCCACCGCCGAGATCCCGGTACAGGTCGACGAGGTTCGACAGGCGCTGCATGTGTGCGCTGATCAGACTCTGCTGGGCGGAGTAGAGGTCGGTCTGGGCCGTCAACACGGTCAGGTAGCTGGCAGCCCCGTTCTTGTAAAGCAATTGTGACAGGTCGAGCCGTCGCTGCTGCGAAGCTACATAGTCCTGAAGCGCCGCGATCTGGTCGTCGTAGGTGCCACGCGCGGCCAGTCCATCCGATACTTCGCTGAAGGCGGTCTGGATCGCCTTCTGGTATTGCGCGATCGCCTGGTTCTTCTCCAGATGGGCGAGATCGAGGTTCGCTCGATTCGCCCCGCCGCTGAAGATCGGCAGCGAGATCTGCGGTGCGAACGACCAGTTGGCCGATCCGGCCTGAAACAATCCGGCGAGCGTGAGGCTTTCGGTGCCAGCCTCTCCGGTCAGTGTAATCCTGGGAAAGAATGCCGCGCGCGCGGCACCGATGTTGGCGTTGGCGGCGCGCAGCGCCTGTTCGGCTTCGATAATGTCCGGGCGCCGGGTCAGAAGATCCGAGGGCAATCCGGCCGGGATATCGGTCAGCAGGTCCTGCTGCCTCAGCGGCAGTGCTGCAGGCAGCCCCGAAGGCAACGGCGCCCCGATCAGCAGCACCAGCGCATTGCGTGCCTGGGCACGCAGGCGCGTCTCGCTGGCCAGGTCGGCGCGCGCCTGCTCGGCGACTCCCTCCGCTTCGCGCAGAGTCAGCTCGGAGCCGGTCCCCACATTGAACTGCAATTGCGCCAGCTTGAAGGAGGCCTCGGCGCTGCTGAGGGTCTCGCGTGTGACCTCGAGCTCCTCATCGTAGGCGCGCACCGCCAGGTATTGGTCGGCAAGCTGAGCTATCAGCGAGATCTCAGCGGCCTTGCGCGCCTGCGCGGTCGCCAGATATTGCGCCAGCGCCTGCTGCTTGAGGCTGCGGATGCGTCCCCAGAAGTCCAGCTCCCACGCCGAGGCGCCCAGGTCCACCGAATAGGCGTTGCTGTTGGTGCGGCCAAGCGGCGCCATGTCCTTCGGCAGGTGCGACCTGGATTGACTGGCGGCGGCATCGATCTGCGGCAGCAGGGCAGCGCGCGTGATGCGGTATTGCGCGGCGGCTTCCTGCACGTGGAGCGCCGAGACGCGCAGATCGCGGTTATTGGCCAGCGCCACGGCGATCAGGGCGTTCAGGCGCGCGTCATGGAAAAAGTCCATCCAGCCGATCTGGGGGGCCGGCAGGCCGTGGGCACTTGCCGCCGTTGTGCCCGCTGCCGGCGCGCCCGCCACAGCCGTCCGGTATGCCGGCCCGGTGGGGTAGGCAGCCGCAACCGGTGCCGCCGGGCGCTGGTAGCGCGCAACAAAGGTGCAACCCGCAAGGCACATCAGCAGCAGCGCGATCGCCAGGGCAGTCCTGCTCACGGCCGATGTCCTTCGGCCCCGCCACCGGGCGCGAGCGGGATCCGTCCCGGGCCGGTCTGTCCCGTATCGGGGTGCAACCCCCGCGCCAACGTGGTACTGCGGGAGAACTTTTCGCGGATCACGACGAAGAACATCGGCACCACGAAGGTCGCCAGGAAGGTCGCTGCCAGCATCCCGCCGATCACCGCGGTGCCGATTGCGTGCTGGCTGCTCGAGCCCGCGCCATTGCTGATGGCCAGCGGCAGCACCCCCAGGACGAAGGCCATCGAGGTCATCAGGATCGGCCGCAGCCGCAGCCTGGCCGCCTCCATCGCCGCCTCGAGCGCGCTGCGGCCGCGTGCCTGCAGCCCCTCGGCGAACTCCACGATCAGGATGGCGTTCTTGGCCGACAGCCCCACTGTGGTCAGCAACCCCACCTGGAAGTACACGTCGTTGGACAGGCCGCGCCCGCTGGCGGCCAGCAGCGCCCCCAGGATGCCGATCGGGACCACCATGATGACCGAGACCGGAATCGACCAGCTCTCATACAGCGCCGCCAGGCTCAGGAACACCACCAGCACCGATATGCCGTAGAGCATCGGCGCCTGCGAACCGGACAGCTTCTCCTGGTAGGAAATGCCGGTCCAGTCATAGCCGATGCCGGCCGGTAGCATCGCCATCAGCCGCTGCATCTCGTTCATCGCCTGCCCGGTGCTGCTGCCGGGCGCCGCCGCGCCCTGGATCTCCATCGCCGCCACGCCGTTGTAGCGCTCCAGCTTGGGCGAGCCGAAGCCCCACTTGCCGGTGGCGAACGAGGAAAACGGCACCATCTTGCCCTGCAGATTGCGCACGTACCACAGGTCGACGTCGCTCGGGTTCATCCGAAACGGCGCATCGGCCTGCACGTAGACACGCTTGATGCGATTGTCGGAAGCGAGGAAGTTATTGACGTAGGCCGAGCCCCAGGCAATCGAGAAAGTCTGGTCTACCGCCGAGAGCGGCACGCCCAATGCGCTCGCCTTCTCCCGGTCCACGTCGACATTGTAGACCGGCTCGTCGTCCTGGCCGTTGGGGCGTACCTGCGAGAGCACCGGATCGGTGCGCGCCAGAGCGATCAGCTGATTGCGCGCCGCCATCAGCCGCGTGTGTCCGAGGCCGCCGCGGTCCTCGAGTTCCAGGTCGAAGCCGTCGGCGGTGCCCAGCCGGGGAATCGCCGGCGGGTTGTTGGTTTGCAAGACCGCATCGCGAAAATTTCTGAAGTGCTGCGAGATGCGCCTCATCAGCGCGAACACCTTGTCGTGTGCGCTGTTGCGCATATTCCAAGGCTGCAGCCGCACGAATACCAGCCCGGAGCTCTGGCCACGGCCCGCAAAGTTGAAACCTGCGATCGACATGGCAGAGGCAACCACGTTCTGCTCCGCGCTTCGCAGATAGGTGCTGACGTCAGCCAGCACCTTTTCCGTCTCCTGCTTGGTCGATCCCGGTGGAGTCGTCACCTCCACCTGCATCATCCCCTGGTCCTCTTCGGGCAGGAACGAGGTCGGCATACGCATGAACAGCAACCCGACCACCACGATCAGCAGCGCGTAGATGACCAGCCAGCGGCCCGAGCGCCGGATGATGCCGTGGACGCCGCTCTGGTAGCGGTCACGCGCGCCGTAGAAAGTGCGATTGAACCAGCCGAAGAAGCCGCGCTTCTCACGGTGATGACCCGGCGCTATTGGCTTGAGCAGCGACGCGCACAGCGCCGGGGTGATGATCAATGCCACGATCACCGACAGGATCATCGCCGCGACGATCGTCAGCGAGAACTGGCGATAGATTGCGCCCACCGCGCCGCCCGAGAAGGCCATTGGCACGAACACCGCCGAGAGCACCAGCGCCACGCCGATCAGCGCCCCGGTGATCTGTGACATCGCCTGGCGCGTGGCGTCGCGGGGCGAGAGACCCTCCTCGGCAATGACCCGCTCCACGTTCTCCACCACGACGATGGCATCGTCCACCAGCAGGCCGATCGCCAGCACCAGCCCAAACATCGACAGCGTGTTGATCGAGAACCCCACCAGGTACATGGTGGCGAAAGTACCCATCAGCACCACCGGCACGGCGATGGTCGGGATGAGCGTCGCCCGGATGTTCTGCAGGAACAGGTACATGACCAGGAAAACCAGCACGATCCCCTCGCACAGCGTCTCGACGACGTCGCGGATCGACAGCCGCACGAACGGTGTGGTGTCGTACGCATCTTCGACCTTCAGCCCGTGCGGAAAGTAGCGCGACAGCTCAGCGATCCTGGCGCGCACGGCGGTGCCGGTCTGCAGTGCATTGGCATCCGCAGCGAGCGAAATCGCCAGGCCCGCTGCGGGGTGGCCGTTGTACTGGGAATCGAAGTTGTAGTCCTGGGCGCCGAGCGCGACCCGCGCCACATCCTTGATGCGCACCTGCGACCCGTCGGGATTGACCTTCAGCAGCACATTGCCGAACTGCTCCGGGGTTCGCAGCAGCGTCGCCTCGCGGATCGTGGCGGTCAGGGTCTGACCAGGCACCGCCGGCGTTCCGCCAAGCTCGCCGGCCGCAACCTGTACGTTCTGACTCTTCAGCGCCGCCGTCACATCCAGTGGAGTCAATCCCACGCTGGCGAGTTTGTCCGGGTCGAGCCAGATCCGCATCGCGTACTGGGTACCGAACACCGTCACGGTGCCCACGCCGTTGACCCGGCTGACCGGATCCTGCACGTTCGAGGCCAGATAGTTCGCGATGTCGTAGCGGTCCATGCTGCCGTCGGTCGACACGAACGCCAGCACCATCAGGAAGCTGGTGCTCGACTTGGTGACGCTGACACCGGCCTGCTGCACCGGGGCCGGCAGCTGCGGGATGGCGAGCTGCAGCTTATTCTGCACCTGGACCTGGGCGATGTCGGCATTGGTGCCGTTGGCGAATGTGAGCGAGATGATCGCCGTGCCCGAGTCATCGCTGGTGGAGGACATGTACAGCAGGTGATCGATGCCGTTCATCTGCTGCTCGATCACCTGGGTGACGGTGTCCTCCACGGTCTGCGCCGAGGCGCCCGAATAGTTCGCGCGAACCTGTATCGTGGGCGGCGCGATGCTCGGATACTGCTCGACCGGCAGCAGCCGGATCGCCAGAGCGCCGGAGAGGATCAGGAACAGCACGATCACCCAGGCGAAGATGGGACGATCGATGAAGAAATTGATCATCGGCGACGTGCGGCTATTGGCTATCAGCCGCCGAGGATGCAGAGCTGGACACGGCGGCCGCCCCTGCCGCCGGGGTATTCACCTCGGCGAGCGCGGCGGGGTCCTCCACCGGCCGTACGACCATGCCCGGCTTGACCTTCTGCAGTCCGGACACGATGACCCGGTCCCCTGGGTTCAAACCACTGTCGACCACCCAATCGCCGCCTTCCGTGCGGCTGGTGCTGATGGTGCGCAGCTCGACCTTGTTGTCCGCATCCACGATCATCGCGGTGGGCGTACCGTTTTCATCGTGCGTCACGCCGACTTCGGGCACCAGCATTGCCTTGTCGTTGACGCCTTCCCGCAGCCGCGCGCGGACGAACATTCCTGGCAGTAGCACTTGGTTCGGATTGGGAAATATGGCCCGGATCATCACGCTGCCGGTGGTCTGGTCGACGGTGATATCCGTCATTTCCAGCTTGCCGGGCAGCGGATACAGCGAGCCGTCCTCGAGCACCAGCGTCAGTCTGGCCTCATCGGGTCCAGCCGCCTGCAGCGCGCCGCTGCTCAGTTCGCGCCGCAGCCGCAGCAGGTCCGCGGTGGACTGGGTGACGTCGACGTAGATCGGGTTGGTCTGCTGCACCGTGGCCATCAGCGTGGCCGCGCTGGCCTGCACGTAGGCGCCGGGCGTGACGCTGGAGACGCCGATTGTGCCGCTGATCGGCGAGCGCACGTCGGTGTAGCCGAGGTTGATCCGGGCCACCTCCACTGCGGCCTTGGCGGCGGCGACGTCGGCGGCGCCCTGCGCCTGGGCCGCCACGGCGTTGTCATAGTCCTGCTTGCTGATGGCATGGGCCGCTACCAACAACTTGTAGCGCCCCGCCTGGGCGCTGGTGGACACCAGCGTGGCTTGAGCCTTCTGCAACGCCGCCTTGGCGCCATCGAGCGCCGCCCGGTACAGTGCGGGGTCGATCTGGTAGAGACGCTCGCCTGCCTGTACGTGCGCGCCTTCCTTGAAGTCACGCCGCAGCACGATGCCATCGACGCGCGCATGCACCTGCGCTACCAGATAGGCCGAGGTGCGCCCCGGCAATTCGGTGGTCACCATGATGCCCTGGGGATGCACCGTTACAACGCCAACCCGGAACGGCTGTTGTGGCTGGCCCTGGGTCCCCGGCGAAGCACGGCCGCAACCGGCCAGCGCCAGCGCAGCCATCACGCAGCCTGCGCCAAACAATCTCGAGGCGTACCGAGCAGCCGGCATGAGCAGACCTCCCGCAGTAACCATAAGCCCGACGTGTCGCAAGCCGCGGCCTGCAACGCGGACGCGTGCGTCTTGACGATAGATGGTGTCAGCCAAATCCCGCTCGCCCTTCTGCATGCCGGCAATCACCACAAGGATATGGATACAACACCGCAGCGGCACGCCGCGCATTGCACGAGGGAGAGAAAGCGCATCTATCCTAGCGCTTTTGCAGCCATGAGCACACGCCAGATGCACCGCTCGTCGATGACCTCATCCGCGCATAAGCTGATGCCCGGATTGCCTCTGACCGGCCCGACCTGAACCGAGCGCGACTGCAAGCCATCCGGACTGTCGCGCCGTCACGATGCGTCAGCAAAGTTTGGCGAATCCCGACGTAACCCGCGCCTTCTTACCAGTTCTTAACACGCGAACACTTTGATGGAAGTGTAGGTGCGGCTGGCGGCCTCTCTGTTTGTTTCAGCTCGCGCAACAACGATCTGATCCCGTCGGGCTCGATACGACCTGCTGGCTACGCTGGTCACCGCGAATGTGTCGGAGTTCAGTCGAGTACATGGCCTCGTATGCCGGGATTGGGCCTCAACTGCGAGCGTTTCGATGACATCTCCCTCGCAGCGGCGATCGTTATGTGGCGGCTCTCAGCGACAAATGGCTTGCCAACATTCAGGGCGCATTACCATGCAGAGGTGCGGATTTGCATTGCGCGCATTATGGCCGCCTCTGGCGCGGCATGGCGGCGCCTTCGGCGCTGCCGCGCGAGCTCAAAGCGGTAGTGCGAGCAGCGTTGCGAGCACCGCCTGTCCTTGCTCAAGCGAGGCGCGAAGTTGGATCTGCTCGGCCTGAGTAGCCAATGCGTTGGAATCCACTCGAGTGTAGTCCGCGAGGCTCAAGGTCCCACGACGCAGACTCTCCCTCGCAGCCGCGGCAGCCTGCTCGAGCCCAGCGAGCCGCTGATCGAGCATCTCGAGCTGGTGCTGCATGATCATGACGGCTTTCCACACCTGGTCGGCTTGAGTCGTCGTCTCATCCAGGCTGGCTTGGTAGGCCTCATAAAGGTACGCACGGCTCGCGCGACCGACGGCGATCGGACCTCGGTTGCGATTGAACAGCGGGAGCGTGAGGGTCACGTTGAATCCGATGTACTGGATATTCTCTATAGGATCCCTCGCCTTCTGGACTCCAGCGCTGATGAGTGGGAACTGGGCGAGTATGGCCTCGCGCAGGCGCTCCTCCTCACTTTGATAGCCCGCTCGAAGCGCGAGCAGGTCTGGCCTTCGGTGTGGCAGCCCGGCCAGTGCTGATCGATATTGTGTCGCAGCCAAACGGCGCTCGTTGCGTGCTACCAGTAATCGCAGCTGAACATCGGGCCCAAGCCCCAGCAGCTCATTGAGTGCGTGACGAGTCTGATTGTCTTGGAGTTCGAAGGCGCGCCAGTCAGCCTCGGCTGAATTCCACGCGGCGAAATCTGTGGTCACGGCGCTGACCGTTACAAACCGCTGCCTGAGGGACGCCTGATCCCGCGCATAGAGTGTTGCCAGGAGCGTGCGTCGCTGATCCAAAACTCGGCGCAACTCGCCGAGCGCCTGGGTTTGGATGAAAAGCTCCCTTGCTTGCTCGGCCACCTGCCACTCCTGCCAGAGAATGTCGAGATTGACCTGCTTGAGGTGCGCCCGCGCTGCACTCTTTGCCGCGCCTCGGGTGACCAACGCCTGAATGTCTTCCGCCAGGCCCGCAGTGTATCCGGTGGCGAGTGACGACTTCTCGAGACCCCCGGAGATCTGCGGGTCGGGAAGCAAACCGGCCTCGAGCAATTGCGCACGGGCCACACCCGCCTGCTTTCTCACGGCTTTCAGTCTCGGATTGTCGACCACGGCGAGCGTGATGACATTGATCTGCGTGAGTCCTTTCGCTGGATCGAATGGCTCGGGCTTGAGTCCCGGAACGCCGAGGTCGCTTACAGGCACGATGAGCGCCGGTGAGCGTGCCAGATCAGGCTTGGTGGGCAGTGCTCTTGCGTGGTAGATGGCGCATCCGCAGAGGAGCGACGCGCAAGCTGCAAGCATCGCAATCAGGCCTCGGCGGATGGCCGCGATGGCTACGCTTCCGGGGCATCGTGCAGCAACAGACGGGACAGCTTGCCTCATGCCGGCTGCTCCCGCGCCAGCTGCCGGCGGCGCCAGTGCACGTAGAGTGCGGGAATCAGGTTCGTACTGCGCACCGCGCTGAAGGCAAGACCGCCAAAGATCACCACCGCCAGGCCCTGCTCCGGGGCGGCGCCCTGGCCAAAACCCAACGCTGTGGGCAACATCCCGAGCATAGCAGTGGCTGCGGTGAGCACGATGGGGCGGAAACGCACCTGGATCGCCTCCCGCACGGCCTCATCGACCGGCATGCCGGCCGCCTCATTCTGCTTCGCCCGATCAAGCAGGACGATGCTTTGACGCAGCCCGATACCAATCAGCGTGAGGAAGCCGATGACGCCCGTGGCATTGAGCCCGACCCCACTTAAGATGAGCGCGATGGTGCCGCCCGTGATGGCCAGCGGGATTTCGAGCAGCAAGATTCCCGGAATGAGCAGTCCATCGAATTGCAGGAAAAGCATGCCGACCATCAGGATAAACGCGGCGACG